>Ga0210406_10000368_pt1 | contig 62904 bp, 58 predicted proteins | sample IncBWC30MmetaG_FD_155454 | JGI IMG/M metagenome (GOLD analysis project Ga0210406, IMG submission 155454) | Forest soil microbial communities from Barre Woods Harvard Forest LTER site, Petersham, Massachusetts, United States - Inc-BW-C-30-M | ecosystem: Environmental > Terrestrial > Soil >...
GATTTGTATAATATTTTATAGATCATGTTTAAATCAGTTTTAACTAATGAGTAATAGTATGCAGTGTTGCAAATCTTCCATCTTCGGTATTCCTTATCCATTGTTTCTTATTGTAGTTTTGGTATCCCTTTTTTCTTCCTGCAGAATAATTAAACCGACTGCATATTTTAATCCAACAACAAAGGATACAATTATTAATCAGTTTGTTGATAAAAACATGGAATCGAAAATTGTTAAAAATGATTTATTGGGAATTAGCGTATCAAGTTTAAATAAAATTGAAGATGAGTTTTATAATATATCTTCTTTATCCAGTAATTCTGCAAATACTAACTCCGGTGCAACTTCATCAGGAAGTATTACTCATGGAGATGGTTATACAGTTGATAATGATGGCAACATCGAATTACATAAGTTGGGGAAAATACATGTTGAAGGATTAACTCGAAAAGAATTAAAAGATTCCCTGGAAATTCAATTATTGCCGTTTTTAAAAAATCCTATTGTTAGTGTAAGTTTTTTAAATAGAAGAATTACAGTTCTAGGCGAAGTCGCTAAGCCTCAGGTGCTGAATTTACAGGAGGAACAAATGTCTTTATTGGATGCATTGGCAATAACGGGAGATGTAACTCCCAATGCATTGAAAAAAAATATTCTTGTGATCAGGCAAACCCCGACAGGTAAATTGTTTAAACATGTCAATTTAGAAGATCAATCTCTTTTTTCTGATTCTGCTCGCTGGTATTATTTACAATCGGGTGATGTTGTATATGTAGAGCCCAATTTAAAAAAAATGATTACTGAACAGAGAGCGCTTCATTCACAACAGGTATTGTCCGTTGCAATCGCAGCATTGTCTTTGTTTTTAGTTACGTATGAAGTTATTAAACGTTAATACCCAGTAGCAAAAGAAGCTTATAATTATGATTGAAAAACACCTTTTAAAAAGTAGAAAGGAAAAAGAGGAAACAAATTTTTTTGGACAGTTAATACAAAGTTATTTGCCCTATTGGTCTTTGTTTGCACTGATTATTCCTGTTTGTTTATTTTTTGCTTTCATAAATTATCGTGCTCAGGCACCAGTGTATGTAGCTTCTGCAAAAATTTTAATTAAAGACCCTAATAAGTCAGGAGATACGAAATTATTAGACGCCCTTAATATTTTTAGTGATAAAAAAATAGTAGAAAATGAATTGATCGTATTAAAGTCTTCTATATTAATACAATCTGTTGTATCTGAATTAGACCTGTATACCACCGTTTACAATCAGGGTGCTGTTAAAAAAGAAGAATTATACGGGGATAATTCGCCTATAAGGTTCATAGCTATTGATAAGGACAATATATCAGGATTTAATAAAGTTTACTTTACAATAGATTGGGATCATGAAAGAATACTTATTAATAATAAATATATTGCCTTTGACTCTACAATCCTTTTAGGCAATGGTCTTTATCGTTTAGAAATAAACCAGTTTTATAACAGAGCTGTACTTAATAAAAAATATTATGTGCAGGGAAGTACTATAGCATCTGCCGCTGCTGCAATAATCGGAAGATTGAAAGCTTCTCCTACTTCAAATGTATCTACAGTAATAGAAGTCAGGCTTGAAAGTGAGGTGCCGGCTAAAGCTACAGTGATATTAGCTAAACTGTTTGAAGTATACCAAAGAAATGGTATCGCAGAAAAGAATGAAACGGCGCGTAAAACACTTGATTTTATTGACGGGAGGTTGCAACTTGTAACAGCTCAGTTAGATAGCGTTGAAAATAATATACAGAATTATAAGGTCAAGCAATCTTTAACAGGAGATCTCGCAGAACAATCAAAACAATACCTTACAAGAATAACAGACTATGATGAAAAATTAGATGCCGTAGGTGTTCAACTGGATGTATTAGATCAGATAAAAAATTATGTAATAAATAAAGGAACTAAACCGGGAACAGTACCTTCTTTGTTATTAAATCAGGATCCGATACTTGGTAAGCTATTAGATGGGCTATATGAATCAGAATTTTTATTAAGCCAGAGTAAATCTATTTCTGGAGAGCAAAGCAATGAAATATTATTACTTCAGGAAAAAGTTGTTCGCGTTAAATCAGATATACTGGAAAATATATCTAATATCAGGCACAGTCTTTTGGTTGAACAAAAAGATGTGCAGGACGCTTTAAATGTTCTTCAATCTCAAATCAATCAGCTTCCGGAAAAAGAAAAAGGGTTAATAGAGATTAGCAGACAACAGGCTGTTAAAAATGGCATCTACTTATATTTATTGCAAAAAAGGGAAGAGACCGCATTGTCATATGCATCAACTATTGCCGACCTTAAGATAATTGATAATCCTAGTATATCTGGCCCAATTAGTCCGGTGGCTCAAAATTATTATATACCAGGATTATTAATAGGGATTTTTATATGCGTATCAATAATCCTGGTAAAAGAACAATTTAATAATAAAGTTTTATTCAGAGATGATGTAGAAGCAAAAACAGATATGCCTTTTGCAGGAGAAATAATACAGGCAAATGAAAGGAAGTCAATTGTGATTTATGATGGGAAAAGAAGTGTTATTGCGGAGCAGTTTAGATCAATAAGAACAAATCTTAATTACTTAGGCTTGGATGAAAAGCATAAAACAATAATGTTAACCTCTTGTATTCCGGGTGAGGGAAAAAGTTTTACTGCGGTTAATTTGGCCATCAGTTTTACCTTAACAGGAAAGAAAGTAGCTTTAATGGAAATAGATTTACGCAGGCCTAAATTAAGCAAACTCTTATCAATAGGAAGAGAGCCTGGTATTACTAATTACCTTGTTAAAAATGTAGCTATTGATGATATCATTAAAGAAACAAGTATTCCCAATCTTTATATTATTCCTGCAGGCGTTATACCTCCTAATCCTACCGAATTAATTATCAAAGATGAGTTTAAGCAAATGATGAATGAAATAAAATCAAGATTCGATATAGTGATTATTGATACAGCCCCTGTCGGCCCTGTAACGGATGCTTTATTGTTAAAAGATTATGTAGATGTTAGTTTATTTGTAATAAGGCATGATCGTACACCTAAAGTTTTCTTGCGCACAATTAATGACTATTATGAGCAAAAAAAATTCAATAACATGGCCTTCATTTTTAATGGAGTAAAAAAACGAGGTATAGTAATTGGAAGTATTGGCAAATCATATGGATATGGATATGGATATGGTTACGGCTATGGATACGGGTATGGTTACGGCTATAGCTCTGCAGATGAAGCCAAAAAAGAAAGTTTCTCGGTAGTTAAAGATATAATAAAAGGAATAAAGAAGCTTTTTAGAAAAAGAAAGGAAGAAGGGTATTATTAATATACTCAATACTATAATGATCAACTTCAGTTGTCAAATAAGTGTGACTGAGGATTAGCGAAGCTATGCAATGTCTGAAAATAATTTATATTGGTTTGCTCTTTACACAAGGCCCCGCTGGGAAAAAAAAGTGGTTCAGCTGCTGAATGAAAAAGGCATTGAAAATTACTGCCCTTTAAATAAAGTAGTAAAACAATGGAGCGATAGAAAAAAGATTGTTCTTGAGCCGATTTTTAAATCTTACATTTTTGTAAGAGTAACAGAAGAAGATAAATGGGGATTAAAAAAAATAAACGGGATACTTAATTTCGTTTATTGGCTTGGTAAGCCTGCCCGGATAAGAGACGAAGAAATTGGAATAATAAAGAAATTTCTAAATGAATTCTCAGATATTGAAATAGAACAGGATCTGCAGGTAAATTCGAAAGTAAGAATAAAGCAGGGTGTGTTAATGAATTACCAGGGATTGCTGCTGGAAATATCAGGGAATCGTGTTAAAATAAAAATAGAAAGCATGGGACTTCAGTTAAGTGCCCATTTTGATAAGAAAAATATCGAGCGTTTACCCGGTTACTGATAAAAAAATGGTCAATATATTATACATGAATAATACTATTGAAAATAATTACAACTAGCAATGAATAAGACGGATAGTATTTATGTCGCCGGACACAGAGGATTAGTGGGCAGCGCAATAGTTAGGCTTTTGCAAGAGAAGGGTTATGCTAATATTATTACGAGGGCATCTTCAGAATTAGATTTACGCGATCAATCTCAGGTTAGGGACTTTTTTGAAAAGGAAAAGCCACAGTATGTATTTATGGCCGCTGCAAAAGTTGGGGGAATATGGGCAAACAAAGAATATCCTGCAGAATTCATTTATGATAATATTTCCTTGCAAAATAATATTATCCATGAGTCTTATCGAAATAATGTAACTAAACTATTATTTTTAGGAAGCAGTTGCATTTATCCTAAAAATGCGCAGCAACCAATAAAAGAGGAATATCTTTTATCCGGTTATTTGGAGTCAACAAATGAAGCATATGCAATTGCAAAGATTGCAGGAATTGAAATGTGTCAGTCATACTCCAAACAATATGGATGTAAATTTATAAGTGTGATGCCGACAAATTTGTATGGCCCTGGTGATAATTATGATTTACAAAATTCGCATGTTCTACCTGCGCTGATAAGAAAATTTCATGAAGCAAAAATGAATGGTAGCGCTACAGTAACTGTTTGGGGAACAGGAAAGCCCATGCGTGAATTTTTGCATGCGGATGATGTAGCTTCCGCATGTTTTTATTTAATGCAGGAGTACGAATCGCCCGAAATAATTAATATAGGTATAGGCAAAGATCACAGTATCGAAGAAATGGCTTTGATGATTAAAAAAGTGACCGGGTTCATGGGGCAATTAATCTTTGATACATCAAAACCAGATGGCACACTTCGTAAATTACTAGACGTTGATAAAATAAATAAATTGGGATGGCATGCTGCCATAACATTAGAAACCGGCATACAAAATACGTATACTGATTTTATAGAAAAATATGAATATTATACTACTCCTAAAAAGCAAAAGAATAGTGTTCTTAATAAGAAATAATGTGTAGAATTGCAGGAATAGTAAATAAATCAATACCCGTTTCTTCTCTGGAAATAATGGTAAGAGATATGTGCTTCATACTACAACATGGAGGACCCGATGGTGAAGGTATTTATACTAATATTGAAAATAATTTAGTATTGGGCCACAGAAGATTATCTCTGATAGACCTTTCGTCTAATGCTAGTCAACCGATGTTTTATGAAAATAACAGATATGTTATTAGTTACAATGGAGAACTATATAATTATCTTGAGTTAAAAAAAGAATTAATAACATTAGGATGCAGTTTCAATACACAAAGTGATACGGAAGTGATATTGGCAGCATTTGCTACATGGGGAACAAAAGCTTTCATAAAGTTTAATGGAATGTTTGCTTTTGCCTTATGGGATAATACTGAAGCAGATTTATATCTTGTAAGAGATAGTATAGGAATGAAGCCATTGTACTATGCGCTTACTGAGGAAGGGCTGGCTTTTGCATCCGAAATAAAAGCATTCTCAATTATTCCTTATCTGCGCGAAAAGAACGAACGATCACAAATCTATTTAATGGCTTACGGCCATCTCCCTGAACCGGTTACTACATTAAAAAAAGTAATACCCTTAGAAAAAGGCACCTGGCTAAAATATAATATACTTTCTGCTATTGCTACAACAAATGTATTTAAACAATATAGTTATATAGAAAAAATAAGTGATAGGGAAGAAGCTATACATTATATACAGCAGGAATTAAATAATGCCGTTCAAAGGCACCTTATATCAGATGCGCCTATTGGCGTTTTTTTTAGCGGAGGCCTTGACTCAAGTATTGTCACCTTATTAGCTCATGCAACACATCCCAATTTAGAAACGGTTTCTATTTTTTTTAAGGACAAAAATTATTCTGAAAAAAACTTTCAGGATCTGCTACAAAAAGAATTAGCTTTTAAGCAACACCAGCATCTTGTTACAGAAGAAGATTTTCATCATCATTTATCTGATGTTATAGATGCGATGGACCTTCCCAGCTGTGATGGTATTAATACCTGGTTTATAAGTAAATATGCAAAAGAAAACGGATTAAAAGCTGTTTTATCTGCGGTAGGAGGAGATGAATTATATGGTGGTTATCCTTCTTTTAACAGAATGAAAACGGCATTATTATTAGGAAAATTACCTAATAAATTACTTAGAAGCGGCAAGCATTCAGTATCTAAGAAAATCCGTCGTATATCGTATCTTAGTATAGATGGAGCAATAGGAAAGTATCTCTTTTTAAGAGGGCAATTTATTCCTAGTGATATAGCGAAATATATTGATGGAGATGAAGCTGAAGTATGGAGAATTTTAGAAGAAGAACCCTGGTGTAAAAATATTGATTATCTAACTCCCGGTAACCAGGCCAGCTGGATCGAAAGCAATATGTATATGCAAAATCAATTACTTAGAGACGCAGATGTCATGAGTATGGCGCATGGTATAGAAATAAGGCTTCCTCTTTTGGATATGCTGTTCATGAATTTATCAGTACAAATAAAATCTACAGTTAAATATTCGGGGATAGGAAATAAGCAGTTATTGATAGATGCTTTTAAATATGGGTTGCCTGAACCAATCTGGAACCGACCGAAAATGGGTTTTTCTTTTCCATTTAAAGAATGGTTATCTGACGACAGGTATGTGAAAAGTAGAAATGGGAAATACATGGGAGAATATCTCGCAAAAATGAGATCCGGACAAATGCATTGGTCGCAATTTTTTATATTGTTGCTAACAGAAAAATAATATTACTAATATATTTTAATTAGAAGGCCGTGTTATTTTTAACATTAAAGATCTTTTCTGCCACAGGAGGTATTGAGAAAGTGAACCGTATAGCGGGCAGGGCATTGTATGAAATAGAAAAAGAATCTGGCAGGCCAGATTTTAAATTATTTTCTCTGCATGATAATGATGAGGATAGCAGCGCTAATAAATACTTTTCAAATACATCCTTTAAAGGATTTGATGAACATAGAAGTAAATTTGTTTACAAAAGTATCAGGACGGGAATAAAATGTGATGTTGTTGTATTATCACATATTAATTTATTATTAGTGGGCTTTGTAATTAAAGTTTTTTCACCTAAAACAAGATTGATATTAATTGCACATGGAATAGAAGTTTGGAAAACTTTTCCTACCTGGAAAAAATATATCATGAAAAAGTGTGACCTGATATTGCCGGTAAGCAAATTCACTATGGACACAATGATTAAGCTAAATACATTTCCTGAAAACCAATTCAGGATTTTGAATAATTGCCTGGATCCGTTTTTGCCTGCGCCATTAGATGAAGAAAAAGAGGAACGTTTACTTAATAGATATGGGCTAACAAAAGATAATGTTATTTTAATGACCTTAACAAGGTTATCTATCAAAGAAAAATACAAAGGGCACGATAATGTTTTGTATGCTTTACAAAAATTAATAAGTACCAACAAAAATATACGTTATTTATTAGTAGGTAAATATGATGAGGCAGAGAAACGCAGGTTAGATAAATTAATTGCTGAATTAGAATTAGGGCACGTGGTAGTTTTTGCAGGATTTATTCCGGATGAAGAGATTGCAGCCCATTATAACCTGGCAGATATTTATATAATGCCTAGTAAAAAAGAAGGTTTTGGAATTGTATTTATCGAAGCACTTTATTATGGCAAACCCGTAATAGCAGGAAATAAAGATGGTTCTGTTGATGCTTTGTGTAATGGCCGGTTTGGATTACTGGTTGATCCCGATAGTCAGGCTGAAATTATAGATGCGATAAATAAAATGATTTACAATCAACAGAATTATTTGCCTAATCATTCTTTATTAATGGAGAAGTTCAGTTATAATTCCTATAAAGAAAATTTGAGAAGCATTGTTCATTCTTTATAGTGTCACTATGCAGCAAATAGAAATTAAAATATGATAAACGTGAAGATGATATGACAGAGGCAGTTAAAAAAACAATTGCAGATGAGAAGTGGGATGTGGTAATAGAGCCGCAAACTCATTTGTTTGATCTGAAATTAAAAGACGTATGGCATTACCGCGATTTACTTTTACTATTGGTAAGAAGAGATTTCGTGTCTTTTTACAAACAAACAATCTTAGGGCCGTTATGGTTTTTTATACAGCCTCTTTTTACAACAATTATCTATACTTTTATTTTCAGTAATCTGGCGCATATCTCAACGCAAGATATACCCGGACCTTTATTTTACATGGCAGGAATTACAGCCTGGAATTATTTTTCTGATTGTCTTATTAAAACATCCACGGTTTTTAAAGATAATTCGGATGTATTTGGTAAAGTATATTTTCCGCGGCTGATTATGCCCCTTAGCATTGTATTATCCAACCTTATAAAGTTTGCTGTACAAATGCTGATGTTTTTTATAATGATGGGTTTCTTTGCTTTTAAAGGGGAGACTTTTCATATAACAATCTATGTATTATTATTTCCTCTGTTAGTCATACAAATGGCTTTGCTTGGTTTAGGATCCGGAATGATCATATCTGCTTTAACAACAAAATATCGTGATCTTGCTTTTTTGGTAAGTTTTGGTGTGCAATTATTAATGTATGGAACTACGGTTGTTTACCCATTAAGCTCTGCACCTGAAAAATACAGGTGGTTAATTGCATTGAATCCGTTAACGCCAATTATAGAAGCATTTAGAACCGGATTCTTAGGCAAAGGGTCTTTCACATGGCAATCGTTAGGGATGAGTAGTTTAATAACATTGATAATTGCTTCGATTGGAATAATAATATTTAATAAGGTAGAGCGTAATTTTATAGATACAGTATAGTATGTCAATTGCAATAAAAGTAGAAGGTCTTTCTAAAGCATATCAACTGGGACAAATAGGCACAGGAACTATATCTCGTGATATTGAACGTTGGGCTGCAAAAATAAGAGGTAAAGAAGATCCGTTTTTAAAAATCGGGGAAACAAATGACCGTACTACTATTAGTAAAAGTAATGTTGTATGGAGCCTGAAAGATATCAACTTTGAAATAGAGCAGGGGGATGCTGTAGGAATTATCGGCCGCAATGGCGCCGGCAAAAGCACATTACTAAAATTATTAAGCAGAGTTACATCTCCAACAGTAGGAGTTATTAAAGCTAAGGGAAGGATCGCAAGTTTGCTGGAAGTAGGTACAGGTTTCCATCCTGAGTTAACAGGCAGAGAAAATATATACCTGAATGGAGCAATATTGGGAATGAGGAAAAAAGAAATTGATAGAAAATTTGAAGAGATCGTAAATTTTTCCGGGGTTGATAGATATATCGATACACCCGTGAAAAGATATAGCAGTGGAATGTATGTAAGGCTTGCATTTGCTGTTGCCGCACATTTGGAAAGTGAAATATTAATAGTAGATGAGGTACTGGCTGTAGGAGATGCTGAGTTTCAGCAGAAGTGTTTGGGAAAGATGAAAGATGTAAGTACGAATCAGGGAAGAACGGTTTTATTTGTTAGTCATAATATGGCAGCAGTTAAATCACTTTGTACAAAGGGGCAGGTTTTATCCAATGGTAAAATGCTTTTTTCGGGTGAGATAAATGCTGCGGTAAAATCATATTTAAGTTCTAATGATGCGCAGATGCAAATCAAGTCTGTATGGAATATTGATGAAGCGCCGGGTAGTAATAATAAGCTTAAATTAATTTCTCTTAATCTTAAGCCCTTGAAAGGAGAATCCATTGATATTAATTCTGGGTTAACATTGGAGGTTGTCTGTATGAATTATCTTGAAAAAGCGGCGGTTGATTTTACATTTGAAATTATTTCTGAAGAAGAGATATTATTATTTCACCATGGCAAGGATTTAGATAGTTCTGCTGATTTAAAAAAAGGGGAATACAGGTTAACGATAGACATACCCGGTAATATGCTAAATAAGGGAACTTATTATTTTAATGTTTGGTTTGGGTTAGAAAAGCGTGAAGTGATTTTGCTGATTAATAAAGCATTGAAATTTGAAATAGCTGAAGCTCCTGTAGATCACATACTAAAAACCTTACCGGGCGTATTAAGGCCAACAATCGAATACGATATAAAATATTGTAATTAATATGGAACCAGTATTAATAAAATTACCTAAGATAGTAGATGAAAGAGGAAACCTTACTTTTCTTCAAGCAGGGCTGCAAGTTCCGTTTGAAATTAAAAGAGCCTTTTGGATTTATGATGTTCCCGGTGGCGAAATGCGTGGCGGCCATGCGTTTAAAAAACAGAATGAAATTATAATAGCATTATCAGGAAGCTTTGATGTAATTGTAAAAGATAGGAATGGTGTTGAACATAAATATTCTTTAAACAGATCTTATACAGCCTTATTTGTTCCTAATTTAAGCTGGAGGCATTTGGATAACTTTTCTACTAATGCCGTTGCTTTACATTTGGTTGATATGGAATATACCAGTACCGATTATATAAGAGATGCTAATCAATTCGATATTTTATGCAAAAAGGGGTAACAGTATTTGACTGTAATATTATAAAGCTTAATAAAATTTCTGATAGAAAAGGGAATATAACCCCTATCGAAAATGATAAGGATATTCCTTTTGGTATTAAGCGTGTATTTTATATTTATGATATACCGGGAGGCGAATCAAGGGGGGCGCATGCACATAAAGAGTGCCATCAGTTTTTAGTAGCAGCTAGTGGTTCATTCGAGGTGAGTCTGAATGATGGAAGAGTAGAAAGAATTGTACAATTGAACAGGCCGTTTATAGGCTTGCATATTCCTCCGGGAATATGGGCTTCTGAAATAAATTTTTCTTCAGGCAGTATATGTTTGGTAATGGCATCACACGAATACAACGAAAACGATTATCTCAGAAATTATCAGGATTATTTAAATTATTCGCAAAAAAAGTAATGGCGTTTATACATTCTTCGGCAGATGTTCAAACTGAAAATATAGGAAAGGATACTTATGTCTGGCAGAATACGGTTATATTAAAAGGAGCGAAAATCGGGCAGAATTGTAATATCAACTGTAATGTTTTTATAGAAAATGATGTGATAGTCGGAGATAATGTTACTGTTAAATCAGGCGTGCAATTATGGGATGGTATCAGTATTGCAGATAATGTTTTTATAGGGCCTAATGCAACTTTCACAAATGATATAGTACCGCGTTCAAAACAATATCCTGCCGCTTTTTCAAAAACAATTATTTGTATTGGCGCATCTGTAGGTGCTAATGCAACTATTAAAGCTGGCATTACAATTGGCGATTATGCTATGATAGGTATGGGAAGTGTACTAACAAAATCAATATTACCTTACACACTTTGGTATGGCAACCCTGCAACACATAAAGGTTATATAACAATGAAAGGTGAAATCATTGATCTAGATCTGATAGATAAAAAAACAGGTAAGCAATATGTTTACATAAATAATAAATTGGAATCAGCAAATGGTTAAATTTTTAGATATCTGGAAAATAAATAATAGGCACAAGGCTGATATAGAAATTGCTTTACAGGAAGTAATGGATTCCGGATGGTTGATAATGGGAAAAAAATTACAATCGTTCGAGGAAGAGTTTGCTCAATATTGCGGTGTAAAATATTGTATCGGTGTGGCTAACGGATTGGATGCTTTAATTTTAATTTTAAAAGCTTTAATACATTTAAAGAAACTTGAAAAAGGTGATGAAATAATAGTCCCTGCAAATACTTATATCGCATCTATACTCGCTATTACTGAATCAGGACTTCAGCCGGTGCTTGTAGAGTCCGATGCTGCAACTTTTAATATTGACCCTGTTGAAGTAAAGAAAAAGATCACTTCAAAAACAAAAGCGATTTTAACGGTACATTTATATGGACAGTTAAGTGCTGTAGATCAGTTACAAAAAATTGCAGCAGATAATAATTTATTGTTGATTGAAGATTCGGCACAGTCTCACGGAGCTAAAAATGCTAATAATATAAAATGCGGTGCATTTGGAATTGCCTCAGGATTTTCTTTTTATCCTGGTAAGAACCTCGGTGCATTAGGTGATGGGGGAGCAATCACTACAAGCGATAGTGAATTGGCAACTACATTAAGAACATTGAGGAACTATGGTTCCGAAAAAAAATATTATAACAGTATCAAAGGAGTTAATAGTCGCCTGGATGAATTACAAGCGGCCTTTTTATCTGTAAAACTTGCGCATCTTGAAGGCGATAATGAAGCCAGAAGAAAAATTGCTGCAAAGTATATTGCTGAAATAAAAAACCCTTTAATTCTACTTCCTTTCTGGGATAATACAGCCAATCATGTTTTTCATCTCTTTGTAATAAAAACAAAAGAAAGAGATCGTTTGAAGCAATACCTTACAGATCTTGGTATTGAAACAATGATCCACTATCCCTTACCCCCGCATAAACAATTTGCGTATGCAGAATGGAATAATTTATCATTCCCTGTCAGCGAAGAAATTCATAATACAGTATTGAGTATTCCCATAAGTCCGGTAATGACAATGGAGGAAGCCACTATTGTTATTGAAGCGCTTAATAAGTACAATTAAATAATCTTATTCCTTGATAACATTTTTTAATAAAAATAAAGGAATAGGCGGCGGAGAAAATTTAATAATAAATCTCGCCGAATATTTTTATTTGCAGTTGAATATAACAGTGAAAATTATTTGTTATAAAGACAGCTATATATATAACAGGTTAAGTGATTTAAAAATTCCCTTTGTTTTTATTGACATGTTACAGGAGAATTTTGATGTTGATCTTACATCGCAAGATGTAATAATAAAAACCGATCCTGAAAATATCAATTGGTTTAAAAATTCAACTGCAAGAATAGCATACTGGGAAATATTGCCGACTGTTTTAGCTAATACAGTAAATCCTGTTAAAAAATTATTTTTCAAACAAAAACTGTTTAACTATTTATTAAAAAATAAAGGCTTGTTTTTTATGGATATCAATGGCATCGAGGAGTTGCAAGATAGAGGGTATAAGATTGATGAGTGTAAGCTGTTACCAATTCCTGCTTTTATTCCCATTCAATATAATGCCAGAAAGAGAAAAGATAATTCTTATATAACTATCACTTATTTAGGGAGGTCCGAAAACTGGAAAATATTCCCTTTCAAGAAAGTGCTTGACGATCTTGGACATCTTGATCAGTTAATGTTTAAGGTCATTATATTTTGTAATGACGAAGTCCCGTACAAAAAAATCATTAAAGACACGTATAAAAATATTTCGATCAGTTATTGTATAAATAAGTATGGTAAAGAATTAGAAAAACTGTTGAATGAAAATTCTGATTGTCATTTTGCGATGGGTACCTCTGCAATTGATTCTGCTAAAATGGGAATACCAACTGTGTTATTAGATTATGCTGATACTATTTTCCCCGAAAATTATAGATATCAATATATTTTTGAGGCACGAGGTTTTTCACTTGGGAATAATGTTGAAAAGGGTGATTATAAAAATCAACAAAAAAGCATTACTGATATATGTGATAGTATATTGTCTGCTGAAAAATATAACGAGGTGTCAAAAAGATGTTATGATTACGTGAATGATCATCATAATATTATAACAATTGCTGTTGAGGTATTAAAAAACGCAGATAATTCTAACACATGTGTAAGCAAAGTATATAAATATTTTTTATATGCCGGCTATGAAAATAAAATAAGAAAAATAATACAGCCAAACTATTAGTACAATTATGAATCAAGAGGTTATAGTCAGTGTTTTAATGACTTCGTATAACAGAGAAAAATATATTGCTGACGCAATAGAAAGTGTACTTGCTTCTACATTAACTAATTTTGAATTAATAATAGTTGATGATAGCTCAAAAGACAGGACAGTTGAAATTGCCAAAGAATATGAAGCAAAAGATAAGAGAATAAAATTTTTTACAAATGAAAAAAATTTAGGAGATTATCCAAACCGTAATAAAGCCGCATCTTATGCAAAAGGTAAATATCTTAAATATATAGATTCAGATGATTTTATATATCCCTGGGGATTAGAATTATTGGTTAAGATGATGGAACAATTTCCTGATGCAGGATGGGGATTGTGTTCTCTTTTACAATTTGTAAAGAAACCGTATCCCTTTATGCTTACTCCAAGGGAAACTTATTTATACAACTATTTCGAAACAAGTATTTTTTTTAAAGCACCGTTATCGGCGATAATAAAAAGAAGTGTATTTGAAGAAGTGGGAGGTTTTGCTGCGATCAGAATGGCTGGAGATTTTGAAATGTGGCATAGATTGGCGCAAAAATATAATGTAGTTCTAATGCCTGATGGCATGGTTTGGTATCGCGAGCATGAAGAACAAGAAGTTAGTGATCGTAGAAAATTCATTGAGGTTTATGAAAAAATAAAAATTAATTATTTAACTCAAGATTCCGGCCCGCTTGATAAGATTACAGTAAAGAAGATTTTAGCTGGAGAGAAAAAAAGGTTGAAGAAAGAAATTATCAAGAGTATTTTTAAATTAAATAGAATTGCAGCTGTTGATAATTTGCTTCGTTTAAGACAATATAAAAATGCTTAATATACTAAAATATTTTCTGAAGCGTCCTTTGCAATTACCGATAGTGATAATTGTGAAATTTATACCTTTTTTTAAATTTATAAAAGAAACGACAGATTATCAGAATAAGACAAATTTTGAATTTTGGTTCAAGCAGAAAGTATTGAATTTGGGCGGTAATAAGAAAGCGTATTGGCCTGTTCATTATACAAGCCAGGTATATGATGCTCAGAATATTTTGATCGGAATAGATGCTTATCCGGGAATTATGAAAGGGTGTTATATAACCGGCAAAGGAGGAATTATTATTGGAGATTATACTCAAATAGCTCCGAACGTTATTATAGTTTCGGCGAATCATGATGTTTATGACAGCCGCAAACATATCTGCAAGCCAGTTAAAATCGGCAAGTATTGTTGGATAGGAGCAGGCGCTAAAATAATGCCTGGTGTGCAATTAGGCGACTGGACAATAGTTGCTGCGGGGGCCGTGGTAACAAAATCATTTGTTGAAGGGCATTGTATTGTTGCAGGAGTTCCTGCTAAAAAGATTAAAGAATTAGAGCTGGAAAAATGCGTTCCTTTTTCGAATGCTATTTTATATAATGGGTACATTAAGTCTGATGAATTTGAAGTATTCAGAAAAAGAAATTTGACAATATGAGTAGTGAAAAAAAATATCAGCAATGTTCAATATCCGTAATGGACACAATCGCTGATCCTAATATAACTTTTGATGAAAAAGGTATTTGTAATTATTATTACGAGTATAAAAAAGCTGCAGCAAATCTTCATCATGGGAAAGAAGGCTGGGAGATGCTTGAAAAGATCGCTGCAGAAATAAAAGAGCATGGAAAGGATGAACCCTACGATTGTATAGTTGGTTTGAGTGGCGGTGTTGATAGCACCTATGTTGCTTACCTGGCAAAAAAATTAGGATTAAGGCCACTGGCTATTCATTTTGATAATGGATGGAATTCGGAACTGGCAGTAATGAACATTGAAAATATTGTTACAAAACTTGGCTTTGATCTATATACATATGTGATTAACTGGAATGAATTTAAAGATTTGCAGATAGCTTACCTGAAGGCTTCGGTGGTAGATATAGAAGCCATTACTGACCATGCCATCTTTACAGCACTTTACAGAATAGCCGGTGAGAAAAAAATAAAATATATCCTAAGCGGAACAAATATTCAAACAGAAAATACTTTACCTAAAAGCTGGATACATTCTAAGGGCGATGATGCGAACATCAAATCTATACATAAAAAATATGGTTCATTGCCTTTAAAAACATTTCCGCTTTCTGATGCTAAAGTGAAAAAGAATTATCGGCAGATGATGGTGAATTCTATTTCTGTTATCAATTATGTTGATTACAATAAACAACAAATTAAAGAACTGATACAAAAAGAATTGGGATGGAGGGATTATGGCGGCAAGCATTACGAAAGTATCTGGACACGTTTTTATCAGGGATACATTCTTCCAAATAAATTTAAAATCGACAAACGTAAAGCGCATTTATCAGATTTGATCTTTGGCGGACAAATAACCAAGGCCGAAGCAATAGAAGAATTGAAAAAGCCGATGTATGATGCGCAGCAATTAAAGGTTGATTATGATTTTGTTTTAAAAAAATTGGGATTTTCTGAAGAAGAATTTGATGCGATCATGAAAATGCCACAGCGTAGTCATTATGAATTTGATTACGAAAAGCCGATTGATGAACGATATCCCATAACAAAGCCTTTCAAAAAAATATACAGAAAATTTTTCCCGGTTAAAAAATGATAGCCATTATCAATTACGGACTAGGTAATCTTACTTCTATAAAGAATATGTGCAAGCGCATAGGTGTGGATGCTGAAATTACCGGCGATTTTGAAAAAATTATCGCCGCTGACAAATTAATATTGCCAGGCGTAGGACATTTTAAAAAAGGAATGGAAAACCTGGAGGGAACAGGTATAAGGAAATTGTTAGATAAACTTGTATTGGGAGAAAAGAAGAATATTTTAGGGATATGCCTTGGCGCACAATTAATGACAAACTATAGTGAGGAAGGAGATCAGAAAGGCTTAGGATGGGTAGATGCAACCACTAATAAATTTATTAGTGCAGATCTTAACGGATTAAAAGTTCCACACATGGGTTGGCGAAATACAATAACTAAAGAAAAGAGTTTATTATTGAAAGACCTTCCAGAGGATCCGCGTTTTTATTTCGTTCATTCTTATCATTTTAAATTTCAACAACCGGAAGAAATAATAGCCACAACGATATACGGGTATGAGTTTGCGTGCGCTTTTCAAAAAAATAATATTTATGGGGTGCAATTCCATCCCGAAAAAAGCCATAAGTATGGTATGAAGCTGATAGAAAATTTTTCAAAATTATAATGGGTCGCGTTAGAATTATACCGGTATTATTATTAAGTAAAGGTGGATTGTATAAAACGATTCAGTTTAAAAAAGCTAATTATGTTGGCGATCCTATTAATGCGGTAAAGATTTTTAATGAGAAGGAAGCCGACGAATTAGTAGTGCTTGATTATAATGCTTCTATAGAAAAACGAAATATTGATTTTAATAAAATAGCCGAAATTGCAGGAGAAGCATTTATGCCAATGGCTTATGGAGGCGCAATACGCACTTTAGATGACGCTAAAAAAGTATTTGATGCAGGCTATGAAAAAGTAGTATTGAATTCAATTTTGTTTGATGATATTTCCTTGGTACAGGCAATTGGAAATATTTATGGAGCACAGGCGGTTGTTTGTTCAATTGATGTAAAAAAAGATTGGCGGGGAAAAACGAAAGTGTATTCTTATTCGGGAACTAAAAGTAATTCATATACGCCTGTAGGATGGGCTAAACAATTGGAGGATGCAGGTGCCGGTGAAATTTTTCTTAATTCAATTGATCAGGATGGAACATGGAGTGGATATGATATTGATCTGATCGGTTCTGTTTCACATGCTGTACAAATTCCAATAGTAGCTTGTGGAGGCGCTGGGTCTGTCGATGATTTCAAAAAAGCTGTGATTGCTGGAGCATCAGCAGTAGCAGCAGGAAGTATGTTTGTCTATCAAAAAAAGGGGATGGGGGTATTGATAAGTTTTCCTTCACAAACTATAATAATATAAAAATAAAAAATGAGTCAGGTAAAGTTTGGAATTATTGGTTGTGGCAGAATAGCGCAACGCCATGCAGAGCATATTCAAAAGACAGGTCAGCTGGTAGCAGTTTGCGATACTGTAAAAGAGAAAGCCGATGAAATGGCAACAAAATATAACGCTAAAGCATATACAAAAATAGAAGCATTATTAAAAGAGAATGTGGATATTGATGTAATTGCAATTTGTACGCCTAATGGGTTACATGCAATCCATTCTATTCTGGCATTAAAAGCAGGGTTTCATGTTTTGTGTGAAAAACCAATGGCATTAACGGTGCAGGATTGTGGCGAAATGATCAATGCTGCTGAGAAGGCGAACAAACGTTTATTCATTGTTAAGCAAAATCGTTTCAATCCTCCAGTAGCTGCTGTAAAAAAAATAATAGAAGAAGGAAAACTTGGAAAGATTTACAGCGCCCAGTTAAATTGTTATTGGAACAGAAATAATGAATATTATCAAAATTCATGGAAGGGTACTAAAGATCTGGATGGGGGAACATTGTTTACGCAGTTTAGTCATTTTATTGACCTGTTATATTGGATGATCGGTGATGTGAAAGAAGTAAATGCATTAACAGGCAATTATCATCACCAAGGAATTATTGAATTTGAAGATACAGGTGTTGTTAATTTAAAATTTCATAACGGTGCTATTGGCAGTATTAATTATTCTGTCAATAGTTTTGATAAAAATATGGAAGGCTCACTAACAATTTTTGGGGAGAAGGGAACTATAAAAATTGGCGGACAATACCTTAATGAACTGGAATATCAAAGTATAGAAAATTTCGAAATAAAAGATCTTCCACCAGGTAACCCGCCAAATAATTATGGTAAGTATTTCGGCTCTATGAGTAACCATGATAAAGTATACCAGAATGTAATTGACGTATTAACAAATAAAGGAATTATAGCTACCAATGGTTTTGAAGGATTGAAAACAGTGGAAATAATTGATAAAATATATACCGCTGCAAAAAAAGCAAACGATGAATAAGCCAATATTATTTAACAGTACGATTAAGGAAGATGTAGCATTTGGTGAGAATGTGAAAGTGGTGCAGCCTGTTAACTTATACGGCTGTTCCATTGGCGACAATAGTTTTATTGGCCCTTTTGTTGAAATACAAAAAGACGTTATAATTGGGAATCAATGCAAAATACAATCACATACTTTTATTTGTGAGCTGGTAACAATTGGGAACAATTGTTTTATCGGGCATGGTGTAATGTTTATCAATGATATTTTTGCAGATGGAGGTCCTGCAATGGGCAATAAATCTAAATGGAAATCAACACTAATTGGGAATTATGTTTCCATAGGCTCCAACGCAACAATACTTCCCGTAACAATTTGTGATAATGTTGTAATAGGCGCAGGCGCTGTTGTTACAAAAAATATAACTGAGCAGGGTACTTACATTGGCAACCCTGCTAAACTTTTAAAGACTGCTAAATAAGAATAATTAAATGAAAGTTCCTTTTGTAGATCTGTATGCGCAATATCTTACCATAAAAAAAGATATTGATGAGGCAATAGAAAATGTGATCAAGAATTCTTCCTATATCGGTGGAGGTGCTATCGGTAACTTTGAAAAATCATTTGCTGATTATTTAGGTATTACCAATGTAATTGCTTGTGCAAATGGAACGGATTCAATAGAAATTTTGTTACAATCTTTTGGCATAGGGAAAGGCGATGAAGTGATTGTTCCTGCCGCATCCTGGATATCAACATCAGAAGCTGTAACAACAGTTGGTGCAACCCCTGTATTTGTTGATATAGAAGAAGATTATTTTACAATTGATGTATCTCTGATTGGAAAAGCAATCACACCAAAAACAAAAGCGATCATCCCAGTTCATTTATATGGTCATCCCGCAGATATGCCGGCAATTATGGCGATAGCAAAAAAATATAACCTCATTGTAATTGAAGATTGCGCACAGGCACATGGAGCAGCAATTGATGGCAAAAAAGTGGGAACATTCGGCAATGCCAGTAGTTTTAGTTTTTATCCCGGTAAAAATTTAGGTGCGTATGGTGATGCAGGATGTATGGCAACCAATGATACAGCTATTGCTACAAAAGCAAGAATGATTGCCAATCACGGTCAGCAAGGTAAACACAATCATATTGTTGAAGGTAGAAATAGCAGGCTCGATGGATTACAAGCGGCTATCTTATCTGTTAAACTTCCTTATTTACAACAATGGACAGATGCAAGAATTAAAAATGCAGCATTTTATTCAAAGCTTTTGGCATCTAAAAATATCCTGCTTCCTAAAACGAAACCTGGCTACACGCATGTGTTTCATTTATATGTAATAAAAACGGAAGGTCGCGATGAGTTGAAAAGATCATTGCAGCAAAATGATATAGAAACAGCTATTCATTATCCTACAGCATTACCTTTTCTTGCTTGTTACCAAAACAGGAATTTTAAACCACAGGATTTTTCGGAGGCATTTGCGTGCCAATCAAAAATCCTTTCCCTACCTATGTTTGCAGAACTTACGATAGATCAGATGGAAAAAGTAACTGCAGTTATTAAGTAAGCAATGTTTCAATTTAAAAATAAAACGATTCTTATTGTATCTCAGCAAGATTGGGGAGATATGTTTATTTCAAAGCATCACTATGCGCTGGAACTTTCGAAACTGGGTAATAAAGTGTATTTTATCAATAGCCCCGATCAAAAAAATAAGTTGAGGCCTGGGCAAATAGTTATTAAAGAAACCAATCATAGTGGGTTATTTACAGTTAGTCACCGGTTCTTTTTTCCTTATTTTATTCGGTTTAAATCAAAATTTATTTTTGATAAGCTGATAACGATTCATATAAATAATATTATAAAAAAAATAGGAAAGCCAATTGATATTGTGTGGTCTTTTGATATAGCCAATGCTATACCACTTAAAAATTTTCCGGCGTCGTATAAAAAAATATTTATGCCCGTTGATGAACCAACAAATCCGATGGCGATTAAAGCAGCAGAAAGCGCAAATATTATTTTATCAGTAACAAATGAAATAATAGCAAAATATAAGGATTATGCAGTACCCAAATATTTTATCAATCATGGGGTTGCGGATAGTTTTATTAATAAAGATATCAACGTAGATAATAATGATCCTATCCGTGTAGGCTTGTCTGGTAATTTTTTAAGGCCAGAGATCGATCGTGAAATATTGATGCAGATAATCAGATCAAATACCAAAATTATTTTTGAATGCTGGGGTTCTATCAGTTATAAAAATTCAAACTTATCACCTGAAGAAGATAAGGCTACAATCGAATTTATACAGGAATTAACCAGCTTTCCAAATGTTATAGCACATGGCGCTTTAGATCCTTCTATATTAAGTGAACGACTAAAAGCGGTAGATCTTTTTTTGATTTGTTATGATATAAAAAAGGACCAGAGTAATGGGACTAATTACCATAAAATACTGGAATATCTTGGTACGGGAAAAGTTGTTATAGCGAATAATGTTACCACATATCATTCATTTCCCGGATTGTTAGAAATGAGTAACTCAAGAGATAACAACAATGAATTGCCTGGGATATTTAACAAGGTAATTCATAATATTAAAGTGTATAATGCCATTGAACAACAGCAAAAACGAATTGATTTTGCTAAACAATATACATATCGCCGTCAAATAGCTAAAATAGAATCTTTACTTAATTAGAGTTTTTGCTATGAATATATTTTTCGTAATAAATTTTTTGAACACAGATGTTATTTAACTCTTTAGGGTTTCTTATATTTTTTCCATTAGTAACGCTTCTTTACTTTTTACTGCCGCATAAATTCCGGTGGATTCATTTATTAATTGCCAGCTGTATTTTTTACATGGCTTTTATTCCGGTGTATATTTTTATATTATTTTTTACGATCATCATCGATTATATCGCAGGGATAATGATTGAAAATAGTGTGGGAGAAAATAGAAAATTATTTTTAACATTGAGCATAGTTGCCAATGTAGGCGTTTTAGCTTTTTTTAAATATTACAATTTTTTTATAACGAATGTAAATACGCTTCTTCATTCGCTGCATATGACGCCGGGTAATATCCCTTTATTATCTATTATCCTTCCTATCGGGTTATCGTTTCATACATTTCAGGCAATGAGTTATACGATTGAAGTGTACAGAGGCAATCAAAAAGCAGAAAGACATTTCGGGATATATTCGTTATACGTTATGTTCTACCCTCAATTAGTTGCAGGACCTATAGAACGCCCTCAAAATTTATTACATCAGTTCAAGGAGGAACATAAATTCGATGCTAATAATTTATTAGATGGCTTACGTTTAATGCTATGGGGATTTTTTAAAAAAATAGTCATAGCGGATAGAATTTCACAGTACACAAATACAGTCTTTAATCATCCGTATGAATACCATTATTTGAATCTTATTATTGCGGTATTCTTTTTTTCCATACAGATATATTGTGATTTTTCCGGTTACTCTGATATCGCAATTGGAGCCGCGAAAACAATGGGGTTTGATCTGATGATTAATTTTAACCGTCCGTATTTTTCTAAAAATATTCAGGAATTCTGGCGCAAATGGCACATCTCGCTTTCTACATGGTTTCGGGATTATTTATATATATCATTAGGGGGCAATCGTAAAGGGATAAGACGTTTATATTTTAACGTTGCAGTAGTCTTTTTGTTGAGTGGTTTTTGGCACGGAGCTAACTGGACTTATTTAGTTTGGGGCGGCTTGCATACCATTTTTATATTTGCTTATATGCTTATTGAAAAGTACTACGATATTAAAAGGTTATCACAAAAGAAAGTACTTGTATTTATCTCAACACTATTTACCTTCTGTTTAGTTTCTTTGGCCTGGATATTTTTCAGGGCAAATACGCTGGGAGATGCGGCCATTATGTGTAAACATATTTTTGGTTTGTATCATTCCAATCCATTTCAATTGGTTTTAAAAAATGTTGCCGGAGCAATTAGTTTCACAAAAACTGCAATGCTGATAAGTATAGCCATGATTGCATTATTATTTGTTAGTGAAAAAATATTGCCACCGGATTTGAAAATTTTGAATAAAAAGTATGCAGCCGATATATTATTCTGCTCAATAACGCTTTCATTAATTATTTTATTAGGTGTATTTAATAATAACAGCTTTATTTATTTCCAATTTTAAAGATGACCCCTGTTAAGAGAATCATATTATCTTGTTTATTGGCGGCTTTAATTTGCCAGGCATCTTTTATTATAGTAAAAAAAGAAATAAAGAAATATCAGGTCCATAATACAGAAAGGTTAACGGAACTGCTATATAATAAAACACCTTATGATGTATTGTTTATAGGTTCTTCAAGAACTCATTTTGATATTGATCCTGAAGTAATCGATAGTATCTGCAAAGTCAATTCCTATAACGGTGGGATCGAGGGAGCTAATCTGTTTGAATTTAGTATGATGCTTCATGCTTATTTGCAGAATCATCCTGCACCCCAATGGCTGGTGCTTACATTAGATCTTCATTCTTTTACAGATAAAAAATTCTTTAATTATGCTCAGTATTTTTCTTATACAAAAAACAGTGTTATAGAGAAATATTTGAATGATAATGGGTATTCAACATTGAGGTTGAAACTATTTCCTTTTTTGGAGATGACAGATTATGATGATGATACAAAAGGATTTATAATAAAAGGATTAGCAGGAGATTCTGAAATTGATAAAGGTGATTTTCAGTATAAGGGATATCTTTCTAACACTGAAAATCATATTACCAGTCAGGAGCCGGTTTCTGTTCCGGCTATTATGCCAATGGCAGATATCGCAAATAAGTACCTGGAAGATATATTGCAAACATGTAAAAGCAGGAATATAAAATTGGTATTCACTTATGCTCCTGAATATAAGCATCAGATACAGGCAGATGTTTCCAATAGCGGTAAAATATTGAACATGATTAGCAATGTAGCCGTAAAAAATAATATCCCTTTTCTTCGGGATGACACATTGAGTATATGTAATGATCCAATGTTATTTGCTAATCCGGGGCATCTGAATAAAGAAGGAGCTATGCAATATTCTGTTGTTTTAGCAAAGCAGATTAATATAATAATACAGAATTAATAATAAATTGGAAAAGATCATTTTTGTTACAAATAAAGTTTTTGTTGATAAAAACAAACCGGAGGGCGGGGTAAGTTATTGCACAAAAGATTTCATTTCGTTGCTACAAACAAAGTTTGAGGTAATTATATTTCCGCTTACGTACAACAGGAGCTTATTGTATCGTATTAAAGCTAAACTAGGAATAGATGTTTTTGAAGATTATAATCCTGTTGATTATAAAAATGATTTATATCAGTCCATTAAAAGCAACGATATAAAAAAGGTATTTATTAATTTATCAAGTGCCGCAGATGTTTCCAGGGTTGTTAAAATTGAATTCGGCGATCAGGTAAAAACAATTTTATGCTCTCATGGGATAGAGGCCGGCGATTTTCTTCATCATACCGTGAGATTCACCCCGCTTTTATCTAAGCTTCATATACTAACATCATCTTATCGTTTGGGTAAAATACTAAAAACGGAATTATCGTTAAGGCTAAATTATTTCGATTTGGTATTGACTGTATCAGAGATAGAGGTAGCTATTGAAAAATGGCTCGGTGCAAAAAAAGTAGCGTTTGTCCCAAGGGTATTAACTCCATCATTTATTAGTTGGCAACCTGTTATGGGGCGATTGGGTTTTGTTGGTGACGTAAGTCATTATCCTAATTATTATGGTTTGCTAAAATTATGCGAAGCTATCAGTAACAATAAAAGTGATAAGGAAATTATATTGAGGGTAGTAGGAAAACCATGTAAAAATCTTGAATTAATTACGGCGAGATTTTTATTTGTGCAGCCTATAGGATATTTAGACAATGATAAATTAATAGAAGAAGCAGGAACATGGATGTATTACCTCAACCTGGTTTTTTATTATTCAAAAGGTGTTAGTACAAAACTAGCGAAAGGGATGAACTGGGGACTACCTATTATAAGTACAGAAGCGGGGAACAGAGGATATTCATTTGTGAAAGGCGGCGTAAATACAGTAAATGATGTAGATGATATTTTACAATTAATAAATACGCGTCTGGATAATAATCTTTTGCTGAAAGGCGATAAAGAGAATGTAGAATCAGCTGTTCAATCATCCATATCATATGCTGATTTAATGCAATCATTATATCCAACAATAGCTTCATTATAAAAGAAATAGTATCAAAAAGATATTGATTATAACACCTCATTACCCGCCATCCAATTTGGCGGCCGTACATCGTAGCAGATTATTTGCACAACATCTGCCTTCATTTGGCTGGGAGCCGATAATTTTAGCTGTTGATGAAAAATATTATGAAGAAAAATTAGACTGGAATCTATATAAATTGCTGCCCTCAAATCAACGAGTTGAAAAAGCTAATGCGTTTAAGATAACTAAACCGAGATTGATTGGTGATATTGGCATCAGGGCTTTTTTTCAATTATATAAAAAAGCAAAACAGTTAATAAAAGATGAAAAAATAGATTTTTTATATATACCTATACCTTCATTTTATTGTGCTTTATTGGGCAGATTATTAAACAGGTCAACCGGAATAAAATATGGTATAGATTATATTGATCCATGGGTTCATTTTTTTCCGGGGAGTAATAAAAAATTTAGCCGCCATTGGTTTAGCACACAGATAGCAAAATTTTTAGAGCCAATTGCTATAAAAAATGCATCGTTGATTACAGGTGTAGCTGAAGGGTATTATAGAGGAGTTATTGATAGAAATAAACGCCTGATAAATAATTGTGTATTTGGAGCAATGCCCTATGGTGGTGAAATAAGCGATCACAAAAAATTAAGTAGTATTAGTGTAACACCTTATTTGTTTAATAAAAAATCCGGTAAAATACAATTAGTATATGCGGGTGCCATGCTTCCAAAAGCTTACGAACCTTTGGAAGCAATTTTCAAATCCATAAAAAATAGTCCATCAATATTTAATACGGTAGAAATGCATTTTATCGGCACAGGTAAAATTGCAAATGATCCTAATAGCTTTAATATAAAACCACTGGCAGAAAAATATGGGCTATGGAACACTGTTGTTTATGAATATCCACAGCGCATACCTTACCTGGATGTACTAATACATTTGAATGCGGCTGACGGTGTATTTATTTTGGGGAGTACGGAACCACACTATACACCATCCAAAGTTTATCAGGGCGTATTATCTGAAAAACCAATATTGGCAGTATTACACAAAGAAAGTACAGCAGTAAATGTGTTGAAAGAATCGGGAGCAGGTATTGTTATAGATTTTGACGGCGAAAAAGAGATCAACTTAGTAGAGCGAAATTTCCCTGATGTAGTAAAAGAATACCTGGATTGGATAAAAATATTCAATCCGAATAAAATCAATACAAAAGTATTTGAACAATATTCTGCCGAGAGCATTACCAAACAATTGGCAGAACTTTTAAATTCAATACAACATTAATGAACGCGCGAAGTAAGATAGGATTCGGATGTGTCGGTTTATCTGCGCAGCCATTTGAATCCGGTGCATTGAAACTATTAGAAGTAGCGTATAATGAAGGAATAACTCACTTTGATACGGCTCCATTATATGGCAAAGGTTATTCTGAAAAAATAGTAGGCAAATTTTTAAAAGGAAAGAGAGAGAATGTTACTGTTACTACAAAATTTGGTTTGTCCGGAGGTATTGCCAGGGATATTCCTGCATGGCTTGCATTGCCGTTAAATCAATTAAAGAAAATTAAAGAAAATAAAATACAATCGACAAAAGCTCAATTTCAAACACCGGGCTTATTAACTTATCGCCGGATAGATATTACTGCGGTGCGTGATAGTTTCGAGAAAAGTCTTCGTAACCTTCGGACGGAGTATATTGACTTTTATTTATTACACGAAGCAATGCCTCATTTTCTTACAGACGAAGCGCTACATTATATTTTAGGTCTAAAGCAGAAAGGATTTGTAAAGAAGATAGGTATAGCATCGGCTTATCCTAGCATAGAAGGAATACAGCCGGCAACTATTAACGATTGGGAAATATTACAATATGAAAATAGTTTGTTACATCCTTCAGAATACCTGCTTGATTCTTTTTCTGATAAAAAGCATTTTTACCATAGTATATTAAAGCCTTTAAGCTATAAAGAGATTAATGTTAGTCTGAAAGATACAATAGCGGGCCTTTTGCTTGCAAGAGCGGCTAAAATCAATAAAGAAGGAATGCTCCTTTTTTCTACTTCGAAAAAATCTAACGTCAAAACCAATCTTCAAAGTTTTGATATGTATAACCGATATTCTATTGAAGAACTAAATACTATTCTTTCGAATGCCATTCATTGATTTAAATAAAGAGTTAGGCCAATTAACAGACAGTAATTTTGATGTAACAATAATAGGTGCAGGTGCCGCAGGTATTCTGTTAGCTGTACGTTTAACCAAAGCAGGTAAGAGAGTATTGGTAATCGAATCCGGGCACTTTAAAATTGATGATGAAAAACAAAAACTGAATGAAGTAGAAAATGTTGGCAAAGAACTCGTGAATGCAATATGGGGAAGAAAAAGAGCCATCGGAGGAACCACTCTGGCATGGGGGGGACAATCTTTGCCTTTTACGCCAATAGATTTTTCTTACAGGGCATGGATACAAAATAGTGGTTGGCCTATACCTTTTGAATCTGTTGCTTCTTATTATAATGATGCCAATGTATTTATGGGGGTAGATACGTTAAATTACCATGAAGATATATTTGAAAAAATAAAAATAAAAGATCCTGGATTTAATTCTTCCTTAATTGATTTTCATGTTTCGAAATGGGCAAAAGAACCCAATTTTCTTTTATTGCATAGAGATTTTTTGAAAAGAAATGTTACGGTTATTTACAATGCCCAATTGACACATATACATCAATTAGAAAATAAGACGATTGGGAAAATAGAAGTAGAAAATTTCAAGAAAGAAAAAGTTATTTTTGGAATCAAGACATTAATCATAGCTGCGGGAGGGATAGAATCAACAAGGATATTATTAAATAATAATATTGGCAATCAATCAGGATGGTTAGGAAAATGTTTTATGGAACATCCTTGCATTGAATTAGGCGATGTAATAACGGATAGTCCTTATAAACTACAAAAGTATTTCAATACCCATCTCTGGAAAAAAAATAAATATTCTACGAGGTTCAGCCTTAGCCCAATTTTTCAGGAAAGCCACAAAACTCTAAACTGTTCTGCAAGCATAATGTTTAGGCCGCCAGCGGATAAATTTGATCCGTATGCAGAGTTGGTCTCTTTTAAAAAAGATTTTAAACTGAGTCGGTTATTGAAAGTTTCAAAAAGTGCGGATGATATAATTAAAAGCTTTTGGGCTTATTGTAAAGATCATTTTTATTATAAAGTTAATGCTGATAATAAACTTGTACTTATGATAGAACAAGAACCTGTAACGAATAGCTATATTAGTTTAAGTGCTGAAAAGGATGTTTTCGGTTTGCCAAAGGCTAGACTATCGTGGCACATTACGTCTAAAACATGGGAAACAGTGATAGCCATTTCTGAAGTATTAAAAACAGAGTTGCACCGCCTTGGTTTTGGAGAAATAAAATTATATGATTACATCTCTCAGGAAAGAGATAACTGGGATAGTTATTTATCAGATGTAAATCATCATATGGGGGGATGCAGAATGAGTTCGAACAGTGCGAGTGGGGTAGTAGATGCGGACTTGCGTGTATGGGATGTGTGAATTGTTTTGTTTGCAGCAGTGCAGTATTCCCTACAGCTTCACATTCTAATCCTACTTTAACTATAATGGCGCTTGCTTTAAGATTAGTCGATTTTTTAAAATAAACACAGTATATGAAATTCATTAAAACAATCATTAAAAATGTTCTCTACTATCTGGTACCTAAAAAAAACGGGTATAGTAATTTAAGTGTAAAAGCAGGGCCAGCAAAAGGAGTTAAATTAAGGCTTGATGTAAGAAAAGAGGGTTCATATTGGTTAGGTAATTATGATCAATGGATATTTGACCGGATTGATTTTGAAAAATATATAAAACCCGGGGATGTACTATGGGATTGTGGCGCATACGTAGGTTACTATACTGCAATTTTTAGAAAATTGTCTGGTGAAAATGGCAAGGTGTATACTTTTGAAGCATCTAATAAAAATTACGATCGTTTAAAAGAATTACCTGTTCTTAATGAATGGTCTAATGTACATATATATAACATGGCTGTTGGCCCTGATCATACAGAATTAGAGTTTGTAAATGATCTTGGCGGGGCTTCGGGCCCTTATGGATTAAGTAAATCATATGCGCAGAGTAGAGAAGAATTGGATATTTTAAAAGTGAAATGCTGCGGTGTAGATGAATTGATTACAGAACAAAATGTCGCAATGCCGGATTTTATAAAATTTGATTTGGAATCAGCAGAAGTATTTGCGTTGCATAATGGTGATAAAGTTTTTAAAGAAAAACGCCCCGTAATATTATTAGAACTGCATGGAGATGAGGCAAAGAAAGCTGCAGGTCTTTTCTTTGAAAAATATAATTATACAGGAATTATTGTTTCTCAATTACCTAACCCCATTAATCAACTTAGGTCTTTGGCAGATTTCGAAAAAGTTGCAGGAGTGCCTCATATGGTTATATGTACACCTAATGTGTAAGTATTTATGAAGCGATTAGCAATCATAACAACGCATCCGATTCAGTATAATGCGCCGCTTTTTAAATTATTAGCTATCCGTAATAATATAAAAATAAAAGTGTTTTATACTTGGAGTCAATTGGAGAATGGCAATAAATATGACCCTGGGTTTAAAAAAAATATTGAATGGGATATACCGTTGCTTGATGGCTATGAATATGAGTTTATAAATAATACTTCTTCTGAACCTGGTTCTCATCATTTTAAAGGTATTGTTAATCCTGATGTTATCGAAAAAATTGAAAAATATAGCCCCAATGCCATTTTGGTATTTGGCTGGGCTTTTAAAAGTCATCTTAAAATTATCCGATACTTCAAAAATAAAATCCCGGTTTACTTCCGGGGTGATTCTACTTTGCTTGATAGAACTAATTGGTACAAAGCATTTGCAAGATTTATTTTATTAAGATGGATATATAGTCACGTAGACTATGCGCTATATGTGGGAAGGAATAATAAAAAATATTTCATTAAGTATGGGCTTAAGGAAAAACAGTTGATTTTTGCACTGCATGCTATTGATAATAACAGGTTTGCTAATCCTGATGAAAAATACACGGATGAAGCAATTAGATGGAGGCGAGATTTAAATATCCTCAAAACTGATATGGTCCTTATTTTCTCAGGAAAATTTGAACCCAAGAAAAACCCTTTGTTTCTGCTGGATATATTAAAAAACTGTGATAGCGATCATTTAAAAATTATCGTAGCGGGAGATGGGATTTTTGAAAATGAGTTAAGAGAATTTGCCGCTAAAGATAATCGCTTAATAGTATTAGGTTTTCAAAACCAGCAAAAAATGCCTGTCATTTATCGGTTAGGAGATGTCTTTATTTTGCCATCTGTTGGTCCTGGAGAAACTTGGGGGTTAGCAGCCAATGAAGCAATGGCATCAGGCCTTGCTGTAATGTTATCAGAAAAAGTAGGGGGGGCAATAGATTTGATAAAAGAAGATAAGAATGGAATTATATTCAATCCTGTTGATATAAAAAAGTGTGTCAGTTTTATTGAGGAGTTAATTGGTAATAAAGATAAATTGACAGAGATGAAAAAGATGTCAAAATCTTTAATAGGTGAGTTCTCTTTTATTCATATTGTCAATGCTATCGAAGAACTTGTTTTAAATTAGTTCTTTAACTGTATCATCAAATAATCATTTCTTTTACAAGCGATATTTCGTAATAAACGCAAGTCAATTGCGTATCTATCAGTTTAGTATATAGATTATCATTCATTAATGTTATTTTTGAATTGGTTTCTTTATAGACAATCCTTATAAATATTTTAAGATGGAGGATTTGAAATTATAAAAATGCAAAGCAATGGAAATTATTCATTTTAAATTTTTAATAAACATACCAGGTAGCAGATAATGAGATTTAAATTTGATATATCTAAATTTTCAATTTTTTGTCTTTTAATCTTGGCGCTTGCTTTTGATAATGGGGGTTATCTTCTTGTACCCTCATTGTGTTTGCTGCTAATTTTGATTTTTCTTCACCAACCATATAAATCTCCTATATTTTCATTTATTGCTGTTCAGCATTATATACAAATTATAGCAGGGGTATTGCTTTGTAATTATTTGGGGAAAGAGATAGATTATAATACCCCGTATAGATCTACAGCCACGATAATAAGTTCGGTAGGCTTAATTACATTGTTGCTTCCTGTAATATACGTTCAGCAAGAATTTCCAATTCAAAACAGAGAGAGCCTTACAGTTAGTGCGAATAGATTTTCTACCAGTAAAGTTATGTATGCCTATATTATTTCTTTTTTTGTGGCGAATTTTTTATTGGGAATAGCTTTTATATTCGGAGGATTAACTCAAATAATATTATGGCTGGTAAGTATCAAATGGATACTTTTTTTATTGTTTGGTTATATCTGCATACTAAGAAATGAAAAGAAAAGGATTTTTTACTTATTTATTGTAATAGAATTTATAACAGGATTTTATAGTTTTTTTTCTGATTTTAAAACGGTAATATTTTTTTTAGTTATTTTATTAATAAGCGTTGTAGAAGAAATTGATTTTAAGACTTTTTTTTATGGGTTATTGATAGCTGGGTTATTGATAGTATTTGGGTTAGTATGGACTAGTGTTAAAGACAAGTATCGATCTTTTTTGAATGGAGGAGAAAAAAGTCAGAGTGTGACTGTAAATAGTGATGAGGCGCTTAATAAATTATATGATTTGTCAAATAATACAACCAGCGATAATCTAGAAGGGGCTGTACCTCAACTTTTGGATAGAGTACAGTATACTTATTTTTTTGCAAAAACAATTGAGCGTGTTCCAGACATTATTCCATATCAAAATGGGAATAATTGGCTAAATAATATTGAATTTGTAACTACTCCCCGTTATTTTAATCCTGATAAGCCGGTTTTAGATCAGAGTGAAAAAGCAAGTTTATATACAGGGATACATTTATCTGGCAGAAGTAAAGGAGCCTCATTTAGTCTGGGATATTTTGCTGAATGTTACATTGATTTTGGAATGTACGGTATGATGATAGCATTATTTTTTATTGGGATTGTATATGCTATGATATACAATCATTTGTTAAAAAAATCTTCTGATAGTGTGATTTTTAATTATTGTGTTGCAGGTGCTTTTTTTATGGATTTTAATCCATACGGTAATGATGGTACTTATTTAATGGGGAGGCTTATTTCAGGAGTGGTAACTTTTTATTTTTTAATAAAGTGGTTTTTCCCTTGGCTTGTTAAATATTTGTCTGCTGTTGAAAATAAAAAATAGTCGGTACGCCCTTTTTAAGGGAGTTTAATATGAAAGTAGATATAAAAAGAGAAAATAGTAATTGGGTGAATGGCTTGGATTCAATTAGGTTCATTTTGGCATTGATAGTATTGTTGTCTCATTTTGCTAATCCTTGGGTTCCTTGTTTTATGCTTTTTCATTCAGTTCTCTTGAAGGGATTAGGCATGCTTATCCCAAATTTATTTTCAGGAATAGGAGCTGTAATTGCATTTTTTATTATTTCAGGTTTTGTAATTCATTATCCTAATAAAAAAGGTATTTCAGATGTTAGAAAATTTTTGCTAAGAAGATGGTTGCGTATAGGTATTCCTCTTCTTGTAGTTGTTGCAATAACAGTTCATTATAATTGTTTTAATTGTATCCCTATCTGGAGCCTGTATTGCGAACTTATTTATTATACTATCTATCCTTTATTGTTAAAAATAAAAGTAAGTTGGAAGCTCAAGTTTATAATTTCATTTATAATTTCATTTGTTGTTATTGGTATTTTTTGCACAAATGATATAGCTTTTTTTATTCATCAGAAATCTATTAGCTCTTCAGCTTCTTTTGCCGGAGCTTATTGGCAATTAGGGCCATATATTACTTGGATAGTAGGATTGCCTTGTTGGCTATTAGGAGTTTTATTAGCAGAAAATATAGATACTATTACAAAATCAGTATCTGTCAAGAGAATTTTATTTTTACGAATAGGAGTTTTTGCAATATCTGTGGTATTAAATATTGCAAAATTCCATTTTTTTGTTAGCTATATTTTTTCAATGAACTTATTTGCCTTAATCTTATTTGTGTGGATTAGAGATGAAATACTATATTATAGAGAAAGACAGCCTGTAAGATTACTAGAAGAGATGGGAAAGTTTTCATACTCACTCTATTTAATACATTCTGTGTGTTACGCGATGTTGATATATTTTTTCCCTTTAACCATGTTGTCTTATTTTATATTTATCGCTGTAGCGATTTTTATGTCATACTTATTTTACCTGTCTATCGAGAAGCCTTCGCATTTGTTAGCTAAAAAATTAACGAATAAAATATCAGACAATTCAATTTATTCAATTGAAGTATAAAGAAGTACCAATGAGAAATTCTTTTTTCAATAAGAACGTCATCCTGTATTTACTAAGGTTTATTATATGCTTTTGTGTACTATATTATGGTACGTTTGTGTTGATAGGATTAGCAACGCCGGGAGGATATTATTCACCATTCGTTCATGATTACTTCAATTACATCGGATGGTTAAGATTTGCATTATTATATTGTTCTAAAATAGTACTCTCGCTTTTAGGATATAATACTTTTATCTATGGGTTTTATTCTTTAAGAACTTACAATGGGCCTGGTGTACATTTAGTGTATAGCTGTATCGGGTATGGTATAATGAGTTTCTGGATTGCATTTATATTTGCTAATGAAGCAAGGTGGCAAAAAAAAACAAAATGGATAGTAGCAGGGTTACTATCTATTTTTATCATAAATGTAGTAAGAATATCTTTACTACTAATTGCAGTAAACAATAAGTGGCCGAATCATTTCAATTTAGATAATCATACATTATTTAATATCGCTGCTTATATATTGATCTTTATTCTGATCTATTTTTTTGATAAATCACAAAAGAATGATAATAAGATTATTCTAGAAAAGAAAGACGACCAAAGAATTAATGAAACCAGATAAGAAAAAGATATTAATAGTGATTGATTGGTTTTTGCCGGGGTATAAGGCTGGTGGGCCTATACAATCGTGTGCTAATATCGCTTTCGCGCTCAAAGATGATTACGGTATTTATATCCTAACGGCTGATACTGATCATGGAGAGAATATGTCTTATCAGTATGTAATATCTAATCAATGGACCAATAATATCGATCCGCAGATACATATTTATTATGCAAGAAAGACAACATTGTCTTATAAACAATTGGCTAAAGAAATAGAAGATGCTCAGGCAGATTATATTTACCTGAACCATTTATTTTCACCCTATTTTGTATTACTTCCTTTGTGGTTAAAATATACGGAACGAACAAAAAGTAAAGTAGTCGTTTGTCCGAGAGGAGCATTGTATGATAGTGCTCTCTCGGTAAAAAAATATAAAAAAATACCTTTCTTATTTTTGTTTAAACTATTAGGCATACATAAACGCGTATTATTTCATGCAACTAATATAAGAGAGAAAGAAGCAATACTGGATTATTTCCCCGGAAGCGAAGTTATCATTGCTAATAACTTGCCTAAAATAGATCAACCTGCTTTTATATCCTGTGACAAAATCCAGGGAACGATCAAATGTGTTTTTATTGCGCGGATAGTACCTATTAAAAATTTACTTTTTTTACTGAATGTATTGGAAAAAGTAAAAGCAAAGGTTGCATTAACAATTGTAGGCCCTGTAGAAGATCAGGCATATTGGGATGAGTGCCAGAAGAAAATAGCTCAGTTGCCGGCCAATATTTCAACAGAGAATCTTGGGACAAAACAAAATGATCAACTAACTGCTATCTTGCAGCAACATCATTTATTTATATTACCAACAACAGGTGAAAATTTCGGACACGCGATTTTCGAAGCTATATCAGCTGGAAGGCCGGTATTAATTAGCGATCAGACACCGTGGCTACAATTAAATAAAGAAAAAGCCGGATGGGATCTACCGTTAAGCAATCCGGATTTTTTTGTTGATGCAATTGAAACTGCCGCTGCATGGAATCAGGAACAGTTTGATGAATATGCAAAAGGCGCATGGCAATATGCACATAATTTTATAACAAACCCAAACCTGATAGGAGAATATCATCAGCTATTTGCATAATGGAATTAAAAAAAGTAAATAACGCATCTTATAAGACTTCGATCGAGATCGGCGCTTCTAAAATAAAACAGATAGTATGGTATTTCATAAATATCCTGTTTTTTAAAAATGCTTTTAATATAAGCTCAGCAAGCAAAGTGCTTTTATTAAAAATGTTTGGCGCAACGATTGGCCAGGGTGTTGTAATTAAACCGGCTGTCAATATTAAATATCCCTGGAAATTAAACGTGGGAAATAATAGCTGGATAGGCGAGGAAGTATGGATAGATAACCTGTCAAATGTTATTATTGGTACAAACGTTACTATTTCGCAAGGTGCATTAATACTAACGGGTAGCCACGATCATACTAAAGAAACATTTGACTTTATTTCTTTGCCTGTAACACTTGAAGATGGTGTTTGGATAGGAGCCAAAGCTGTTGTATTTGGGGGGGTAACCTGCAGATCACATAGTATTCTAGGGATCAATTCTGTCGCGGAACAAGATATGAAGGCTTATGTAATTTATAAAGGTAATCCTGCGGTGCCTGTAATATCAAGAAGTATATCATAAAATGAATGTATCATATTTAAGAGGGTTAAATACGCTCCGTTTTTTTGCTGCATTTTTTGTAATTATATCTCATGCTAATATTTCATTGGCTAAAATAAATATCATACAATTAAGGCCGTACGCTTTTTTTGAAAGAGGATTGGATGCTGTAGAATTCTTTTTTGTTCTATCAGGTTTTCTTATTACCTATCTTTTATTAAAAGAAATTAAAAAGACTGATACCATTTCTATAAAAGAATTTTATAAAAGAAGGATACTGCGTATCTGGCCATTATATTTTTTAATTTGTTGCATAGGGTTTATCGGGTTAGGAATTGTTTACCCGCATTTTACCGGAAAAAATTTCGGATTTCCCTTAGGTAAAGCTGTGCTTTTATATCTTTTTTTTCTACCTAATTTAGGCATCTCATTATATCAAATGGGGTTACTATATCCACTATGGTCAATTGGTGTTGAAGAACAATTTTATTTAATATGGGCGCCTTTGGTGAAAATATTTAAAAGCAGGTTGTTAATAGTTTTGCTGATAGTGGCCTTTTTGAGTATCCTTTTTTATATTTTATGTTTTATATTTATTGATGATCAGGATTCTGCATTGTTTAAATTTGTGAAGTCCTTAAAGTTTTGGGCCATGGCAATAGGAGCAATATTTGGTTATATCCTGTTTTATTTCGAGAAAATTAAATTTTCGAAATATGTAGCCTCCAAAATAGTTCAGATAACAGCGATCGCAATAGTTTGCTATCATTATTTAATTGGTGAGCCTTTTGCAGATAATATTTATTATCATTTTTTTATAGCAGTTCTTTACGGAATCATTATTATAAATAGTTGTATCGAAAGTACTTCTGTTATTAATCTCGAAAAGCAACCTTTTGTATATCTTGGAACCATTTCTTATGGGTTATATATGTATCATATGGTGGTTGATTATTTTTTAAGAACAGTATATCAAAAATTTGCATCACATTCCCACACTATTGCGGTGGAAATAAGTTATTATATAAGTTTGATAGGGTTAACAATTCTTGTTGCAACTTTGTCTTACAGATATTTCGAATCATATTTTTTAAAATTGAAAACAGTTCACGGAACTCATTAATTGCAGATCAAACTAAATCATAAAATAATAAAAGAAGCGCTTACTATCCGCACGGTAGAAGAAAAATTCTTAGCGTTATTCTCTGAAGGCAAACTGAATGGAACAGTGCATACTTGCGTAGGACAAGAATTCTCTGCTATCGCTTTCGCAGGCCAACTAAAGAAAAAAGATTTTATCTTTTCTAATCATCGCTGCCATGGCCACTATATTGCTTTTACAGGTGATGTAAGAGGGTTATTAGCTGAATTATTAGGCAAGGCTTCGGGCACTTGCGGCGGTATCGGAAGTAGTCAGCATCTATGCAAAGATAATTTTTACTCTAATGGTATACAAGGTGGAATTATCCCTGTAGCAGCAGGTTATGCTCTGGGAAATAAATTAAAAGAAAATGGTGCAGTAGGTATTGTATTTATAGGCGATGGAACTTTAGGTGAAGGTGCATTGTATGAGACAATGAACATTATCTCAAAATGGGAAATTCCTTTACTGATTGTTTGCGAGAATAATTTTTACGCGCAGTCTACCCCGCAAAGTGTAAATCTTGCAGGGGATATTTTAGCAAGGCCCCAGGCTTTCGGTATAAAAACATTTAAAGGCAATACAGATGATCCTGAGTTATTAATGAAGGATGCGAAAGCCGCAATTGATTATGTGCGGAATGAAGTAAAGCCGTCTTTCTTTTTAGTAGATACGTACAGACTTAATCCTCATTCAAAAGGTGATGACGACAGAGACGTTGAAGAAATAAAAAAATACAGGGAAAGCGATTTTCTTGAAACATTTAGTCGCCATGAATCTTCTTATTATACTAACTATTTAGAAGTTATTAATAAAGAGGTAGATGATATGGTTGATGCCATATTGAAAGAAGGAGAGTTACCAATTGAAGATTATTACCAGGCTGGCAAACAAACAAACAGTGACAGCTGGACAAAAATAGAACCTGTTAATAAGCGCCAGATAGAATTATTAAATACTTTTTTCAAGGATAAGATTACGAATAAAAATGTGGTGTTTTTGGGCGAAGATATTTTATCACCTTACGGCGGCGCATTTAAAGTAGCTAAAGACCTGTCATTTATTGCTCCGGATAGGGTTTTTTCTACACCCATTTCAGAAGCTGCTATCATGGGTATTTCTAATGGGTTAGCTTTAAACGGGTTTAAGCCTTTTGCCGAAATAATGTTTGGTGATTTTACAACGCTTGCATTCGATCAGATTATTAATCATGCAGCTAAATTTCACCATATGTACAATAAGCTGGTTAATTGTCCGGTTGTTGTTCGTACGCCAATGGGTGGCCGCAGAGGATATGGCCCAACACATTCTCAAACACTGGATAAATTTTTGATCGGGATAGATAATACAAAAACAATAGCTATCAATGCTTTTTTTGATCCGGCAATTGTATACGAGTCAATTTTAAAAGAAGAACATCCGGTAATAGTTATTGAGAATAAAACTGATTACGGTAAAAAAATATTGCATCACCCGGCAAGGAATTTTATAAATGAGATCAATGGAGATGAATACCCTGTTGTGCGTGTTCGTCCTGCTGTGTCATTACCTACATTAACTATTGTGGCGTATGGCGGTATGGCTGATGTAGTTAATTCTATATTGGCAGATATTTTTTCTTCAACAGATCATAAACCTGAATTAATCATTCCTTCTTTAATATCCAGCTTGCCGATTGAAACGATCATTGCATCAGTTTCGCAGACTGAAAATTTATTAGTGATAGAAGAAGGTAGTGCCTATGCAGGTATAGGTAGTGAATTAATAAGCGCAGTGATAGAGAAAATTGATTTTAAAATAAAAGTGAAAAGAATTGCGGCGCATCCGGTTCCTATCCCGTCAGTAAAAACATTAGAACATATTGTACTGCCGGATAGAGAACGTATTATTCAGGAAATTAAAGAACATTTTAATTAATGGCAATTTTACAAGAGATAAAAGTCCCTTTGATATCAGTAAATGATACAAGTCTTACTGTGGCAGATGTATTGTTTAGTACAGGAGATAAAGTGAACAAAGGTGATATTATTATGGTTTTCGAAACCTCAAAAACAACGTATGATGTTCAGGCGGAAGCGACCGGCTATATCCAATATTTATGTGAGCAGGGAAATGATTACGATGTCAATGACGTTGTAGCGAAATTATTTAGTGAAGAAAGCGAAGTAGAAAAGAAGGCGATCCAGCCAAAAAATAAAATAGCAATAAAAAGTGACGTCATTATTGCTGCACAAACATGGGAAGGAGATACGCTGTTTTCTGCAGCAGCATTGATTTTGATAGAATCGAAAAAAGTCGATAAAAATAATTTTACCGGAAAAGACTTTGTAAGTCTGCAGGATGTTGAAGAGGTATTAGGTATCACAAAGAAAAAAGTAGCCGATATTCCAAAAAATAATTCGGTAAAAAAAACTACAGGTGTTTCAATTGATAACCAAAAGGTAATAGTTGAAAAACTTTCTTCCAATAAAAAAAGAGAGATAGAATATTTAAGCGAAGTTCAATCTATAGGACTTACGAGCACGATCAATACGATAATAGAAACAGAAGGTATTTTTGTATTTATCAATCAATCTCTAAAAGCATTAAAAAACTCTTTGTTACCTGTTATCATTTATGAAACAGCAAGGCTTTTAGAAAAATATCCTGAGTTGAATAGTTATTTTGCAGGAACAGAAATTGCAAAATATAAAGAAGTAAATGTTGGTTTCGCAATTGATATTGATAAAGGGTTAAAGGTTTTAAAGATAGCAGGCACTGCTAAAAAATCTATTCAGGTTATTGAAGGTGAAATAATAGAATTATCGGGAAAATACCTGGATAATGTATTGCAGGTTGATGAACTGACAGATATCACTTTTACTATAACTGATCTTTCATCTGAAGGCGTTGCATTTTTCAGGCCTTTAATTAATATGATGAACAGCGCTATATTAGGGGTTTCATCTATTGATGAAAAATTACAACGGTGTGTATTAAGTGTAACATTTGATCATCGCGTTACCGAAGGGAAAAAAGTAGCACAGTTTTTAAAAGAATTGAAAGACAGGTTAGAATCATACAGATCCGTATATCATCCTAAGCTAAATCAAAATATAGCTTGTTTTAAATGTTTTAAAACTTTAAAAGAAGACTTAAGTGATGTTGGTTTTGCTAAATGCATTTCTCCTGATGGAAATGAAGCTTACATTTGCCAAAGTTGTTTAAAAGGATTTTAATTGATGGAAGAAAAGATAAGGGAAATAGTATCATTATACATAAAGGTGCCTGCCAATCAAATAACGGCTAATACTGTTATTGATAGATCTGCAGTGGCAAGTTCTATTTTGTTACATAGAATGTATGCCGCTTTATTAAATGAAGGAGTTGCCATAGAAAATTACTGGGATGTAAAAACGTTTGGTATTTTGTTACAACGTTTCTCGGGTACTGAAATAAGATCGGCTGTAGCTCATAATGAAATCGATTATGTTTTGCCTGTCAGCCAAAGTTCAACATCTACGGGAGAAATTGGTATTGATATAGAAGAAGTAAGTTCAATGCCACAGGTAAATGATTTTAGGGAAGATCAGTTTTACCTAATGAATTTTACCCAGGAAGAAATTGCTTACTGCATTTTGCAGCCCGATAGCTTATCTTCTTTTGCCGGGATATTTGCAGTAAAAGAAGCGATTGTTAAAGCAGATAATACGTATCAAAATAAACCTTTTAACGAAATCTCAATAGGACGTTTACCTGGCGGTAAACCGTTTTATCCTGATTTTCAATTGTCTATCTCGCATACTAAACAATTGGCAATAGCAGTAGCTATACCAAAGATTACTGTTGATCAATCTGTCAAGAGTGAAATTATTTCCACACCTTCAGCAAACAGTATTTCTGTCCCTCTCATTGTCTCTATCCTTACCTTATTAATTGTTATTGTTTTCATGTTTATAGTGTTAAAGAAAATGTCATAGAACGGCAATTTTTTTTGGTGCAAATGTGGATTTTTTTTTGTACTATTATAGAAGCAAAAACAACCAATTTTCTTATTGGTCAGATATAGAGCGTATGAAAGTAACTATTATAACCGTCACATATAATTCTGCAAAATTCCTCGAAGATTGCATGAATTCTGTATTTACTCAGGATTTTAAAAATATTGAGTATATCGTTGTAGACGGCGGATCCACAGATGGTACTGTTTCAATAATCAAGCAACATGAGGATAAAATAACCAAATGGGTTTCTGAGAAAGATAACGGGATGTATGATGCTATCAATAAAGGGATGAAATGGGCCACTGGGGATATCATCGGGTTGTTGAACAGTGATGATCTGTTGGCATCAAAGGATGTAATAAGTGCTATTGTAGCAAGCTTTAAACAACATAAAGTTGATTGCGTTTACTCTGACTTGGTTTATGTGGATCGATTCAATACACAAAAGATCGTTCGTTACTGGAAAGGGCTTTCCTATAAAAGAAAAAGATTTAATTATGGCTGGATGCCTGCGCATCCAACTTTTTATGTGCGCAAAGATGTGATTGATCATTTAGGAGAATATGAACCGCATTTTTTTACAGCGGCTGATTATGAATTTATGACAAGGCTTTTATACAAGCACCGCATAAGCGCATATTACTTACCTAAACTTTCTGTAAAAATGAGAACCGGTGGTGTAAGTAATGTCAGCTTAAACAGCAGGTTCAGGGCTAATAGAAGGGATTATCTTAGTATGAAAAAAAATAAGGTGCCATTTCCTTTTATTGTTTCTTTATTAAAACCGCTTAGTAAGCTGAATCAATATTCTTATACATTTTTCAAAAAAGTATCTCCTTAATCTACCTTAATGTTTAGTTTTTTTAAACAGAAAAAAAGTATTGATCTGCCTGCATATTTGCCTATTCAAACAGATATACATTCTCATATATTGCCCGGAATAGACGATGGCTCACCTGATATAGAAACTTCCCTTATGTTAGTAAAAGGTATCTATGATCTTGGTATAAAAAAGACAATCGCTACTCCACATATCATGGGAGATATGTATAGAAATAATCCTCAAACAATCGCTGCTGCACTGGAAAAATTAAAGATTGCCTGCAAACAAGCCGGTATTGATATTGAATTAGGTGCTGCTGCTGAATATATGATGGATGACAATTTTATGGATTTATTAAAAAGTAATTCTCCTTTACTAACCATTCATAAAAATATTATACTTACTGAACAATCCTATTCTGTGGAGGCCGGCAACTTAAAGGAATTGGCTTTTGAAATAATAATGGACGGATATAAACCAATAATGGCACATCCGGAGCGGTATTCATTTTACCATAAAGATTATGATGAATATTTTTATTTAAAAGAGTTGGGCTTTTTATTACAGGTAAATCTTTTATCGTTGACAGGCTACTATGGAAAGCATATTCAAAAAGCTGCAAAATTTATCATAAAGGAAAATCTGGCCGATATTGTTGGTACAGATCTGCACCACGCCGGGCATCTAACAACCTTGCAAAAAGGAGAAAATCTCGAACTATTGCGCCGCAGTTTAGAGGGCCGTATTTATAATAGTCTGGAAGATCTCACTTTTTAAGCCTTATCACATCTTGAAATAATATAAAAACCTCGCCTGTTTTTTGAAATAACAGATAAAATTTGTAATAGATAACAAGTATTTATTATCTGATATTTCAACATTTTTAGATTGAATTTAATTGCCTATTTTTGGCCAACTTTTACCAAAAGAGCATAATTGAGGTAGAAAAGCTAAAACCTAACTAAATCGTTGAATTTTTATTATGTCAAACAAAGTAACTAAAATTGGAGTGCTTACATCGGGCGGAGATTCTCCTGGCATGAATGCAGCCATTCGCGCAGTTGTACGTACCGGTCTATATAATGGGTTAGAGGTATACGGGATCATGAGAGGTTATCAGGGCATGATGGATGACGATATCATTAAAATGGAAAGCAAAAGTGTTGCTAATATCATACAACGTGGGGGTACCATTTTAAAAACGGCAAGATGTAAAGAGTTTTACGATACGCCGGGTAGAAAAAAAGCTTACGATAATTTAATTAAACGTGGAATAAATGGATTAGTTATCATCGGTGGCGATGGCTCATTTCGCGGAGCAAAAAAATTCCATGAAGAATTTGATATACCAAGTGTAGGTATTCCCGGCACGATCGATCGCGATATTGTTGGTACTGATTTTACCATCGGGTTTGATACCGCAGTAAATACCGCAGTAGCAGCTATTGATAAAATCCGTGATACAATGGATGCGCATGACCGTATGTTCATTATTGAAGTAATGGGCCGTGATGCAGGTTTCATCGCTTTACATAGCGGTATTGCAACAGGTGCGGAAAATATTCTGATTCCTGAACGCAAGACTGATATGGACGCCATGATCAAATCTTTACAGGAAAAAGAAAAACGCAAAAAATTAGTGAACCTTATTATCGTTGCCGAAGGTGATGAAATGGGTGGTGCTGAAGGCGTAAACAAATATATCAGAAAACACATGCCTGATATGGATACTAAAGTGGCAGTACTTGGTCATATCCAAAGAGGTGGTTCTCCAAGTTGTTTCGACAGAGTAATTGCGAGCCGTATGGGTTACACAGCTGTAGAAAGCCTGATTAACGGAAACCATAATGTTATGATCGGCATCAAAGACAATCGTATCAATTATACCCCGTTTGAAAAAGCATCTAAATTGAAGACAAAGGTGAGCGAGGAGTGGATGAAGATTGTAAAAATATTAGCATCATAAAAAATACCGGATACAAAGTACCAACTGAGTATCCGGTATTTTTCATTACGATAAAAACTACTAACTAAATAAAACTAAAACGAGCGCATGAGCAAGAACATTAGCAAATACCTTCACCGTCATATGGACAAAGAAGCAGGTATTGCACATTCACAAAAACGTACAAAGATCGTTGCAACAGTAGGACCGGCTTGCGATACTTACGACAAATTGTTAGAATTAGTAAAAGCAGGGGTGAATGTTTTCAGATTGAATTTTTCTCATGGAGAATATGCATCTAAAAAAGAGATTATTGATTTTATTCGCTTGATCAATAAAAATGAGCCTTATAACATCGCTATTTTAGGTGATTTACAAGGCCCAAAATTAAGAGTGGGAGAAATTGAAGGCGGCAAGATCGAATTAGTACCAGGCGCTGAGATTATATTTACTACTGAAAAAGTAGTAGGTACAAAAGATAAAGTATACGTGTCTTACCCAATGCTGGCAAAAGACGTTAAGATGGGCGAACGTATATTTTTGGATGATGGTAAAATGGAAGTCGCGATCAAAAAGATACTGAATGATAAAGAGGTTTTAGTAAGTGTAACATTAGGTGGTACATTATTACCTAAAAAAGGCGTTAACCTTCCTGATTCTGCTTTGACAATGCCTTCTTTGACTGAAAAAGATATTGCGGATCTGGCATTTATTATTGAGCAGGAGCTTGACTGGGTTGCATTATCATTTGTAAGAAAAGCGATCGATATCATCGACCTTAAAAAGAGATTAAGAGAAAAGAAGAGTAAAATAAAAGTAATTGCTAAAATTGAAATGCCTGAAGCATTAACAAACATCAGGGATATTATCGTAGAAAGCGATGGTATAATGGTTGCGCGTGGAGATTTGGGTGTTGAAATTCCTGTTGAACAAGTGCCATTGGTACAAAAAGAATTGATTCGTAAATGCATGCATCGTGCTAAGCCTGTTATTGTGGCAACACAAATGATGGAAAGTATGATCGATCGTACAAAACCAAACAGAAGTGAAGTAACAGACGTTGCAAATGCTGTTCTGGAAGGTGCTGATGCAGTAATGTTAAGCGGCGAAACAGCCATGGGTAACTATCCTACATTGGTAGTTGAAATGATGAGCAAGATCATCAACGAAGTTGAAAACAGTCCTGCTTACAACTACGACAGAGATGATATTTTAAAACCTCAGCCACATTCTCCATCTTTCTTAAGTGATGCATTATGTTATAGCGCTTGTAGCCTTGCTAAAAATATCGAAGCCGATGCTTTAATTGGTATGACGGAAAGCGGTTACACAGGCTTTATGCTTAGTAGCTATCGCCCTAAAGCGCCATTGTATATTTTTAGTAAAGAAAGAACGCTGATCAATCAATTGAGTTTAAGCTGGGGTGTAAGAGCGATGTATTACGCAGAAGAGATCAGTTTAGATGATATCGTTAACGATCAGATCAACATCTTGAAAGAGAGAGGATTTATTCAAAAAGATGATGTAGTTGTTAATACTGGAAGCACACCGGTAGATCTACATTTGCCTACTAATGTGATAAAGGTTACTAAAGTAGATTAACATTAAATAATTGTACATTGTAAATGGTTAATGATCTGACGATCCCGTCTGATCATTAACCATTTTTTCTTTTAAAAAATATTTTATGGCAGAGAATGAAGATTTGATTAAAAATTTTTATAGCGCTTTCCAAAAGCTAGATGCAATCGCAATGAACAGTAATTATGCAAATGATATTGTTTTTTTTGATCCTGTATTTGGTTTGTTACAAGGCGATGAAGCAAGAGCCATGTGGGAGATGTTATGCAAGAGTGCTAAAGATTTTTCGTTGACTTACTCAAACATTATTCACCTTGATGAAGAGTATAGTACTTGTGAATGGATAGCTACGTATACCTTTTCAAGAACAGGCAAAAAAGTAATTAATAAAGGCAAAGCTTACATGAAGTTTGCTAACGGAAAGATCATTGAACACAGCGATGGATTTAGTTTATATCAATGGAGCAAACAGGCATTGGGTTTACCTGGAATTTTATTTGGCTGGAATTCATACTTCCAAAATAGAATAAGAAAGCAGGCTCAAAACAATTTGAGAAAATTTATATTGAATAATAATGAGAAAATTTAAGTGTACCATTTAATCTTGCCGTATGAATATCTTTCAAAAAATAACTTTACTAATACCAATAGTTTCTTTCTGTTTTATGGATAATGTACAAGCGCAAATAAAATATCCCGTTACAAAAAAATCAAACCAGGTAGATGATTATTTCGGGACTAAAGTAGCCGATCCATATCGCTGGCTCGAAGATGATAATAGTGAAGAAACAAAAAGCTGGGTGTCAGAAGAAAATATTGTTACACAAAATTATTTGAACACCATTCCTTATCGCGATAGCATAAAAGCGAAACTGACGAGTATGTGGAACTATGAAAGATATGGTTCTCCATTTAAAGAAGGCAAATATTATTATTACTATAAGAATGATGGATTGCAGAACCAGGCAGTGTTGTATCGCCAGACTGGATTGAATGGAGTACCTGAAGTTTTTATTGATCCGAATGAAATGAGTAAGGATGGGACGATTGTTCCAAGTGTACCCCAATTCACCAAATCAAAAAAACACTGCGCGTATCTTTTATCAAAAAGCGGTAGCGACTGGCAGGACGCTTATGTAATGGATGTACAGACTAAAAAACTTTTAGCGGATAAATTAGAATGGATAAAGTTTAGCAGCCTGTCGTGGAAAGGCGATGAAGGTTTTTATTATTGCCGGTATCCTGCATTTGATGAACAAAATAAACTAAGTGAGCAAAATAGAAACCATACAGTATATTTCCATAAGATAGGCACACCGCAAAGCGCTGATGAATTAATATTCGAAGATAAAGATCATCCATTACGGACTGTTAGTGCTCATGTAACAGAAGATGAAAATTACCTTACACTTACTATTTCAGAAGGAACAAGTGGTAGCGAGATTTTAGTAAAGGATATAAAAGCTAATACGCCTTTCTCTCTATTAATAAAAGGCTTTGATACAGAAGCGCATGTTGTTAATAATGACAGCAATAGATTATTGGTCCTGACCAATGCTGATGCGCCTAATTATAAATTAGTATCTATTGATCCCAAAAATCCGGCAAAAGAAAATTGGGATGTGATTATACCTACAAGAACTAAACTATTAGAAAATGTAAGTACTGCAGGCGGAAAATTATTTTTAACTTATCTGGAAGATGCCAGCAGCAAAATATATCAATGTTCTTATGAAGGATATTTTGCCAAAGAAATAAGATTGCCGGGAATAGGAACAGCCACTGGTTTTAGTGGAGACAAAACAGATACGGAAATATTTTATTCTTACACTTCGTTTAATTGTCCTGCTACAATTTATCATTATACTATTGCGACAAACACAAGTACGATATTTAGAAAGCCAAATGTAAAGATCGATCCGGATGATTATCTGACGATACAGGAGTTTTTCAAAAGTGCAGATGGCGCTTCGGTCCCAATGTTTATAACGTATAAAAAAGGATTAAGACTGAATGGTAATAATCCAACACTAATATATGGTTACGGGGGGTTCAATATTCCATTAACGCCTAATTTTAGTATTTCTAACGCTTTCTTTTTAGAGCAAGGTGGTGTATACGTAGTAATAAACTTACGTGGCGGAAATGAATATGGGGAAGACTGGCACAAAGCCGGTATGTTATTAAAAAAACAAAACGTTTTTAATGATGTTTTTGCGGCAGCTAAATATTTGATTGATAATAAATATACCAACCCACAAAAAATTGCGCTATCGGGAAGAAGCAATGGTGGTTTGTTAGTTGGTGCTTGTATCACACAACATCCTGAATTATTTAAAGTGGCTATACCACAAGTAGGCGTGCTGGATATGTTGCGCTATCATTTATTTACAATAGGATGGGCGTGGGCTGTAGAATATGGCAAGAGCGATAAAAAAGAAGACTTTGATAATTTGTATAAATATTCTCCATTACATAATATAAAGAAAGGTGTAAGTTATCCTGCAACATTAGTAGTAACTAACGATCATGATGATAGAGTAGTACCTGCACATAGCTTTAAATTTGCGGCAACTTTGCAGGAAGATAACGCTGGAGCTAATCCGATTTTAATAAGAGTTGGAACAAACGCCGGCCACGGAGCAGGAATACCAACCAATAAAGCCATTGAAGAAGTTAGCGATATATGGAGCTTTACAATCTATAACCTTGGAATGCAGTTTAAGCCATAAGATCATTTTACATTTAGACTGGAATCTTTTCAGATAACTTTACCATTACCTTGTTATAGGATAAATAAATTACTAACAAAGGGAATAATTTAAAAAGTTCTCTTTTAGTAGTGTTATTTAAATCTGCCAACGGCAAAAGAAAACCTATCAAAGTTACGCCCAGGTAAACAGTTAAGATCGCTAATAACCAATAAGTAGAAGAAGCATCAGAAACTTTTCTTTTTTTTATCCACGAAACAAAAACGAACAATATTTCTGCGATTAAAAAAAGAAGGAAAAGATATAATACATAGCCATAAAGTGCGGTGCTTATATCAGAAAATAATAGTTGGCCATTTATATCAATAAAGCGATCAAACAATGGTTGTAAATCTCCAAGATTTTTATTTATTTGTTCAGATACAGGATATGTTGCCGGAAGCATATGTATATACCACCAGGAGGTAACAAAATAAAACAGAAAAGGAATCCCTATAAATAAACAGCCTTGCCAGAGCATTGTCATAAATGACGTTTTCTCACGAATGAAATATATCAGCAATATTAGACCCAGTAAGCATATTAAAAGCGGTGTCTCACTTCGCAGATAAGTCGCAAACCCTCCTGCAATAGCTGCAAATATTAAATTGTTCGTTGTTTTTTCTTTGAAATATTTGAATAAAAAGTAACAGGTTATTGTATAAAATACCGCATTAGTATAGTCAAAAAGTACTATGAAACTGTATGCATACATCTGGGGGACAGCTATTAGAAATAACAGCAAAGTTCCTGCTACTATGGGGTGCAACTTTTCTCTTAGTACTGAGTATATAAAAATAAGAAAGAAAAGTACTACAGAAATCAGCCAAACTTGTCCAAAAGGGAATCCCGCATATTTATAAATTACTTGTAAGCTTGTAATGGATGGGGATTTAAAAATATTATTATTATTATCAAGGTTTACAGAAAAAACAGAATTAATCATTGTTTTTTCTTTTATAGTATACTCTGCAATCGCTTCAGCTCCTGAAGTAAGATCTCTTGATAGAGGCGGTTCATAAAAACATCTCCAGGCTCCTATAAAAAATATAAGTCCTATTAAGAGAAAAAAAGGAATCTCATATAATCGGGGTTTTAGCCTAAGGCTTTTTGTAATATCCTTTAGATAGTTCCAGTTTTTTTTTATTTGAATATTACATACGATAGTTACTACTGCGATACCGATAGCAATATTAATTCCCGTTAAACGGATTTGTATTATTTGTAAAACATATGGGATAAGTGCGAATATCATTATACCACTAAGGACGGCTACTGCAATACGCATAAAAGATTTTCCTTGAATGTTTAAACAACTTAATATTCCCAAGCCAATGATAAATTGAACAATTGTTAAGCCAATAATAGTTAGTATTTCTGTCATAGATCGTAAGTATAAGTATTAAACAGGGCTATTAGTTTTTTTAAACGAACAGAATCTGATATTTTTTCAATTGAACCAGCGCCGTTTTCAAGCGTAAAACAATAAGTAGCTTTAGAGGCATCCTTACTGTTTGCCCAAACAGTTTTTATACCAGTATAATAATAAAAAACGACAGGAATAGGTACATGATAATCTACTCCTCGTTCTTTAAAATATCTTTGAGAAGGCATCAATACTAATGCGTTATTTTTATATTGAGGAGGCATTCCTTTGGCTATTTCCACTGATAGTGTATAGGGTTTTCCTAGTAATGATTTTCTGTACTCAATGTCTAAATTACTAGATTGGTCGCTGTACTCTTTCCAATATTGTATAATCCGGTCATTAAACCAGATCATATTGCCTATTAATAAAAAAAATAAAAAAATGATTACACTACTACCTAATGTTAATAATAGCACGTTACCTCTTCTCAAAACTGCAGGAGCAGTTACAGGTAAAATTTTTAAGGAAGGACCCTCTACAGGGATTTCTTTTGTTTTTTTCATAAATAGGTAGTGATGAATTTATTATTTATGGCTAACAAAAATGAGAGCGTAATGATTGATGGAAGCTTTCATTATAATTGCCATGACTGACTTTTACAAAAATTACATCCTTTCAGGAACATTAATCCCTAATAATTCCATTGAGCTTTTAATAACATTTGCTGCCATACCGGCCAATGCTAAACGTAATTGTTTTTTCTCTTCTGTTTCTGCATTGGCAATAGAGTGGATTGTATAAAAGGAGTTAAAGGTTTTAGCCAGATCAAAAACATAAATAGCAATAGCCGATGGATTATGTTCTGCTGCAGCTTGTTCAATTGCTGCAGGAAATTGCTCCAGCACCATAATAACTTCCTTCTCTAATTTCAATAATCCTTCCGTGGTCGGCAGCCGGTGGTCGGTAGTCGTTTTCCGTAAAATACTTTTTATCCTTGCATAAGTATATTGAACGAATGGTCCTGTAAAACCATGAAAATCGATACTCTCCTCAGGATTAAATACCATTGTCTTTTTAGGGTCAACTCTTAATAAGTAAAACTTCATAGCACCCAAGCCAATTGTATCATATAAGCTTTCTAATTCAGTCTCTGTAAAGTCTTTTACTTTACCTAATTCTTCTGTATGATGTTTAGAAGTTGCGATCATTTCATCAACTAAATCATCCGCATCTACAACAGTCCCTTCACGACTTTTCATTTTTCCTGTGGTTAATTCTACCATGCCATAGCTCAAATGAAAAATCCCATCGGCAAAAGGCATTTCCAGTTTTTTACAGATCAACTGTAATACTTTCATGTGGTAATTCTGTTCGTTACCAATTACATAAATGCTTTGGTCTATTTTATATTCATCATATTTCAATTCGGCTAAACCAATATCCTGTGTCATGTAAACAGAAGTGCCATCTTTACGTTGTACAAGCTTTTCATCTAATCCATCAGCAGTCAAATCGATCCAAATGCTGCCATCTTCTTTTTTAAAAAATACATTCTTTGCAAGGCCTTGTTGTACAATATCTTTTCCTAACAAATAAGTATTGCTTTCATAATATGTTTTGGCAAAATCACTTCCTATTCTTTTATAAGTAATATCAAAACCTTCATATACCCAGCTATTCATTTCTTTCCAAAGGGCTATCACATCAGGCTTTCCTTCTTCCCAATCTAATAACATTTGTTGTGTACCTTTCATTATTGGGGCTTCTTTTTCCGCTTCATCTTTTGTCTTGCCACCTGCAATTAGTTCTTCAACCTGTCTTTTATATTCGTCATTAAATTTTACATAATATTCACCAACAAAATGATCACCCTTTGTGTTGGTTGATTTTGGTGTAGCGCCATTAGCAAATAATTGCCATGCGATCATACTTTTACAAATATGGATACCGCGGTCGTTTACAATGCAGGTTTTAATTACATCATATCCGTTAGCAGCTAAAATTTCGGCAGTGCTCCAGCCTAAAAAGTTATTTCTTAAATGGCCAAGATGCAAAGGCTTGTTTGTGTTAGGAGAAGAATATTCTACCATCACTTTTTTGCCGTTCTTTTCTTTTTTACCAAAATTGTTATTGTTATAATTAGCTTGCAATAATTCGATCCAATAACTGTCAGAAATGGTAAGGTTTAAAAAGCCTTTAATAATATTGAACTGCGTAAAAAGGGTCGGGTTATTTTTAATAAGATGATCGCCCAATTGATTGCCGATGGCATCCGGAGATAATTTCAATGATTTCACCAGGGCAAACATCACCACTGTATAATCACCTTCAAACTCCGGCTTGGTAAGGTTTATTTGAAAATCCTTTTCAGTAAATGACTGATTAAAAACTGCTGATAAACTTGCAGTTACGCTTTGCTGTATCTTATTAACTATCGACATCTGGCAAAAGTAATAAAGTTCTAAGTTATATGTTCTAAGTAATAAGAGGCTACAACTAAAAATCTTACGTTACATCTTACATCTAACATCGTACATCCAACATCTTTTATTACCTTTGCGCCCATTTTAAGTAATTATGATAAGTGTAAATAATGTAACGCTGGCCTATGGTAAGCGCGTTTTGTTTGATGAGGTAAACATCAATTTTGTAAAGGGTAACTGTTACGGCGTAATCGGCGCTAACGGAGCGGGGAAATCTACTTTTTTAAAGATTTTGAGTGGAGAGATCGAACCCAATAAAGGAACGGTTAGTATTAGTCCGGGCGAACGTATGGCCGTTCTAAAGCAAAACCATTTCGAATTTGACGAAATATCAGTATTGCATACCGTAATGATGGGCCACAAAAAAATGTGGGATACCATGCTTGAAAAAGATGCTATCTACCTCAAAGATGATTTTAGCGAAGCTGATGGTATGAAAGCTGGTGAGTTAGAAGCAGAATTTGGCGAGATGGGTGGTTATACTGCGGAAAGTGATGCAGCTACCTTTTTAAACGAGTTAGGTGTTAAGGAAGAAATGCACCAGATGTTGATGAAAGATATCGGCGGTAACGTAAAAGTGAGGGTACTATTGGCGCAAGCCTTATTTGGTAATCCTGATATTTTGCTACTGGATGAGCCTACCAATAACCTTGATGTGGAAACGATCAGCTGGTTAGAAAATTTCTTAGCTGATTACGAAAATATCGTATTGGTGGTGAGTCATGATCGTCACTTTTTAGATGCGGTTTGTACGCATGTGGCCGACGTTGATAAAATGAAAATTAAAATTTATACAGGTAACTATTCTTTCTGGTATGAAAGTTCTCAATTAGCAGCAAGACAAGCATCTGATAAAAATAAAAAACAGGAAGAAAAGAAAAAAGATCTATTGGAATTTATTGCACGCTTTAGCGCCAATGCCTCTAAATCTAAACAAGCAACTTCCCGTAAAAAAGCATTGGATAAATTGGTGTTTGAGGATATTACAGCAAGTAACAGAAAGTATCCGGGCATTATTTTCAAACCGGAAAGAGAAGTCGGTAATCAAATCCTGAATGTAGAGAAATTATCAAAAAGCATTGACGGTAAAGTATTATTCAGCAACCTGAATTTTGATATTGTAAAGGGACAGAAGATCGCTTTCTTAAGTCGTGATCACGTAGCGTTGACAAATTTCTTTGAGATCATTAACGGCAAAGTAAAAGCAGACCATGGAAAATACGAATGGGGTACAACTATTACCTCGGCTTATTTACCAAATGATAATACCGAATTTTTTACCGGCTCTTTTAATTTGATGGATTGGTTACGTCAGTTTGTACCACCAAATACTAAAGATGTGGATGAAGATTTTATCCGTGGTTTCTTAGGTAAGATGTTATTTAGCGGAGACGAGATCTTAAAGAAAACAAATGTATTAAGCGGGGGAGAAAAAGTACGTTGTATGGTTAGTAAGATGATGTTGCAAAATCCCAATGTTGTAATATTAGATGAACCTACGAATCACCTTGATTTGGAAAGTATCACTGCATTCAATGATGGTATGTTAACATTCCCGGGAATTGTTTTATTAACAACACATGATCATCAGTTCATGCAAACAGTTGCTACAAGGATCATAGAAATTACGCCTAAAGGAACGATCGACAGGTTAATGACCTACGATGAATACCTTGCTGATGAAAGAGTAAAAACTTTAAGAGAAGAAATGTATAACTAATGTACGTAAGAGATAAAATATTGCAGTGTATAGATTTTTTTCATCCTCCTTTCAGGAAGATAATGCCTATAAAGACATTCAGGTATGCAGCCTGTGGTGGCGCTAATGTTTTATTTGGCAATGTGGTAGTGTATACGGCAATTTATCATTTAGTAAAAAATCAGGATGTAGTTAATTTAGGATTTTTCGCTTTTAAGCCTTACAATTTCGCTTTAACGATCTCTTCTATTTTTACTTTTTGTGTAGGATTTATTTTAAATAAATATGTGGTGTTTACCACTTCTAACTTAAAAGCCAGTGTGCAATTGTTTCGCTACTTTTTGGCTTTTCTTTTTAGTTATTCCTTGAATTATTTATTGCTGAATAAATTATTTATCGAAGGTTTGCATTTACATCCTGTTCCTGCGCAAGGCATCACGGTTATTATTGTAACAGCGGTAAGTTATCTTACACAAATGCATTTTACATTTAAAGTAAAAAAAGATCCGGACGATATTACGCAGTTGCCTGAATAGATTTTATTTCACGCAAAACAACAGAAGAAAATACAAAAGCCGCAAATTTTTCTTTGCGGCTTTTGTATTTTAACCTTAGCGGCTTTGCGTGAAATAACTATAATAATTTCTTTACATCAACATACTCAAATCCATGTGCTTCAGCAACAGCTTTGTAAGTAACATGCCCATCCAGCGTATTAAGGCCTTTAAGTAAGGCTTCATTTTCTATACAAGCTTTTCTATATCCTTTTGTCGCGATTAATACCGCATAAGGCACCGTAACATTTGTTAATGCAAAAGTAGAAGTACGTGGCACAGCGCCGGGCATATTTGCCACAGCATAATGTTGTACACCAAACTTTACATACACCGGATCATCATGTGTAGTGATACGATCAGTAGTTTCAAAAATGCCGCCCTGATCAATAGCGATATCAACCACAACAGAACCTGGTTCCATTGATTTGATCATTTCTTCTGTAACAAGATGTGGCGCTTTTGCTCCGGGAATTAATACGGCACCGATCACCAGATCAGATTCTTTTACAGACACCGCAATATTATGCGGGTTAGAAATCAGTGTGCTTATTTCTCCGTTAAAAATATCATCTATTTGTCTTAGCCTGTCAGCGCTTAGATCAATGATCGTCACTTCGGCACCTAGTCCCATCGCTATTTTGGCCGCATTCATTCCTGCAACACCACCACCGATAATTGTTACTCTGCCACGTTTTACACCGGGCACACCACCAAGTAAAATCCCTTTTCCACCTTCAGGTTTCTCTAAAAAACGTGCACCAATTTGAGATGCCATTCTTCCCGCAACTTCACTCATAGGAGTAAGCAATGGCAATGTGCCATTAGCAACCTGCACTGTTTCATAAGCAATGCCAATTACTTTACTTTTTATCAAAGCTTTTGTTAATGAAGCTTCAGACGCAAGGTGTAAGTAAGTAAATAAAATAAGCCCTTCTCGAAAAAAATCATACTCGCTGGCAATTGGCTCTTTTACCTTCATTACCATTTCCATGGCCCATGCTTCTGCAGCAGTCGCAACAATAGTAGCACCTGCTTTTACATATTCATCATCAGCAAACCCTGATCCTTTGCCGGCATCTTTTTGTATAAAAACAGTATTGCCTGTTCGTACAAGATGCACAACACCACCGGGGGTTATGGCAACACGGCTTTCATTGTTCTTTATTTCTTTCGGTACGCCAATACGCATAGGAATTTAATATTTTAGATTGATTATTTAATAACGAATGTTATGAGATTTATAATATTAAATATTAGATAAACAATATTAAATAGGCTTACCAGATCTGTATCCTTTCACTAACCGGCTTGTACATTTTATCTCCCGGCTTAACATTAAACGCATTATACCAAGGTGTAAAATCTGATAACGGCCCGTTTACGCGCCACATAGCCGGACTGTGCGGATCTGTTTTGATGCGTTGCAACTGAATAGCATCTTTACTTTTCATGCGCCATATTTGTGCCACACTTAAAAAGAAACGTTGATTAGCAGTAAAACCATCGATCACTGTATTCTTTTTGGCTTCATCTGTATTTTGAAATGCTTCGTAGGCAATAGTAACCCCGCCAATATCAGCAAGGTTTTCTCCTAAAGTAAGTTCGCCATTTACATGCAGGCTATCTAATACGGTATAGGCATTATATTGTTTTACAACCGCGGCTGTCTTTGCATCAAATTTTGTTTTATCTGTTGCAGTCCACCAATTACTTAGGTTGCCATCTTTATCATATTGGCTACCCTGGTCATCAAAACCGTGCGTCATCTCATGGCCGATCACCATGCCTATGCCTCCGTAATTAATAGCGTCATCAGCTTTAGCATCGAAAAAAGGAAACTGCAAAATGCCTGCAGGAAAAACAATTTCATTAGCGTAAGGATTATAGTAGGCATTAATAGTAGGAGGCGTCATGCCCCATAATATTCTATCAACCGGTTTCCCTTGCTTTTCGATTTGATAATCGTATAAAAATTGACCAAGACGGACATTGTTTCCGAAGAAATCATTTCTCTTTATATCAACGGTATAGTTGATCCATTTATCAGGGAACCCGATCTTTTTAAGAAAGGCATCTAGTTTTGCGCTGGCTTTTAATTTAGTAGTATCACTCATCCAATCGAGGGATTGAATACGTTTATTGTACACTTGCTGCAGATTATTTACCAGGCTCAGCATGCGTTGTTTGGCAGAATCGGTAAAATATTGCTTAACATATAATTGTCCTAATGCTTCGCCTAAGCTTCCGTCAACATTGCTCGCCATTCTTTCGCTCCTTGGCTTTTCTTTTTGCTGGCCACTTAAAATCTTACCATAAAATTCAAAATTTGCGGTGGTAAAATCTCTGCTTAAAGAAGGCGCCGCTCCATTTATTTCATGAAAGCGAAGGTATAATTTCCAATCGCTGATAGTAGTTGCCTTATACATACTATCAATTGTTTTATAAAATTTCGGTTGTCCAACATTAAAAGAATCAGTAGTGATTTTTAGCGCTGTGTAGATCGAATTCCAATCCAGGTCCGGAGCCATTTTTATCATATCCGCCTTACTCATTTTATGATAGTTGGCAACAGGATCGCGGAGTTCAACATTACCACTATGCCCACTTGCAAGTAAAGTTTCAAAAGCTAAAACTCTGGCTGCATTTTTCTTTGCAGTTACACTATCAGTACCCGTTAGTGTAAATAATTTTGTGATATAGGTTACATAAGCTTTACGCTGTTCGACAATCTTCGGTTCTTTAGAAAAGTAATAATCTTTTTCAGGCAAGCCTAAACCTCCCTGATAAAAACTACAAATATTCATGCGTGCATTTTTATCATCCGGTTGTACACCAAAACCAAAAAGCAGGCCATCACCTTCAGATTGATGTACTGCGATCAGAGCTATAGCAGCCTTCGTATCTTTTAAATTATCTATTTCCTGCAAATAAGGTTTTAGTGGCGCATACCCTAGTTTATTAATAGCTATAGTATCCATTCCGCTTGCATACATATCACCAACTTTTTGCTCTACACTTCCTTTTGGTGCGTTTGCTGCTGCAGCTTTTTCACAAAGACTTTGCATGGCTGCTCTACTCTTCTTTCTCAGATCAAAGAAAGAACCGGTAGCACTTTCTGTTGATGGAATGACGGCTGTTTTATTCCAGTTGCCATTTGCGTATAGCCAGAAATTATCGCCGGGTTTTATAGTCGTATCCATTGCTGCCTTATCTAAAAACTGGCTTTTACAATGTTGTGTGATAAGGACACCTGTAAATAACAGCAACGTGAAATATATCTTATTCATGAATCTATGTTTAAATTAATATGGGAATGAATATCATATCGTAATATACTAAAAATCCGCTACTTATCAGTGGTATAGCGGAAAGTGAGGGCAAAAAAATAGGGCCTGGAGTAGAAACTCCGGCCCGTTTTTAATCCGTACCCTATGAAAACTGACGTAAAACTAATACTTCTTTTCATAGTACATTATTTTATTCGGTACTATTATCGCTTTTAGCAAATAAATAGTAGAACTACTACAAAAATGTTAGTAACCTTACTACGTGCAGTTAATAAGTATTCGAATTTAAGGCATGCTATTAATTATCTTTAGTATATCAAAAACTACGACAATGGAAACTTCCGTAAAACCAAACTCAACCAATCCTACAGAAAGAGCCAAAGAGTTATGGCACACCTTTTACAAAAAAGCTAATCATAACTTTTTTACTGCTAAAGATGACGCGATGACCCTCATCGATACTTATCTTAAAGAATCCAGATTCGGCAATCATCTTGAAGCTATTAGTTATTGGGAAGAAGTTAAGATTGCAATGAACAAACTGTAGATCCTTTTTATTTTTAGACAACATAACATACAGCTTTTGCATGTATGGTTATATCGTACGTCCTTTTATATTTTACTGAAGCCCCCCTGTTATCTTTCTTCAAGTATTTGTCATTGAGAAAAAAATAGGGCTGAGATAGAAATCCCGGCCCGTTTTTAATCCGTACCCTATGAAAACTGTATTAATATACGTTGTTTTCTTTATTTAGGTTGCTTTTACCGGCTGTCTTTTATTGCAATTAATATTATTCCGACTGCCATTTTTACACAAAAATGTGCTTGGCATAATGCTTGCCAAAGAGATAGTAAACATAAACACATAACATTATGGGAAAGATTATTGGGATCGATTTAGGAACAACCAACAGCTGCGTTGCAGTGATGGAAGGTAACGAGCCCGTTGTTATAGCTAACGACGAAGGTCGCCGTACAACCCCGTCTATCGTAGCTTTTTTAAAAAATGGCGAACGTAAAGTGGGAGATCCTGCAAAGCGTCAGGCTATTACCAATCCGCACAACACAATTATGAGTGTTAAGCGCTTTATGGGGCACAAATGGAACGAAGTAACTGAAGATGTGAGCCACAGTGGTTATAAAGTAGTGAAGGGTGACAATGATACAGTTCGTATTGACATAGATGGCAGACTATATACTCCACAGGAAATATCAGCAATGGTACTTCAAAAAATGAAGAAAACTGCTGAAGACTATCTTGGACAAGAAGTAACAGAAGCAGTGATTACTGTACCTGCTTATTTTAATGATGCTCAGCGCCAGGCAACTAAAGAAGCCGGCGAAATTGCAGGCTTAACTGTCCGTCGTATTATTAACGAACCTACTGCGGCAGCATTAGCATATGGATTAGATAAAAAGCACCAGGATCAAAAGATCGCTGTATTCGATTTAGGTGGTGGTACATTCGATGTGTCTATTCTTGAATTAGGCGAAGGTGTTTTTGAAGTTAAGAGTACTAACGGTGATACGCACTTAGGTGGTGATGATTTTGATAAAGTGATCATGGATTGGTTAGCAGATGAATTTAAAAAAGATGAAGCAATCGATCTGCGTAAAGATCCAATGGCTTGGCAACGTTTAAAAGAAGCTGCTGAAAAAGCTAAGGTTGAATTATCTTCTTCTACAGAAACAGAGATCAATTTACCTTATGTAACCGCAGTTGATGGGGTGCCTAAGCATTTGGTTAAAAAATTAACAAGGGCAAACTTCGAAAAATTATCAGATAATTTATTTACAAGATGTTTGAAACCATGTGAACAGGCATTGAAAGACGCTAACCTAACTATCTCTCAAATTGATGAAGTTATCTTAGTGGGTGGTAGTACACGTATTCCTAAAGTTCAGGAAATCGTTGAAAAATTCTTTGGTAAAAAAGCTAACCGGAGTGTTAACCCTGATGAAGTGGTTGCGATTGGAGCTTCTATACAAGGTGGTGTATTATCTGGAGATGTTAAAGATGTATTGTTATTAGATGTTACGCCTTTAAGCCTTGGTATCGAAACAATGGGTGGTGTAATGACAAGATTGATCGAAAGCAATACTACTATTCCAACAAAAAAATCAGAAACCTTTTCTACAGCGAGCGATAACCAGCCAGGTGTACAAATTCATGTATTACAGGGAGAAAGGCCATTGGCAAACCAAAACAAGAGTTTGGGTATGTTTAATTTAGATGGTATTCCTCCTGCTCCTCGTGGTGTACCTCAGGTAGAAGTTACATTTGATATTGATGCTAACGGTATCTTAAACGTCACAGCCAAAGATAAAGGAACAGGAAAATCACACAATATCCGTATCGAAGCAGGTAGTGGTTTAAGCAAAGAAGAGATCGAAAAAATGAAATCTGAGGCTAAAGCCAACGAAGCGACAGATAAATTAGAAAAAGAAAAGATCGAAAAAATAAATCAGGCTGACAGCCAGATATTCCAGACAGAAAAACAACTGAAAGAATACGGCGATAAGATCAGTGCGGATAAAAAAGCACCTATTGAAGCGGCTTTGGCTAAAGTAAAAGATGCGCACAAAGCACAGGATCTTGCAGCTATTGACAGTTCAATTGCTGAACTAAATACAGCCTGGACAGCTGCAAGTGAAGAAATTTATAAAGCTCAGGCAGCGGGAGCAGAACAAGGAGCATCTTCTACAGGAGAGCAACCTCATGCTAATGGTCAGGAAGGCGGAGAAACCGTTACTGATGCTGAATTTGAGGAAGTTAAATAAGGGATTTTTTTGAGAGTATACATATAAACCGCGGCAGTCTTACCGCGGTTTTTTTATTTTATAATCAATAAAAGCTCATATATATTTGCACTCATTTTAAAATCTTTAAATTAATCCATGAAACAATTAATTCTGATTGCTATTGTTATCTGCGCCTCATTTGCAGCAAAAGCCCAATACGCACCCATAGAACAAGACCATAAAGTTGATAATTCTGCTTATCAGCAAATGCGAAATAGATCTACTAATGTAAAAATAGGGGCGGTTATTTTAAATATAACTGCGATTACAGCTTGTGTAGTAGGTACAGGGTTGGTAGTAATAGGGGAAATTGATAAAGCAAGCAACCAAGGCGATGGAACTTATGATGCGAATAATAATTTTATTCCATCTGATTACAAAGCAGATAACCAATTAATAAATACAGGATTTGTGGTCGGAGGGGCCGGTATTTTAGCAGGAATAGGCAGTGCTGTATTATATACCAGAAGCGCCATACTATATCATAAAGCACGGGAAATTAAAATGAGTATGCATAGCAACTCAATTAATATTCCTTCTGCTACAAAATCACTTAGCCTTCCTCAGGCAGGTATAGGGTTTTCTATATCACTGTAGTAATATTATTAAAATAAATGGCTCCGTCGGTATTACTGACGGAGCCATTATTGTAAAGCCAATTATCTGTAAAGTAAACACACGCACACGCTTTTATTTGTACATTCGGGAATCAATTAAGCTCTATGAAACAAGTAACTATAGCCATTTTATTCTTTTTAATTTCTTTTCAAAGCTTTTCTCAACAAGCCAAAGTTGATAGTAGTAATTATAATATTTCACAGGATCGGGCAGATTATGATCAACTAAGAGCCGATGCAAAACATGAAAAAGTAACAGCTGTAGTATTGGTTTCTGTAGGCGGCGGTTTAGCGGTAGGAGGTGCAGCTGCTATTATTGTAGGAGGCTTCGCTGATGCTGTGGACGATGTTGATGGAGTGCATTCGCACCAGGGAGATGATCTTGTAAGAACAGGAGCAATTGTAGCTGGAATAGGCGTTGCAACAGCATTGGTAAGTATCTCATTTTTCATCTCAAGCCATCATGATAAAAAGGAAGCCAGATCCTTAAAGCTTCATCTTAATTCCAACTCTTGTAATATACCTGTTAGTGGATTTAAATCAATCAATAAACCTCAGCTGGGTATTGGTCTTTCTATACCACTATAATTAAAGGTTATTTTTGATTATCCAGATAATGTTTCTTCATTATTTCAAAAACTTTACTTCTAAGTTCCGAAGCAGTAATGTTTTCTGAAGATACAGGCGGCAGGTAATGCATTTCAAGCTTTGTCGGGAGCATATAAAAAGATCTGTCTGCTGGGTTGGCTTTTCTTGTTCCTAATATTACGCAAGGAACAACATCTTTTTTTGTATCAATGGCTAGTTTAAATGCGCCATCAAAGAATTTCTTCATTGGTTCTTTTGTAGTATTACGTGTTCCTTCGGGATAGATACACATGTGTATATTTCTTTGTAATACTTTTTTCATATCCTCAAAGCTTTTACGGCGGCTGCTATCGCTATCTCTATCAACTAATACAGAACCTCTTTCATAGAACCATTTGAATATGGGTATTTTAGCTAAAGATGCTTTTGCTATTGTTTTATTTGGCCCGGGTACAAATGGTGCAGATAAAGGCACATCCAAATAGGCATTGTGGTTATAAACTATTACATAAGTCGTATCGGGTTCAAAATTTTCTTTTCCTTTTACTTTAAGCGGACAACCTACAAGGTGTAACCAGGTCCACATCCATACCCTCGATACTTTTATAAAATAGTATTGCCCTTTAGGATCAGGCACTAAATACGGCACCATAGTGGGAATGAAGATTATAAGAAAGGTTGTAATAAAGCTTACAGCTGCCCAGGTACACCATATTCTGGCGAAAATATCTTTTATTAGTTTCATTATATTAGTATGCTAAGGTTTTAATAATTTCCAATCTATCGGTTCAACACCCTGTTTTAATAACAAATGATTTGTTTGTGAAAAATGCTTGCAGCCAAAGAAGCCATTATAGGCGCTAAAAGGCGATGGGTGCGCAGCCTTTAAAACAAAGTGTTTTGTTTCATCGATCAGTGATTGTTTTTGATGGGCAAATTTACCCCATAAAAGAAAAACTACACCAGTTTTTTCATCAGATATTTTCCGGATCACTTCATCCGTAAAATTCATCCAGCCTATTTTAGAATGACTGGCAGGTTCGTTAGCCCTTACCGTTAGTATAGCATTTAGAAGGAGCACTCCTTGCTGGGCCCACATTGTAAGATTTCCATAGTCTACCGGCATTGCAGTTCCGAGATCGCTTTGTATCTCTTTATAAATATTAGCTAAGGATGGAGGAGGTTTAACACCGGTTGGTACGGAAAAGCTAAGTCCATGAGCTTGTCCGGCACCGTGATAAGGATCTTGTCCTAGTATCACCACTTTCACATTATTAAAATGTGTTTGTGTAAAGGCATTGAATATTAATGGTCCCGGAGGGTAAATGGTTTTTTCGTTAGCCCTCTCTGTTTTTAAAAAGGTGACGATCTCTAAAAAATAGGGTTTGGTAAACTCATCTTTTAAAACATGTTTCCAGGAAGCTTCTATATGTACATCCATTTCTAATTGACTATTTACGTAAAAATACAACCCTGATTTATTTAAACGTACAATTCCAGTTACATTATTACTTATATAAATGGACGACAGTTTTATGAACTATATTATATGTAAAATTAAAATATTTGTAAAATTTATATAATTTTATATAAGACAGGCCAAATAGAAACAAACAAAA
>Ga0210406_10000369_pt1 | contig 62870 bp, 44 predicted proteins | sample IncBWC30MmetaG_FD_155454 | JGI IMG/M metagenome (GOLD analysis project Ga0210406, IMG submission 155454) | Forest soil microbial communities from Barre Woods Harvard Forest LTER site, Petersham, Massachusetts, United States - Inc-BW-C-30-M | ecosystem: Environmental > Terrestrial > Soil >...
ATACAAGGAAAATCCGAGCGCCTTCATGAACCAGGAGCAACGCTTTGACCGGCGCGAAGATCAGACTCGTGATCGGGATGTGACCCGGGGCGAATTGGCAAACATGGACCGCTTCCTGGACAGTCATCCAGAGATTGCTGAACGGCTGCGCCAGGATCCATCGCTGGTAAATGACAAGACGTTCGTCGGAAACCATCCCGCGCTGCAGCAGTTCCTGGCCGACCATCCGGGAGTGCGGGAGGAATACAAAGAAAATCCGAATGCGTTCATGCGGCAGGAGCAACGCTTTGATCAACACCAGGACTCCGCCAAGCGTGGGGACCGCGATCTCAACCGTGGAGAACTTTCCAGCTTCAACGAGTTTCTGGAGGACCACAACAATATCGCTGGCGAGCTTTCTAAGAATCCTTCGCTCGCTAACAACCAGGAATATCTGCAGAACCATCCCGCGCTGCAGGACTATCTAAAGGCACATCCTCAGGTGCATGAAGAACTGAGCGAGAACCCGCAGACATTTCTGCAGTCGTCACAACAGTTCAGCACGCATAACACGGTTAAGACGAGCACGGAAGCGAAGCCCAAGTAGGCTGGGCCGTTTCGTGGGAGAAAGGCTGCTGACGCGCCTTTCTCTCACGGCTTCTACAGCCGGTAGTAGCCAACCGGAAATGTCTAGAGCTTCTCTAACGGAGGTTGTATGAACCGCAATGTGCCGCTGATCATTACGCTCACCCTGCTTCTTGCTCTCCCTGGATTTGCGGGCGACAGGAAGAAACATGCCAACCGTGCCATGATTGAGAAAATGGATGCTGTCCCCTGTGGCGCCAGCGAGCATGGCCTGAGCGGCTTGGGCAGTCTCTGGGCATCAGTAGGCGTGACGCACATAAAATCGGACGAGAAACTATGCCCGCAATATCTGCTTCGCACCGACGACATGGAGTACCAGGTGCGACCGGTTGGTCAAAAGCACCCCGTTCTCCTTCCGGTGGGCCAGGAGGGCGAATTCAAGCTAAAAAAGGATGAGATTGACATGCGTATCCCGGACGGCGATCGCAAGATGCGCCACTATCAAGTGGTGGCGATGAAACCGATTGACCACTCGGACGTGGCGTCACCTGCAAACTCAAGGTACGACGTACCGCGCAAAGACTATTCAGACAAGTCGTTGGCTGAGAAAAACTTCGGGGACAAGAATGTTCCGAAACCGCCAGATACTCATCCTCAATAACAGAATTGCGGCGGAGAGGCGGCCGGACAGAGGAAAATCTAGATCTAGAACAGAGAGAACTGAAAACCCGGCGGGTTTCGATCAGAGCAGCTACAGCTTGCGGTTGCGACAGGTAATCGGCGGCGCTACCCCATGAAGCCCAGGTCAGCGCTCGGCAGCTGCAGCGCCTTGTCAGGCCGCACAGAGCGCACTGATCGTAACGTAATACCCGTCCGGATCTCGGAGCGAGAACTCGCTGGTTTGAGTGTTCGGATTCACGTGGGGCTCCTCTTCGAGCCGGGTGACGAGAGAGCGTGCCCTTTGCAGCGCCAGGTCGAAATCATCGACACGGAAGAACAACAGGAGCCCGTTGCCGGGTGTCCCGTGATCTGGGCTCAGCAGTGAGGGATGCTCGTGGGCGCCCCACTCGTGAAGGCAGAGCAAGACAGTTCCATCGGAATCGAGGATCTGCCCAAAGTAATCATGGGCAGGAAGGGTGGCCGGCTGACCGAACAGCGCCCGGTACCATTTGCAGCTGCCCGGCACGTCGCCTACTCCTATGATCGTCCAGGTGCGCTTCATCGCGTCCCCTTCTGTGGACTAATTCCTGTTTAGACCGACCTGGATACAACCTGTCATGGAAGGCCTAAACGAAGTCGCCGACAACCCGTTGTGTTTACACTCGCTTCTAGCATATTCCAGAACTTGCCGTGCGGTTTTATGCAGACAGGCAGGGCAGGCAGGTCCGGCTAAACCTGCCATCGCCTGAGATAGATCATCTGAGACCGGCGGATCGTCGGCTACCCGGAAGTTGGCCCGAAACGGCCTCGGAGGAGATCTTGGATCATAACTTCAGAGTTGCGCGTAATCCTGAGAGGCGCCTCTAAATGGCGGCGAGGGAGATTACTGCTACTCGCCGACGGCCCGACCAAGTGCTTTGGGAGGTCGAGGAGCTGCCCGTTCTCTCTCATGGAACAGCGCTCTTCAGGATGAAGATGAACAGGAGGCTTCGTGTTTTCATGGACTCTCTGGCCTATACTACCTGGACAGACTGGCGAATGAGACTGTGAGCGTGTGGTTGTTGACTGCGTCTGGAAGCGGGGCATAGGCTTTGCCGGGAAGATTCGGCGCGAGGCCGACACTGAAAATCATGAGTGGGGGCGCGCCGTTCCGAAAACCATTCCTGGCAACATTGGCGACCCTGTTTGCCGTGGCTGCGATCACTTACGGTTCCCTCTGGATGTACACGGTTCGTCGGGCGCGTCCGAAGGTGGAGCTCGGCTTCAATAACCAGCATGCCCCTGATTATGATGAGAGAACGCACTGTCAGGCAGTCGAAGATGTGGTGGAAGGGAGCCCTGCGGAACGCGCCGGCCTGCGCGTTGGTGACCGCATTATCGGGGTAAATGGGCGGGCGTTGTTGACCGACATTGCTTCTGATCAAGCCTATCTTCATGGTCGGCCGGGCGGCGTGGTCGAAATAACGGTAGAGCGCGCCGGTGAGCCCAAGCCGCTGGTTCTACACGGCGTGTTTCGAGCTGCCCCGCTGGCTAGTGCTTCCGAGGGCCTGGCCAGGTCCTCCGCGCACCAACTCACGGGATCATTCCCCATTCCTTTTCTTCTGGTGGCATTCGCCGTCCTTTTGTTGAGGCTGGAAGAGCCAAACGCATGGCTTCTGGCATTGCTCTTCTGCGCCTTTGTCGCCACCCCTGGCTTTCGCAATTCCGGGATCTCTCCCGCACTCAGCGCATTCGTGCTTGTTTTTCGTGCCGTGTTTGCCGGGATGCTGTGCCCCCTTTTCTATCTTTTCTTTGCCGTTTTCCCGGTGCAATCGCCTCTGGATCGGCGCCTCCCTTGGTTGAAGTGGGCCGGGCTTCTCTTGGGAATCTGTACCGTCATTCCCGGCTTGCGGACAGGCGATCCAGGCTTTCCAGCAGTGGTCGCCCACCTGGTAGGCAGCCGCAACTCCGATCTCATTGAAGCTGCCATGAAATACGCCTTGCTTGCTCTCGGCATGATCTCGCTGGCGCAAAATTCATTCATGGCCGCCGTCCCTCCAGAAGCGCGGCGCAAATCACGAGTGATTTTGTGGGGAACCGTGGTCGGCGTGCTGCCCATCGTGCTGGTACGTGCCGCCGTGGATTTCACCGGATTTCGGCCCTCTTTCTGGCTCGATACCGGGCTGGTGCTGGTGTTGTTCCTCTATCCCCTCTCCTTTGCTTATGCGGTGGTGAAGCACCGGGTGATGGAGCTTCCGGTGCTGCTGCGACGCAGCGCGCGGTACGTTCTGGTGCAGAGGGGTTTTATCGTTTTGACGTTCATCGTTGCGGCTTCCGCCATCGCGCTGTTCACCCACGTCTTCTCGCGATTCCTCCGCGCGGATACAAATATCGGGATGGCTATGAGCGCAGTATTTGGGATTGTGCTGGTCTGGACATCGGCGCCGCTGGTGAAGCGCGGAACCATGCGTATCGACCGGGCCTTCTTTCGCAGCGCTTATGACTCTCGTATCATCCTGCACGACCTCGCGGAGAAAACCCGCACCGTGAGCGACCGTCGCCAACTGGCGAGGCTCATCGAGCGCCACGTGAGCGAAGCGCTGCACCCGAAGACCCTGGCGTGTTACCTGGAATCCGGCAACGGCCGGCTGGCCGCAATCTCCGGAACGTTCCCCGCGACCCTCGAAACGCTCCCGGCCAGCGCGCCGGTTTTCCTCGAACTCGCGCGCCGCGGGAAAACGTGGGAGGTCACATCCGATCCCACCGGTGCCGTAGAGTTAACCGCGCTGGCGCCCCTCGCGCCGGAATGCCTGGTGCCGATCCTCAGCCGTGAGAACAATCTCATTGGCATGCTGGTTCTTGGCCAGCGGCTTTCCGAGGAGCCTTATTCCGGCGAAGACAAGCGTCTGCTCGATTCCGTGGCGGCCCAGGCCGGCATCGCTTTGGAGAACATAGCCCTCGCAGAAAAAATGGCGGAGCGAATGGAAGCCGATCGCCGTCTCGCTCAGGAAATGGAAATTGCCCGGCAGGTGCAGGCCAGGCTTTTCCCACAAAAGCTGCCGGCGATGAGAACGCTCGAATACACGGGCGGTTGCATCCAGGCTCGCAAAGTGGGCGGAGACTACTACGATTTTCTGGAGCTTTGCCCCGGCCGCTTGGCGATGGTGCTGGCCGATATTGCTGGTAAAGGAGTGTCTGGCGCCCTGCTGATGGCGAATCTCCAAGCCAATCTGCGTAGCCAATATGCCCTCGCGGTCGACGACCTGCCCCGATTGCTGGCCTCAGTCAACCGCTTGTTCTATGACAATAGCGGTGATGCCAGTTACGCTACCTTATTTTTTGCGGATTACGACGACTCAAGCCGCAAGCTCCGTTACGCGAATTGTGGACATCTTCCCCCGCTCCTGCTGCGCGCCCGCGGAAGCTCGCAGGATCGGGTATCGGAGGCGCCGAAGGTGGAGTGGCTGAGTTCCACCTGCACGGTGGTGGGATTGTTTGAAGCCTGGCAGTGCGAGATTGCGGAAGTGGAGCTTGCTGCAGGTGACACGCTGGTGCTCTACACCGATGGAATCACCGAGGCCGAGAACGCGGATGGGGAAGAATTTGGCGCGTCTCGTTTGCTCGACACCCTCGGGAGCCATTCTCACCTTCCAGCAGCACCCCTTCTCCAAGCAGTGGTTGGGGCGGTCCAGCAATTCAGCGGCGGAAGCGAACAGCAGGATGACATCACACTGGTGATTGCGCGGTCCCTTGCATAATTGATCCGCGTTGCAGCCCAAAATGGCAAGACCCGGACCGGGCGGCTAGTAAATAGCAGAACTTCGTGCTTCTTAGTTTTCGCTATTTCGGGGCTTTACCGTAGAGCCGATTGGCAACCACGCCCTTGCCTTCCTCGATCGTGACAGCCTGTCCGGCGTTGAGGTTTGAGAGCTTGTCCACCTGTCCGCTGGGCCACTGAATTTCAAGGGCGTCAGCTTTCGTGAGCGCGCCCAGGCCGAAGGTCAACACCAGCTCGCTCTGCGCCAGGTAACTCGAACCCGAGCGCAGCATCTTCCACTGTTTGTCGCCTCCAGCGCTCACCCGGATGACCGCGCCAATGCCGTCCCGGTTCGACTTCGTGCCCACCAGTTTGACGCGCAGACTGTGATTCGTCCCGCCTTCGTTGTGGAACAAGTAAGCCGGCCCCGCGTTCGTGGTTAGCAAAACATCGAGGAAACCGTCGTTGTCGATGTCAGCGTAAGCCGCGGCCCGCGCCACTTTTGGCGCAGCGAAGACATTGCCCATCTGCGACGTGACTTCGGTGAACTTTCCGCCACCAAGATTGCGGAACAGATGCGAAGGCTCAGCGTAACTCACGCGCTTCTGCACGCGCTCGATCTGATCTTCGATGTGACCGTCGGCGACGAAAATATCCTGCCAGCCGTCGTTGTCGTAATCGAAAAAGAAACAGCCGAAACCCAGCGTGACCAGTGTGGCCCGGCCAACTTCCGACTGCGGCGCTTCGTCGACGAACAGTCCGTTGCCCTCGTTGTGATAGAGCGAGACCATCTGGTTGGCAAAGTTGCTGATCATGACGCTGGCCTGACCGCTGCGATCGTAGTCGGCCGCGTCCACGCCCATGCCCGCCCGCGCAATGCCATCCTCGCTGAAACCGATACCTGCGGCAACACCACGCTCCTCGAACGTTCCATCTTTCTTGTTGAGGTAGAGCTTGTTGGGCTGCGTATCGTTCGCGATCACGAGGTCGGGCCAGCCGTCGCCGTTGTAGTCGAGAACCGCGATGCCCAGACTCTTCGAAGTGGGATCGCCCAGCCCGGCCTTCTGGGTTGCGTCTGCAAACTTGCCGCCTCCCAGGTTGTGCCACAGACGCAACGACGTGCCTTTGTACGACTCGGGCGTGCAATACGACTTGTGCGCGCCGTCGAGCGTGCAATAGAGATCGCCCTGCTCGCTCCACTGCACGTAGTTCGCGACCACCAGATCGAGTTTGCCGTCGCGGTCGTAATCCACCCAGGCTGCGCTGGTCGAGAACTCGTTCGGACCCCACATTCCCGCGGACTTGGTGACGTCGCTGAACGTGCCATTGCCATTGTTGTGAAAAAGGTGACTCTGGCCCAGTGCGGTGACGAAGATGTCGTCAAACCCGTCGTTGTCGTAGTCTCCCACGGCAACTCCCAAGCCAAACATGGGGACAGCCAGGCCCGCCTTGCGCGTAACGTCGGTAAACGTGCCGTTACCGTTGTTGTGGTAGAGCTTGAGCGTGGTCGCTCCGCCGTGCGGGTGTCCGGAAAAGTCGTCGCCGTTGATCAGTATGATGTCGGGATAGCCATCGTTGTCGTAGTCGATGAACGCGCAACCCGGCCCCATGGTTTCCGGCAGCCACTTGTTTCCAAAGGCACCGTTGTTGTGAGTGAAGTGAATGCCGGCCGGCGCAGTGATATCGGTAAAATGCACGTTCTGGGCAAGACTTGATGCGCCCACCAAGAAAAACATGAACCACAGAAACGCCGAGGCACGGAGAAAACGGGAGAGAACGATCGCGGGAGCTTCTCGACGGTCCTCTGTCTGAGGGTTAAGGATTTCGTTCGGATGGAACATCTATCTGGAGCCCCCGGCCGGTGGCAAAGCCGTAGTCCCGCGACGAGCGGCCGTTTTCGATTTTGGCACACTGCTGGTGATGGGCAGCGGCACCGAGACATGCTCATGCACCGCCTGGCGCTCGTTATTGTCCTCAGGATGAAGCTGGCGGTACGGTCCGGTAATGGCCTGCGAAGACTCATCCGCTTTAAACCGCAGATAGCGCGCCTGGTGCTCCCTGGCAAGCTTGTCGTTCCCCATGCCGCTGTAGCACAGCATCAGGTTGTAATGGGCCTGCAGGTCTTCCGGGTCGATGGCCAACACGGATTGCAGCACCTTCACGGCCTCGTAGTACTTGCGCTGCAGGAACAGAACGCGCCCCAGGTCGTTGAGCGCGACCCGATCGCGGGGATACTGGTCCAGCACGATGTGTAGTCGCTGGGCCGCGCCCTCATAGTTGCCGTCGGAACGGAGAACTCTAGCGTAGAAGTAATTCGCTCGGGCCAGTTTCGGGGACAGATCCAGCGCCTTTTCCAGAACCATGCGGGCACGAGCCATGTCGCCCTCCTGCACCGCGCAGCGGCCAAGGTTGACCCAGCCGTCCGGATTGTTGCGATCCGCTTCGGCGATCTTCTGGAAGGCAGCCGCCGCACCTTTCAAGTCTCCTTGCAGGAACAGGCCGATTCCGTAGTCGTTCCAGCGCTGCCATTCTTCTTTGAGAACAATCGTCTTGGGCTCGGCCGCTGGCGCGCTGTGGGCGATGACCGGAAGAGTCACTTCATTTTCTGCAACCGTAACGATGGGCAGGTCGGGAATCTTCTGCTCCTTCGCCGATACGAGACTCAGGGATGCGGTGAAAATCGTCGGACGGTCGTCATAGTCGGCTGCGACCGCGTTCGGTTTGGTCGGGTCAGGCAGACCTGCGAAGGCTTCCTGCGTCCCGTACCACGCAAACTTCCGGTAACACAGGCGCGCATGCAGGGTGATCTTACTTCCCGCATTTTCAGGCACCCGCATGCGGTAATGCACGGTGTCAGCGGCGCCCGGCGGGATCAGCCTCACGTACACCACCGCGCGCGTAGCCCAGGCGTTGCGTTTGTTGATGGGGTTGCCGTGCGCATCGATCTGCAGAGAACGATAAAAATGCGCGCCCTTGTCGACGGGCCCGTGGCCGTTGTCCTCTACCATGCCGCTCCAGAAGATGGTCTGGCCCTTGTCGTCGGTTCCCTTGAGTTCCAGCCACGTGTCGTAAGCATCGACAGTTCCGCCGGGGAAGAAGTGGCCGACCTTTTTCGTGCGCACGACCACATCCACGCGCACCGTATCACCCCGACGCAAAGGCGGCTGAACCCGATTCAGCGGAGCCGTGATGGGAACGGCTTCACCCTCCGCATCGCCCGTGACTTTGCTCTCAGACTCCTCGCCGACCGCGAACGTGGTGGATAGCTCCGATGGTGTGGTTGCACCCGCCTTGAGCGAAGCCTGCGCCGGAGACACGGCAAAGACGTCCACCGTCAGCGCACCGCTTTTCAGGAAGTCCTCGGTCAGCTGGAGCTGAGGCGCGTCTTCATTGGCCGTCGGCACAGCCGTATTCGCCCCGGGGAAGCGATGCGAGTGCACGAATCCGTTGACGTTGCCCGCGTCCTTGGAAGCCTCCGCCGGCATGTGGCAGTCGGCGCACTGCTGCGGCTTGGGAGGATAGTAGAACGATCGAGCACCCTGCCCGGAAACACCGCTCGCCTGCCAGTTGTCATACTCGTTAAAGCCGCGGAACCAGCGATAGTGATTGACCGGCACGTCGAGATGCACCTTGTGGCACGACGAGCAGAATTCCGCCGTCTGCTCGCGCATAAAAGGTTTGAGGAAGACGCGCCGGTGAGGCTCGGGATTCAGCCGGATGACAAAATCATGCAGCGCTCGCCCCACCGGATTCTGCGTGGCCGCCAGTTCGTGCAACTTGGGATATTCCAGGTAGAAGTCGGCTTGCCCCATCGTGCTCTTCACCTTGGCGATGGAGTGGCACATCATGCAACCCAACCCGGCCTGCGCCTCCGGACGGTGCACGATCTGCTTGATCGGCGTGTCCATCATACCCGCATAGAGCACCGCCGGATCGTGGCATCCGCCGCACCATTTCGACGGCTGGGTGCCGATCGTGTCCTGCATATACTCGATCGACTTGCGATACCACTGATTGTTGAATGAAGAGAAATGGTGCGCCGAGCTGAACCACTGGTTATAAATATCTTCGTGACAGCGCTTGCAGGAATCTGACTCCATGAAAAACTTGCTGGGGATTTTCTGCTTCCCGTAAACCTGCGCAGAACTGGGGAAGAACGCGCCTTCCGGTCCGTCGCCTTCGCCATTCATGTTGTCGGGCGGCATGGTCGGATTCTGGATTGGGCTGCGCGTTTGCCAGCTCTGGCGGATGTAACGTGCTCCGTAGCCAACGCCGGCGAGCAACGCCAGGCAGATTGCGGTGCGCAAAATCGAAGCGCCGGTATTCGCGACTAACCATCCTGCGCGCCGTCCCAGCTGGTCGGCGATCAGAAGGCCGACTCCGACGAGTGAGATCACGATATGGAGGTAAAGCCAGTTCCACTCGGTCCTTGGCGTGCCGGTCTTAATGAGAACGAGTCCAACAACCGCGCCGGCCGCCACCAGCAACCATCCCGCACGGGCAAGGAAACTTCCATGCCGCAGCCGACGAATCAGTGCCGGAACGAGAAGAACCGCGGCAACCACTCCGCTGAACGCGTGCACCAGCACCACACCAGCGTAGAAAACAGTCGCTTGCGGGAAGCCGTAGAGGTACGCGGCTGAGATCAGCAGAAATGGCAGCAGCCAAGACAGCGCTCGGCCTGTGAAGCCGTGGGATGGTGAGTTTTCTCGCATGGGAAACCAGCACGACGCCGCCGGATTTCAGGTCCACAGTGACTGAAATAGCGTGCGCCTAAGTTACTCGGATGGGCGCGATGGAGGAATAATGCAAAAATACTAGTCCCCCAACAAAAAATGGAAACGGCTCACGTAATCGGTGGAATCTCCCAGGCGCCGCATTCTGTCGCTCCCTTGCAACCGTAAGACACTTGTATCTTACGTCCGGCAGTTCTCGGAAAGACTGTCGGCCAACCGAAAGTCCATGCGACCAGTTCAAAAATCGTCTGTTAGGGCCGACCAACTTGCTGTCCCGGATCGCGGAAGGGAAGCGGACGTAACAGCAGCGCATTGACCACGCTGAATACCGTCGAAGCGCCGCCGATACCGAGGTCGACGATGAGAATCGCAAATACAGTGGAACCCGCATGGCGACGCATTCCTCGAAATCCGTACTTCAGACCGCATGCGAGGAATTCGAGCCAGCTCCAGGACCAGGTTGCAGATCAGACTGCAGCTCTCGCTCGAGATCTGCTTTCTACCTTTCTCTGTTAGCCGGTGGTAGCTTGAACTCCAGGTTGCGGTCGGGTGCCATCTCTCACTTGGAGGTGGCCCCCTCTTCGCTCCAGCCGATGCATATCTGGCGTGCCTTGGAGGAGGTTCGCGCGTTCTGGTGTCTGCCTTGCCATGGTAAGACATTCGACCTTCAATAGAGATCGATGGTAGACACTCGACCACCATAGAGTGTCAAGAGCATAGGCTCAGTTCGGTTCTCGAGTCATGACTTCAGGCGAATGCGCTCCCATTGAGGAGCTCCCTGCAGCGGCGTCTATCAAAGAACCGGCCCGACTCCTGAATTTCCCGAAGGCTGCCTCATTCAGTTCGCAGTGCCTGCATCGGATCGATCCGCGATGCCCTCCACGCCGGAACCAAGCAGGCCAGGACCGCCACAATTAGCAGCGACGCAGCCACAGACACAAAGATCGCCGGATCGAGCGGCTGGGTTCCATAGAGCATCGACTGGATTAGGCGAACCGCTCCGACGCTGGCGGCGAGCCCAAGGGTCAGCCCATAGAGCGCTGGACGCAAGCCGTCGCCCAGCATCAAGCGCAGAACCTCCTCGCGTTGTGCACCGAGCGCCATGCGAACGCCGATCTCTGCGGTGCGCTGCGTCGTCAGGTAAGAAAGGACTCCGTACAACCCCACTGACGCCAATATCAGGGACAGCACTGCGAAGCCGAGCACCAGGCTGGCACTCAGGCTGACCTCGCCCAATGACCGCTCAATGATCTGCTGTATGGTGAGTACATCGGAGACCGGCAACTCCGGATCGAGTTCCGCAATCTTTTTCTGGATCGGAACGGAAAATGAGAGCGGATCGGACCCAGTTCGCACCGCCAGGGTCAGCCCCTCCAGCATCTCGCCGTTCAGAACTGGAAAGTACATGATCGCCCTGCCCGGCTGACCCACCTGATACAGCGTGTCGGCGACGACTCCGACGATTTCGTAAGCGGCGTCACCGCGCGCAGCGACGTGGAGATGCTTTCCCAGCGGGTCTTCGCCGAGGAAGTATTGCTGCGCCAGTTGGTGGCTGATGATAATGGTCTTCGGATGGCCGGTCCGATCCTCGCTAGTAAAGAAGCGCCCGTTCAGCAGCGGTATCTGCAATGTGCTGAAGTATCCGGGGTCGGCCAGCCGGGACAGCGCGTCGGGCAGCGCAGTGCCGGGCGCGGTTGGTGGATGCTCGGGAATGGTGAAGGAATCGTCACCGGCGACTCCTGCTCCGGGCACGATCGACCCCAGCGCTGCCGCACGCACACCCCGTATAGCGCGTACCTGATCCAGCAGGGTCTCGTTGAATGCGTTCATCTTCTCGGGACTGTCGTATTTCTTGGCGGGCAGGCTGTAGCCCATCGTGAGTACGTTGTCCGTCGCACAGCCCACATCAGTCGTCCGCAGTCGCCAGAAACTCTTGAGGAGAAGTCCGGCGGCGATTAACAGGACCACAGTCGTCGCAATCTCTACGGTAAGCAGCGTCTTGCGCAATGCTGTGCGCGCCTGGCTGCCTGCCGCGCTCCGCGACGAGGCCTGTAGCGCTGCGATCCCTTCTTTACCTGTCGATGAGATCGATGACAGGAGGCCCGCCACCAGGGCCGCTGAAATGAAGAGCGCGCAAGCGAACGCAAGTACTACGCCGTCAGAGTGGACACTCCTCGCGCTGGGAAGATCCGTCCATGTAGTAACCAGCCACTTCGTTGCCGCAAGCGATAACAGCACTCCTGTCATGCCGCCCGCAATCGACACGAGCAGGCTCTCGACCAACTGTTCCCGGATGAGAGTCATCGTCCCTGCCCCCAGTGCGCTCCGGACGGCAATCTCCTTCTGTCGCGCCGCCGACCGCGCCACCATTAGGTTGGCCACGTTGAGACAGCCGATCAGCAGCATGCATGTGACAGCGCACAGCAGGATGATCAATGGCTTCTTCACATCTTGTGCGAGATCCAGGATGAGAGTCCGTGATGCCACGTCTTCGGCCACCGGCGCATTCAGGTTCTGCAAATGCAGCCGGTACTGCACCGCCTCCACCTGGCTCAGGGCGTTTGTCAGGCTGACGTCCGGCTTCAAGCGAGCTACCACACGGCTAAAGTGAAAATCATGATGCTGCAGAACCACCAGTGGCAACCCCGACGCATACGGAATCCATACCTGAACCTTTGCATCGGGATAGGTGAACCAGTTCGGAAGCACGCCGATGACCGTGTAGGGCTTCCCGTCCAGATGGATTTGCCTGCCGACTATCGAGGGATCACCGCCGAACCGCCGCTCGAAGAGATTCCAGGTAAGCATGACGGCATTTCCGTCCGGACGATCTTCGCTCTCGGTAAACGTTCGTCCGATGACCGCATTCACTCCTAACAGCGGGAACAGGTTCCAGCTCCCGCCCCGGGCGCTCACCAGTTCCGGCAACTCCCCGCGCTCCCCGGTTAGGTTGAACTGCCAGTATCGCCACGCAGCTACGTCTTCAAAGCCATGAGTCTGTGCGCGCCAGTCGTAATAGTCGGCGGGCGCAACGGCGTTGTAGTTGAACTGCTGCGCATTCATGCTGGGGTCGCGGAAATGCTCATAGATCATCACCAGCCGATCCGGATCACGAAAAGGAAGCGGCCGAAGCAGGACCGAACGCACCACGGTGAATAGCGACGTCGTAGCGCCGATGCACAACGCCATGACCAGGACGGCAATGATTGAAAACCCAGGCGAGCGGAAGAGAGTGCGAAGGCTGATCCTTAGATCGCGAAGAAGACTCTCCAGCCCGTTCCAACTCCAGACAGCGCGAGTTTGCTCGCTAATAAGACTGGGATTACCAAAAGAACGCAGGGCGGCATAGCGGGCCTCTTCTGGTGGCACGCCGTGTTCCCGCTGCTCTTCTTCTTCCAGTTCAAGGTCCGCTTGCAGTTCCCGCTCCACGTCGGCATCCCGTTTCCTCGTCTGCCACCATGTCATCTCAGATCTCCTCAGCCGCGGGCCACATTATGCGTGCAACAGCTTCCGCCATCTGCTTCCACTGCGATTCTTCGACCACGAGTTGTCTTCTGCCCATATCCGTAAGTCGGTAATACTTGAATTCCCGATTCCGGTCCGGCGCAGTGCCCTGCGTTGGAGACGACCCACCCTTTTCTCCAGGCGATGCAGCGCGGGATCGAGCGAGCCGTGCTGCATCTGCAAGAACTCATTTGTGGTCCGCTGAATGTGCTTGCCGATCTGGTAGCCAGGAGAAGGCCCGGGGAGAAGTGTTCGCAGGATGAGCATGCCTAACCTGCCTTGAAGAAGACCGGCGCGCCGCTGTTTTGGATTCGCCATGGAAGACATTCTACCCCCGATGGCGACGATGGTAGACGCTCGACCACCACTTCGTCAAGAAAACAACGGAACCTTGATTTTCGAATAACGCCTTCCGGCCGGTTCGCTCATCGAGCCGGAATCTGGGGGGTTATGTGTTCAGCCAACGAAAGTTCATGCGACCAGTTCAAAAATCGTCGGTTAGGGCCGGCCAACTTCACTTTTGGCCGAATCGGCGCGAACGGCTCTCTCCGCTACGGCTCGATTCTCGCCTGAGCTTTTTCGTTCCCGTTCAGGCGTTTGAGGTAGGGAAAGAACGGGGACACTTCGAGCGGCATCTTCTCCGCCGCCGAGAACGGTCGCACGAGCGGGCGCTTTTGCATTTCGATCTGATCTGACCAGGGATCGACTGCGATTCGCGACCCCAGCGGCAAGGCAGCGTTTTGATCCAGCCGATCCATTTGCAGATGCTTGGGAATGTGGGCTAGCGTCTGCATTTGGACCAGGTGACTCGTACTGAAATCGTTGCTGAAGCGTCCGTGAAGCAGGTTGGGCAATTGCCGAGAGCGGGCTTGCAGAGCTTCCAGGAAGAGGCCGGCATTGGCGAGCTGGGCTTTATAGGGCGAGTTCAAAAACAGCTCCAGACCCTTTTTGTCAGCATCTGCTTCCTGCGCGGGATCGAAATGGAAGTCCAAGTGGGCAAAGATGTCCAGATCGGAGAACGGCAAGGCCGGGCCCGACAAGACTCCATCCCCGACGGAGTGATTCAAGACAATGTGGGCCAGTTCGTGCGCCAGTACAGCGGCGAGGGTGGCTTCATCCGGCAGCACGTCGAGAAGCCCCCGGCTAAGAACGATGGTTCGGCCTACGACGAACGACTCCAGCGGTGTTGTGAGCAGCACACGGCAACGAACCCCGGCGAGGTCGAGGTCGTTGCTGAATAACAGATTGTTGGCGACGGTCTGCAATACCCGGTCGACTTCGCCGTCTGGAGCCATGAGTCCAGCGACTTGCAACCGCTCCACCACGTTGTCTTCCGAGGTATAGGTAGTCTCCCCCAGAGTATTGGCCGGACTAAGGTCCTGCGAGGCTTCGTGCCGCTGGGGATCGACCCAAACGGGTGCATCGGTCAGCGGTTTGGCATACTCCCGGTGATCCCCCGCGTGCTGCAGGTCGTAACCCCAAATGCGGGTTTGAGCCTTAAACCAGAGATCGTGGTCCGCCGAATCCCGAGAAGTCGGCTCCTGGGAGTAAATATAGGCAGGCATCCACATGATGCCGAGGGTGTTCCGCCGCCAACTGTCGAAATGAAACGCGCGCTTGGATAATGATTTGGAAGTGTAGGTTCCCGTGAAGCGCACAATATTGAAGTACTGATCCTCGATCCAGATCCGCCCGACAAAGCTATGGTTCTCCGAATTCTCGCGAGGCTTCACGTCCACCACGCTGCAACGCACTTCTCCAAGAACCTCCCAGCGGACGAATTCGAAAGTATAGTTCCGACGATCGAAGTGGTTCAGGTCGGGGAATATCGCCTGCGCGAAGCCGACTGCCGCGAACGGTTGCGGCCAACTCTGCAGCAGTCTCTTTTCCCAACGCTTCTTCGCGCCCTCCGGGTCGGCAAAGGCTAGAGCTGCCGGAGCATTGCCCGTCAGATCAAGCCGGCTTAGGAAATATTCGTCGCCCCGAGGGGACTTTCCTGGATCTTGCTGGATGTAAGTCTCGACGATCGGCTTGAAGTTGCGCATCAAAACTATCAAGCGGTGTTCCTGGCGGATGGCCGAGTCGACAAGTACATCAAACGCGATACTACGCGCCGGAACAGAGGGCGCCGAATGGTCTGGCGCTGGAGATGGGGCTGCGGGAGCGGCGTTCTGACCTGCAGCCAATTCTAGGACAAGAATCCCGAACAGGGTTCGGCCAAGCCAGGAAAATGTTCTCCGCGCAAGCATGCCGAGAATATTGTAAATGCTCAAGGAGTCCGAAAATCATTCGTCCTGGCCAATCGATTTTTCCAACGACTTCGCACTGCGCAGCGGAGCTGAAGGGCATTCCTTTGGGCTAATCCCGATGGCGCCCAGTTTTATTGAGAACCGTTTTACTCAAAACCCTAGAGGCCGTTTTCGTTTTAAAGCCTCTAGAAAATCTGCGGATACCTCGTGGATGCGATGCAGGCGCTCTGTGTGCTCGCGCAATTCTGCGGCGGTGATCCCCAAGAAAGTCTGTCTCTGCATACTCTCAATATGCTCCTGCATCAGCAATTGGAGTTCATCGCTGAGTTTCGCGGGGCCGCGGCCATCCGAAAAACATTGCCGATTCAGATCATTTCTCCTTACCGTTGAAGATGGCGAAGTCAACCGCGCCTCTGGCCGCAGCGGGCGACAGAAGACCACGAAGTGATCCCCCTGCCTGGCATGGAAGCAGGCGTGGGGTAAAGGTTAATAAGAAATTCGTAAAAAAACCGTAAAGAAACCTAGTGATTTTTTCTGAGCGGTCCTTGGGAGGAAAAAACGGGAGGAAACAACCGACCTGGGGAGCGAACCAGCCGCGCGGTAACGATTCGTCGACCATCAGTCAGCCGCTTCCATCTCTTCTGCGATGGCAAGCATCTTGGTAACGCTGTTCCAGTTGCGGGCCGTGCCGGTAACTTTCAGCAGCTTCTCGACCGACGACCAGGGCAGCTTGGACCGGCCGATGCCATCGGGAAAGTAGATGTAGAGTTCGCGGCCGTGAAGATGCAATTCCTCGGGATGGGACTTCAAGTTGAGCAGCGTGGCGTGCGCGTCTGGCGCGGGTTCGGCGGCGAGGAAGGTGACCAAGAGTTTGTTGGGCTCGAGGGCGCGGCGGCCGGCGAACGGGCTAGTAGCAATGGCCTTTCTCAGTTCCTCTGGAGTGCGCAGGATGACTTCGGGACGGCATCCAAACTCGCGCTCGATCGCATTCTGGATTTTCTTTGCCAGCGCAGCGGAGTTTTTCTCGGTTGTCCGGAAAATGACGTTGCCGCTCTGCACGTAGGTGCGCGGGGTCTCGAACTTGAGCGATTCGTAGAGGGCACGCAGGGCTGACATGTTGATTTTGTTGTGTTTGCCGAGGTTAACGCCACGGAGCATCGAGACCAGAACGGGCATGACGCAGGCAGTATAGCTTCTTAACAGGCCCGGCGGTGTCTTTCCCAGATTACCGGCGGGGGCCGGTGTGCTTGCGAGGAGCGGAAATGGACTACTGAGTCAGCGGAACCAAGAGAATCACTTTGACTTGGACCCTGTGCGCCTAGAGAATCAGTGCTAGAGAAGCAGCGCTAGTCGAACCAGTGGAAGACCGGACCGCGTCGGAGCGACGTTGTTTCCTTTGAATTGATCTTTGTCATCTTGTCAGAGTGATCTTGCCAGTTGATCTATATTGAGTCGTACGGCTGACGACTTCGGGCTCCGAGCCCAGGGAGAAGTGCTATGTCGGGACAAGTTGTTTTATATTTCGAGGATCAGGCAGATGCCTTGCGTTTCGCCCTGGCCGCCGGTTCGGTGATGGCAGGGGAAGGCGCCAAGGTCAGCAACGACTTGGTGCAGGAAACAGCGCGAGTTACACGCATCCGGCTGGACGCGGTGAATGCGGGCAACTCGAAGAAGCCGAACCCGGCGCGCGTAGCGTAAGAGTTCGCCGGACTCGACGGCGCTGATCGCGGGCCAGACGGGCGGGCTGCGCCCGTCCGGACAGCCGGTTTTGGCTGTCTCCACACAGAAAGCTGTCTCCCCACAGAAAAAAGGGTTTCCGCCTGGAAATCGTCGTTACGCCGAGCCGGCGTTGGTGAAGGCTTCGAGCGCGTCGGAGAGTGTGGGAAACATCAGGAAGATCTGCTCGACCCGGGTAATTTCGAAAACCTTCAGCACCCGTTTATTCACACCCGTCAGAGCCATGCGGCGTCCCGCCTTGGCGCAGGAAGTGCAGGCAGTGACCAGCGATCCCAGGCCGGAAGAGTCGAGATAGGGAACACCGGTGAAATCCAGAATCATGGTGGGAGCGTCTTCACGGCGCACCGCATTCAGGAAGGGCGGAACGTTCTCCAGGGTCAGCGGGCCCCGCAAACTCAGCACTCCCCGGTCGAGGCGGTCGATCTCCAGCGGTTCCGATGCCATGGCGCAGCGATTCTAGGCTAGAGGGCAAGCCGGGTTCAAGTTAGCCTGCACGGTCGCGAATTCCCTTGTTTCGGTTGATTCCAATCGCCGCAGCAAGAAAGCAATTTACAAATCGGAGTGAAGGCGTAGCGGGCGTACGCGCTTCCGAAGCCTATCCCGTTTTGCGGCTGGAGAGCAAATTCAGAATTTCGCGCAGGCCCTGGCGGATGTGCTGAATCTCTGAGGCGGAATAGCTGGACGGGAATGGGATCGCGGACTGGATCTTGTCGCCTTTGTTCTCCGCGCGCAGTTGCTGGCGGGCGCCGGAGATGGTGAATCCCTGTTCGTAAAGCAGTTGCTTGATGCGCAGCACGCTCTCCACGTCGCGCTTGCGGTACATGCGCTGGCCCGTGCTGCTTTTGACCGGCTTTAGTTGTGGAAATTCGGACTCCCAGAAACGGAGCACGTAGGCGGGCAGGTGGCACAACGTGGCCACTTCGCCGATACGGAAATAAAGTTTGTCGGGGATGAGAATCTCGTCCGCATTGTGCTTCGCCGTATTTTTTTTGCGCGCTGCCATGTTTCAGTTATGCGGCAAAAGCCGCGTGTTATGCCGGTTATGACTGCCTATTGTGACACAGGGTGCGGCGGGCCAGGAAAACAATTTCGAGCGCCCGACAGGGCAAGCCGGCTGCGAGTTTCTCCGCGGCTGCCAGAAAAGGAAAAGCCTCTTAAGAGGTGCTTCTCTCAAGAGGCCAGTGAAATTCGTGGTGGTTGCGAGGTCTCGTCTCGCCGACGGTTAATGTTTCTTCTTTTTTGCCTTCTTTTTCGTTGCCATGAAGGTTCCTCCGTGAACGATTTTCCCTTGCAAGGTGCTCGACTACGGGCCCTTGTACTCTGAAAGACCAACCCCACTTGTTGTATGGGATCGTCCTATATCACAAGATATTGCGGCAGTGTGACCAAAGTGTCAACACAATTTTGCAGTTTTGCACGGATTTCTTTTGCTGCTGTTCGCCGCTCGTCGCTCTTTCGTGGTTAGCAAAAGCTCATGCTTTGCCTTGCCCACCGGCTCAGATTCGCTAACGACCGACGACGAAGGACCCACCGCGGGTAGTACACTGCGCCTCATGCGGCGCGATCCGGTGGAGTTGGAAATTTTCAAGAACCTGTATCACTCCATTGCAGAGGAGATGGGCGCGGCGCTGCGCCGTACGGCATTTTCCCCCAATATCAAAGAGCGTCGCGATTACTCATGCGCGGTTTTCGATGGTGCAGGTGAAGTGATTGCCATGGGCGACCACATGCCGGTGCATCTGGGATCGATGCCGATGTCGGTGCGGGCGGCAATTGATGCGGGTGCGATGGAGCCTGGCGATATGTTGATGCTGAACGATCCGTTCCGCGGCGGTACGCATCTGCCTGACATTACGCTGGTCGCGCCGGTGTTTGTGAAAGCGCGCGGACCAGTCGCCCGCGTCCGCTCCAATTCGAGGGTTCGCAGGCGGGGGCGCCCGCGCCCCATGGATCCTGAGTTCTATGTGGCTTCGCGGGCGCATCATGCGGACGTGGGCGGGACTTATGCCGGCTCGATGGGACTCTGTCGTGAAATCTATCAGGAGGGCTTGCGAATCCCTCCGGTGAAATTGATGCGACGGGGCGCGATGGATGCGGATGTGCTCGCGATGCTGCTCAACAACGTGCGCACGCCCGAAGAACGGGAAGGCGATTTGGGGGCGCAGATTGCGGCCTGTCATACCGGCGCCGAGCGACTGCGGGAGGTGTGTGCCCGCTATGGGATTGGGCCAGCCCGACGCGCGGCCGGCGATTTGCAGGATTATTCGGAGAAATTGATGCGCGCCTTTTTAGAGCGCGTGCCGGGGGGAGAGTATCGGGCGGAGGATTTTCTGGATGGGGACGGGATCAGCGCGCGGGCGGTGAAAATTGCCGTCGAGGTCAGGGTTCAACGACACAACCAGAAGCAACGGCGGGTTGACCGGGCTCCTGGCGAGCTCGGGCGCCTGCGCCCCCTGGTTACCGTCGATTTTACGGGGAGTGATGCGCAGGTTGCGGGAAGCGTGAATGCGGTGGCGGCAATCACGTACTCTGCTTGCTTCTACGTGTTTCGTTGCCTGCTGGCGGACGACGTTCCGGCGGCGGCGGGGCTGATGCGACCGATCCGGGTCATTGCTCCCGCGGGAACAGTCGTGAACGCACGGCCTCCGGCGGCGGTTGCCGGGGGGAATGTCGAAACCTCGCAGCGCATTGTCGACGTCGTTCTGCGGGCGCTGGCGCTGGCGATTCCGGATCGCATTCCGGCGGCTGCCTCGGGAACCATGAACAATCTGACAGTCGGCGGAATCGATCCGCGTACCGGCGAGCCGTTCGCTTACTACGAGACCATCGCCGGCGGGATGGGAGCACGGCCAGGCAAGGCCGGCGTTTCTGGCGTGCACACCCACATGACGAATTCGCTGAACACCCCGGCGGAGGCGTTGGAGTATGCGTATCCGTTGCGCGTGCGCCGATATTCGCTGCGTGCGGGCAGCGGCGGCGAGGGAAAGTTTCGCGGCGGCGACGGAATTATTCGTGAGATTGAAGTGCTCATCGATTGCGAAGTAACGCTACTGTCCGACCGCCGAACGTGCGGTCCATGGGGCCTGTCTGGAGGAACGGGCGGCGCGCCGGGGAAGACTTTCCTCACGCGGCACGACGGCTCGATCGAGCTGATGCCTGCGAAGTTCAGCACTGGCCTGCGCAAGGGCGAACGGATTAGGATTGAGACTCCCGGCGGCGGAGGCTGGGGCCGGGCATAACGACTCGGAGGTGGCAGAAACGATGGCAATCGATCTCGCGACTCATTATCTGGAGGAAGCGCGACGCCAGCTGCGCGGCCACAAGCGTATGGGCGAAGGCGCGATGACGCAGCTTCGCGATGACGATTTTTTTCTAACGCTCGATCCGGAGTCGAACTCCGTCGCCATTCTGGTGAAACATCTCGCCGGGAATATGCGCTCGCGCTTTACCGACTTCCTCACCAGCGACGGCGAAAAGCCCGACCGCTTTCGTGATCGCGAATTTGAGATAACCGGCGAGACCACTCAGGCCGACGTGCTGCGCTGGTGGGACGAGGGTTGGGCCTGCGTGCTGAGCGCGACTGAGGCGCTCAGGCCCGAGGATGTGATGCACCCGGTGACCATTCGCGGCGAGCCGCACACGGTATTGCAGGCCATCAATCGGCAGATTGCGCACTACGCGCAGCACATTGGACAGATTGTGTTTCTGGCCAAGCATCTGCGGTCCAGTGAGTGGAAGACGCTGACGATTCCGCGGGGCAAGTCGGAGGAGTTCAAGAAAGTGGCGCCCAAGCCGGCCAAGGCTTGACGTGGCAGCGGTGCGGCTTCCCGGCTGCGCCCGGATGGAGAGCCCGGGGCCGGCCGTCCCCACCGATTCGGCAGGCTGCGCTGGGGCTGATGAGATTAGTGTTTCTCTTCGCTGGCCTTGTTTGCATCTGGGGCTGCGGATCGGGGCCAGACTGGGGCCACCAGCTCAATGCGCCAGATCGGACCTCCCATGAACGAAATGCCCTCCGACTTTACGAAGGTTGGAGCTTCCCCTTCCGTAACCCAAATATGAGCATCGGGTGGCTGCTTTCCCACCAGCGGCGCTACCAATCCGGCGACGCCTCCGATCTCGACTTTAATGACGAAATGCCGGGCTTCGCGGGCAGCTCCAGCGAGGAAAAACGGATCTTTGCCTGGACTACTAATCGCGATTTTCACTAGGCGGGGTTTGGGTGTGGCCACCACCATCGACAGCTCGATCGGTGGCGCATCAGGCCGGAGATTCTTCAGCAAGGTGACCACTAAGCCGTTGGCGAGATCTGGGGGCAGATTCATACGCTCATTGGTTGTTTTTTCCTGACCATCGTCATCGGTGTAGCGGACAGTCACTTGACCCGTGGCCGGCGCGATGGTGACTTCCGTGGCGTGCTGGAACGCCGGTCCTTTCTGGATTAGGTGATAGCTGAGCAGCCGGAAGTAGCCGCGTTGCGAGAAAATGGCAGTTTCTTCTTGCCGGGAACCGTCCTTGAAGCGGTATATCAGGCGGCTCGTGATGCGGTTTCCCTGAGGGACTTGAGTAAGATCGCCCTCTGCAATGGGATTCCCCTCGAGCGTGCTGAGCACAAGAAAGCCGTGGAGTATGCCTTCCTTGTAACGCACCTCTACCGGGGACGCCGACACCGATGAGACCGCCAGAAAGCAAGCGGAGATCAGGGGAATGACAAAAGCCCGGCAGACCAGACTCCAACTTCCAAAGTTGAATGGCGGCACAGACTTACGATGCCGTTATCGGCCTTGCGGTTTGCATAGTTGCAGCCGGCATCCTCCCGGAAGCCAGTTTTTACAATTTCCTGGCATTCGTAAATCGGGTGGATGCTAGTGGCCTTTCGGAAACTTCCCGCAATTCCCCGCAATTCAATGATGAGGGATCGATAATGATGGGGATCGATTCCCTGCGATTCACTGATTCACTTGATTCACTGTGGCCGGGAGAGACCAACCGGGCGCGGTGCTAGAATTGAATGTTTTGTGTCTTATTCATTTTCGGGTCGAAGCCGGACTTCACAGGTGGAAATGATGGCTACAACAATGCTGGCGGTGGTGAAGCCAGAAGCGGCGCCAGGTGCGGAGATTCGGCAGGTAAAGATCCCAGGTTTCGGGCGCAGCGACGTGCTGGTGAAGGTGAAAGTCGCGTCGATTTGCGGCACCGATCTGCACATTTACAACTGGGACCGCTGGGCACAGAACCGCATTCATCCGCCACTGATTCCAGGTCATGAGTTCTGCGGAGAAGTGGCTGCATTCGGCGAGGAAGTGACCGGCGTGAAGGAAGGCGATTTCGTCTCCGCCGAGATGCATGTGGCGTGCGGCAAGTGTCTGCAGTGCCGCACCGGCGAGGCACACATTTGTCAGAAGGTGAAAATCATCGGCGTGGACGCCGACGGCGCATTCGCGGAGTACGTGGTGATTCCGGAGTCGAATATCTGGAAGCTTGATCCCGCTATTCCGCACGAGTACGCATCCATTCTCGATCCCCTGGGGAACGCGGTGCACTCGGTGCTGGCCGGGGAGATTGCGGCCAAGAGTGTGGCCATTACGGGCTGTGGGCCGATTGGCCTATTTTCGATTGCCGTGGCCAAGGCCGTAGGCGCGACTTGCGTGTTTGCCATTGAAGTCAACGAACACCGCGCCCGCATCGCGCGCGAAATGATGGCCGATTATGTGCTCAATCCCGCGACGGACGATGTGAACGCGATCATCATGGAGAAGACGGGCGGGCTGGGAGTGGACGTGGTCCTGGAAATGGCAGGGCATCCGGATTCGATTCGCACTGCTTTTGACATCGTCCGGCGCGGCGGAAGAATTTCTTTGCTCGGCCTTACCTCGAAACCCATCGCGCTGAACTTTTCAGAGGACATCATTTTCAAGGGCATCACGGTGCAGGGCATCAATGGCCGCCGGATGTACCAGACCTGGTATCAGATGACGGCACTGCTCAAGAGCGGAAAACTCAATCTGCATCCGGTGATCACCGATCGCATTGCGATGAAAGATTTCTCCCAGGCCATGGAGAGGCTGAAGACCGGGGAGGCCAGCAAGATTCTGGTGTATCCGAACGGCGTGCGGTAAGTTTGTCAGCGATGGTGCCCCGAGGTGCGGTTTGCGTGTAGGGATTTTCTAAAGCAGCCGAAACGACTCTCTCATTTCTCGCGGGAAATGAGATCTGTCAGGTCGCGATTGGATCGTACGACGGGCAGTTTGGTTGGGGCAACGGCGGGGTTTCCGTATTGAGCAAGTTCCTATGCCGGCCAAACGGCAGTTCAGGTCAGATCGTTTGGATCGCGGCTGCTGAAAGCATCGATCATCGATAACAACAGTCCGTTGGAGCGAAGCGCTAACACTTGTCCTTGGTTCTCAAACGGGGATCCGATGGAAAATAGTCAGGATAGTCAAGGATGAGCGCTACAGTCCTTCCCGGCGCACGACGGCAAGGGACGGACAATCACCGTGTGAACTACGCTAATGGAAGTCCCGAGGCACTCACGACCATGGTAACCCGAACCAATCCGCTCTCCTACCTCACCGACCAACTCAACGAACTCAAGGCCAAGGGCACGCACTTCAAGCTGCGCGTGCTGGACGATGAGCAAGCGGCCGTCTGCACCTTCGACGGGAAGAAGGTCATCAACCTGGCGTCGAACAATTATCTGGGGCTGACGACGCATCCGAAGTTGCGCGAGGCGGCGCTGCAGGCGACGCGGCAATATGGCGTGGGGTCGGGTGCGGTGCGCACCATTGCCGGGACGATGAAGATCCACCTGGAACTCGAGGAAAAGATTGCGCGCTTCAAGAATGTCGAGGGGTGCGTGGTCTTTCAGTCGGGCTTTGCCGCGAATGCGGGGACAGTGTCGGCGGTGCTGGGCAAAGATGATTTCATCATCTCTGACGCGCTGAATCATGCCTCAATCATCGACGGCGCACGGCTCTCGAAGGCGAAGATTCTGGTGTTCCGCCACAAGGACATGGCGCACGCAGAAGAACAGTTATCCAGCATTCATGGCGAGCCCGGCAAGAAGCTGCTGATAACCGACGGAGTGTTCTCGATGGATGGCGACATTGGTCCACTGCCGGCGCTGTGCGATCTCGCCGAAAAATACGGCGCGATCATGATGGTCGACGACGCGCATGCTTCCGGCGTGCTGGGGCGCAATGGACGCGGCACGATCGATCATTTCAAGGTGCACGGGCGCGTCGATATTCAGGTGGGAACGCTGTCCAAGGCGATTGGCGCGCTGGGCGGATACGTGTGCGGCACGCGCGATCTGATCGATTTTCTCTATCATCGGGCGCGGCCGTTTTTGTTTTCGACATCGCACCCCCCCTCGGTGGCGGCTACCTGCATTGCGGCTTTCGACGTTCTGGAAAACGAACCCGAGCGCATGGAAAAACTCTGGGAGAACACCCGCTTCTGGAAGAAAGAACTCGGTCTGCTGGGCTTCGACATTGGCGGACGAGCTACGCCGCCCAGCGAAACTCCGATCACGCCCATCATCATCGGCGACGGCAAGCTGACAATGGATTTCTCACGCGAATTGTTTAAAGAGGGTGTGCTGGGGACTGGCATTGCCTTCCCGACGGTGCCGGAGGGGAAGGCGCGCATCCGCACCATCATGACCGCGACGCATACCAGGGAAGAGTTGGAGAAGGCGCTGGAGGTGCTGGGGCGGGTGGGGAAAAGGATGGGAATTTTGCGGAATCAGTCGGGTTAGATCGTACTCCCCCTTCAGGGACTCGCCATGCCTTGCGAACGCTTTCTCCGCACTTATGTGCCGAACTGGGGGACAGCCTGGCTTTTCGCACTTTGGCCGCCGACGGGCCTCTCCCTCTGCGCTCAACCTGTCCGAACTTCTGTGGAGTCAGCTATTGGGCGTCGAAAATTGGCCTTGCCAACTCTTCCGCCGATGCCGATTCAGGGTGCTCGGCTTTCCAGCGCATGGCTGCCGTAATGCGGGTGCGACCGCTGGGGTGATCAAAGAAGACGACCTCTTCGACGGCACCGGGATCGAGTTTACGATATTCGCCAAGCATCAGATCCACGTTTGCCTCGCCGTCGGGCTGGCGGGCGGCGTTCAAACCGTACATGTCCGCTTCGTACTCCATGCTGCGCGAGATGGTGTTGGTCAGGGGGGTCATCAGGAAGAAGTAGAAGGAGAAGACGATCACCGCCAGCGGCAACACAGCGACGTCGGTGATCCCGCGAATATCCCATTGCGTTCCGCGGCGCGCGAGAGCGGAGCGGATACCCCAATTCAGGAAGGCAAAGCCGATCACGATGACGGCCCCAATCATGACGAGTCCCTTATAGGCGTGATTGAGAACGTAATGGCCCATCTCGTGGCCCATGGTGGTTTCGATCTCTGCCAGAGTGCAGCGCTTCAGCAGATTGTCGTTCAACGAAATTCGCTGCGTGCTGCCGAAGCCGCTGACGTTGGCGCTGACCCGATTCGACTGCTTGGACGCATCGAATTCGTAGACATCGGTAGCGGGGATGCCGTTGGCGCGCGCCATGCTGAGAATCGGATCCTTGATTCGCGGATCCTCCAGCTTCTTGTACTGATTGAAGAGCGGAGAAATGTAAACCGGAGCGATCAGACTCACAAATGCGGAAAAACCGATCATCAGAGCCGCGCCCCACACCCACCAGCTTGGCCCAAGCCGTCGCACCAAGCCGAAGAGCGGCACAACCAGAATCGCTCCCAGAATCAAGCCGACCGCCAGGCCTACGGCCTGATCGCGCAGCCACGGACCGAAGGTCTGATTCAGCAGGCCATATTTGTGTTCGCGGAAATAGCCTTCATACATCGTCATCGGAAAGGTGAGCACAAAGGCAACAATCACGAACTGAATCCAGTAGAGAACGGTTTCGAGAGCACGGAAGCGGGTAATGCGTTCGGCGAGGTTACGCATACGCCCTGACCAACGAAAATGGAGTAGCACCCACATCCCCACCACCATTACAAGGAAATCCCCCAGAATAAGCCAGTAGCCGCCTTCAAAGTAGGCATCGGAGCGGGCGCGCTGCGCGGGCGGCATCTTGGCCAGATAGGCGTTAACCGCTGGGTTGACGTCGAAGTGCTGGGCCGATGGCGCGGGGGGAGGCTGAACATTCGGAGCGGACGAACTGGACGGCTGCCCGCTGGCAACGATCGTCATCAGCAAAACAGTTGAAAAAATGACGTGACCTGTGCGAAGCATCCGAGCCTCCGGGATGGGGAGGAGTATACGCCAGGTCGAGAGTGTGTCTTATTCCCTCTGGTAGGCGATCTTACCGCCAACAATTGTCGCCACTACTTTTCCGGTGAACTGCCAGCCATCGAAGGGAGTGTTGTGCGACAGAGAACGCGACTTGGCCGCGTCGAAGGTCCAGCGCTTCTTGGGGTCGAAAATCGTCACATCGGCGAAGCTGCCACGAACCAGTGATCCGCGGCCGCGGAGGTCGAACACTCGGGCCGGTCCGGCGGTGAACAGCTCGACGACGCGCGCCAGAGAAATTTTGTGCTCGCCATGAAGTTTCGTAATTGCCAGGGCCAGCGCGGTTTCTAGACCGGTAATACCGAAAGATGCGCGTTCGAATTCGACCTGCTTTTCGTGGCTGGCATGCGGGGCATGGTCGGTGGCGATAGCGTCGATTGTGCCGTCGGCGAGCGCGACTACGATGGCCTGGCGGTCGGCGGCAGAACGCAATGGCGGATTCATCTTGAAATTGGTGTCGTATTCGCCGACGTTTTCGTCAATCAGAGTGAAGTGGTGTGGCGTGACTTCGCAGGTGACGCGCGCCTTGGCGCGCTTGCCGCGGCGTACCGCCTTCAAAGCATCGGCGGTGGAGAGATGGGCTACGTGCAGGCGCGAGCCGCGAATCTGCTGCGCGAGACCCACATCGCGGTCGACGATGAGGGCTTCGGCGGCGGCTGGCATGGCGCGCAGACCGAGTCGGAAGCTTGTGGGGCCGGCGTGCATCGAGCAATTCTCGGTGAGACGCGTATCTTCGGCGTGCTGCACCACGGGGAAATTCAGTTCCGCGCCGAGGCGTAAAGCCATGCGCATGACATCGTCGTCGAGGATGGGCTTGCCATCGTCGGTGACGGCGATGGCTCCAGCTCGCTCGAGCGCGCTGAAGTCGGTAAGCGTGCCTCCGCGGCTGCCGCGCGTGGCGGCGGCGATGGGAAAAACGTTGACGACCGCTTGGCGCTGGGGATGGCGCAGCCACGCGACCCATTCCGCGGTATCGACAACAGGCGCTGTGTTGGGCATGCTGCAGACGGACGTGAAGCCTCCCGCAGCAGCGGCGGCGGTTCCGCTGGCGACGGTTTCTTTGTAGTTTTGCCCGGGCTCGCGCAGGTGGACGTGCAGGTCGATGAAGCCGGGAGCGACGATCAGGCCGCGCGCATCGAATTTCTCATCGCCGGTAACGCGGATTCTGTTCGGCTGCGCAACCTCGGCGACGCGGCCATCGCGCAGGAGAATATCCATCGGCGCGCTGATCTTTGCCAAGGGATCGATCAGGTGGCCGCCCTTAATCAGGAGCGACGCCGATTTGGATTTATTGTTTGGCATGAGTTTGATGGTTTCGGCGCACATCGAAGCACCCCGAACCTGTATCCCACTGCGGGACTTTTCCTTTCCTTCACTTCTTCCCGGCACTTCCGTGCCGGGCTTTCAGGTGCCGCCGCTAGGCGGCTGGATCCGAGGAAAATTCGACATCGTGCTGGCTGCAAAGATCCGTCTGGATGGGTGAAAATCCATGGCTCATCTCGCCTTTCCCAACGCCCGCGCCAGAATTGCCATGCGCGTGGGGACGCCGTTGTGGACTTCGTCGACGATTGCGGATTGCGGCCCGTCGGCGACTTCAGCGGTTAACTCGAGGCCGCGGATGATGGGACCGGGGTGCATGACAATCGCGTCGGGTTTGGCTAACTTCAAACGTGCAGTCGTCATCTGGTAACGGGCGATATAGTCTTGCAGGCGAATTTTCTGGCCTGCGAGACGCTCCGTTTGTACGCGCAGCAGCATGATCACGTCAGTGCCGCGCAAGGCGTCTTCGAGGTGACGGGTCACGCGCAAGCCGGCAGCGAGCGTAGTGGCAACCTCGGGCACGAACTCAGGTGGCCCGCAGAGCGTCAGCTTGACTCCGAACTTGGTCAGCAAATGGCAAGCGCTGCGGGCGACACGGCTGTGAAGGATGTCGCCGATAATCGTAGCCTGCAGGCCCTTTAAAGTTTTCTTGTGCTTCAGGATGGTGAAGGCATCGAGCAGCGCCTGCGAAGGATGCTCGTGCATGCCGTCACCGGCATTGATGACGGGAATGTCGAGATGCCGTGCCATCAGATGCGGGGCGCCGGCCGACGGGTGGCGCATGACGATGCAGTCCGCCCCCACGGCGCGCAGTGTGTAGCCGGTATCGAGCAAGGATTCGCCTTTCTCGATGCTCGATCCGGACGATTGCACCAGCGTGGTCATAGCGCCCAGAGATTGCGCAGCGAATTCGAAGGAAGAGCGGGTACGGGTGGACGCTTCGTAAAACAGAAGCACGATGCGCTTGCCGCGCAGCAGCGGACGAGCCTTCAGCGGATTCATGCGGCGGGCCAGCCTGAGCAGGCCCAGGATTTCCTTCGCGTCGAGGTGTTCGATTCCGAGCAGCGAACCGCGTGCGGGAATATTCATCGGAAAAACTGCAAACGGTGCATCATACGCGGCAGATACGGCCGCCGCAAGATGGCGGCGTACAGCATCAGGATCGATCGCGCCGGCCGAGTATGGCTCCGCCCAGCGCGCCGCCGAGACCTCCCAGGACGATGGCGGCGAGAAAAGCGAAAACCAGACCCGTTAACATCAGGATCTCCAGCCCACCCTGGGATTTCAGGCGCTCGAATACCTCCAGCACCTGCGGGTCACTGGTTTGCGCGGCGGCTTGCTGGATTCTGACGATCAGTTCGTGGCGAAGTTCCGGCGCTTTGTGCAGAAAAATTACAATCAGGGCTTCGAGGACGGATGATATCGCGAACCAGAGCAATCCGCCAAGTGCGCCCAGACCAGCGCCGGCTGAGGCTTTGAGCATAACGTCCCGCCGGCCCTGGCGATAAAAAACGACGGCCAGAAATCCGACGCTGAACATGGCCACGAAGGGATTCAGTCCCATCGACATCAGCAGCGATGCGACCAGCGCTGCCAGAACGCACGGCTTCAGCGCTTGCGACCACTGCATGGGGAGAGCAAGAACGGGGAGAGTCTGCGAAGCCGGAAGGGCCGTTGAGTCTGGAGCCGCCGCGGACGAGAACGCCGCCGCGACCGGCGTCACGGGCTCAGCGAGTACGACGCGAATCTGTGGGGCCGAGCAGTGCGGACAAAAGGGGATACCCTCGTCCACTGTTTGTCGGCACTTGTAGCAGGGCTGTTGCATCAGAGACTAAGAGCATCAGGAAGTAAGCATCAGAGATTGGAGCCTAGCTTTGAAAGTATCGCACGGCACGGGCCGGAGGCAAGGACGGACGCGTCGCTAAGGAATCGAGCGCAGAGTTTTACAAGCGCGCTGCTGGGCTCGCGCGCAACCTCTTCGACTTCTCTCCGGGCAGGCTTTCGCTTACCCAGAAAGCGCTCTGGTCGGGAGAACCCGGATGAAACGGTGAAGCGCACACTGCATGCACACACTCGCACTGCACAACCTTAAATGTCTCCCAGCTTGCCGCGGGTGCGGAGGTAAACGAGAGCAAAGGTGGATCCCTTACCCGCATCGCGGGGCTCGATCGCCACGATGTGCTGATCATCCTCGGTGCCGACTTTCAGCTCAGTGACCGGGCCTGATTTCTCGTCGCATTTCAATTCTTTGCTTTCGCTGGCGTCTTTGCTGTCGACGTCGGCTTCGACATCTCCGCCATGTTTTTCGGAATGGCACTCCAGCACTTTTCCATATTTCTTTAATTTATCGCGATAGAAGTCGATGATTTTGGCGGGGCCATCGTCGGAATCGTACTTTGCGACCACCAGCTTCATTCCAAAAGCTTCCGTCAACAGACTCAGATTGGCCCGGTCGCTGTCTTTATCCTTGTCCCTGTCCTTGTCCATATCTTTATCTTTGTCTTTATCTTTATTTTGGCGATCCGGCGCAGGACGCGCGCCCGGGTAGAGCGGCAGGCCCGCCTTACGAGCGTCCGCGTCATTGCCGATATGCAGGTCGCCGACGGGACTGGTGATGTCTAAGTTCTTGTTCCGGGTGCCAGAATCCTGCGCGACCACGGGCAGTGCCATAGCCAGCAAGAGCGTCAGATGGCGAAACATGGTGGTCCTCCTTAACAGTAAGCGGAGAAAGTCTAGATTTCGGCGTCTTTCCCGTGCGTGCGTACGTACACCAGCGAGAAGCTTGAACCTTTGCCCTCGGGCTCTACAGCCACAATGTGCTGATTTTCTTTGGTGCCGACTTTCAATTCGATATTGTCACCGCTCGTACCCTCGCAGGCCAGCTCATGCGAACCGTGATCCGAGGCCTTCATGTCCGTGTCCACATCGAGGTGGCGGGTATGGCACTCGAGCACGTGCCCGTATTTTTGCAGCTGGTCCTTGTAAAAGGCAACCAGCCGCGAAGGGGAATCGTCGGACTCATATTGCAGGGCAACCACCTTCACGCCGAAGCCGAACCCTGAGATGTTCACGTTAGCGCTTTTGTCTTCGCCATTGAAATCCTTTTGCTTCAGGCGAGCCCCGGGATAAACGGCCAGACCAAGATCGGCAACGTTTGCGCCTTTACTTACGTGAATGCCGCCAACGGGAGTATCGATGTCGACTTGCTTGTCTTCCCCGTTCTGCTCCTTCTTCACGTTTACGCTGCAAGCGGGCAACAACAAAGTAACCAGGGCCGCGAGCCCCAGAACGAACGTGCTCACGATCTGAGAATTAGTTTTGCGCATGGGGAGACTCTCCTTTGGCGACGGGCGCCGGAGGTTGGAGACCGGCGCCGCGCTGGGCAACATTCGGAATGGTGACGGGCAAATGACCGCGAATCGGAATTTCTCCGAAGAGCGCTTTGATCGCGGCCACTTCCGATACGGTCGCATTGGAAAACGCACACATGTAATTCTCGATCTTGGGAAAGTCGCTGGCAAGATAAGGATTCCCCATGGCGACGACGGCGGTCTTAGCCGCGGCATGATCGAGCAACTGCTGCAGCAGCGTGCCAGTGGCATCGGCCATCCCCATCGAGTTGCCAATCTTGCCCGCCGTCGGAATCACGTAAACTGCGGCTACCACGGTTTGCGCCTCGTCGATCGCCTTCAGAACCTCGTCGCTCATCCCGGCGGCGATACGGGGATCCACATAGATCACGCGCGCATCTGGAATTCGGGCGCGGAATTCACGGCCGAAGGCGCGACCAGAATCCGTGCGCACGTCATCGGAAAAAAGGACAGCGACAACCTGGTTGTGGGTCTCCTCTTTGGTCATATACGGAAGACCGGCCTTGGCGGTTCCCTGGGATTTCAGGGGGAGGACTTTCCCGTTGTCGCGCACCAGGGTGATGGCCGAGTCGGCCACCTGCTGGCCGAAGGCGATGCTTTCCGGTTTGCCGACGACGGTTGCAATCGCACCCAGATCGATCGTGCGGGATTTGTTAAGGCCTAGTTCACCCTTTATTTTCAGGATCTTGAGTACGGAGCGGTCGAGACGCTCGCGCCCAATCTCGCCCGATCGGACGGCCTTGAGCATGGACTCATAGGACGCACCCAGGTCGGGCGGAATGACGAGCAGATCGTTGCCGGCTTTGAAGGCCTCGACGGCGGCGCGCCCAATATCGTTAGCGAAAAGGTGAGTCAGGCCCGCCATGTCGAGAGCATCGGTCACGATCAAGCCTTTGAATCCCAGCTGCTTTTCGAGCAGTTCGGAAACGACTGCCGGCGAGATCGAGGCCACGTGATTGAGGTCCGAATCGAGCGCGGGGACGGTGACATGCGCCACCATCACAGAGTCGACTCCGGCAGCGATGGCCTGACGAAACGGGGGAAGCTCAATCGAGTCCAAATGCGCGCGGTCCCCGTTCACGCTGGCAACGCCCAGATGCGAATCGGTCGCCGTATCGCCGTGACCGGGAAAATGTTTTACCGTGGTCAGCATTCCAGCTTCGTGCGCCCCCTTGATGTAGGCCGTGACCAGGTCGCCTACCTGTTTGGGATCTTCGCCGAAGGAGCGCGTGTTGATGATGGGATTGGCGGGATTCGAGTTCACGTCGGCGTCCGGAAAAAAATTCCAGTGCACGCCGATGGCTCGCGCTTCCTGGCCGGTAATGCGGCCGAACGTCTCCGCGTCTTCGATCTTGCCATCGGCAGCGAAGGCCATGGCGTGAGGAAAGTTCGTGGCGCCCAGCAGGCGCATGGCTAGCCCGCGCTCAAAATCAGCTGCGAAAAGCAAGGGCAGTTTCGATTCCCCTTGCAGACGGTTGAGCAATTCGGCGACTTCATAGGGCTCTGTGCGCAACAGGAACGGGCCATCGACGTGAACCGACATGGTGAACGAGCCCACGTGATATTTCCGCATCGCCTCGAGCCATTCGAGATACTCGGGGCTCTCCACGTTAAGAAAGCTGACGCGGCACCAGATCATGAAGACCTGGCCGATTTTTTCTTCGACGGTGAGCCTGTGGAGCGTCTTGTTGGCCCACTTGTCGCCGCGCGCGGCGTCGAGGGGAGTGGGGCGCGGATGCTTGTCTTTGGCAAGAGCGGGCAGCGTCAAGGTTAGCGCAAGAAATATGGCAAAGAAATTTCGCGGCATGCAGGAAAGATAGCAGAAGCGTCGGCGTCCGGCGCTTCTGCTTTCGGCTTCCGCCTCCTGTCCTCACTTCGGCCTCGTATCCCGTTCACATCGAATCAGCGTTCATCCGAGCCGATGTCCTGCAAAGAAGTTTCCACGCGAGCCACAGCTTCACCGCGAACCTGCTCATCATCCCCAAACCCCCGCAGCCACGTTACCTCTGATTCGCGGCGGAACCAGGTCCACTGCCGCTTGGCATAGTTGCGCTGCGCTTGCTGCGCGGCTTGGACTGCTTGCTCCCGACTTAACTCTCCGCGCAAGAACTGAACGGCCTGTTTATATCCGAGAGATCCCAGGGAGCGGGCAGCTTCGCCGTATTTTTGCTGCAAGCGCTGGGTCTCTTCGATCAGTCCGTTTTCGAACATGCGGCGGGCGCGCTGGTTGATTCTCTCGTAGAGGGCAGCGCGGTCAGGATCGAGGCCGAGTCGCAGAATGCGGAAGCCGCGCAGGGGATCGCGTCCCTGCTGCCAGAGGTCGGACATTTTCTGCCGCGATGCCAGGCAGACTTCGATGGCTCGGATCAGCTTGGGGGCATCGCTGGCGTGAATTTTGTTAGCAGCCCCGCGGTCGAGACGCCGCAGAATTCGGTAGAGATGATCCGAGCCGCGGTTCGCTGCACTTTCGCGCAGGCGTTGGCGCAACTCATCCGAGCGCTGCGGGCCGGGGAAGAGTCCTTCCAACAGAGCGCGCAAGTACAATCCGGCGCCACCGACCACGATGGGCAAGTGATCTCGAACGTTGATCTCGGCAAACACTTGACGCGCCCGGCGAGCATATTCGCCCGCGGTGATGTAGTCGGTGGGATCGAGAACATCGAAAAGATGGTGGGGCGCGCGAGCGCGCTCGGCAGCGCTGGGCTTGGCCGTACCGATATCAAACTCCCGCACCATTGCGACCGAATCGCAGTTGATAATCTCGCCCTCGAACTCCTCAGCGAGCGTGAGAGACAACGCGGTCTTCCCGCTGGCGGTTGGACCGAGGATCACCAGCAGGAGCGGTTCGGCTGCAGAGGCCTCGCGATGGCCGTGATCCTCGGTGCCCACGTTCAGCGCAGGCTCCGGTGAAAGTGGTGCCAGGAGCGAATCAGAGTGAGGACGGGCAGTCCAAAGGCGATCAGCAGCAACCCGATCGCTGGCAAAGAGTAGACCGAATGACGGGGATGCTTACGCGGTGAGTCTGTCGGCTCGGCAGACGTCATGGGGATCTCCGGCGGGGGCACGCCGATATTGTAGCGCTCGGCCGAAGCAGGGGGTTGGGTCTGGGTGTTCCCGGTTACGTCTGAGGTCCGGATATCCAAGATCCAGTCTTGATTAGGAGGGCAGAGGCTGCTGTACCATGAAATGCGATGCTGGGAAATGCGATGCTGGGTGAGCTGACACATAGTTCGGCGCGAGTGCTGGAGTTCGAGGGGCTGCGGGAGTTACTGCGGGGATACAGTTCCTCGCCTTTGGGACAGCGGCGGATTGCCGGGTTGACTCCATCGACGGACCGGGACTGGATTGAGGGCCAGCAGAAACTGGTGGCGGAGATTCGGGAATTCCGGCGCGTGGGCGGACGATTTGATTTTTCCGCGCTGATTGCAATCGGACTTCTCGTAGAGAAATCGCGCATCGCCGGAACTGCGCTGGAGACCAGCGAAATTCGCGATGTGATTTTGCTGGTGGATCGCGCCGCGGAATGGCGAGAGATCGCGCTCCATCCTCCGGCCAACATGAACTCCGACTGGCGAGAAGTGCGGGCGCTTTCGGACCAGATCGTCGACTTCACCGAATTTTTGCGGTCGTTCCGCAACAAGATCCAGCCCGATGGAACCCTGGAAGATAAAGCTTCGCCCGAATTAGCGCGTATTCGCCGCGAGATCGAAAGACAGCGGCGTTCGATTCAGGACTCTCTGCGCGGATATTTACGGCGGCTGGCGGAAGGTGGCACGCTGCAGGATGAACTGGTGACGATCCGGGGCGAACGCTTTGTGATCCCAGTAAAAGTTGAACAGAAACGGCGCGTGCAGGGTGTCGTCCACGGCACCAGTTCGAGCGGTCAGACCGTGTTCGTCGAGCCCCTGGAGACGATCGAACAGAACAATGAACTGGTGCGGTTGCTGGACGAGGAACTGGCGGAGATTCACCGCATCCTGATCGAGATGACGCAACGCATTGGAGCGCGGGCCGAGGAGATTCTCGCTGCGGTGGATGCGCTCGGCGAACTGGAACTGCAATTTGCCAAGGCGCGTTTCGCTGAGGACTACAACTGCGTGGTAGTGCAGTTGAGCGGGGACCAGCAAGATTCAAGTGGAGACAGCCGCCCCCCCCGGCGGTCCGGGACCAGCGATGCTCGTCTGCTACTGCATAACGCGCGGCATCCCCTGCTGGAGCGCAATCTCAAAACCAAGGGTATCTCCGTCGTTCCCGTCTCACTCGAACTCGAAGGCAAACGGCGTCAGCTCATTATTACGGGGCCAAACACTGGCGGCAAGACGGTTACGCTCAAAACCGTTGGCCTGCTTGCATTGATGGCGCAGTCGGGCCTTCCGGTGCCTGCGGACAAGGCGGAGCTTCCGGTGTTTGATGCCGTGCTGGCCGACATTGGCGACTACCAGTCCATCGAACAAAATCTTTCCACCTTCTCCGCGCACCTCACCAACATTGATTTCATTTCACGCACGGCGACCGCGCAATCGCTGGTTCTGCTGGACGAACTGGGCTCCGCCACCGACCCGGAAGAAGGTGCGGCTTTGGCGGTGGCGATTGCCGGACACTTTGGCGGTATCGCCTGCATGACGATTGTCTCCACTCACCACACTTCCCTTAAGGTCTACGCCGCCAATACGCCCGGCGTGGTCAACGCGTCTGTAGGCTTTGACGAAGCGACCTTGCAGCCGACCTATGAGTTGAAAGTAGGCGTGCCGGGAGCATCGGCGGGCATCAACATTGCGCGACGGCTGGGCTTGAATCCCGCGATCATTGAGAGCGCGCGGTCGCTGCTGGGAACGCAAGCGCGGGACGTAGGGCAATTTCTGGACAAGCTGCATGCCGATCTCCGCGAGGCCGAAAAGGAACGTCTCGGGCTGAAGACACGCGAGCAGGAACTGGAGCGCGAGAGGGCGCATCTGGCCGCCCAGGGACGCAAAGAGCAACAGACAAAAATCCGGGAGATGGAGAAAAAGCTGGAAAGCGTGTTGCGCGACTTTGAGTATCACGCGCGCCAGGCGGTGAACGCGGTCGAGGATCGAGCCGCGGCACAGAAACTTTCGAAAGACGCGGAGCGCCGGCTGGCAAAGTTGCGCCGCGAGTTTCGCGAGCAGTTCGATTCGACGGTGGTCGCCCACTCCACGGGAGCCGACCAGGGCGATCCCCACGCGCAGCCGCAAGTAGTGACCCAGGTCTCTGCAGGGGACAGTGTCAAGTTGAAATCGACGGGGCGCGCGGCAACCGTCTTGCGTAAGTTGGATGACTCTCACTTTGAAGTGGCGATGGGCGCGATGAAGATGAAGATCGCGCGCGACGATATCGCCGAAGTGCTGAATAGGGTTCAGGGACAGGCGATGGATTCTCCGGTAAAGGCTGCGCGGGCGCGAGGGATTTCCGTTTGGCTCGAGAGTGAGGGTGCCGACGTGCCGAGCGAGATCAATGTGATCGGACGGACCGTCGATGAGGCTTCGCGGGAAGTCGAGCGTTTCGTGGACCGGGCATTTCTGGCCGGCCTGCCGCGGGTGCGCGTGGTGCACGGCAGCGGCATGGGCATCCTGCGCAAAGCTCTGCGGCAGCGACTGCAGCAGCATCCTCATGTAGCGTCGGTGGCCGAGGCGCCTCAGAATGAAGGGGGTGGCGGAGCGACGTTGGTGGAGTTAAATGTCTAGTTTTCCTCGCCGCTCAACGGATTAGTTCGGCATTCCACAGTTTTTCCGCAGCCCAACTGGCCCTGCTATATTCCCATCAGGAGCCTTTTCCCTGACAATTCCTACGGAGAGCTCCGTCGCTACGATGGCGAACCCTGGCGATTTCGCGTACACGGTCAAGCAGCAGACCGATATTGTCCGCATCATCGGGGACTATATCAAGCTGAAGAAGACTGGGGCGCAGAACTATTCAGGGCTGTGTCCGTTTCATGGGGAGAAGACGGCGTCGTTTTCGGTGCATGCGACGCGGCAGTTTTATCACTGCTTTGGGTGCGGCCTTTCGGGGGACGTCTTCAGCTTCGTGCAGAAAATCGAAAACATTACCTTCCCCGAAGCGGTGCGGATGGTGGCGCAGAAGCTGGGGATTCCGCTGCCCAAGGCTGCCTATTCGACTCCGGGCGAAGCCCACGAAGCACGGCTGCGCGGGCAGTTGCTCGACGTGCATGACAGGGCAGTGTTGTTTTTTCAGGAGTGCCTGCGGCGTCCTGAAGGCGCGCGGGCGCGGGAGTATCTGGCGGGGCGTGGGCTGGATCAGGAGATGATGGCGCGGTTTCGCATCGGATACGCGCCGGATTCCGGGTTTCTGTTGCGCGACCGCCTGAAGGCGGAGTTCAACGAAGAGGTGTTGCGGGAGAGCGGGTTGTTTTCCTGGAAGCAAGACAGCTCTCAGCCATCAGCCGCTAGCCGTCAGCCAAGCAAGTCCCTCGAGTCCACCTCCGCTCGGGGTGGCAACGATGATGGAACTCCGGCGTCAGAAGACCGGAAGCCGGAAGCCGAAAGCCGGGAGCACAGCGTTGCGGCGATGTATTCCAAGTTTCGCAACCGGGTGATGTTTCCGATCGCGAGCGAGGCAGGGAAGGTAATCGCCTTTACCGGGCGCACTCTGGCTGCCGATGAGAAATCGGGGCCGAAATATTTGAATTCGCCGGAGACGGCGATCTATTCCAAGAGCCGGGTACTGTTCAATCTGGATGTGGCCAAGGAATGGGTCAAGAAAATCGGCTACGCGATTCTGGTCGAGGGGCAGATGGACTGCATTTCGGTCTATGCCGCCGGATTTCATAACGTGATCGCCAGTTCGGGGACGGCCTTCACCGAACTGCAGGCCAAGCTGCTGGGACGATTCAGCAAGAATGTCGTGGTGAACTTCGATCCCGACACGGCGGGAGCCAAGGCGACGGAGCGCACGCTAAGCCTGCTGGTTGAGGAAGAGTTCGCGATCAAGGTTCTGACCCTCGAACAGGGATTCGATCCCGATCTCTATATTCGGCGCAAGGGCAAGGAAGCTTACGCAGACGCGCTGAAGCATTCGCAAGAGTATTTCGATTATCTGATGGAGCGGGCCCGCACGCAATTTCCCGTGCGCAGCGGCGAGGGCAAGAAGAACGCCGTGAATTACCTCTTGCCGCACATCCAGCGTGTGCCGAGCCGGATCTTGCGCGACGAACTGGCGCACGAGATCGCCCAGAAGTTGGGGATCGATTCGGCGGTGTTGCGGCAGGAGTTGCGGCATGCAGCGGGAACGCGCGCGGCTTCCGCCGTCAAAGCCCCGGTGGAGGCACAGGTGACCGACGCGGAAAAGGTTTTGATTCGCGCCTTGGCGTCGGCGCGGCAGATGCAACCCGGCGAGGATCATCTTTCGGCTCGCGACGGCACTGAAAAAGAGTTCGATCCGGCGCGGCAGGCGCAGTTTGTGCTGCAGAATGAAGCGCTGCATCGCGGGTTGGCAACCGAATCCCTGGCCGAATCCTTGCTCAACATAGGCCGGGAAGTTGCCGATATTCTGCAGGTGCCGGCCACCGAATCCGACCGCCGAATGCTGGCTTCGATCCTGCTCAAGGAAGAAGAAGAGCTGAGTGCGGAAAGGGTGGAGGGCGCGGTCCGTGCGTTGCGGCGCATACACCTCCGTCGACGACTGGAACAGGTCCAGCGAGATCTTAAGGCACTGGGCAGCTCCGCTGATCTGCGACAGAAAACTGCACTGGGGCAGGAGGCCATGCGTCTAAAACGGGCTCTGATGGATCCTGGACTGGCGGAGGGAGGTTCGGCAGCCTAGCCAAGAAAGGCGCCAAAAGCGCTTGAAACAAAAAAGCCTCCGAAACCATCTAACTATAGAAGAGAATTACAGATAGCAGGCGAGGGTGGGAAATAAAGCGGCAACCGATAGACGGTGCAGCACTTATGTGCTAAACTCTGTAAGTTTGTGCGAGACGCACAATCCCGCAATACCCACAATTCCCACCTTTTAAGGAACTGTATCACACGCTCCTGTGGAGCGGAATAACGAAGTTTAAGGACACACCTTTTGGCTCTTGATGACAAGTTCGACGACATAAAAAAGCTGATCGATACAGGTAAAGAGAAGGGATATCTCACCTACGATCAGGTCAACGACCTGATCCCGCACGACGTGCACAGTCCCGAAGACCTGGATGATCTGCTGACCACAATCGGTACGCAGGGAATCGACGTGCTCGAAGGGCCGAAGCTGCCTTCCGCCGCGCTCGACAAGAAATTCGACGAATCCGAAGAAGGGGAAGACGTCGAGCTGGACCTGACCCCTGGAGCTCTGGAAAAAACCAACGATCCCGTCCGCATGTATCTGCGCGAGATGGGAACTGTGCCGTTGCTTACGCGCGAAGGCGAAGTGGAAATCGCCAAACGCATTGAGCGCGGCCAACTGCGCGTGCTGAAGGCCCTGTCGCGGTCGCCCATTGTGATTCGCGAATTGCTGGCGATGGGCGAGGATCTCAAGAAGGGGGTTCGCTCGATCAAGGAAGTGGTCACCTTCGATGAGGAAGAAATCACCGACGAGATCCTGCAGAATCGCCTGAATGAATTCACCGGCAAGATCGACGACATGGCCAAGCTGTACAAAAAGACCGCTCTGCTCGAAGAGAAATACGCCGAAGTCTCGCTGAAGAAGAAGCCGAAGGATCATCGCCGGGCTCGCCGCCGGCTGGCCCGCGGCATTGTAGCCGTGTCGCTGGCGGTGCGCAAACTGGGATTCACGAATGCGGAACGGAAGCGGCTGATCGAGCGGCTCAACAAAACGGTCGACGGCATGCGTTCGCTCGACCGTCAGACGCAGAACCTGGAGCGCAAGGCCGACACCACTCGCAGCGAAGAACAGAAAAAAGAATATCGTCGGCAAGCACGTGCGATTCGCGGCGAAGTCGAAAAGCTGGAACTCGAAACCGGCGTGTCGTTTCCGGAGCTCAAGCGCACTCAGCGCGAGATCATCCAGGGCGACATGGACGCCGAGCAGGCCAAGCGCGAGCTGATTGAGGCCAACCTCCGCCTGGTGGTTTCAATCGCCAAGAAATATACGAACCGCGGACTGCAATTCCTCGACCTGATTCAGGAAGGCAACATCGGCCTGATGAAGGCGGTCGACAAATTCGAATACCGCCGGGGTTACAAGTTTTCCACGTATGCCACCTGGTGGATTCGGCAGGCGATCACTCGGGCGATTGCCGATCAGGCGCGTACGATTCGTATCCCCGTCCACATGATCGAGACGATCAATAAGCTGATCCGCACCTCGCGGCAGCTGGTGCAGGAACTGGGACGCGAGCCGACCTCGGAAGAGATTGCCAAGCGCATGGACATTCCAGTTGCGAAAGTGCGCAAAGTGCTCAAAATCGCACAGGAGCCGATCTCCCTCGAAACGCCAATCGGGGAAGAGGAAGATTCGCATCTCGGCGACTTCATCGAAGACCGTGGCGTGGTTTCTCCGGCGGAGGCAGTCATCAATGTGAACCTCAAGGACCAGACCGGACAGGTCCTGCGCACGCTCACCCCGCGCGAAGAAAAAGTCATCAAGATGCGTTTCGGTCTCGAAGACGGCAGCGAGCACACTCTGGAAGAAGTCGGGCAGTCGTTCGCCGTTACCCGCGAACGCATCCGCCAGATCGAGGCCAAGGCGCTGCGCAAACTGCGGCATCCCTCGCGCTCGCGAAAGTTGCGGGCGTTTATGGACGGGGTGCGGGACTAGCTTGTACCAGGGCGAGCCTCGTTCGCCCCAACCGCCTGGCATTGCTTTGCGTGGGCGACAATTCGCCTCGAAGAGGAAGCACCGCGAGATTTGGGCCGGCTCTGAAGACGGAGTCGTGATCCAGGAATAGTCTTAGGATATGTTCGCATCAACTGCGAACCTCACTGGGCCGCCGAGTTTTCGAAGCCACCCCTACCCCTGATGGAGGCAGTCCGAGAGTGATTCAGTTATGGGCCGATCCGGTGTAAACGCGTCATCGCCAAGGTCTCGTCGCCAGGAGCTGACGATCTCGTCAGATCAGCGGGTGGCGCCTTCTCCAATTATCGGATGTGGAGAAATGGCCGACCTGACTCGTGGTTTCGATTGGGCAGCGACGCCCCTAGGCCCGGTTGAGTCTTGGTCCGATACTCTCGTAACCACCGTAAACCTGCTGCTGGCCTCGCGGCATCCGATGTTTCTTTGGTGGGGTCCCCAGCTGATTCAGTTCTACAACGACGGATATCGTCCAAGTATTCGCGCCGACAAACATCCGTCCGCCCTCGGCCAACCTGGCGCCGATTGCTGGCCCGAAATCTGGCCTATCATCGGCCCGCAAATTGAAGCGGTGATGGGACCGGGACAATCCACCTGGAATAGCAATCAATTGGTCCCTATCAACCGCAACGGAAAATTAGAAGAGGTATTTTGGACCTACAGCTACAGTCCGATCAGGGACCAAACGGGGAACGTTCAGGGAACCCTGGTGGTTTGCATTGAGACCACGGAACAGGTGCTGAGTGAACGGCGCCTGCGTGCCTTACTTGGAATCACGGTGGAGACGGCAGGACCTGATCAGACATCGGAGTCCCACTCTTTACTGGCTCTGGCACAAGATCTTGTGAGTAAGCTGAGCGACGATTGCGCTGACCTGCCGTTTGCGACACTGTATCTGTTGACCGATGGAGAGGTTCTCCAGGCGGTCAGCACGGCTCCCCCCGGCGCCATGTCCGATCCGGATCGCTGGCCGTTGATGGACGTCCTGACATCTCAGACCGCCTTGCTGATGAAGGATCTGCAAGAGCGTTTCGGCGACGTCATCTTTCCGCCATGGCCGGAGCCGCTGACTCACGCTTTCATGTTGCCGCTTCGAATGCCACGATCTTCGGTGCAAGCCATTCTTGCCTTTGGCATCAGTCCGCGCTTGCCCTTCGATTCCGGCTACCAGACGTTTCTGGAGTTGCTGGCAGCACGAATTGCCGGACTTCTGCACAGCGAGGTTCACAAGCTCGAGGTCGCCGAATCTACCAGGAGGTTTAGCCGCTTGGCGCAAGCCAATCCTTTCGGAACGGTCATCGGCGACCTTCGTGGGCGGCTGAAATATGTGAATCCCGCTTTTCTAAAAGCTCTGGGTTACTCCGAAGCGGAGGTGGCCGCGGGGAAAGTGCGTTGGGACATTCTTACCCCAGCGGAATATGCAGCGGCCGATGCGCGTGCGGTTCACCAGCTTCGTGCGCAGGGGCGCTGCGACGTGTATGAGAAGGTCTATATTGCGAAAGACGGCCGCCGGGTGCCGATCCTGATTGGGGCTGCCGCCATCGACTCCGCCGGAGGCGATCCTGAAGTCGCGGCATTCGTGACCGACCTTAGTCCTCTCAAGGCTGCTCAGGAAGCCTTGCGAACCGCCAACGAAGAATTGGAGAAAAAAGTCGCGCAACGCACCGCCGCACTTGAAGCTGAGATTGTAGATCGTAAGCGTGCGGAAATGAGCCTGCGGGAACTCACCGGACGTTTGTTACGCACTCAGGACGAGGAGCGGCGACATTTGGCCCGCGAATTACACGACCACGCCGGACAGACTCTGGTCGCGATGGGATTTAACTTCTCGGCGCTGCTCGAAGTTGCCAGAGATCTCGATCCCAACATCATTCGTCTGGTGGAGCAGAGCCAGCAACTCTCGGATGATTTGTCCAAGGAAATTCGCACTCTGTCCTATCTGCTGCATCCTCCTCTGCTGGATGAGGCTGGTCTCACCTCGGCGCTGCAATGGTATGTGGAGGGCTTTTCGAAACGGAGCACAATTGCAGTCGATTTAGAATTGCCGGAGCCTACGGGTAGACTTCCCCGAGCGTTGGAGATGGTCGTGTTTCGCGTCGTGCAGGAGAGTTTGACCAATATTCATCGCCACTCCGGCAGTCCATGGGCGAAAATTCGGCTCACCCGATCACCCCAGCTGGTAGAGATGGAGATCGTCGACGGGGGCAAGGGAATTTCTGCGGAGAGAAAAAAAGCATTGGGCACGCCTCAGGTGGGTGTCGGAGTGCGGGGCATGGAGGAACGAGTACGTCAATTTGGCGGAACATTCCAGATTGACTCTGGCTCCTCGGGAACCAGGGTCAGCGTGACGATCCCGCTAACGACGGAGTAGCCCTCTGCTCCACCGCTTGACTCTATCCCATGGTATGCAGACGCAATCTCTATCTGCGGATTGGGAGCCGAGCCGGTAAAGCCGGGGTCAAACAGCGCAGGCGCGGCCCCGTATCTGCCCCGATGGTGGGCGCATTTTTGGGCGGCATACGCGATCCTGGCACTTTCGACCTGGCATGCGGGGGCGGGTTGAGCCTGTTACGAAACGCTAAGCTCGGACCCAGCTCGTCGCTGGTCCAAGTTCCGAGTTGCCGACAGCTCTCCATCGACGGACGGGATGAGTGCCTTTTAGGACCGACAAAGCTGCCTTCCATGAGGGTATTTCAAGGATTGAGGGCCAAGTGGTATTTTAGAGATGGCGTTTTTAGGACGCCTCCGTGTCCGCGGAAAGGGACTGCGTCCCTCCTGAATTTTGTCCTTCGACAAACCTTTTTGAGTTAACTCTTTTCTGCCTGAGCTAGCGGACAGCGGGCGCCACAGAAAGGAGTTCACGTGAAACAGAAGCTATCTATTCGCCGGATGCCGAAGCACCCGGACCTCGAACAGCTCAAACGACAGTCGAAAGAACTGCTGGCCGCTTTCAGGGCGGCCGACGCGGCGGCGGTCAACGAAGTCAGCGCATGTTACGACGATCCGCAGCGTGCGACTTTTGCACTGCACGATGCGCAACTCGTTATCGCGCGCAGCTACGGATTCGATAGCTGGCCAAAGCTGAAGGCTTACGTTGATGGCGCAACGATCAGGCGATTGGTTGAGGCCGTGCGTATCGGCCACATCGAGAGTGTGCGAACGATGTTGAAGGCGCGGCCCGAGCTCGCCAATATGGCTGTTTCATATGGCGATGAGCATCGCGCGATCCATTACGCCGTGATGCACCGTGAACCGGAAATTACCCGTCTGCTCATGCGAAATGGCGCGAACGCACGGGCGGGTATCCACCCGCACCGCGACGCCACGTCAGCTTGGACATTGGCGCGTGAACGGGGTTACGACGACATTGTCGTGATCATCCAGGAAGAAGAGAAACGCAGAGCTAAACCTGCGCACGAGCCAACTATCGCTCCAGCCGTGGAGCTCGATGACGCGGAGCGCACGGCTGTGGCAAATGGTGACTTGCCATGGCTTCGTTCCTGTCTGGTGGAAGGCAAGCTCGCCAATCATGTGCGATGGAATGACGGCGGCTTATTGACCGTCGCAGTAAGGAATAGTCGCGCAGAGGTGCTCCAGTTTTTGCTCGACGAATGCAAGTTCGATCCGGACGAGCGAGTCTCTGGAGGTGAAGGAGACTGGGTGGCATATTCGCAAGGCTATCCGTTGTGGAACGCCGCCGCCATGGGATTGAGTAAGATTGCGAATTTGCTCCTTGATCGTGGGGCCAACCCGAACGTCCACGTCGACTCCAGCGGATCGGCAGTGCACAGCGCATACAGCCACAAGCAGTGGGAGATGGTGGAATTGCTGCGGGCGCGAGGGGGATTGGTAACCGCAGATACGGCTGCGCTTTATCGTGAGACGCAGCTGGCCCGGCAGATTCTGGCTGATGAGGAGCGCGGCGTTTTTCCCCGGAATGCCACACTTAGTGAAGGATCGCTTGTCGAAGACTTGCTTCGTTTTGGCGGCGACGGAGGAGCCTCCGAGATAGTGCGGATGGCGTTGGAGCGCGTCGACTGGTCGCGAAACGACGTGCGTTGGTTCCGCATGCTCGAATCGCCTTTGAGCTTCTGGCACCACATACCGTGGCTGCATGCGGGCAACAAAGACCTAGATCGAAGTGGGTATCTGGAGTGTTTCCGACTTGTGCTACGCGCCTGCGACGCCAATGTCGTTGGATCGTTCGGTCGATCCATCCTCCACGAGATTGCGGCGATGGGCGATTGGATTACTGAAGACGAGGTAACCGCTTTCGGTCGCACAGCTTTAGAGGCGGGCGCGCGTGCAGATTATCGTGACGACATCCTGAAAAGCACACCCCTCGGTTGGGCATGCCGCTGGGGCCGCATCAAACTAGTGCGACTGCTCATGGAACACGGAGCTGCACCGGAAGAAAAAGATGCTGAAACGTGGGCACAGCCACTCGCCTGGGCGCGAAAGATGGGGCATAACGAAATTGTCTCCGTGCTCATACAGCAATCCACGATTTTCTGACCTGAGGTTTCGTAGCAGTCTGGGTTACGCCCGCGAAGGGGAGCGCGAATTGTGTTGGAATTTGGACAGCGACTGTCGCGTTTTTTCTGCTCTGGTTCGAGATGCTCGTCGGATTAACTCTAAACTGGGACGAGCGACTTGCGGAGAAACGACCGGTGTGCCGGGTTCATTTCTGGACAATGGCGCTATTGGTGGGAGCACTCGAGGCGCAGCTGTGTTTCAGTGCCCGGTAGCCGCACGATCGATTCATGGCGGATAGGCAAGCGATGGTTTGACCAGGTGAAAGTGATTTCGATCGCATGGGGAGCTGCTTAGAGAACTGGAGTACTTCTCGGTTTTCCTCATTCTTCCACAGGGAAGTGTCATCCTCCACAGCTTCTTCACAAGGTGGCGAAGTTTTTGTGTTGCGAGGTGCAACGTTTCTGGCTGAGAGTAGATCCAGCGAAACGTGAAGTTTCCTGAGCTTGCCGAATGATTGCGGCAGAGCCAACGGCAGCCGGTGATGGTCGAGGGTGAATTGCCGGTGGGAAATCCAGAACACGTGCGCAAGCGCGAACTGGTTGCCCGGGCGTTGCGGCCTCCTCCCTGCAATCTTGCTCTTCGAAGCAGGACAGGATCGCTGGCCACTGCGACGGTTGATGGGTCGTGATCGAAAGATGACGAATCGGCAACTGGCTTCGGCCAAAGCGGCGCTCGGCATTTCTTCGAGCGCGGTTGGGCTGAAGCGGTCATTCCGCTGCTTCGCGGTGATAGGGCAAGCGCGGGAAATCACGTACATGCGGCCCGGGTGGCTGGCCCGGGCCGCATTTGTTTGGTTCGGACGCCGTTCCTAAACCGCTTGATATTCGTATTTTATTCGCCTACACTGGAGCCACGTTAAGCACACGGCGCACGGGCGGCCAACTTTTTTTGATTTGGCCCCGGTTTTCCATAGGGCGCGCGTCGCATTCACAAGCGGGTTGCGGCTAGGGTTCGACTCCCGCAGATTTTACAGAGAAATCATTGGCGACCACCGATTACAGCATCCGCGCTCTTCCGGCGAACGTAGAGGCCGAACGTTCGATTCTGGGCGCGATCCTGCTCGACAACTTTGCCTACAACCAGGCAGCCGAGCATCTGCGAATCGAAGACTTCTCGCTCGACTCACACCGTCGCATCTATTCGCGCATGGTTGATCTCGCCGAGTCCTCGCGGCCGATCGACATGATCACGCTGATTGAGGAGCTCGATCGGCACAAGGATCTGCAGCCGATCGGCGACGTCGCCTACGTGTCGAGCCTGGTCGATGGCGTGCCCGACCGGCCGAGCATTGAGCACTACGTCAAAATCGTACGCGACAAGGCGCTGCTGCGCGGGCTGATTTCCGCCGCCAGCACCGCCATCGCGCGGGCATCGGACCAAGGGGACGCAGCCGAAGATGTTCTCAGCGACGCCGAGGCCGCCATCTTTCAACTTTCCGACAAGCGCATTGGGCGTGGCTTCATGGGAGTGCAGGAAATCGTCCGCGAGTCTTTTGGCTCGGTCGATGCTTTGCTGCAACGCGGCCAGCGCATTACCGGACTAGCCACCCACTACACCGACCTTGACGAGATGACGTCGGGATTGCAGCGGTCGGATCTGGTAATCATTGCGGCGCGGCCTTCCATGGGCAAGACCGCCTTCGTGATGAACATTGCGGAGAACGCCGCAATTGAAGATCAGCAAGTAGTTGGCGTCTTCTCGCTGGAAATGTCGCGCGAGGCGCTGCTGATGCGCCTGTTATGTTCCCAGGCACGGGTCGACGCGCACAAGATGCGCACCGGTTCGTTGTGGCAGGACGACACTAAAAAAGTTGTGCGCGCGATGGAGCAACTGGCGCACGCTCCGATTTTCATCGACGACACCCCCGGCATTACCTTGAGCGAGATGCGTGCCAAGGCGCGACGATTGAAGCAGGCCCAGGGCGGCAAGCTGGACCTGATCATCGTAGATTATTTGCAGTTGATGTCGGGCGGAGGCAAGCGCTTCGAGAATCGTACGCAGGAAGTTTCGGCGATTTCGCGCGGGTTAAAGGCACTGGCCAAGGAACTGGCCGTACCGGTGATCGCGCTTTCGCAGTTAAGCCGCGCTCCAGAAAGCCGCGGCGGAGATCATCGTCCGCAACTCGCCGACTTGCGCGAGTCGGGGTCGATCGAGCAGGATGCCGACCTAGTCATGTTTATCTTTCGCGAAGAAGTCTACAAGCAGGATGACCCCGAGCTCCAGGGCAAGGCCGAGATCATTATCGCCAAGCAACGCAACGGTCCCATCGGAAAAGTCAGAATGGCATTCCTGAAAAACAGCACGAGGTTTGAGTCCCTTGCCGAGGGAGAAATGGGCCCCGAAGACTGATCCTTTCCTCCTACAGGGAACACCCTAGCGCCGCCTCAGTAAGTCCCTTAGGAAGTTGAGTTTGCAAAGACAGCGACAGAAGGGTCTGGCCCTGTGGAAAAGCTTGTGGAATTGAAAACCTGGTTTGGGATTTCTTTTAGCAAAAACCTACCGGTCGGTTTCCAAACCTCCGTCCAGGCAGCGTTAAAGCCATGAATAGTAACCAGTTATGCAATTTATGGTCCATTCACAGAAGCGCGGCCGCGAGGGAATCGATTCCTTTCCTATTTTGAGATTTGCACATTTTGAGATAGTCCTACTTTGGTTTTTCCTCTGATTTGACCGGTTTTTTCGTCGTCCCCACGAAAGGGAGTGGCCTCCGCAAGTCTTATAGGAGCAACCGCTTTTCGCGATGCCGCAGGTGGGAGTTTCTAGCCAAGGGGTACGGTCTCAGTTGCTGCCTTCGCCAACCTTTAGGACAGCCAGAAATGCCTCTTGCGGAATGTCAACGCGACCGATGCGCTTCATCCGCTTTTTGCCTTCTTTCTGTTTCTCCAGCAGCTTGCGCTTGCGGGAAATATCGCCGCCATAACATTTCGCAATAACGTTCTTGCGAATGGCATGCACGGTTTCGCGGGAGATGATTTTGGCGCCGATCGATGCCTGGATCGCCACCTCGAACATCTGGCGAGGAATGAGTTCCCTCATTTTGGAAACCAGAAGTTTCCCCCGTTCGTAGGCAAAGTCGCGATGGACGATGATGGAGAGCGCATCCACCGGCTCGCCCGCTACCAGGATGTCGAGCTTCACCATGGGCGACTCCCAATAGTCGGCCAGATGGTAATCGAGGGAAGCGTAGCCGCGGGAGACGGATTTCAGTCGGTCGTAAAAGTCGAGAACGATTTCGTTCAACGGCAATTCGTAGTGCAGCATCACCCGGGAGGAACTGACGTACTCGAAAGTTTTTTGCTTGCCGCGCTTTTCTTCGACCAGCTTGAGAATTCCGCCAACGTATTCTTCGTTGCTGAGAATCGTGGCCAAGATCACCGGCTCTTCGACTTTCGCGATTTCGCTGGGATCGAGCCAGCGCGAAGGATTGTCGATTTCGACCATGGTGCCGTCGGTCTTGGTAATCTTATAGCGCACGCCGGGAGCGGTCGTGATCAGCTCGAGATTGAATTCGCGCTCCAGACGCTCCTGAATGATTTCCATATGAAGTAGGCCCAGGAAGCCGCAGCGGAAGCCGAAGCCGAGCGCGACAGAACTTTCCGGTTCGAAGAAGAAGGACGAATCGTTCAGCCGCAATTTCTCCAGGGCCTCGCGCAGTTGCGTGTGCTCGTGGGCGTCGACGGTATAGAGTCCGGCGAAGACCATGGGCTTGATTTCTTCAAAACCGGGCAAAGCTTCGAGCGCGGGATGGGCGTCGTGAGTAATGGTGTCGCCGATCTTCGTGTCGGCGACGTTCTTGATATTGGCGATGATGAAGCCCACTTCGCCGGCCACGAGTTGGTCAATCTCTAAGGGCTTAGGGGTGAGCACGCCGAGAGTTTCGGCATCGAAGGTTGTGCCATTCCACCACAGCCGGATTCGATCGCCTTTGCGCAGCGTACCTTGAAACACGCGGGTCAGCACGACGACGCCGCGGTAGGCGTCGAACCAGGAGTCGAAAACCAGCGCCTGAAGCCGGTTGTCCGGCGAGCCTTTGGGTGGAGGCACGCGCTTCACAATCGCTTCCAGCACGTCGGGAACGCCCTGGCCGGTTTTCGCGCTAATCAGGACCGCGTCGGAGGCGTCAAGGCCCACCGCGCTTTCAATCATTTCTTTGGTGCGCGCAATATCGGCGCTTTGCAAGTCGATCTTGTTAATCACCGGAATGATTTCGAGCCCATGATTGATGGCAAGATACGAATTGGCCAGAGTCTGCGCCTCGACTCCTTGCGAAGCGTCGACCACCAGCAGTGCTCCCTCGCAGGAAGCTAGCGATCGCGAGACCTCGTAGGAAAAGTCCACATGGCCCGGCGTGTCGATTAGATTAAGTTGGTAGGTCTGGCCGTCTTGCGCCGTGTAGGCCATGCGGACGGCGTGAGATTTAATGGTGATGCCGCGCTCGCGCTCCAGGTCCATGGAGTCGAGCACCTGGGCCTGCATTTCGCGCGCGCTAAGCGATCCAGTGAGCTCCAGCAGGCGGTCTGCCAGCGTGGATTTGCCGTGGTCGATATGCGCGATGATCGCGAAGTTGCGGATGAAAGCGGCGTCCATGAGGGGTTAATCCTTGATTCTAGCAGGGGTGCAGCAGTTGTCTGTTCGCGGCTTCCCGTTCGGAGCTCGCGTCATGGCTGCCTAACAACCTTTCTTAACTCCACCTGCGGGCTGATGTTTTCTCCGGTAGAATCCTGCTCGGTTGACTGGATGGCTATCGCTGTCTTGCGAACTGCGGAGGTAAGAAGCATGCGCAAACTGTCTCTTGTCGTCTTTTTACTGCTGGCGTGCCGAGTCGTGTTCCTGGGTCAAACTCCAACTCTATCGCCGAACGTGCAGCCGTTTGTGAAAGTGAATGCCGTGATGGTTGCTCTGACGCACGTCCGCGTGATCGACGGTACGGGCGCGGCGGCCCGCGACGATCAGACCATTCTCGTCAGTAAGGGCAGGATTGAGTCGGTGGGCGACGCTTCCGCCAGCGTCGCCAAGGATGCGCAGGTAATCGACCTGCACGGCTGCAGCGTGATTCCCGGCCTGGTCGGAATGCACGACCACCTGTTTTACCCCATGGGAAACGGGGTTTTCGGCGAGATGGCGTTTAGTTTTCCGCGCTTGTATCTGGCCGCGGGCGTGACCACGATTCGCACCACCGGAGCACTCGAGCCCTACACCGACCTTGAACTCAAGAAGTCGATCGACGCCGGAGAAATGGCTGGCCCCAGGATGCATGTCACCGGCCCGTATTTGGAAGGCAAGGGCTCGTGGGCCATTCAAATGCACCAGCTCACCGGGCCCGAGGACGCGATCCGCACGGTAAATTTCTGGCTCGACCAGGGCGTAGACAGTTTCAAAGCTTACATGTTCATCACTCCGGCCGAGCTGGGCGCCGCCATTACTGCCGCCCATAAACGCGGAGCGAAAGTGACCGGGCATCTGTGTTCCGTGGGGTTTCGCGAGGCGGCCGATTTGGGGATTGATGATCTCGAGCATGGCCTGTTTGTGGATACGGAATTTCAGCCCGGGAAAAAGCCGGGCGAATGCCCACAGGAGTCGGAGAATCCCGATCTGATGGCAAAACTCGACGTGAACGCCGGTGCGCTGCACGACATGATTCTGTATCTGGTCGAACACCACGTTGCCGTGACTTCGACTCTTCCTGTATTCGAGATGGGAAGTTTTTCGGGACGGCCCACGCTGCAGAAACGTGTCCTCGATGCTTTGTCGCCGGATGCGCGCAGTGCCCTGCTGTGGAATCGGGTTCGTTCCAGCGACGCAGCCTCGTTGCATCAGAGATACGGAACCGACATTTCCCCATGGCCGGCGGCGTTTAAGAAGGAAATGGAATTCGAACATGAATTTGTCCAAGCCGGCGGCTTGCTGCTGGCCGGACTCGACCCCACGGGGATGGGTGGAGTAATCGCAGGCTTCGGCGATCAGCGTGAAGTGGAATTGCTGGTCGAGGCGGGATTCACGCCGCTGGAAGCGATTCACATCGCGACCGCCAATGGCGCCCAGTTCCTGGGAGAGTCGGACCGCATCGGAACAATCGCCCCCGGCAAGCAAGCGGACCTGGTGGTAATCAAAGGCGATCCGTCAAAGAAAATCGAGGACATCGAGAATGTGGAGACGGTCTTCAAAGATGGCATCGGCTACGACTCGGCCAAGCTGATCGATTCGGTGCGTGGAGTGGTGGGCAGCAGGTAGTGCCGCCCAGTTGCCCTTCCCAAGCTCGCTCGGTAGCGCGACTCGGTACTTCTTCCAATAGAATCAGACCCATGCTCGTTCTCGCTTCCGCGTCGCCGCGACGCCAGGAACTTCTGCGCAACGCCGGGATTTCATTCACGGTGCAGCCGGCGGATATCGACGAAACGCCGCTTGCCATCGAGCCGCCGCGCGAGTGTGCGCTGCGACTCGCTCGCGAGAAGGCACTCACTGTTTGGCGCACCCGGCGGCAGGATCTGGTGCTGGCGGCGGATACGATTGTCATAGTCGATGAGACCATCCTCGGTAAGCCGGCGGGTGCGGACGATGCGGTTCGCATGCTGCGCCTGCTCTCTGGTCGCGAGCACGCAGTGATTACGGGGGTATGCATCGTTGAAGGAGTTGCCAGCGGCCAGAACCCAGTCGCCAATGAGGCTGCGCCTCACGCCCAATCACGCCGGGGCTCATACGAAATAACGAGAACTGAAAGCCGAGAACTGAGAACTGCGTCGGAAACCACGCTGGTAACGATGAGCGGGTTGTCCGACGATGAGATTCGAGATTACGTTGCGACGGGCGAGCCCATGGATAAGGCCGGGGCATACGCCATCCAAGGACGAGCTTCGCGGTGGATTCCGCGTATTGAGGGCGATTACAGCAATGTGGTGGGGTTACCGGTAGCCTTGGTTTACCAGATGCTGCGGGAGCGAGGGCATGTTTGAATCGTGCTGCCGACGTTTCGCGGGATCGACCGGGAAAGCGAACGAGCATTCAGAATCAGCGCAGAAGAGTCCGAAACGTTACACCTTCTTTTCTTCTTCCTCTTCTTTTTTCTTGGCCGCTTCCTTTTCGACTTCGGGATCTTTCATCGAAGTTTTGAAGTTGCGGATGCCTTCGCCCAAGCCCTTGCCCACGGCAGCGAACTTGCTGGTGCCGAACACCAGAAGTGCGATCGCGACAATCAACAGCAAATGCAAAGGCTGAAAAAGACCTTCACCCATAACTCCTCCGCCGGGACGATCTTCGACAAGTACTGCCGAAGGCTCCCTCTGAAAAGTTTAGGCTACCCAACCCGCGTAGTCAAAGCAAGAGCCCGTCCAACCCGTCCAACCCCGTCCAACACCGCATTTTGCGGCAAAACGCTCACCGGCTGGCCTCTCCAGAGTCTATCCTCGAGAGATACACTCTTGTTCGGAGGTCTCTTGGGATGTTAAACCCTCGCGTTATCGCGCTTGCGCTATCGATCTTCCTGCAGAATTTCTTACTCGCTTCGGCACAAATTCCAGCTCAAACGCCGGAAGCACCGCCCGGCGAACAGCGCAAGACCAGCGAACCCTACACCGGAGATCTTTCTGTTTTCGACTCCCCGGGACGCGAGGACCGGCTTCAGATCCACCGTGTGATGGACAGTCTTGGCATCGCGCACGGAAAGTCGGTGGCCGACATCGGCGCCGGATCGGGATGGTTCACCGTTCGCGCGGCCAGGCGCGTGGGCGGAAGCGGCCTGGTTTATGCGGTCGATATCAATCCGGAGGCGATCCGTTACATCGGCGAACGGGCGCGGAAGGAGCAGCTCCAAAACGTGAAAACGATCCTGAGCCAGGCCGACAACCCGCTTCTGCCCGCCAGTTCGGTGGATGCCGTGTTACTGCTCAAGACTTATCACGAAGTGGCGCGGCCCGTGGTTTTGCTCGAGAACCTGCGCCCAGCGCTGCGTCCGGGTGCCAAAGTGGGAGTCATCGACCGCAACGGCAACGGAGAAAACCACGGGGTTGGCCGCGATGTGGTGATTCGCGAAGCAAAACAGGCGGGCTACAAATTGCTTGCGCAATTTGATTTCGTAAAGGGCGACAAAATGGATTATTTCCTGGTCTTTACGGAAGAGTAGGAACTTCTTCCACCGCCGACCAGGACGTGCAGCTAAGATCAGCGAATCGAGGAAGGTCGGCGTCGGAAGCCGCGCCCTGCGGACTGTTCCACGCCACCTCCATCGCGGCCCAGTTGTCGAAATAGAGTTCGACAATGGCGTCCCATCGCGGTGCCTTCCGCTTAGGATCGGCGCAAGGATAATTCTGCGTGTACTTTCTCAAACCGGGAAGATTCTTTGCCAGAGGTCCGTGGACTTCTTCGAGGTGACGGCGGAATTGCGCCGGATCCAGTTCGGGCCTCCGGTGAACGACAACCATGAACTTGAGCATGCGGTCACCCTTGATCCGGCTACCTTAAGCACTCTCGATCATTCCCGCGAGAAGCGCCGCACGGCGGGGCAACTCGGAAATCGAGATGCATTCGTGGACGGCATGCGCACCTTCGCCCACGCCTCCCATGCCGTCGAGGGTCGGTATGCCCATACCCGCGGTAAAGTTTCCGTCCGAGCCTCCGCCCACCGCCGCTTCCTCGAGTTTCCAGTCAATCTGCTTCGCGATCGTCTGCGCTTTTCTGTAGAGCGCGACCACGCCGGCATTCCGCTCCATGGGCATGCGGTTGATGCCGCCCTCGATGCTCAGTTTGCAGTGCTGGTCGAAGGGCTTCAGCGAGCGGAACCTGCGATCGAGCGCGGCGGCTTGCCGGGCATACTTGATGCGCACGTCAAGCTCCACGGTGGCCTCGGCCGCGATCACGTTGGTACGCGTTCCGCCTCGAATCACTCCTGGATTCACCGACAGACCGCGCTGCAGATCATTCATCTTCGAGACGGCGGTGATCTGCCGCGCCAGTTCAACGATGGCGCTGTGTCCTTTGCCCGGATCGAGTCCCGCGTGCGCAGCGATGCCTTTCACGTTGAGAATGTATCCCCCAACCCCTTTGCGCGCGGTTTTTACGGCACCGCGCGGTCCGGCAGGTTCAAGCACGAGAACGGCCGCCGATTCTCTGGCCAAGGCTTCGGTGATTTGGCGGGAAGAGTGACTGCCGACTTCTTCGTCGGAAACCAGAAACACGGTCACCGGTCGCGGCAACCTCGCATGCCAGGTATGCAGCGCCTCGATCGCGTAAAGCATGAGCGCGATGCCCGACTTCATGTCGAGCACGCCCGGTCCGTGCAGGCAACCGCGTGCGACGTGACAGGGCATGGTCGTAAGCGTTCCCAGCGGATAGACGGTATCGAAATGGCCGAGCAGCAGAACGGGTTTGATCTTTTCTCGTCCGGGGAAATCGATTTGCACATGATCGGCGAACTCGGCGGCGCGGTGCACATGCGCGCGTCCGCCCAGGGCCTCGAAGCGCGCTGCCAGTAAAGCGCCCATGCGGTCCGCAGCCAGCTTGTTGTCGCTGGGAGACTCGATCGCGACAAACTCGCGAATGGTCTGAACGATCGCTTCCTTTCGCCCCTCGAAGTAGCGCAGCCGTTCGCTCCACGCTGAGTTCGTAGCCGCTTGGTCGGCTCGCTTCGAAGCTGCGTTTTTTGTGCCCGGCATCTTTGCGCTAGTCTCCGCCCGAGCTTAGAAAGCAGCTTCGGGCGCAAGTCGTACAGTATAATCTTCAAGCCGTTTTGAGACGAAGCATTTTGAGACAACCATGAATGAGAGCATCCCTGTGCCGGATCCTTCGCCCGGCTCGCCGAAGGCCGGGCTCGACATCCACGAGATTCTGAAAATTTTGCCGCATCGCTATCCCTTCTTGCTGATCGACCGGGTGCTTGATCTGGAGCGTAAAAAGCAAATCGTTGCCATCAAGAACGTCACGATCAACGAACCCTTCTTCGCGGGACACTTTCCCGGTTTGCCGATCATGCCGGGAGTACTGATTGTGGAAGCCATCGCGCAGGCGGGCGGTGCCCTGTTGCTGACCGAAGTCGAAGACCGGCGCAACAAGGTCATGATGTTTACCGGAATCGAGCGTGCCAAATTTCGCAGGCCGGTCAGCCCGGGCGATCAGCTTCGTTTGGAAGTGGCAGTAACCGGCTGGCGCTCGGTACCGGGCATGACCGCCGCGAAGATGCAGGGTTACGCTTATGTCGGCGAGAAACGCGTGGCCGAGGCAATTGTTTCCTGTCAGTTGGTCGACAGTTCGCGCGGGCGCGGAATGGAAAGCGGGAACGGAAATGAAGGATAGCGATCGCAGGGAGGCGATGAACCCGCGCACGACTTCATGCATTCTTCGCCCATGAATTCAGTTTCCACGAACGTACATCCCACGGCGATTATCGATCCGCTCGCGAAGGTTCCTGCGTCTTGTAAAATCGGGCCGTATTGCGTGGTGAGCGCCGGAGTCGAACTGGGCGAGGATTGCCGCCTGGCGTCGCATGTGGCCATCGACGGACCAACCAGCATTGGCGTCGATAATGTCTTCTTTCCTTTCTGCGCGATCGGGCTGGCGCCGCAGGACGTTACCTACAATGGCGAGCCCACCCGGCTTGAAATCGGCGACCACAATGAGATTCGCGAGTCGGTCACCATCAATCGCGGCACAGTCAAGGGCGGGGGGCTAACCAAAGTTGGCAGCCACCTGCTGATCATGGCATACACGCATATCGGTCACGATTGCATGATTGAAGATCATGTCATGTTGGTGAATGGCGCGACGCTGGGCGGACACGTGACGGTGGAAGAATGGGCTGTGGTCGGAGCGCTCTGCCCGGTGCACCAGTTCGTGCGCATCGGCGCGCACTCGTATATAGGCGGCGGCACCACGATCACGCGAGATGTTCTGCCCTACTCCATGACCTCGGCTGCGCGCGACACGCATGCCTATGGGATGAATAAAGTCGGCCTTGAACGGCGCGGCTTTTCGAAGGAGCGCATTGCGAAGATCCATCGCGCCTACAAAATTCTGCTGGCTTCGAAGATGAATACTTCGCAGGCGCTGGAAAAGCTGAAGGCAGAGACGGATCGCGGCAGCGATGTGGACATGCTGATCCGGTTTATTGAGGCGTCGGAGCGTGGAATTATTAAGTGATCAGTCTGGCCGATCCGCGCTGGGTGAGCGTAATGATGTTACAACAACTGACTTGATGATCCATCGAATCGCGAATCAGTGGGGCTATAATCTCGCCAGCCGATCCATGGATTTGCAAGCTGTCGCGTTCCCCGCTCTAGTCGTTGCCGACGACGGATGGGTACAGTACCTCTCTGAGGGCGAAGAACTATCCGTGTGGACGACAGTCTGCAATCAAGAAGTACAACGGCGACGCGGCGTTTCTCTACGACAGCAACCGATCGAGCTAGGCAAGTGGACGACATCAATCCCGCGCAGCCTGCGGGTTTGTACGCAAAACCAGTCAGGAGAAAGGTTACAGTCAGCCTATCGCTTCGCCCTGTGAGTGAATCGCCGTTTCAGTTTGTATGCAATGTGATAGAGGAAGAAAGCATGTACTCTTGGCTGTCCTGAAATTACCCTGTGAGCACTCCGAGCTTGATTTGGCTTCTGTTCGCGTTTCAACACATCCGCGTAGGCAAGGGAGGACGTACTCATGAAAAAGCAGAAACGAATTCTTCTCGTCCTGATGGCGGGCGCGACGCTGATCGCGACCCAGGCAGGGTGCAGGCGAAGGCAGATCAAGAACGACACCACAAAGAAAATCGTCGGCCAGAGACTCCACCTGCAAGGCTACTACCGGCGCCTCCCGTGGAAACAGGGTGGGCGCCTGGAAGCGATGACGATGGCCCTGGCGGGCACTACCGTTCCCTTAGCGCAGTATTCCTTCACCGCTTCCAAGGATGGTCAGAATTACACCAGTGTGGTGGTCGGGACCAGCCCATTCTCTCAGCCGCTGACCGGGTCCACGATCAATGCCGTGGTCGTGCCCCTGAAGGTAACGATCGGCTCGACGACATTCGATCCCACGGTACCGAATTCCTGTGACTCCACCATATCCGCATTGACCCGGTTTCGGCAGTCACCGCTTGCGAACGATATTCCTGATCTCACGATGAACGGTGTTGACCTGGGCAATGTGCAGTTCATCAACGGTCAGCGCCGGGCTGAGTTTTGGACGACGATTCAAGGCTCCCTCGACTATCAGAATGAGCTGCACTATTCTTTTGCCAGTCCGTACACGCTGACTGCTGCTCTAGTTGCTGCGCATGGGACCACTGCCGGCAACGGCTGTGCGCAGATCGGAATCTTGTCGACAAACTGGCTCGACGGGATTCTGCAGAGCACTGTTCTTCCCGCGCTCACCACCTCCGGCGTGGTTTCGCCCACTGCGGTGGTGCTGTTTCTCTTCAAGAACATCGTGCAATCTGACTCGGACCCGCCTGACACAACGAGTTGTTGCATTCTGGGTTATCACAGCGCGGTGGGAGCTCCGGTTCAGACGTATGCGACCTTCGACTGGGACACATCAGGGAATTTCAGCGGCGTGTCCGATGCCTCCATCGCCAGCCATGAAATCGGAGAGTGGATGGACGATCCACTAGCCTACAATGCCACCCCGCCGTGGGGAAACGTTGGGCAGGTCTCCGGCTGTCAAGGCAACTGGGAAGTGGGCGACCCCCTCTCGGGAATCTTGATGCCACCGATCACGATGAACGGAAAACAGTACCAGATGCAAGAACTCGCCTTCTTTAGCTGGTACTTCAACGCAGACGGCGCTCCTTCGGTCGGCGCGGGCGGCAAGTTCTCATCCAACGGAACATTCCCAGGGCCGGCTAAGGCATGCCCACCCGGAGGAACGAACTGATGGTCGTCCCTAGAGGACGAATTGGTCGCACTTTTCTGCTTATGCCAGGCGGCTCTCAGTCTATTTTTCAGCGATTTACAGCCTGAACCTTGGCTCCCTCGGAAGTCAATGCGTGCCATGGGGATGTTACGCCAGCGCTCTCGAGTGATGGCGCAACGCCTTTAGCTTTACCAAGAAAGTCCAATCGGTTCCGCGTACAACTGTGGCCATGATCTTGCTAATCCGCAGGTTCCTCGCCGTCGTGTCAGCATGCGGCCTTGCAGCAGCTATCATCGCCTACGTTGGAAGTTTTGCGGGAACAATGATGGAGGACATGTTCCGATGGGCGATCTTGCTCCACATCGGCGTATTCGTACTCCTACTGCCGATGTACGCGGTCGAATATTCCTCCATCAAGAACTCAAAATTCTTCTGGTTCTGGACGAGAATCTGTAAAAACGTTCGATTTGCGCGGGTTTAGCAGTTGCGTCCAATTTGACAGCCGCAGTCGCCGTCGCTGTGGGAATGTGGGAACCCGCGTCCTTTGCGGGTTTCCAAGCTCCGAGGGCGGGCAGAACCGTTGTGGTAGAGTTCGATCATTCCGCCCTCGAAGCGCCATTTCCACAGCGAGCCCTCGGTTTCTCGGCCATTCTGGCGAGAATGTGTTGTTTGGGGCCGGCGGAGCGAAAACAGGCGCCTCCCAGAAAGCCGCGCAGAATGCACGTTCTTGACCGTTGGTTAGAGTGGGAAACTACTCGCCGTGTGCCCACGGGCGCCCTTCTCTCGCGTCGGAGACTTCTGGCATCACCTCGATGCCTAAGGCCGATTTGTCAAACGCCAGCCTAACAAGCCGCTAACGACGGGGTGGAGGCGACCAGCGGTTGCGGCTTGGCGCCCTTGATCACGAGCCACAGCATGAACGCCATCTCACCGAGAAGGGCGGGGAAGGCGATGTTAGAAACCATATCCTCATATTGTGGTAACAGTAAGCCGGTAAAGCTCATTATCAGATAGGCGAAGCCGTTGATGATCAGCCACACACCCAGGAATCGGGGTAGGAAGCGCGATCTGTACACAAGGATCGCTAAGGGAAAAAGCCAAAGACCCCAAAGGATCTCGGCGGCTACGATTTCCTGGTGGTGCAGACGGAGGAAGAGCATGGCCAAGGCATCCCGCTGAGGCTTCTCGAATACGGACAAGAAATCTGCGCCGCGCACGAGCACCAGGGTGGCAGCGTCGTTCAGCACGTTGAGGAAGTCGATGGTAGAGGGCAGCAAACCCCCGAGGATCACCATCAGCACCGCCAGGTTCTGGTCTACTCCCTTGAGCAACCGGTAGAGAGCCAGCACGAGGAAAATCAAGATGGTCCCGCAGAACAAGTCACTGACGATGCCGAAACGGAAGAGCAACTCATGAGCGGCGATGTTGTTGGCCGTCGCGGTCGCGTCGCCACGCACGATCTGAGTGCTGGGAATATAGATGAGGCGGAAGGGGGCGAAGAGAACCAGGAGTAGATACAGGAATCCGGCGACTCTCCCGGGGTTGCGGGTCGAGCTCATGTTTTCCTCCCTTCGAAGGGGCCTTAGCCCGGTGCCGGCCGGGATTGCACGGAAGTATTCTCCCCGAGGGAACGGCTGTCAAGGTGCAGAATCCTGCGTATGCAGAATCCTGCGTATCCTGCGTACGGGGATTTTCGCAGATCGCGTTCTGGATGCCTGACGCGAGTCTGGATAGCACCCTTTCTCGATTGGACATCGGTAGGTGATGTAAGGCCTTAAACGCTCAAAAAACCCTCCCGGCAACGGAACTGGTGATGCCCGACTGGTCGCAGGGAAATTCCCGACAAACTGGACGAATGCTGAAACGGCTTAAAACGCCGAGAACTGAGCCCGACGCAAGGGCGATGTTTCATCAACAGAGAACAGATGCGCGGATTCAATCTTCCAGATTCGCCAACATGACCGTGGCAGACCACTGTACTTGTCGCTTAAAATCTTCCGTTACTGATAGGTCTCCGGTCGGACCCGATGCCGGGAATGCTGAACAAAGGCCGCAACGCTCGTACTGATGAATTGTGGACGCGCCAGACTTCATAGAGGCTGCGGTGGCATTCGTAAGTCTCAGCCGTCCCTGACTGACAATCCGTTCAATACACGGCGCATTGCTCGTTGGCTCGCAGGACCTTGGGCGACTCAGTCCGCGACAGCATACTACCCTTCGACCTACTCCCCCGGATAATGGACGCCTTCGGAGAAAAAGGGTTTCGCTGTTGTTTGCGACTTCGAGAGCGCCAGGAGATGGCGAGCAGCGACGGTTAACGCCAGTACAATGACGAATCGCTAGTACTTTTGACAGGCTGGCGCGGAGGACCATTCATGCTGGTAATACGCAAAGCCACGGCCGCCGATGCAACTCTAATCGTGGATATGATTCGTGAACTCGCCGATTTCGAGCATGAACTGGAACAGGTTGATGCCACTCCGCAGGACCTGCTGCGCGACGGTTTTGGAGCCAATCCAAGGTTCTTCGTGTCGGTTGCAGAGTGGAATGGCGAACCGGCAGCATACGCGCTCTATTTCTTCACGTATTCGACATGGGCAGGTCGCCCCAGCCTGTTTGTGGAAGACCTGTTTGTGCGAGCCCAGTTTCGCCGCAAAGGTATTGGCAAGGCGATTCTTCAACATTTAGCGGCTGTCGCCCACCAACAGAACTGCTACGGTATGCACTGGGAAGTGCTCGACTGGAATGCGACTGCCATCGACTTTTATCGTTCGCTTGGTGCAAAAATCCGCAATGGATGGCTGCCAGTGCTACTCATGGGACGAGCCTTCGAGGAGCTTGCGTCGGCAGATCCGCTAAGCTAGTTGCCTCTCGCGGTGATTATCGAAATCACGGATATCTCGCCAAACCGCCTGATGTAAACTCCCTTTGATGAACAAGATTGGGTTTGTCTTGTTTGTGGGCGCCGCATTGGCGCTGCTCTTCGCATTCCATCGCGCTGAGAGCCCGGGGGCTGCCGCTATTCGAGGGCTGGCGATTCGTTCGGGTTTCCACTACCTTAGCCTCGATCCCTAACGCTTATACGGAACGCCGTTTGCCCGTTTGACCATGCCTCGAAAGTCTGGAACGTCATTGACGGAGAGCCGAGTGGCATCAGAATCATGGTCTTTGATTGCAAATTGGCGTTGGCCAGGGCAGCTGAAGGCGCACCGTGATTGCAGTAGAAGTCGGTTCCGATCTCTCGCCGCTTCTTAATCCCGAAATGACGATTGACGCTGCCGGTCAGTGGAACGTTCTTCATCGACGAAGGCCATCAATAAGCTTCCGCATTGCTGGACTCATGCCGCCTGAGGAGTTGGAGTCTTATTTGAACTCCGTTGCAACAGATGCCCCGTCAAGGGTCAATGCACTCTGAAAAAACGCCCCGCCTCAGAAGATCAAGCTGGATGTGGCAGCCTGCGCTACCGGGTGGAGCGAACCAGTTCCCGGGCGGGAGTTGCACCTGAGCATCGTCATCACGGTCGTCACCGAGAGCGTCGTTGTCCAACTGTCCGTCGTTCGCCTGACATCCCTCGATGAGGGCAAGCCCCTCGAGGAGAACAACGAAAGTCCGCACTCGTCGTCGGCACCGACGCTGCTTTCGTCATCGGTTGGACGGGTTTCGCAAAATCGTCCAATAAGGATTTCAAGACGGGTGATTGGTTGTTCCGCACTCTGAACCACATCAAGGCCTATGAGAAGCCACTCGTAGACATTCTTGGAGATTTAACGGGCCAAGCGGATTACGCTTTCAATCATTTGCCGGACCCTGAAGCTATCAAAGGGTCTCGCTTCGTCCTCGGCGGTTGGCACCGGAAGAACGGAAACGCCGAGTTGTTCATCGCAGTCATCTTCAACAACTTGATAGTGAATGAGCAACGCAAAGCTCACGAGCCGCCGTTCATCGAAAGCCCAACGGTTGATACGAAGTTCCTGTATTCGCTCGGCACTTTCCGCCCGGTCGAATTCCCCCACTTAGTGCATGTCGATTCTCCGGGTATGAAGCAGGACTGGGTAGAAGAACTGATGAGGGTGCTGAGAATAGTAATGAGCAACCGAGGCGGGGAACGAGCAATCATCCGCCCTTGGGTGGATGTCGCCCGTCAAGCGGCTGGCTGGACGAACCCGATAAGCAAAGACCTCAACGTTGCGACGTTGAAGAAGACTGGGGAGTTCACGACTGCTTACCTGCCGGGGAACGACACAGAAGAGGGGCTTGTCCCAGATCTCATAACTCCGAGAGGAGCGACCACTCAAGGAAGGATAGAGACAATTCTGTCAGGCGATGAGGTCTCTGGGACATTTCGAGCGAAGGGTCTCAAGCGATGACATCACAAACAAAGACAATTCTTTCTCTCTAAATCATTGAGTCGCTCCGTTTCGTGGACGAGAAGAAGCTATGGTTTGAAGGGAAGCTGCTGTGTGACATTCTGCGAATGAGCCGTCAAATTGAAGTTGAATACCTGTATATCCGAACTCGAAAAGAACTGTTTGAGTCACTTAATCCCCCAACCGACAT
>Ga0210406_10000370_pt1 | contig 62866 bp, 58 predicted proteins | sample IncBWC30MmetaG_FD_155454 | JGI IMG/M metagenome (GOLD analysis project Ga0210406, IMG submission 155454) | Forest soil microbial communities from Barre Woods Harvard Forest LTER site, Petersham, Massachusetts, United States - Inc-BW-C-30-M | ecosystem: Environmental > Terrestrial > Soil >...
CGGGCTGATCGCGCCGAACAAGGCCTCACCGCCGAGAAACAGATCAGCCGCAACGCCCTTGCGCGGGTCGACCAGCTCAGCGCGCAGCTCACGGCGTTGCGTGAGCAGCTGTCGCATATCGCGGCAGCGCTCGATATCTCTGAAGCCAAGGTCAAAGAGCAACAGGGCCAAATCGTCGAACTCGGCAAGCGTCTCAACCTTGCCCTCGTGAACAAGGTCGAGGAGCTGGCTCGTTACCGCTCGGAGTTTTTCGGCCGGCTGCGCCAGATTCTCGGCGACCGCTCGGACATTCGCGTCGTTGGCGACCGCTTCGTGTTCCAGTCCGAAGTATTGTTTGCGCCGGGAAGCGCCGATCTCACCGACGATGCCAAAAAGGAGCTCGCTCCGGTGATCGCCGCGTTGAAGGAGATTTCTGCCAAGATTCCACCGGATATAAACTGGATCCTGCGGATCGACGGGCACACCGACCGTCGCCCGATCAGCAATCCGCAGTTTCCGTCGAATTGGGAATTGTCGACCGCCCGCGCGCTATCGGTGGTGCGTTTTGCCATCGACGAAGGGATACCCGCTGCAAGGCTCGCCGCGGCAGGCTTCGCCGACAAGCAGCCGATCGATCCGCGTGCCGCCGATGATGCCTATCGCCGCAATCGGCGCATCGAGCTGAAGCTGACCGAGCGATAACTCGGAACGGGAGCATAACATGCGCAATTCGGTAATTGCTCTTGCTGTCGTGGTCTGCATCGCCCTTCCGCAATCTGTATCGGCAAAAGAGGCGACGTCCCTTCCCCCCGCCTCGCCCGAGGCCGCTTCGCGATTCAGAGATCAATTATCAGAGTTGCTTCACCAATTCGGCATAGGCCTGATCAAGAAGGTTGAGGCGGCAGAATGTGTGGAGGAAGGCGAAACCTGTACATCGACGGAGCAATGCTGCGCCGGCCTCGAGTGCTCGGGCGGCCCGCCAGCGACTTGCACCTCCGAAGACTGAGTGCTCTGTGTAACCAAACGGAAGATTCCGTCGGAGATCCTCACTCATCAAGTCTTGCCTGCTGGGTCCCCCTTGCGTATTGCACTGCAGGAGACAGTAGATTGCCAATTAGGCATCCGCAAAATAGCCGTATTGGCCCAATATATACAGGTTGAGCGCGGTGCCCCGCGGGGCGTATCCAACGCGAGGGAGGAGATTCAGGCGGTCCTAGAGGGCGTTTGCGAAAGTGACAATATCTTCTTTTCTGTGATATCGACGAAACTGTTTTCCTGCGGTGGGACCCCTTTGCGTTTCTTGGATTTTCGCTGACCAAAACAGCGGGGAACAGCGAGTGAACAGCGGGCGCCGCCGCTGTTCTCGAGTTCGCCAAACTGTCGGCGGCCCAGGATTTCCGCGGAGAACGAGAGGTCGATCGCTGATAATCTGCCGCGAAAACAGCAGAAACAGCGAGAAGGTGCCTTGCGTCGTGCAACACGGCCCGTAGGCTTTCGTGCAGCTTATGAATGCGCCTGAACACTAGCGCGACGACCGCCGGTATCCGGCGCGCCGAGGCGCGGTTGCGCGATAGCGACCTGTTCCTTCTCGTGCTCGCGTTAGGGGTGGGCGGGGCAGCAGGTCTCAGCGTAATCGTGATCGACTTATTGCTGGCCGGGCTGCGGTGGTTCGCCTTCGCGATCCCACGGGGCGCGCATTTGAGCGATATCGACGTCGGTCCGGCTCGGGTCCTGCTGATGCCGGTGCTCGGCGGGCTTCTCGTCGGCCTCGTAGCGGCGCTACTGCGACGCTGGCGTCAACGCGAGGTTGTCGACGCGATCGAGGCGAACGCGCTGTTCGGCGGAAGGATGTCGGTCGGTGACAGCCTGGGGCTCGTCCTTCTGACGTTGCTTTCCGGCGGATTTGGCGCCTCGGTGGGGCTCGAAGCGGCCTATACGCAGATTGGGGCCGCGCTCGCGTCCCGGCTCGGCAGATCGGCGGGCTTGCGCCGGGACGATGTCCGTACTCTTGTCGGCTGTGGCGCCGCCGGCGCAATTGCGGCGGCGTTCAATGCTCCCCTCACTGGTGCCTTCTACGCCTTCGAGCTGATCATCGGCGTCTATACCTTGCAAACGCTGGCCCCGGTCGGCATCGGCGCCTTGACGGGAGCGCTCGTTGTCCGAGGGCTCGTCGGCTCGGACCCGATATTTGTCGTGGGCCATGAAATCACGATCTGGGGGTTCGACTATTTCGCCTTTTTCGGCCTCGGCCTTGCCTCGGCCGGGCTCGGCATCGCGGTCATGAAGGGAGTCACCTCGACCGAGGCGCTGTTTCGCCGGCAAGCTGTGCCACGCTGGGCGCGCCCGGCAATCGGTGGGCTCCTGATCGGCGCCTTGGCACTGGTCTTCCCGCAGGTGCTGGGCGGCGGTCATGGCGGCATTCTGCACGAACTGCATTCCGGCTTTGATCTGCCTGTTCTCGCCGGGTTGGTTGTGGCAAAGATCGTCGCATCGGCGGTATCGATCGGTTCGGGATTTCGCGGTGGATTGTTCAGCACCTCGCTATTCTTAGGCAGCCTGTTCGGCAGCTTGGCCGGCATAGCATTGGCCAGGTTGGATCCAAATCTCGGGATCGATCCGCTGATCTACACAATGGTCGGCATGGGTGCGGTTGCCGTCGCCATCGTCGGTGCCCCGATGACGATGATCATGATAGTACTCGAGACAACCGGCGACTTCACGGCGACTATCGGTGTCATGGTCGGGGTCGTAACGGCCGCGATAGTGGTGCGGCATTGGTTCGGCTATTCTTTTGCGACCTGGCGCTTTCATTTGCGCGGTCTGTCTATCCGCAGTCCTGAAGATGTGGGGTGGGTCAACGAGTTGCTGGTCGGCCCGATGATGCGCCGCGATCCGCCAGTAATCGCCGCGGAATCGCCGATTGACGAGCTGCGCCGACGATTCCCGATCGGCAGCGTCAGGCAAGTATTCGTCCTCGATGGTGGCGGAGGCCTCTGCGGCATTATCGATCCCGCAAGGGTGAGCGAGCCTGCAAGCGGCGATGGGGGCAAGACGGTACAGGATATCGTCGCGAAGCCCGCCTCATTTCTTCTTCCTGGGGACGATCTGCGCACCGCGCTCGACCGCTTCAGCCAGGCCGCGGAGGAGGCGCTCCCGGTCATTGATAATCCCGAGGATCGCCGGGTCATCGGATATTTGAGCGAAGCCTACGCCCTGCGCCGGTACGCTCACGAGCTCGAGCACCGCCGAGGCACCCGACCAGATGATGCCGGCATCTTTAGCCCGATCCCGGAGACGCTGGTCGGGCAGACACCTGGGCAAAAAAATAGGTGAGCGGAGCTCTTGTTGCTGCGCTACAATGAGGCAGCTCGGGACGCCGATCGGGTTGGGCGGTCGACCAAGCTGCCTCGGAAGGGCAAGGGTCTAGGCAGACGAGAGACGGCGCGCTAGTGTAGTGGCTCAAATGGATGACGCAGGCCCCGCGCCGGCAGTAGTAATTTGGGGTAATGCAGAAAACTCATTTGTAGAATTGATAAGATGAACCGTTGCGTCATATGACGGCGACCGATTTGTGCTGTGCGCCCTGTGAACGCGTCTGAACACTAGCGCCCGGCAGTGCCGAGGCAAGTTAGCGGCGGTGACCGACCGTCGGCGCCGAATAGAAGAGGCAGCTAGATGGCCGACGTGGTAGCCCGCGACCTGACCCTTTCTACGGCCCACCGGCGTCTCACTATGCAGAAGTTCGTGCGGCGGAAGTCGACGATCGCGTTTTTTATGTGCCTGCCGCTAATTCTGGTTGTCGCCTGCCTCGTCGTCTATCCGGCGGTTTACTCGATCAGCCTGGCGATGATGAACAAGTCGATGCAGCACTTCGTCGGCTTCGGAAACTTCACCTTTCTCTTCAAGCGCAACACGTTTTGGATGGTGGTCGAGCAGACGGTGCTGTTCGCGGTCACCGCCGTCATCTTCAAGGCACTGATCGGTTTCATTGCAGCGCACTTTGTCCACAACCTCCCGGCTAAGGGCCAGCGCAAGTGGCGCGGGATGCTGCTGATCCCGTGGGTGATTCCGCCAGCGATGAGCACGCTCGCCTGGTTTTGGCTGTTTGATCCTTCCTACAGCGCCTTCAATTGGGTTTTTGCCCAGCTCGGCATCCCGCAAGTGGCTTGGCTCGGCAACCCGTATTGGGCGCGCTTTGCGGTCATCCTCGTCAACGTCTGGGTCGGCTCGCCATTCTTCCTGATCATGTACCTTGCGGCGCTCAAATCGGTGCCCGAGCAATTGCACGAAGCGGCGATGATCGATGGAGCTAGCTGGTGGCAGAAAATCTGGTACATCAACTTACCGATGATGCGTAATATCATTCAGATCACCGCGCTGTTCTCGTTGATCGTGACCTTTGCTAATTTTGATATCGTCAAGATCCTGACCAACGGAGGTCCAGTCGATCAAACCCATGTCTTCGCCACGTGGGCGTTCAACTGGGCGATCTCGGGGAACGACATTCCACTTGGTGCCTCGGTTTCGCTCTTCATGGCGCCGATCCTGGCGCTGGCGGCGGTTTTGATCCTGCGCAACGTTCGCCAGCGAGGAAATGAGGCATGACAACCGCTATCGCCGACGCCGGTCATACCCCCGGTGTCCGGTACGGCAGTATTTCGCAGGGCCGTCGCAGAACATTGTATTGGTCGTATTTTTTCTTGATCCTGTTCGTGATCGTTTTTCTGACGCCGCCGGTCTACATGTTCATCACCTCGCTCAAATCGAGCGCAGAAATTTCGGCTGCGAGCAACCCGTGGTGGGTATACAACCCGACACTATCGAACTACGCAGATCTCCTAACACAAAAGACTTATCTGATTTTCTTCCGGAATTCTGCGGTCGTCTCGCTTTGTGTCGTGACCATCACAATGTTGATCAGTGTGCTTGCCGCGTTTTCACTTGCTCGGATGAAATTTTGGGGATCGGCGACCCTGGCGACGGGTGTCTTCCTTGCGTATCTGATACCCGACACCCTGGTTTTTATCCCGCTGTTTAAGACGTTTGCCTTTATTCATGACAAGACAGGCATAGAGCTGATCAATCACTGGTGGGTATTGATTATCCTGCTACCGACATTGACGGTCCCGTTTTGCACGTGGATCATGATTGGATACTTTGCCAGTATCCCCAAAGAGCTCGATGAGGCGGCGCTAATCGACGGCGCGGGATATATCCAGATGCTGACAAGATTTTTATCCCAGTCGCGTTGCCGGGGATTATCGCCGCTATGATCTTCTGCTTCACGGTGTCATGGGCGAATTTTCTTTATGGGCTGGCGTTCACGACGTCGGCCGACCAGCTGACGTTGCCGGTCGGCATTGTCACGACCCTGATCAGGGGCGACGTCTACGCCTGGGGACAGATCATGACCGGCGCGCTGCTGGGTGCCGCGCCGCCCCTGATCATTTATGCGTTCCTGATGGACTACTACATCGCCGGCCTGACCGCCGGCGCTACGAAGGGGTAGGATATGGCGCAAGTCGCGCTTCGCAACATCGTCAAGACCTTTGACAAGACCCCGGCGGTCCAAGGGATCGATCTGGACATCGCCGATCGCGAGTTCATCGTGCTGGTCGGCCCCTCGGGCTGCGGCAAGAGCACGACCCTGCGCATGATCGCCGGGCTCGAGGAAGCCACCTCGGGCGAGATCTATATCGGCGACCAGCTGGTCAACGACGTGCCGCCCAAGGATCGGGACATCGCGATGGTGTTCCAGAATTACGCCCTCTACCCTCATATGACCGTATTCGAGAACATGTCCTTCGGTCTTCGGCTGAAGAAATTTCCCAAGGCGGAGATCAAGGAGCGCGTCCAGGGCGCTGCCCGCATTCTCGACATCACCGAGCTTCTGGATCGTCGCCCGAAGCAGCTTTCGGGCGGGCAACGCCAGCGCGTTGCGATGGGTCGCGCAATCGTTCGCAACCCAAAGGTATTTCTATTCGACGAGCCTCTCTCCAACCTCGACGCCAAATTGCGCGTTCAGATGCGCACCGAGATCAAGAAGATCCATCAGAAGGTCACGACGACAACGGTCTACGTTACTCACGACCAGGTCGAGGCGATGACCCTCGCCGATCGCGTCGTCATCATGAACGCAGGGCGGATCGACCAGATCGGCTCCCCCCACGAGGTCTACCACTCCCCGAAAACCCAGTTCGTGGCCGGCTTTATCGGCTCGCCGACGATGAACATGCTGCCCTGCCGCCTAGTTGAGAACGGCAGCAGGCTGACCGTTCGGCTTTCAGACTGGCTCTCTTTACCGGTACCGCCTTCGCGCGTGGCCCGCTATCGTGCGCGCGTCGGCAAGGAGCTGACCTTCGGGTTGCGTCCCGAGCACATTATCGAAGGGCGCGGGGATGTGCCGCCCGGCGCAGCCGCCTTCGAGGCGCCGCTCGATGTGGTTGAGCCGATGGGCATGGAAACAATGGTGTATTTCATAGTCGACGGCGTGGAAGTCTGCGGGCGGGTCAACCCTGCCGCCGCGGGACGTGTCGGAGAGTCGATGCGACTTGTCGCCGATCTCAACCAGATGCACCTGATCGATCCGCACACGCAGATGGTCATTTGATTTCGGCGCTCCGGGGAACTTGGCAGCGGAGCGTCGACTCAGATCATGCGATTACGCCTCCACCAATTTGATCACCTCACTATCAGCGCTAAAGCAAGCAGCAAGGAGCCGGCCCGGGTGCCCTTTGCCCCCGTCGAGCGATACCGCGAACACCCGCTCGGCGAACCCTCGCTGGTGGCGGTCGATCCCGCGGATCACGCGCCGAAACCCCGCGAACGAAGTATCCAAAGCCAGAATGTCGTCATGTCCCCACCAGAATGCATCACCCTGCGCAGCCAGGGGCCGTGAAGGATCGATCGCAGCAGGGACGAAGAGCATTCCCTGGTCCGCGGTGAAGGCAGCATGACGCAGTGCCGAGAACAGCGCGGTATGACCCGGTGCAGCGTTCATCGCGCGCCGTAGAGCCCCCGTCCACCGCGTGATCGAGCGGGGACCGTCGCGGGCGGCAGCGAAACCCTGCCGCAGATCACCGCCATAAGCCCGCACCGCCGCTTCCATGCCGGCCTTCACCATCCATTCCAGGACTTCACCGGGATTGGGCGCAAATTGAAGCTGCAGGAGCTTTTGCCACATCTCTTCTTGCGCACCCCGCAAGAAGGCGACGTCGCAGCTACAGCCGTAGCGGCGCCCAAGAACGCGGCGACGGAAATCTAGAATTTCGTCGACGGTCTCAAGCACCGTGCTGCCGTATCCGATATAATTGCCGAGATAGACGAGCCGATCGCCCTCGTGGAAGTTGTCGCTAATCGTATCGTGCAATCGGGCCAGACGCGGCGCCGCACCGTGTACGGCGGAAATCGCCCAGACCCTCAGACCGCCCCGAAATTGGGCGAATTTGCTCGCGAGATTCGGTCTTTGTTCAAACGCGGAATCCATCCGCGCAGCACTCACGCAGTAAGTAATTGTTCCACCCGCTGGGTCGCGGTGCTCTCATCGATCCGCTCGACCGCTGCGAACTCGCGAACAAGGCGGTCGAGTGCTGCCTGATAAATCTGGCGCTCGCTGTAAGATTGTTCGGGCTGACCGACATTGCGATAGAGGTCGCGTACCACTTCGGCGATCGAAGCGGGATCACCGGAAGCAATCTTGGCCTGATATTCCTGGGCGCGCCGGCTCCACATAGTCCGTTTCGCCCGTGAGCGCCCGCGCAACTTTGCAAGCGCTGCATCCATTTCTTTGCGACTTGACAGCCGACGCAAGCCAGACACTTTCGCTTTGGCCAGCGGCACCCGCAGGGTCATACGGTCTTTGTCGAAATGCACAACGAATACGTTCAGCGTGTGACCGGCGATCTCCTGGATCTCGATCCCCACGATCTTACCGACGCCATGGGTCGGATAAACGACAAGATCACCAGTTGTGAAAGGAGCCTTTTCCAAAGTCATATCCATCTTTCGCGATCGATCCGCTTTAGCCGGTCGCCGAACCGCGGGTCGACCACCGCCCACGATTCGACGAAGAGCGTGGGGGATCGCCAGAATACCCCGAAAGGCCACCCGAAAGCCAGCAGATCAAGGCCGCTGGCGCCGCAAAATTAGGTAATCAGAGGGTCGTGCCGTTTCGGGCCGCGCCGTCGGGGCGAGCTTAGGTCCCGCCCGGATTAGCACTGAAAAACTTATCGTATTTGTCCGGCACATCCTTCCATTCATCGGCGTCAGCGGGATAGGCCTTTTTGCGCGTAATATTTGGCCAGGCTACGGCATATTTTCGGTTAAGTTCCAGCCAGCGTTCTGCCGGCGGCTCGCTATCTGGAATGATTGCCTCGACTGGGCATTCCGGCTCACATACTCCGCAATCGATGCATTCATCGGGGTGAATAACCAGCATGTTCTCACCCTCGTAGAAACAGTCGACGGGGCAGACCTCTACACAATCCATATATTTGCAGCGGATGCACGCTTCTGTGACAACATAGGTCATGATGGTTGCATCTTCCTCCTGAGCTTCGAGAGCTTTCCGCCTCTTGGTGGCGTCATCTCGCCGGACCACCCTCTACTGTCAGCGAGCCACACTCGACTGCGAGATCAAATGGGCTAGTGCAGCCCGAGTAGCCGAACCTCAGGCGCCAAGTCCTGCTAGAGGCACCGCTGGGACCCGTTCGGTCCAGACCGACGATCCGACCCAGAGGGCACGTTCAATCTAGCTCTCTGCCTAACACGTGAGATCACCGCAGGGCAACCCCCAAGAGCCATTTCTCCATCGCAAACCTGTTCATTAGCCGCGAGGGACCTGTCATATGGGGCAATATTTTGTTATCCCGGCTGAAGGGAAATGAGCCGCCCACCCCGGCCGTTATCCGTCACCTCGCCCCCCTTGACCAATGGATCTGATCGTGATGAAGCGCGGTAAAATTGTTGTTCTCCATTTCGCCGCTCAGATGCCGCTGGCCGGTATCGCATGGCAAGCCATGCATTATCTTTTAGGAATAGAGCAGCTTGGCTACGAAGCTTGGTATGTCGAAGACGGCGGAGCCAATCCTTATGATCCTTGGGCTAATAGTGTGGTGACGGGATGCGACTACAATGTGGCCTCTCTTCGACGAATAATGGACCGCTACGGGTTCGGGCACCGCTGGGCCTACTGGGACGCGCCACGCGACGCCTACCACGGGCTCTCACGCGACCGCGTAGAGGCGCTCTACGCCGAGGCCGACGGCATTATCAACCTCTGCGGCGCAACAAAACTGCGCGAAGAGCATCTGCGCTGTCCAGTCCGGATTATGATTGACACAGACCCTATCTATGAGCAGATCAAATACGCCAAGGGCGATCGATCGGCCCGCGCCTACCTTGATGCTCATACGCACTTTTTTACATATGGCGAGAGCCTCGGCACCCCCGATTGCGCAGTGCCGGTGTGCGATATCCTCTGGCGTCCGACCCGGCCGCCGATAGATCTCACGCATTGGCCTGAACCGCGTGATGAGCCGCCTTGCTTCACGACCGTCGGCACCTGGGAGAACAAAGGAAAAAACATCGATTTTGAAGGCTCGACATATGTCTGGTCGAAGCACGTGACCTTCGTGCAATTTCTCGATCTACCCAAACGGCGGCCAGAGATCTGCTTTCGCATGGCGATGCTGCCGCCCTCGGGCGAAGTGCGCTCGGAGATTACAACGCGCGGTTGGAGCTTGGTCGATCCGCGGCCGATCTCAGCCGATATGGCGCGTTATGCCGGGTTTATTGGCGGCTCGCGCGCTGAGTTCACGGTGGCGAAGGATATCTACGTTCGATCGAATAGCGGCTGGTTTAGTGATCGCAGCGCCTGCTACCTTGCCGCCGGTCGCCCGGTCGTAACAATGCGAACGGGGTTTAGCAACTTCTATCCGGTCGGGCGCGGATTGTTCGAATATTCTACCTACGACGACGCACTCGCCGGCATCGATGCGATCACTTCCGACTACGCTAAGCACAGTCGAGCGGCGCGGGAGCTGGCGCGCGAATATTTCGCTGCTGACCGCGTTCTTAGCGCGTTATTAACCGCGGCCGGGTTGTAAGCCAGCGAAGGTGCTGCTTGACAGATGTGGCCAAATAGAGTTCAGATCCTGCGATCTGGAGGAGAGTTCCGCGCCTCCCGGATCCAATAATGGAACCTTTCGCAACCTCGCTTGCCGCCAAACCCTTCACAGCCGGCGTAACCTGTGCCGCGCCACGCTGCCAGGAATTAGACGCAGAGATCTTTTGGGACCGACTGTCCCTCGGGATCATCGTGCTCGGTGCCGCCCTCGCGTTGCTGACGTTCCGGGATTACGGGGTTACCTGGGATGAAGACGCCCATAATTGGTATGGGAATTTTGTTCTAGATTATTACGTATCATTTTTTGCGGACCGGAATGCTCTCCATTGGCGTGACCTCTACAATTACGGGGCAATCTTTGACACCGCCGCCGCAGCGCTGAATCGCGTCTCCCCTATGGGGATTTACGAGACGCGGCATCTTCTGAATGCCCTTGTGGGGGTCCTCGGATTGGCGGGCTGCTTTAAACTCGGTCATGCCGTGGGCGGTGCCAGAGTCGGTTTTTTCGCTACCCTCTTTCTACTTCTGACACCGAACTATTACGGGCAGATGTTCAATAACCCAAAAGACATTCCCTTCGCCGTCGGTGTCGTCTGGGCAACTTACTACATGGTTCGAATGGTACCGACTTTGCCTCAGCCGCCGCTTGGACTGCTGGCGAAGCTCGGCGTGGCGATAGGCATGACAATGGGTGTGCGGATCGGAGGTCTGCTGCTCTTGTGTTATTCGGGTCTGCTCCTTGCGTTCGACGGAGGATGGCGGACTATCGTCGCCCGTCGGCCGGTTTTGCTACTCGAAGCTGCTTGGACAGCGCTTTTGCGGGTCCTTTTGCCGGTCCTGCTTTTTGCCTATCCAGTCATGTTGGTATTTTGGCCGTGGGGGCAGACCGATCCGATTGAGAACCCCCTGCGAGCGCTCGCGTTCTTCTCGCATCAAGACTTTCCATTCAGCACCCTGTTTGCCGGACGCTTCGTCCCCGCTTCCAACTTACCGTGGACATATCTCCCCACCCACGTCGCCCTTGCGTTGCCTGAGCTGATACTCGTTCTCCTATTGTGCGCCCCAATCCTCGGCGGGGTAGCTCTCACCCGAGGCCGGACACTGATCTCCCGGAAACAGGTGCTCGTGTACCTCATCCTTAGTGTCGGAATCGTCTTCCCAGTAGCATTTGCGATCGCAATCAAGGCTGTGCTGTTCGACGGCATGCGACATTTCATCTTCGTACTGCCGCTCGCGGCGGTTGCCTCAGCGCTGGTTGCCAGCCAGGGATTGACTCGGCTAGGGCGCTTTCGATACCGAAAACCCATTTACGCCGTCATTGCTCTATATTGCATGGCCCATATCTCGGTCATGGCCATGCTGCACCCGGACCAATATGTCTACTATAACTCCTTTGTTGGCGGCGTTGCCGGCGCGGAGCAGAAGTTCAAGCTCGACTATTGGGCTAATTCCTACGCCGAGGCTGTTCAAGGGCTTGAGGACTACCTACGCGCGGCTTACGGCCCGGATTTCGAGGAGCGCGAGTTTACGGTGGCGGTATGCGGTCCGCCCATCTCGGCCGATTACTACTTTCCGGCGAACTTTCGCTTCACGCGCCAGCTCTCTCGGGCAGACTTTTTTATCGCGTTTACCAAGGATAATTGTGACCGCTCGCTGCCTGGCCGACCGGTCTACCGAGTCGAGCGTATGGGCGCGTTGCTGTCGGTTGTGCTCGATCGGCGCGACCGCTTTACCCAGAAGCGGATGGTACGGCGGCCTTTGGCCGCCGTACCGTCAAGACCCCCGCCGGGACCAGACCTGCCATGACCATCGAGCCTTTACTCTATCACATGCACACAGGAATAGGGCCGGCTAAACAGGCGTTCTGCGTTTGCGACCTCGGGGGAACAGAGAGCCCATCCCTCATGGAACGTTCTGAATATGACAAGCTCGACCGCGTCGAGGATCAGATGTGGTGGTTCGCCGCCGGTCACCGAAACCTGCTGATGCTTTCCCAGCATCGAGTATCGCTCGAAGCCAACGACCGGCCGATCCTGGACGCTGGCTGCGGGACGGGCGGATTTCTCGCCCGGTTAGCAACCTGGTACCCCGATCGCACTTTGCTCGGTCTCGACTCTGACCAGCAAGCTTGCAGACGGGCAACAGCCAAGAGCGCCCGCCCAATCTGTGCCGGATCGGTCAATGCCCTGCCCTTTCCCGACGGCGTCTTTGCTGTAATCTACAGCGCTGACGTTTTGTGTCATCGCAACGTAGATGAACAGGGCGCCCTGAGGCAATTCCGTCGCTGCCTCGCCGAAAGCGGCTGGCTCATTTTAAATCTTCCAGCCTATCGCTGGATGTTATCTGGACACGACACCGCTGTACATAATACTCGGCGTTATACTTCAACGACGCTGGCACGTTTGTTGAAGGCGACCGGGTTCCGCCTTATCTACTCGACTTATTGGAACTCCCTGCTATTTCCTTTTATGGTGATGTCGCGCAAGCTCTTTTCTCCCGGGGGTGTGAGGGTCACCGGCGGGGTCGCCTTGCACCCTCTCCCAGTCGACGCGGTTGGTCGTGCCGCGACCGCCCTCGAAACTATCCTCTTGCGAGCGGGATTGAGGTTCCCGTTCGGCGGGTCGGTTCTCGCAATCGCTGCCAAGGAAGACGCCGCCGATGGTTGAGACCGACCAGACGAGCGCCGAGACTGCACCTCGTCTCGCCCTCTCGATCGTGATTCCGGTCTTTAACGGCGCGGAAAGTGTCGTGGAACTCATTGGCGCGCTTGAGAGGCTTCGGATCCCTGGTGGGCACGAAATCGTGCTTGTCAATGACGGAAGCGTCGATAATAGCCTTCAAGTTCTCCACGCCCTTTTCGACAACGCGCGGGTCCCAATGACCCTTATCGACCTTGCGCGCAACTACGGCGAGCACAACGCGGTAATGGCGGGGCTGCGCCACTCAGGCGGAGCTCACGTGATTACGATGGACGACGACTTGCAGAATCCTCCGGAGGAGGTGCAGCGCCTTCTGGCTTTTAGCCAGCGGAGCGGCAAGCAAGTGGTCTATACCTACTACGATCACAAGCGACATCCTATGTGGCGCAACTTCGCTAGCCGCTTTGCGAGCCGGGTCGCAAATTTCGTCCTCGACAAGCCTAGCGGCCTGTATCTTTCCAGCTTCCGTTGCATGAGCGCGTTCGTGGTACGAGAAATCAGTCGTTATGAGGGCCCCTTTCCGTATGTCGATGGATTAATTCTCCAGGTAACACAAGACATAGACCGGCTTCTCGTGAATCATCTCCCAAGGTCATCAGGAAGAAGCAATTATACAGTGCGTCGGCTTATACGGTTATGGATGAGCATGTTTGTCAATTTTTCGGTTATGCCTTTGCGGATCAGTACGTTTACCGGCTTTATTCTGAGCGCGTTGGGGGCTCTTGGAGGGGCGATCGTGGTCGGAGAGGCGCTGTTTCGGTCCCCACCGCCGGGCTATGCGTCGCTAATGGCGGCAGTTCTTCTGCTTTCCGGCGTGCAGCTCTTGATCCTCGGAATCGTCGGCGAATATCTGGGCCGACTGTACCTGACCGTCAATCAGAAACCCCAATCCATAGTGAAAGAAGTGCGACGCAGGCAACCGAGCGTTGCGGCGGAGAGAGCGTCGCCAGCGTGGCTGAGCCAGAGCGCGTGAACGCCATGGTGGTGGCGGCATTGCAGACAATGCGCGGCATGGCTTTGGTCAATGCGGCAACCCTGATCGCCGAACGGGGCGACCTCTCGCGATTTAGCAATCCGCGCCAGCTGATGGCCTATCTCGGGCTGGTGCCGTGCGAGCATTCGAGCGGTGCCAGCATCAAACGCGGCGGCCTCACCAAGGCCGGAAATAGTACCGCCCGCCGGCTGCTGATCGAGGCGCCCTGGAGCTACCGCTCAGCCGCGAGTTGCTGTTGCGGCAGGAGCGCCAGCCCAGGCTGATCCGGGACATCGCCTGGAAGGGGCAACTGCGGTTGTGCGCGCGCTATCGCAGGCTCGCCCGCACCGGCAAGCCGGCCAACCTCGTCACCACCGCGATCGCCCGCGAACTGGCTGGCTTCGTGTGGGCCATCGCCCGGCAAGTGACGGTGACGACAAACTGATCGCACAAGACCAATGATCGCAGCCAAAGGAGGCGCCAGCGAGCCACTCAACTTAGGACTTCCGGGCAAGGCTGGGGCGCGCTCGCGGTCAGGAGAACCCCGCATCCACTATCTGCCGGATCGCCGATCCGATGCTAGTCGCTAGACCGAGGCAGCTCCGCGACGTATCAACGGTCATGCGGTTCCAACCCGCGCATCAGAGGATGATCAACCGTCGTCATGACGGCCGTGCCTCCTGCCTTGCCTGGTACAGCCCAAAAACAAGCGCTTGAAAGAAAGCCACGAATTTACGCGCCTGCTACTTGGAAAGGCGGACATGAGAGTGGTACGCTTCTAACGCTTGTCTCCAGCGGTTGACGGCGGCGAGAATGGCATCGGCGGATTTGGTCCAGACGAACGGCTTGGGTTTGTCGTTGGTTTCGGCGATGAAGCGGTTGATGGCGGTCTGAAGCTCGACAATCGATGTGAAGACGCCGCGTTTGAGCCGTTGTCGGGTGAGCTTGGCAAACAGGCCTTCGACGGCATTGGTCCAGGAGCAGGAAGTCGGGGTGAAGTGGAAGGTGAAGCGCTGATGCCGCGCCAGCCAGGCAGTGACCTTTGGGTGCTTATGGGTGGCGTAGTTATCGAGCACGACGTGGACCTTTTGTCGGCCGCCACCTCACGCTCGATGGCATTGAGAAAGCGGATGAACTCCTGATGCCGGTGGCGCTGCATACAGCGGCCGATGACCTTGCCTTCGAGGATGTCGAGGGCGGCGAACAGGGTGGTGGTGCCGTGGCGCTTGTAATCATGGGTCATCGTGGCGCAGCGCCCCTTCTTCATCGGCAGGCCAGGCTGGGTGCGGTCGAGCGCCTGGATTTGGCTTTTCTCGTCGATGCTGAAGACCACGGCATGGGCCGGTGGATCGACATAAAGGCCAACGACATCCTTGAGCTTGTCGGCGAATCTGGGGTCGTTGGAGATCTTGAACGAGCGCACCCGATGTGGCTGAAGCCCTTGTCCCATCCAGATGCGCCGCACCGAAGACGGGCTGATCCCGACAGTCTTGGCCATTGCTGGCGCGCTCCAGTGGGTCGCCTCATGGGGCGGCGCTTGGTTGGTCAGCACGACGACCCGATCGACGGTCTCGGCGGGCAGCGGCGGAATGCGCGAGGGTCGGGTCTTGTCGCGGGTCAACCCCTGGATCCCTTCATGCATGAAGCGCTCCTGCCAGCGCCAGACCACGGTTTTGCCCTTGCCGACGGCTGGCGTTGGTGCCCTCACCCTCGGCTGTTATAATTAGAACAATGATCCGCGCGCGCCAAACGTGCTTCTGCGGGCTGTTGCGATTGCGAATGATCGTATCCAGCCGAACCCGATCCTCCGCAGTGACGGCGATGGATTCCCTTGCGCATCACCGACGCTCGCACAAAACCGTACCTTCAGAAACTCCTATTCGGACTCTTCTGTCAGGTGCTATCCACTAGGTCTTCCTCGCAGCGGCCATCCCTCTTGGCATCGGCGGGCAGATTGCATTGAAGTTGGCGGCCGGTGGTGCGGTTGCCATCATCGCGGACATCACATCCCACTAACCATTGTAATCTATATTCTCGCGGTCCTCTGTTACATTGTGGCCCCGAAGAAGATTCCCGTCTCCATCGCGTTCCCTTCGGTCCCGGCGAGCTATGCATTGGTCGCCGTCCTTGTGCATCTTCTATGGAACGAGCCTCCCAGCCTCCTACAGATTACGGGTCTCGCACTGATCGGCAGCGGGTGGTGCTTATTCATCAGCATTGAGCAGGCGGGCTATTCCGCCACTCTAATTGGCGAAAAACTCGCTGATTTCGCTAATGACTTGGTCTACCTCCGCATCGGAGAGCTGGGGGTACATCGGTAGGCTTAAGATCTGTCGGGCGGCGCGCTCGGTTAAGCCGAGACCTGACGGCCCGGCTACGCAGCGGTCGCGATACGCGGGTTGCAAATGGACTGGGACAGGGTAGTGGACCCCTGTTCCGATTCCGGCTGTCCGGAGCCGCTCCCGCAACGCATTGCGCTCGGCCAGGCGGATCACATATTGGTGAAAGACATGGATCGCACCCGCACGACGCGCCGGGCCGCCTAACGGCAATCCCGCCAGTCCTGCATCATATCGTGAAGCAATCGCTTGCCGCCGCGCATTGTTCCCCGGAAGGCTCCTGAGCTTGACATCGAGAATCGCGGCCTGGATAGGATCGAGGCGCGAATTTATGCCGCTGCGGGTGCTGACAAAGCGTTCCTTCCAACCATATTCGCGAATTTCGCGCAAGGCCGTGGCGATAGCGGCATCGTTGGTGATGGCCATGCCCCCATCGCCGGCTGCGCCGAGGTTCTTGGTCGGATAGAAGCTGAAACACCCAACGTCGCCGACGGAGCCCGTTGCTCGCCCGCGATAGGACGCTCCATGGCTCTGCGCGCAATCCTCGATCAGACGCAAGCCGTGCGCGCGGGCGATGTCACCAAGTGCGCAGAGTTCAGCGGGCTGGCCATAGAGGTGCACGGGCAACACCGCTGTCGGCCGCCCCGAGAGCGGCATCCGCAAGGCCCGCGAGAGTTCATACGGAGCCATCGTATATGTACCAGGCTCTATATCGATTAACACTGCGGCCGCACCAGCGCGTTCAATTGCCGCAACGGTGGCTACTGCAGTGTGCGACACAGTAAACACGAGATCGCCAGTGCCGATACCGCAAGCGCGCAAGGCAAGCTCGATCGCATCCGTGCCGCTTGCACAGGCAACGGCGTGAGCGACACTGATGAAATCTGCAAACGCCGACTCAAAGATCTCGACCTCTCGGCCGAGGGTATAGCCACCGCCCGCTAAGACGCGGCTTACCGCAGCGTCTATCTCGGGCTGCTGCGCGAGATAACCGGCGCGAGGATTGGTTTGGGGAATGTGGAGAAAGGAGCGGCCCAAGTTTTTAAACAGCACTACAAATAGTTTGTTAGACAGCGGCGGTAATAATCGAGAGACCTTCGCAGCCCTTCGGCAAGCGAAATGCGGGGATGCCAACCTGCAAGCATTCGGAAGCGGCGGTCATCAGTTAAAAAATCTCCGATATCAATTCGCTTGCGTTCCGGCGGAAACGCCCGGATTTCGTATGTGCCGCCGCCGTTAGCTTCAACGATAGTCTCGGCCAATTCCATCAAGCTACAGGGTTCGTCCCCCCCCACATTAAGGGCTAGCCCCACTACCTCCTCTGTGACAGCAGCCAAGAGGAAGGCCTCAGCCGCATCTTCGACATAGAGCAGGTCCCGACGCTGCTCACCCCCCCAGACCTCGAATGGCTCGCCCTCGATCACCCGGCGCAACCAGATGCCAAGGAAAGTCTGGCGGGCATCCTTGATGCGCATCCCCGGTCCGTAGACGTTAGTCAGCCGCAGGGAGCGGGTCTTGATCCCATAGACGTCCCGAAACAGCAGATGATAGGCCTCACCAGCCATCTTATTGACGCCGTTCACGTCCACTGGCCTCAGAGGATGGCGTTCATCGACCGGCAGATAGTGCGGTCGCCCGTAGATCTGGCGTGTTCCGGCATGGACGATGACGATATCGCGATTGACCGCGCGGCATGCTTCTAATAGTTGCAGTTGCGCTGTGCAATTGATCGCAAGATCGTCTACAGGGGCCGACATCGAGTCCAAATGGCTAGTCTGGGCGGCGAGGTTGAATAGGAAATCCCGACCTTTGAGGAGGTGCCCCATAATGTAGCCACCGCGGATATCGGCTATATTGATCTCCACCCGATCGCAGATATCCATAATATTCGCCGGATTGCCACCATATTCGGGGATCATGCTGTCGATTATAAGAACTCTCGCGCCCAGGCCGAGAAGGCGGCGTGCCAACGCGGAACCGATAAAACCCATACCACCGGTAATAACCACCCCCGCACCAGAAAAGACCTCAAGGCGAGGGTCGGAACACGAACTCATCATTTTTCGCGCCCAAGAGCTGCAGAGGGGTGTCCTGCCAACAGTTTCGGTCTCTCCCCCCTTAACCGCTGAGCGACTGCTCTCTTCAGCTTCGGGAACGGCCGCGGAAGGGTGTTGTGCCACAGCGCAAGGGTTATACTAAGAACGCTTTGAACTCACGGACTATTCCGGAGTGTCGGTGCCTTCGTGGGGTGATCTGCGAGTAATGGCGTCCACGCCGGAGAGAGCTTCGATACGCGCACGGGCGTAGCCGCGTCAACATACAACGATTGCGCTTCAGCGGATGGACCGCGGCGCTCACCAAGCGCCTTCACCAGGAGGGTCCGCGCCAGAACCCCCTGGGGAACGACAACCATATCACCAACACGAATTGCGTAGTGGGCTTTCTTGACGGCTAGCCCATTGACCGTCACCGCCCCAGCCGTGCAAAGGCGGGCGGCCCTCGAGCGGCTCTTGGCGAACCGCGCGTACCAAAGCCATTGATCCAGGCGCAGGCTCGACGGTTTGGGTGAGAGGACGCCCATCAAGCGAGAGTCAGCCCTCGTAGTTTGGCGAATGGGTGACCTTCGTCCATCCGTAATCGCGGACGGCCATTGCCGCCTTTTCGCCGACTGCGAGGCCGAGCAACAAAGCTCTCCCCGCCAGCTTCAGCGACGGCACGATATCCTAGCGCAACCAGCAAATGGCGCAACTGCTGCCTGTTGATGCCAGAGATCGCCGCCAGCTCACCCATCGCAACGGGGCCTCGCCGGGCGAGGCGGCGCGCTGCGCCAGCGAGTTTCTCGAGTCGATCCGGACGCATCGCAAGGCTGCCAAGTTGGCGCAACCCGATAGTGGCATAGAACGAAGGCGGCAATGCTGGATCGACTTCTATCACCTTGGCCAGGCGGTCGCTTGGAGGTAGCCGGGGCACCGGGCGATTGTGTTGCACGGCCCAGAGCAAGGCGCGAAAGCGCATGGTATCGGTGCGAAGAAGCGGCTCGAAATAGACGCTCTCAATGCCGAAGCGGATGCCCTGCCGACCCAACGCGTTTCGATCCAGGGGATCGAGCGCCTTGATCTGGGCACCGACCTCGGCTGCCGGCAAGAAACCGAGCGCACCGACCAGCTGGAAGACAAGCCCGCGCGCGTTACCGCCGATCGATAGGGCTTGCGCCGTAAAAAGCGGCGATAAACGCCGTTCGATCTCCGCGCGCAGAAAGGCTTGCAGCCGCTGGCGTATCCTTTCGCGTAGCTCACCTTCAACAAAGTCCGCAGCAAGCAGCTCCGCGCGTGGGGCGAGCGTCCGCTTCCCAGAGACCAGGCGACCGACGAAACCTCCGCGCCACATCAGGCTTCCAGTCGAATCGATGGCGAAGGCATTGTCGGGGTCTGCGAGGAGGCGATGGGCGCGGGCAGCTACTTCGTGGCGCACTATGCGGCCTGCCGCGGCGACCAGCATCCGTGCCTCAGCGCCGTCGCGCGCATCCGGTACAAAGCGCAACCCATTGAGGCGACCGACGTAGGTCCCCGCCACGTGGACCTCGCCGGCTTCCGAAACCTCGAATAGCAACTCACCGTCACAGGCGAGCTGACGCACAAGAAAGGTCGAACGCTGATCGACGAATCGCTGGGTGATGCGATCGTGAAGCGCATCCGAAAGCCGATCTTCGATGCTGCGAGCGCGATCCTGCCATGCGCCTGCATCCGCCACCCAGTCGCTCCGATGAGTTATATATGTCCAGGTGCGGATGTGCGCGATGCGCGCCATCAGTGCGTCGATATCGCCGCCGACGCTATCGAGATTCGCGATTTGGCCAGCGATCCATGACGACGGCAGCTGTTGCTCGGGGCCGGCGAGATGAATCAAGCATTGGGCTAGCAGACGCGTGTGGCCGTCGCTCAGAACCTTGCGGAAATCGGGTATCTGACACACTTCCCACAGCAGGCGGACCGCGCCGGGATGAACTGTCAGCGCTGCGATTTCCGGTTTGCGGGCGAGTACCTGCAGAGCGCGATGATCATCCGCCTCACGCGCCCGGACCAAACCCGAAACGGGAGGCCTCTCCTCCAGGCTTTTCAGCAAGGCCGCAACCGATTCGAAGCGGAGCCGCGAGTTGCGCCAATTCAGCCGCGTCAGCGGATCAAAGCGGTGAGACTCGACCGCCTCGACGATTTGCGGATCAAGCGAACTCTGCTCCGCGGTGGTGCCAAAGGTTCCGTTACTCATGTGTCGCCCCGCGCGCCCGGCAATTTGCGCGATCTCGGCCGCATTCAGTCGGCGAGGACCTCGGCCGTCAAATTTGTCGATCCTGGCAAAGGCGACATGGTCCAGATCCATGTTGAGTCCCATGCCGATCGCGTCCGTTGCAACGAGGTAATCGACCTCGCCAGCCTGAAACATGCCGACCTGCGCATTGCGTGCGCGGGGGCTTAGCGCCCCGAGAACAACCGCAGTGCCGCCGCGCTGGCGGCGGATGACCTCAGCAAGGGAAAATACATCCGCCACGGTGAACGCTACGACGGCGCTGCGCGGCGGTAGCCGTATCACCTTCTTGTGGCCAGTATAAGAGAGCGTCGAAAAACGCGGCCGGCTCACGTGCTCGACTTCGCGGACGAGCCGCCTCATGAGTGGTTTTATCGTATCTGCGCCAAGGAACATCGTCTCCTGGAGACCCCGGGCGTGCAAAAGGCGTGCGGTGAACACGTGGCCTCGTTCAGGATCGGCACAGAGCTGGATCTCATCGACCGCCAGGAAGTCGACTGGCCTATCAAGGGGCATCGATTCGACGGTGCATACGAAATAGGACGCGCTGGGCGGGGAAATCTTCTCCTCGCCGGTGATCAGAGCAACCGAGCGCGCGCCCCTTAACTTGACGATCCTATCATAAATCTCTCTCGCCAGCAGGCGCAGCGGAAAGCCGATTACTCCGCTGCGGTAGCCGAGCATGCGCTCGATGGCGAGGTGAGTCTTGCCGGTGTTGGTCGGCCCGAGGACCGCGACGAGTCGCGGAGCGGAACTCAGCATGGCCATGGACATTAAGGTATCGGGCCGGAGCGGGGGGAGAGCAAGAGCAAACTGACGATGCGATCGTCGAGACGAAAAGCAGCTCGGGTTAGGTCAGCCCCCCAGTTAACCGATTCTTCGCCGCTTTGGGCAAATATACCATGTCATGAGGCGATACACGCAATGATTGTAACTCAACGGGAACGATCCGAATCCCTCCTTGAGAACTACTGCTCTCGGCTCGGAACCCTACTCGAACGGCAGTATACCGGACTGGCGCTGCTCGCCGCAAAGCAGGAGGCTGACGCTGCTGCCAAGCGTGCCGAGGAAGCGATGCTGGCGGCACAGGCGGCCGATCTCGCAAAAACCAAGTTCCTTGCCAACATGGCCCACGAGCTGCGCACGCCGCTTAACGCGATCATCGGATTTTCGGAGATCATAAAGCTCGACAACATTCAGGCAAGGGAGCGGTATCCGCAATATGCCGAATACATTCATGATGCTGGTATCCTTTTACTAAACATTATAAATGGGCTGCTTGATCTTGCGAGAATCGAAGCGGGCAAAGTCCATCTTGAGGAGCAGCTCGTTGGTGTTGGAGAATTGATTCAGTCGGCAATCCGCACCATCGATCCGATTGCCCATAAGAAATCGATTCAAGTCAAGTGCGAACCCGCGGACGCGACAGCGCTCATCCATGTCGATCGGACAAAGTTTAGACAGATTATGCTCAACCTCTTATCTAATGGTGTAAAATTTACCGAACCTCGGGGGCAAATTTCGATCAGTTCTCGCATCAACGCCGACGGCGACTTGATAATTTCTGTCAAAGACACGGGGATCGGGATCGCGCCCGAGCATCTGCATAGAGTGTTAAGGCCCTTCGAACAGGTCGCAGATCACTTGACCAAAGAAAACGAAGGAGCAGGATTGGGGCTGCCGATCGCCCGAGCGCTGATTGAGTTGCACGGTGGCGAATTGGCCATAACCAGTGATCTCGGCGCTGGAACAACAGTGGCGCTCAGGCTCCCCTGTGACAGGGTTCATCGTGTTGCCCCTGCCGATCCCGATAATGCGTTGGCCTCTCTTCAGCCGCGAGTAGGCGGCTCACCCTGACCCATCGTTATCGTCCTTTGCAGGCAAGGAACCGATGAAGAAGAGCGACTGTGAATGCAGCGACGCGCGTGTTGGGCGCGTCATCGCGATTACACCCTCCCAAGCTATCGTATTGCTCGAAAGCCACAAAGTCACACCAACAGGGAACGTAGTCGTACCGCTCGAAGTCGGGACGCTCGTCAAGCTACACAGCCGCGTCTCGGTGGTTTACGGCATGATCACTGGGCTCAGGGTTCCGTTGCCCAGCCCAGAGCCTTCCGACAAGGATTTGAAGCTCGTCGAACTAGACTTGGTCGGTGAGATCCTGGACGCCAGCGGCAGCGATGGCTCCTTCCGGCGCGGCGTCTCTGCGTATCCGGCGCTGGACGAGCTCGTATACCGTGCCTCAGCCGCAGATCTCGCGAAAGTTTATGCGCGGCCAAGCTCGGCGACCGCTCAGGTCGGCACGATCCATCAGGATAGTGCCGTGCCAGCGTACGTGTTGACCGATGAGTTGTTCGGCAAGCATTTTAGCATCGTCGGCACTACGGGATCTGGTAAATCTTGTGTTGTCGCCACTATCCTGAATGCCGTCATCGAACGCAATCCCAACGCTCACCTGATGTTGCTTGATCCACATAGTGAATATTCGAGCGCGTTCAAGGAGCGTGCAGCAGTGCTCAGCCCGGGCGACGGCTTGTATCTTCCCTATTGGCTATTCAATTTTGATGAATTAGTCGAGATCGTGATCAGATCCAATCCGAACCTCGAGCAGGCTAAAATATTGGGAGACGCGGTGATGGCCGCGAAGCAATCGTATTTTGCCAAAGCGGGGTTAGATGGGCTTGGGACCGTCGATACCCCCGCCCCGTATCGCATGTCGGACGTGATTCGCTTTCTCGACACGGCAATGGGAAGTCTCAATCGTCCTGATGGTGTCGCAGCCTATCAGACCGTAAAAAACCGAATACTTTCCCTCCAGAACGATGCCCGTTACGGCTTCGTATTCGGCAACCGTCTGACCCTGCGCGACGAATTTGCCGATATTCTCGCCCAATTGTTTCGCATTCCGGTAAATGGTAAGCCAATTACCATTCTTGACGTTTCAGGAGTTCCTTCGGAAGTTCTGAATGTCGTGGTCTCGGTCCTTTGTCGGCTCGCTTTCGATTTCGCCCTGTGGAGCGAGACACCGGTCCCGATTACGATAATTTGTGAAGAAGCGCACCGTTACGCCCCGCGCGACACAGAACGAGGATTTGAGGCGGCCAAACAGGCGCTGTTTCGCATTGCCAAAGAGGGCCGCAAGTATGGGGTGTCGCTTTGCGTCGTCAGTCAGCGCCCGTCGGATCTAGCCCCGGGCCTTCTCTCGCAGTGCAATACAATGTTCGCGTTCCGAATGACCAGTCACGAGGACCAAGACATCGTGCGCAGTGCCGTCCCGGAGGCGTCTCACGGGTTGATGAATTTCTTGCCGGCTCTACGCAACGGCGAAGCGATCGCGGTTGGCGAAGGTGTGGCGATGCCGATGCGGATATGTTTCAGTCTATTACCCGACGACCGCCGTCCCAAGAGTGCGACGACGTCATTCACCAGCGCGTGGTCGACGGGCAGCGACGGCACGCAGATCGAGCGGACGGTCGAGCGTTGGCGACGAGGCATGCGACACGCTTCTGGGTAGTTCGTTCGACGGAGCGCGGCAGCGAAGGCCGTGCCCGTCTCCGCGCAGACTTTGGCGAACGCACGACAACTTGGGGATGGGGACGGCACCGAGCGACATGCATCTTGCACCCGCAAGGCTTTCGTCACATATCCTCGGCGCGTTCCCGCCAACCCGCGACGGCAGACCATGACCCAGGAAACCAGAGCCTTCCAGGCGGAAGTCAGCCGCCTACTCGAGATTGTCGCGCACTCGCTCTACAGTGAAAAAGAGATCTTTCTCCGCGAACTGATTTCGAATGCCTCGGACGCTTGCGACCGGTTGCGCTACGCCGCGCTAATCGAGCCGGAACTGGCCGAGGCCGAAGCCAATTTTTCGGTGATCCTCGTTCCCGACAAGTCTGCCCGGACCTTGACAGTCATCGATAACGGCATCGGCATGAATCGAGAGGAGCTCATCGAAAATCTCGGCACGATCGCGCGGTCCGGGACGGCGGCTTTTGTCAATCAGTTGTCAGGCGACGCCCGTAAAGATATGAGCCTGATCGGCCAATTTGGCGTGGGCTTCTATTCGGCATTCATGGTCGCCGAGACGGTGGAGGTGAAGAGCCGCAAGGCTGGCGAGAGCCAAGGCTGGCGCTGGATCTCGGATGGCAAGGGTGAGTTCGCGATCGAGCCTTGCCCCGAGGCAACACGGGGCACGGCAATCGACGTCCATTTGCGCGAAGGAGAGGAAGAGTATCTCGATCCGGCGCGACTTCGTAGGATCGTCAGCACTTATTCCGATCATATTGGGCTGCCCATTATTCTCCGAGATGCGGGGAAGGAAGAGACCATCAATACCGCCTCAGCTCTGTGGACCCGCGCGAAATCGGAAATTACTCAGGAACAGTACAACGAGTTTTATCATCACGTAGGCCACAGCTTCGATGACCCTTGGTTGACTTTGCATACCAAGGCGGAGGGGGTGCTGGAATACACCAGCCTCATCTTCGTCCCCTCGGCGAAACCGTTCGACTTATTTGATCCGGAGCGAAAGAGTCGGGTGAAGCTCTATGTCCGTCGAGTGTTCATCACTGACGAAGGGACCAATCTGCTGCCACCATATTTGCGCTTCCTGCGAGGTGTCGTCGACAGCGAGGATCTCCCGCTCAACATCAGCCGCGAGATGCTGCAATCGAACCCGATGGCATCGCGCATCCGGCAGCAGCTGACCACGCGGGTATTGACTGAATTGGGCAAGAAAGCGGGCGAGGCACAAGAGGAATATTCCAAATTCTGGGACAATTTTGGAGCGGTCTTGAAGGAGGGTCTCTACGAGGATCGCGAGCACCGCGACGAGTTGCTAGGATTGGTGCGCTTCCGCTCAACGGAGCGCGACGGTTTGGTCTCGCTGGACGACTACGTCGCGGCAATGAGGCCGGGGCAGGACGCGATCTACACGATCATGGGCGACAATTTCGACGTCACCACGCGGAGCCCACAGCTCGAAGGCTTTCGCGCGCGCGTCGTGGAGGTGTTGCTGATGACGGACCCGATCGACGAGTTCTGGGTGCCGGCAATCGGCACTTATAAAGACAAACCGTTCAAATCGGCGACGCGCGGTGGAGCTGATCTCGATAAAATCACACCGCCCGATGACAGCAGAGACGAAAGGCCCGAGCCGCCAGCCAAACTCGCCAGTTTGATTGCGATATTCAAGCTAGCGCTGGGCGACGCGGTGAAGGACGTCCGCAGCTCCGATCGGCTAACCGACAGCGCCGTCTGCCTTGTCGCCGCCGAGGGCGACATGGACATGCATCTCGAGCGACTGTTGAAACAGCACCGCCAGCTCGACACCATGTCCAAACGGATCCTCGAGCTGAATCCGCGCCACAAGCTGATCAAGCGACTCGCTGCGATTGTCGGCGAAGTTGGTGCCTCGGATCAGCTTTCTGAATTTGCTTGGCTTTTTCTCGACCAAGCGCGGATCGTAGAAGGTGAGCAGCTGCCCGACCCTCCCGCTTTCGCGCGCCGTCTTGCGACTTTGCTAGAGCGTGGCTTGCCCGCAGCGGCATGAGACCGAGGGGGCCGAACAACGCGCCTCAGCTATCCCGGAAAGACAAAGTAACGAGGGCCGCTCTACCGCGATCGAGGTGGCGCTTCGCTTCTACCCGAATGTACGGCCGAGTAATTGGGTGATTATTTAGTAATGGCCCGTGACCTGGGCCGATTTTCTTATCCATCGACGAGTAGAGTCGGTTGCCCATTTGAGCCAGTCTGCCTCGGTGTCGCAACGGACGGGGCACAAACCCCCGATTGCGCGCCGCATCGCGACGTCAAGCCGCCATCTTGTCTTTTTCTCATCTGTCAGCCTCTCCTTGCTATCTCGGAGCAGACTTCACCTTAACCCTGGTCCTATTTTCGGCGTCCGCTTCAGCGCCTCTGAACCCGGCACGACGCCACGCACCCACGAGGTCGTAGCCTTGTCTCTGGGCCGGAGTCGTCTCACAGGCGGTGATCTCGCCATATTGAGCCCATCGTGTACTGCCCTCCCAGAACGCTCGAACCCGCCGTACCCTTGGGATATAGACGCGGCAAAGGCCGCAAAGCGGCCTGAATGCGGTTACGCACCGGCTGAGCGTGATCGCTTCGCTGGCAGCCTATAAGCTGCTTCCCGCGCCAAAATTACGCCGAATTAATCCGTGTGAAAGCCGTCTGTTAGCTCGTTGCATCAATTGTACCGCGATCCGCTCTAGCTCGGCAGCGCTTCGGCGGCACAAGCTTCGTTTTGGAGGAGAAGAAATGAGAGAATTTGGGAATGAGCGCGCCGGCTCTCCCTGGCTGAACCGAAAGCGCTCAGCGGCGATCGGTTTCGGCCTTGGGGCGACCCTTGCCCTATCGCCCTTCGTCTGGGCCGAAAATCCGCCCGCTGCGGGGAGTCCGCCGCAAGCGACGCAAACGACACCACAGACGATGACGTCGCCGATTGCACTAAACCAGCACCAGAGCCTTGCGCCCCTGGTCAAGAAGGTCTCGCCCGCGGTCGTAAATATCTCGGTATCGCGCCGGGCCGATGCCGCTGTCATGTCCGAAGAGCCCGAATTGGCCCCCTCGCCGGGATTTCCCAATTCGCCGTTCGATCAATTTCTGCGACGCTTTTTCGAGCAACAGGGCCCGGGGAGCCAGCGACATCTCTTTCCGCAAGGATCGGGAAACGCGGCCCAGCGTATTGCGCTCGGATCTGGTTTCATCATTGATCCGTCGGGTTACGTTGTAACCAATAGTCATGTAATCGGCGACGCCGGAAAAGTGGAGGTCACCCTTCAGGACAATAGCAAATACACGGCGAAAATTGTCGGTCGTGACCCTAAGACTGACATCGCTCTTTTGAAGATTGAGTCAAACAAGCCGTTGCCCTACGTAACGTTCGGCGACAGCGGCGCGTCTCAAGTCGGCGATTGGGTAATGGCGGTCGGAAACCCGTTTGGCCTCGGCGGGACGGTGACTACCGGGATCATTTCAGCCCGTGGGCGCGATATTCACTCAGGCCCCTTCGACGATTTTCTGCAGATCGACGCGCCGATCAATCGCGGCAATTCCGGCGGGCCGACATTCAATCTCGAAGGCGAGGTGATCGGCATTAATACGGCGATCTATTCCCCGAACGGCGGAAGCGTCGGCATCGGCTTTGCGGTGCCGTCCAACGTTGCGAAAGCAGTCGCGACCCAACTCATGGAGCACGGCAAGGTCAGCCGCGGCTGGCTCGGAGTACAGATCCAAGAGGTGACACCGGCGATCGCGGCGAGCCTTGGCTTGCACGGCGAGCAGGGCGCTCTCGTGGCCGTCGTTACGCCGGACAGCCCTGGTGCGAGAGCCGGCCTTAAGCAAGGCGACATCATTCTGTCGTTCAATGGGGAGGACGTCGCTCACCTGCGCGACCTGCCGCGTCTGGTTGCAGCCGCCGCCCCCGACAGCCACGCGGCAATGACCGTATGGCGAAACGGCCAGACGCTCCAGTTGCAGACCACTATTGGGGAGCTCGCGGATAACGATCGGGTCGCCGCAGCGGAAGAGGAGCAACCGTCGCGGGCGGAAGCACTGGGCATGCACTTCTCTCCAATGACGAGCGAGTTTCGGCGCGACCTGCACCTGGGCAAAGATGCGCATGGTGTGGTCGTGGAGCGGGTCGACAGCGGCAGCCCGGCCGATGATGTGGGGCTACGCGACGGGGACGTTTTGGTCTCGGTGAACCAGCAGCCCGTCAATACACCGCAGGAGGCGGCAGGGAAACTGAAGGAGATTGCGGCTTCGTCGAAGAAGAGCGCACTCTTGCTGCTGAACCGTCACGGAGTTACCCAATATGTCGGTGTGAGCCTGGGCGAGAATCGCGGATAGCCGACCGGGCAGACGGCTCCCTGGCCTGACACGTCAGGGAGCTGATTCCCGATGAACCCGTAAAACAAATGACTTAGCGCGGCCGCCCCGCCGGCTCGTACTGCTTGCCACCGTTTCGCGGTGACAACGGCACGCGCGCCTCAAGCCGTTCGAGCTCGATCCGCGTCCGTGCACCAGCTCGCAATAGACGGTCTGTCGCCTCGCGTAATCCGGCTCGGCTCTCGGGTGTGTCACGAGCAAGAGCCGCATCGAAGGCCGTTAGAAACGCTTCGATGTCAGCCTCCACCCGCTCACGCAACGCTCTATCGATGAATACCCCCCCGTCCCCAGAGATTTGCGGTTCAGAGATCATTTGGAGAGGCGCTCCGTTTGCCCCTTGCGCAGCAGACGGCCCAAAACTCTGTAGACCCGGTGCGGAAGGCGGAGCAGCCCGCTCAGTCGAAGTGCGGAGCACATCTCTGCCAGGAGATTGTGCACCAGGTTCGGAATGCGTGTCATGGCCGTGAGTCGGCGGCAGATGAAGCCTACGGCTGGCCTCGCCATATCTGGACGACATCAAAGCGGGATTGGGCGGGCGTGGTAGGTTGCCGTGTGCCCTCTCTTCTCGGTCGTTGGGAACTGAAGGGCCAGGCTCGGCCCATTCCGGCCGATCGGGCCCTCCTTCTGTTTCGAGCCGCGGCGGGTTCAGCAGGGAATCGCTCGCCAGCGGCCCAATTGTTGGTGCCTCTCCCCGCTGCGGCTGACGAGGAGAGGGTTCGGTTGGGTAGCTTTTGACCAATTGCGGTTCCGGCGGTGGCGGAGCGTTCGGGGTCGGAGCCGCGCCCCGCGCACGGCTGCGGCTAACAATATAGCTAATCGCCGGAGGGGAACAGTCGTATGTCCTAGCAATGTTTGCTAGAGTTTCGCCAGCCTCATATCGGGCCATAATCGATGGCCAATCCTGTTGGGGTATTTTCCCTCTTTTACTTGATCGTTCCATTCCACGGCCCTTCGGCTGCAACCCGGCTGTGCTGGTCCTCGCCTTCTCGGCTCACAGAATTTCGCGAGCCGAGAGGACTCCCGCCAAAACGCACGATATAAAGCTTGACGGCTAGAGCGACGATTCAGCCAAGCGATCCAGCGAGGCCAACGCGAGTACCGCAACCCGAGCCCAATCTTCGTGTTGATAATAGCGATCGACGAGTTACCAGTGAAGGGGATTTATTCGTTTTTGAGAAGTCGTGAGCAAGCCAGCTACCGGTGCGAGCGGGTCAGATGTGCACGATTTTGCCCGGGTTCAGGATGTTGGCCGGGTCAAGTGCTCGTTTGATCGCACGCATGACGCTGACCCCTTCCCCAATCTCGCTAACCAGATGCTCCATCTTCCCGTATCCGACGCCGTGTTCACCCGTGCTCGTCCCCTCCATGGCGAGCGCGCGCGCCACCATGCTGTCGTTAAGCCGGCTGGCTTCGGAGATCTCTTCGGGCCGATTCGGATCGATCATAAAGACAATATGAAAGTTGCCGTCACCAACATGCCCGACAAGTGCAGATGGAATCGATGAACCTGCAAGATCCCGCTTAGTTTCGCTAATGCACTCGGCGAGACGCGAGATTGGCACGCAAATGTCCGTCGCCCAACCTTTCGACCCAGGTCGCAACGCCAGCGCCGCATAATAGGCATCGTGGCGCGCCTGCCAGAGCTTCGAACGATCTTCGGGTGCCGTCGCCCACCGGAAATCAGCGCCCCCGTGCTCGCCGGCGATCGCCTCTACGCCTTCGGCCTGCTCGGCTACTCCGCCTGCCGTTCCATGAAACTCAAAAAAAAGAGTAGGGGCAACCTTGTAATCAAGTTTCGAATACTTGTTAATCGCTGCAATCTGCGTTTCGTCGAGCAGTTCGATCCGGGCTATAGGTATCCCATTCTGAATAGTTAGAATAACCGTATTGACGGCATCCTCAATTGTCGGGAAGCCGCATACTGCTGCTGAAATCGCTTCGGGGATACCATAAAGTCTTACGCTCAGCTCAGTAATGATCCCCAGGGTGCCTTCCGAACCGATGAAAAGGCGCGTCAGATCGTAACCGGCCGCCGATTTGCGAGCGCGACGTGCAGTTCGGATTACGCGGCCGTCGGCGAGCACAACGGTAAGCGCGAGCACGTTTTCACGCATCGTACCGTAACGTACCGCGTTGGTCCCCGAGGCGCGTGTCGCCGCCATGCCACCGAGCGATGCGTCAGCCCCGGGGTCAATCGGGAAGAATAAGCCGGTGTCGTGCAGATGCTCGTTGAGTTGCTTGCGGGTAACCCCGGCCTCGACGGTAGCATCGAGATCTTCGGGGTTGACGCGCAGGATCCGGTTCATCTGCGACAGGTCGAGACAAATGCCGCCGGCAAGGGCGGCGACATGACCTTCGAGCGAGGTCCCTGCACCAAAGGCGATGACCGGTGTAGCGCATTCGGCACAGAGACTGACAATTGCCGACACCTCTTCGGTATTGCGAGCAAAGGCGACCGCGTCCGGAGCATGGGGGGCATGATAGGACTCGTCCTTGCCATGCTGGGCGCAGATCGCCGCTGAAGTGGAGAGGCGATCGCCGAGCAGCTTGCGCAGCGCGGCCAGCAGAGACTGGTCGATAGGCTTACGATGAAGGGCGGATGCGGGCATAGCGGCGGCCAGTAAGATCGAACCCTGAATGGGATTTCAAGCATTACTCCTGACGCGGAGCTGCGGCAATCTGATTAGTCCCGGCTGGGCTGGTAGCCAGGGGAATCGCAGGCTCCTCGCCGGGCGAGACAGCAAATCCGGGGGCCGCGGCGTTGGCTGTTCTCGGCCGCCCGGGGGCTCATCATTGAGCAACCTCAGCAGAACCACTACGTTTGCTACGGTTGCGCGTGCATGAGTTGGAGATAGGCGATGGCTCTGAGAGCGGTGATGCTCGACGACAAGTACAGCCTTGATGAGGGCCGGATTTACTTGACTGGTACTCAGGCGCTGGTGCGCTTGCCAATGATGCAGCGGCAGCGCGATGTCCTTGCAGGGCTCAATACCGGGTGCTTCATCTCGGGTTATCGCGGCTCACCTTTGGGCGGCTTCGATCAGGCTCTGTGGGGCGCCCGTCGATTTCTCGGGCCGAGCCACATTCACTTTCAGCCGGCGATCAACGAGGAACTCGGAGCAACGGCAGTTTGGGGAAGCCAGCAAATCAATCTGTTTCCCGGCTCCAAATACGACGGCGTATTTGCGCTGTGGTACGCCAAGGGGCCCGGGGTCGATCGCAGCGGCGACGCACTCAAGCACGGCAACGCCGCCGGCTCCGCGCAGCACGGCGGAGTGCTGCTACTCGCAGGCGATGACCATACGTGCAAATCCTCGACCCTGCCGCACCAGTCCGAATATGCGTTCATGGATGCGTGCATCCCGGTATTGAACCCGTCCGGAGTGCAGGAGCTGCTCGATCTCGGCCTCTATGGCTGGGCTATGTCGCGCTATTCGGGTTGCTGGATCGCTTTCAAGACCATCGCCGAGACCGTCGACAGCTCCGCCTCGATCGAGGTCGGCCCGGAGCGAGTTGAGATCGTACAGCCCAACGATTTCGAGATGCCGCCAGGCGGGCTCAATATCCGTTGGCCGGACCAGCCGCTCGACCAGGAATATCGACTGCACCGATACAAGCTCTACGCGGCACTCGCCTTTGCTCGCGCGAACCATCTCGACCGCATGGTCATCGACAGCCCGCGGCCGCGTTTCGGCATTGTGACCACCGGCAAATCCTATCTCGACGTGCGCCAAGCCCTCGACGACCTCGGAATCGATGACGCACACGCCGCGGACATCGGTATACGTCTTTACAAAGTGGCGATGTCCTGGCCGCTCGAACGCGAAGGGATCCGGCGCTTTTCCGAGGGACTCGAAGAGATCCTCGTTGTGGAAGAAAAGCGCGCAATCATCGAGAACCAATTCAAAGAGCAACTCTACAATTGGCGCGCGGACGTCCGCCCAAGGGTTGTCGGCAAGTTTGATGAGAACCGAAAATGGATTCTGCCGTCGAACGGCGAGCTGACACCAGCCCAAATCGCGCGGGTTATCGCTGATCGCATCGCCCGCTTTCATACTTCGCCCGAGATTGCCAAGCGCGTTGCTTTCCTGGATGCCAAGGAACGTCAACTTGGCGGCAACGTGGTGCCATTCTCCCGGACGCCCTATTTTTGCTCGGGCTGCCCGCACAATACCTCGACGAAGGTCCCGGAGGGCAGCCGTGCGCTCGCCGGCATCGGCTGCCATTACCTGGCCCAGTTCATGGACCGGTCAACCGCGACCTTCACGCAGATGGGCGGCGAAGGCGCACCGTGGATCGGTCAGGCGCCATTTACCGAAACCCCTCACGTTTTCGCCAATCTGGGCGACGGCACCTACACCCATTCGGGCGTGTTGGCGGTCCGTGCGGCGGTCGCCGCCAAGGTCAATATAACCTACAAACTGCTGTTTAACGACGCCGTCGCAATGACCGGCGGCCAGCCGATCGATGGCGGATTGACTGTGCCGACACTTACTCGGCAGCTCGCCGCCGAAGGGGTTGGGCGCATCATCGTGGCGACTGACGAACCCGATAAATATCCCGTGGATGCGGGTTTTGCTCCTCAAGCGACAGTGCGTCACCGCGACGGCCTCGACGCGGTCCAGCGCGAGCTACGGGAAATCGCAGGGGTCACCGCGATCGTCTACGACCAAACCTGCGCTGCCGAGAAGCGCCGCCGTCGCCGCCGCGGACGCTTTCCCGATCCCGTCAAACGCGTAATGATCAACGACCTCGTCTGCGAAGGCTGCGGCGATTGCTCGAGAACGTCGAATTGCCTTTCGGTGGTACCGATCGAGACTGAGTTTGGGCGCAAGCGGGCTATCGATCAGTCGAGCTGCAACAAGGATTACTCTTGTCTCGAAGGTTTTTGCCCGAGCTTTGTCACAGTCCATGGTGGGTGGCTCAAGAAGCCAAACGCCGGTGATCATGGCAACAACGGCCTGCCGGGGCTGCCCGAACCCATTCTGCCGCCTCTCGATCAACCTTACGGCATCCTCATCACCGGTGTCGGCGGGACGGGTGTCGTAACCATTGGTGCGCTCCTTGGCATGGCAGCGCACCTCGAACAGAAGGGCTGCACCGTACTCGACATGACGGGCCTCGCTCAAAAGGGCGGCGCGGTCTACAGCCACGTCCGCATCGCTCGGGAGCCCGATGAGATCCACGCGGTGCGGATTGCCTCCGGTGGTGCAAGCTTACTCTTGGGCTGCGATCTCGTTGTTTCGGCGAGCGCCGATGCTCTGTCGAAGCTACAGCTCGGTCACAGCCGGGCAATTGTTAATAGCCACGAGACGATTATCGGCGAGTTTACCCGCGACCCCGACCTTAAATTTCCGGCACGCGAGATGCAGCGGAGCATTTCCGAAACGGCCGGCCCAGACAACACGGAATTCCTCGACGCGACCCACCTGGCGACCGGTCTTCTCGGTGATTCGATCGCAAGCAATCTCTTTATGCTGGGTTATGCGTATCAACGTGGATTAGTGCCGGTCTCGGCTGGCGCAATCGAGCAAGCGATCGCCTTGAATGGTGTCGCGGTGGAATTGAACCTCGATGCGTTCCGCTGGGGACGGCTCGCGGCTGTCGATCCTGCTCTCGTCGAAGGCCGAGCTACCGCTTCCGCTACGGTGCCGGCCAGCCACCGGCTCTCCGAAACGCTCGAGCAGATCATCGAGCGCCGGATCGCGTTCCTGACGGAATACCAAAACGCCGCGTATGCCGCGCGCTATGCCAGCTGGATCCGCCGTTTAAGAGAGGTCGAGACTGCGTGCCTCCCTGGCCAGACCGCGCTCACCCAAACTGTCGCCCAGGCGCTCTTCAAACTCATGGCCTACAAGGACGAATACGAGGTCGCCCGGCTTTACGCGGAAAGCGATTTCCTGAAGCGCGTTGCCGACCGCTTCGAGGGGGCCTACGAGCTCAATTTTCACTTGGCGCCGCCGCTGCTCGGCGACCGCGACCCGGAGACGGGGCATTTACGCAAGCGCAGCTTTGGTCCGAGGATGCTGTGGGTCTTTCGCATCCTGGCGCGGATGCGCGGTCTTCGTGGCACGCGTTTCGACATCTTTGGCCGCACTCAGGAGCGGCGCGCCGAACGGCAGCTGATTGGTGAGTACCAAGACGTGATCGAGGAAATCCTGGCCCGCTTATCGCCTGCCAATCATGCAACCGCGGTCGAACTCGCCGCCTTGCCCCTTGAGATCCGCGGTTTCGGCCACATCAAGCAAGCAAGTCTCGTCCGCGTCAAAGCGAAAGAGGAGGCGCTCCTCATTCGCTTCCGCTCGGCGCCGTCGCCGCACGTCCTCGCGGCTGAATAACCATTTGCGCCGGTTCCGCGCCGGGGCGGTTCAACCCAGCCCGTTTCATCCAGCTTCGAAGGGGAGGGCAATGAAGCGAGTATTCCCCTCGCGCTCGACGCGCAGAATAACATTCTTGCGTCCGTTCTTTCGAGCTGCAGCGACCTTTTGCTGCAGCTCCTCAAGAGATCCCACCGACTCATGGCCTACCGCGATAACGAGATCGCCCGGACGCAGGCCCTGTGTAGCTGCCGGGCCGTTCTGCGGGACTTCGGTGATGACGGCGCCTTTTGTCGTATCGGGTAGTGAAAACTGCTTGCGCAGCTCGGCCGTCGGCTTGGCGAACTTGAGGCCGAGCGCATCGATGCTCGGCGGCGCCTTCGGCTTCTCCGGCTCGGGCGTGGGAGGTGTGGGGCGGTTCGGGTTTAACGCCGCAACCTTGAGCTCGACCTCTTGGTCCTTGCCGTCTCGCCACACCATCAGCTTGACCGGCTTCTCAGGGGGCGTCTCGGCTACTAGCCGAGGCAGCTGCCGGCTGCGGTCGATCGGCTTGCCGTCGTAGGCGAGAATAACATCACCCGGCTGCAGTTTTGCCTGCGCCGCCGGGCTTGCTGGATCGATCGCAGCGATCATGGCGCCGCGACCCTTGTCAAGTCCGACAGCCTCCGCGATATCGTCGGTGACCGGTTGGATGCGTGCGCCGATCCAACCGCGCTCTACTTTGCCGCTGACCCTCAACTGCTCGATGATGGGCCGAGCGAAAGATGATGGGATGGCGAAACCTATACCGATCGAACCGCCAGAGGGCGAGAAGATCGCGGTATTGATGCCGATAACCTCGCCGGCAAGGTTGAACATTGGCCCGCCAGAATTGCCGCGGTTGATCGACGCGTCGGTCTGGAGAAAATCGTCATACGGGCTGGAATGGATGTCCCGCGCCGTGGCGGAGATGATGCCGGACGTCACCGTGCCGCCGAGACCGAAAGGGTTACCGATCGCGAGCACCCAGTCGCCCACCTTCGCCTTATTCGAATCTCCCCAGATGGCCGCCGGCAGCGGTACCTTTGCTTCGACTTTGAGAAGGGCGAGATCGCTCAATGCGTCGCGACCGACGACTTCGGCCTGCAAGGTCGTGTCGTCCGACAAGGTCACGGCTATCTGCTCGGCATTGGCGATGACATGGTTGTTGGTGACGATGAGACCAGAGGGATCGATGATGAACCCCGAACCGAGCGAGGCTACCCGAGATGTCGGCGGATTGGGGGCTCCCGGCGCACCCTTCTCGCCGAAGAAGTCGCGAAAGAACTCGTCGAGTGGCGCTCCCGGGCCGGGTAGCTGCGCTTCCGGACCGCCTTTCGGGATAGGTGCTGCAGTAACTTGAGTGGTCGAAATGTTGACAACACCTCCGACCAGCTTTGCCGCCAGCTGTGCGAAAACTTCGGCAAATGGCGTCTCTTGCGGCGCGTCGGCGCGGCTCGACGTGGTCACCATAAGAAGCAGTGTCATCAGTCCCGCACGCGTCGGGCTCCGGCGACCTAGAAACCTCACGCGATCTCTCCTCGCGATAAACCCTGCCGACGACCCGCCGCCCGCCCCGATGGACCGGGTGCTGGTGTTTCCCAGGCGCTCGATATGAAATGGCAGCGAGCTTTGCAAGACGGAACAATTGCGTGAAAACCGACAATCACGTGGCGGCGTACGAGACGTTGAGGGGGCTATTCGACGCAGCCCTTGCCGCCGCCGACCCCTCTCAGGCTCTCGATGGGCGAATTCCGACACCGGTCAGAGGGCGCACGGTAGTGGTTGGCGCCGGCAAGGCTTCAGCGGCGATGGCGCGAGCGTTTGAGGCCGCCTGGCCCGGCCCGCTCGAGGGTCTTGTCATCACTCGTTACGGGCATGCCGTACCCTGTGGCCGCATCGAAGTCGTCGAGGCGGGTCACCCCGTGCCCGATGCTGCGGGCGAACAGGCCGCGCGCCGAATTCTCACTTTGGCGCGCGGCCTGGGACGGCAGGATCAGCTGGTGTTTCTTGCATCGGGTGGCGGATCGGCACTGCTCTCCGTTCCCGCTCCCCAGATTACGCTGGCTGACAAACAGGCTGTAACGCGCGCGCTCCTGCGCTCCGGAGCCACGATCACCGAGATCAACACGGTGAGAAAACACCTTTCAGCCATCAAAGGCGGGAGGCTCGCCGCCGCCGCCGCGCCAGCGCGCATCGTCACACTGGCGATCTCTGACGTTCCGGGCGACGACCCCGCGGTCATCGCCTCGGGTCCGACAGCGCCCGATCCGACCACTTTTTCCGAGGCACGCTCGGTGCTAGCCAAGCACCGGATCACCGAACCGAAGGCCGTCCTCACACGCCTCGCGGGACAGGCGGAGGAAGAAACACCGAAACCCGAGGACCCGATATTCGATCGGGCGCGGTTCGACCTGATCGCCAGCCCGCAGCGGTCTCTCCAAGCCGCCGCCGCGGCAGCCGACCGGCGGCAGATCATACCAATCGTTCTCAGCGACCGGATCGAGGGGGAAGCGCGTCAGGTGGCACTGGTCCACGCGGCGATCGCATTTCAGGTTCGCGCAGGAAAGTTCAGGGTCGGCGGACATCTCGTCTCTCCCCCGGCCGTGATTCTGTCGGGCGGCGAGACCACTGTCACGCTTACCGGCGGGGGCCGCGGCGGACGCAACACCGAGTTCCTGCTCGCGTTCGCCGTAGCGCTCGATCGCGCCGAGGGCATCTGGGCGCTCGCCTGCGACACCGATGGTATCGATGGAACAGAAGACAATGCCGGAGCGATTGTCTACCCGGACAGCTTGGCACGTGCCTCCGCGCGAGGCATCTCGGCACAGGAGGCTCTCACGGTTAATGACGGATATGGGTTCTTTGCCGCTCTCGGCGATCTCGTCGTGACCGGCCCAACGCTGACCAATGTAAACGATTTCCGGGCCATCCTGGTTCTCGACTGAGACAAAGAGAATGATCGACTTGCGGCGTCGGCGCAGTGCCAAGATCGTTGCGACACTGGGCCCATCGAGCTCCACCCCTGAACGGATCGGCGCACTCTTCGAGGCAGGCGTCGACGTATTCCGACTCAATTTCAGCCATGGCACGCAAGAGGATCATCGCGCACGCTTCGACGCGATCCGAAGGATTGAGAGCGCGACGGGGCGCCCGATCGGCATACTTGCCGACTTGCAGGGACCAAAGCTCCGCCTTGGTACATTCGCCGAGGGCCGGATCGAGCTCGCCGCCGGCTCACGCTTCCACCTCGATCTTGATTGCCAGGCGGGCGATGAAAGCCGTGCGCCGCTGCCTCATCCCGAGATCTTTGAGGCGCTTCGGCCGGGAACCGAGCTCCTCCTCGACGACGGCCGGGTAAGGCTCCAGGTCGAGGATTGCGGCAGCGGTTTTGCCGATACGCGGTGTCTGGTAGGCGGCACCTTGTCCGACCGCAAGGGGGTCAATGTGCCGAATGCGGAATTACCGCTGTCGGCGATCACCGAGAAGGACCGGGCCGATCTCGCCTTTGCCCTGGAACATGGCGCGGATTGGATCGCATTCTCTTTCGTCCAGCGTCCCGCCGATGTCGCCGAAGGCCGTAAATTGGTCGGTGGCCGCGCCGGCATCATGGTCAAGCTCGAAAAGCCGTCGGCAATCCGCCATCTCGCGGAGATCATCGAACTTGCCGACGGGCTAATGGTTGCGCGCGGCGACCTTGGCGTCGAGATGCCGCCCGAGGATGTGCCGAGCGTACAAAAGCAAGTGATCCACGCCTGCCGAGTCGCGGGAAAGCCCGTTGTGGTGGCGACGCAAATGCTCGAATCGATGGTTGCGGCGCCGACACCGACCCGGGCGGAGGCGTCCGATGTGGCAACCGCAGTCTACGAAGGAGCAGACGCCGTCATGCTGTCCGCCGAGACTGCGGCGGGACGCTATCCAGTCGAAGCGGTGGCGATGATGAACCGTATCGCCTGTCGGGTGCAGGAAGACCCACTCTATTTCTCGATACTCGAGGGGTCGCGGCTCGAACACGAGCATACCGCGCCCGATGCGATCACCGCCGCGGCCTGCCAAGTCGCGCGCTTGGTGGGCGCGGCTGCCATCGTTTCCTACACGACATCAGGTGCGACCGCTCTACGGGCCGCGCGCGAACGACCTGAAGCGCCCATCCTGGTGCTGACATCAAACCTCAGCACCGCGCGGCGGCTGGCCCTATTGTGGGGCGCGCATTGCGTGCATACGAGCGACGTAAAGAGCTTTGGCGATATGGTGCAGAAGGCTGTTCGGACCGCCCATCGGGAAAAGGTCGCAGAACTCGGCCAACGGGTCGTCATCACCGCGGGCGTCCCATTCGGCACCCCGGGTGCCACAAACGTTCTGAGGGTCGCCTGGGTCGACCGCTGAAAATTGCGTTCCTTCGAAGGGCCAACCGTAAGTCGCTCAGAGCCGCGCCGCCTGTTTCTGCAGGGGAGAATACAGGCTGGATCATAACCGTTGCGTCAGATCCTCAGCAGCAGCTCGCGTAATCGGAGAGAGGAGAGAATTGCCACCATTTATATATCGCACTATAGGGGACGTTAGCCGAGCGACGTCGATCGCGATCCGGCGTGCCGCTCCCATCGTCACCGCAAGCATTACACCATCGACCTAATGGACCTCTCCATCGTCATTCCGGTAAAGAACGAGGCCGATAATATCGTGCCGCTCGCCGGCGAGATCCGCGCTGCGCTCGACGGTTTGATCACGTATGAGATTCTCTATGTCGATGACGGCAGCGATGATGCGACCGCGACCGAGATCTCGCGGCTGGCAGGCACAACCCCGCAAGTGCGATTGCTGCGCCACACTCGAAACTATGGCCAGAGCGCGGCGATCAGCACCGGGGTTCATGCTGCGCGAGGGGCCTGGATTGCAACGCTCGACGGCGATGGCCAGAACGATCCGGCCGACCTCCCGGCAATGTGGCATCTTGCGCAACAGGCTTCGCCAAGCCCGCCGCTTCTGATTGCCGGTTGCCGCGAGAGGCGGCGTGACAGCCGGTCGAAACGCGTCGCTTCGCGCATCGCCAACGCAATCCGCGCTCAACTTCTCGGAGATCGTACGCCGGACACAGGGTGCGGGCTAAAGTTGTTTCCACGATCGCTCTTTCTGGATTTGCCCTATTTCGACCATATGCACCGATTCCTTCCGGCGCTGGTGTTGCGCGAAGGCGGGACCGTACTCTCGGTGGCCGTCAATCACCGGCCGCGTCACAAAGGAATGTCGAAATATGGGGTGTTCGACCGGCTCGGGGCGGGGATCATCGATCTCTTGGGGGTCATGTGGCTGCAGCGCCGCGCGCCTCGCCCGCACCCCTTCCACGAAGTGATAGTCGCTGCGGGGCCTGCGGTCGCTGACGATCCACGCCTTTCTGCGATCGAAACAGTGCGATGACGGCGCGGGGCAGGCGGCTTGCGAACGCCGATCTGCCACTAATCGGTCTTCGGCGAGCGTCGAGGCTTGCCCTTCTGGGGTTTCTCGTGACCGGAGCTGTGGCAGCTTGGCATTGGCGGACCATCCTCGACCCTGCCACGATCAGCGCCGCGATCTCTCGCTATCCGACCGCTCCGTTGGGCTTCCTTGCGGTCCACATCGCCGCCAGCCTTATGTTTGTCCCGCGCACGCTCCTCGCGATTGTCGCCGGACTACTGTTTGGCATGGGGTGGGGGATCGTCTGGGCGGCCTCGGGCAGCGTCGCCGGCGCCGTAGCAGGATTCCTTGCGGTCCGGCATCTGAGTTCCGGCTTAGACGATTTGGGGCGGTTCGGACCTGTAGCCGCACAGGTCGAGCGCGGCGGTTGGCGTGCCGTAGCCATGCTCCGGCTAATCCCTGTCATGCCGCACAGCGTGGCCAATTACGGCCTTGGGTTGACCAAATTGCCGCTCGGCTCCTACGCGCTTGGGTCGCTCCTGGGGCAGCTGCCTATGACGATTGCCTATGTCGATCTCGGGGCGGCCGGCGAACGCCTGATGGTCGGCGGAGCAAACTGGCTCGAGCCGACTCTCATCGGCCTGGCGGCCTTGTCGCTGTCCCTGTTAATTCCGGCAATTGGCCACCGGCGAGCCCGCTAGCCGGCCCCCAGAGTCCTTGGCGCTGGCCCCCCGGTAGCCCAGTCGAGGAGTTCGACGGTGTGCACTACCGGCACGTCGCAACCGGAGGCAAGTTGAGTGATGCAGCCGATATTGCCGGTCGCGACGAGATCCGGCGTGATCTTGGCGATATTCACGAGCTTGCGGTCGCGTAGTGCGGTTGCAATCTCCGGCTGCAGCAAATTATAGGTCCCCGCCGAGCCACAACAGAGATGGCCCTCCGGCACATCGATCGGCTCGAACCCGCCGGCCTCGAGAAGCTCTTTCGGCCCCGCGTGGAGGCGTTGTCCATGCTGCATTGAGCAAGCCGAATGATAGGCGACCCGTCGCTTGGCGGTGACGGCCCCCGCTACCGGCTGGCGCAGCCCGAGGCTCGCGATCACCTCGGTTACATCGCGGGCAAGCGAGGCGATGCGCGCCGCCTTCTCGGCATAGGCAGGTTCGCTACGCAGCATGAAGCCGTAGTCTTTGACGGTCGTGCCGCACCCCGACGCGTTGATAACGATGGCATCGAGCCCGGAGACCGAGCGCTCGCGCTCCCACGCGTCAATGTTGGCGCGAGACAGATCGAGCGCCTGTCGTTCCTGACCCAGGTGATGGGCGAGCGACCCGCAACAACCGCTGCCTTGGGCGACGACGACCTCGCAGCCATGGCGGGTCAGCAGTCGGATCGTCGCCTCGTTGATCTCGGGCGCCAGCACCTTCTGGGCGCAGCCCGGCAACAGTGCGACCCGCATTCGCCGCTCGCCTACCGGCCCATAAACGCGCGGTCGATCCGTGCGCGAGGCCGGCGCAACCGAGCTGGGAGCCAAAGCGAATAAAGGAGCGAGCCGATCCGGCAGAAAACGCGCCCACGGTTTCACGATTGCCGCAGACCACAGCGACAGGCGAAACAGCCATGGCCGGGATAGAACCTGGGCGAGGATCAGCCGAAGTCCGTGCTCGCTCCACTTACGGTGGTAATTTTCTTCGATCCAGCGCCGCGCATGGTCGACGAGGTGCATGTAGTGCACACCGGACGGACAGGTCGTCATACACGACAGGCAGGAGAGGCACCGGTCGATGTGCTTGACCGTGTCTTCGCTAACCTCTGCGCCACCCGCGATCATGTCTTTGATCAGGTAGATCCGGCCGCGCGGACTATCGAGCTCGTCGCCAAGCAAGACATAGGTCGGACAGGTTGCGGTGCAGAACCCGCAGTGAGTGCAGGTACGCAATATCTTCTCGGATTCCGCGGTGTCGGGGTCGGTTAGCTGCTCGAGTGTGAAATCCGTTCGCACCGGCTTAGCTTCCCTCGACCATGCGGCCAGGATTGAGGATTCTGTGCGGGTCGAAGCCCAGCTTGACGCGAGCGGCGAGGGCGGCGAGCGGTGCGGCCTGGGGCTCGAACACCGGGACGGCAAGGCGCAACGCCGGCGGACCCCGGACCAAGGTCGCGTGCCCCGTGCCGCGCCCGTCCGGGCCGCGGATTGCACCACGGATGACCGCGGCGCCGCCGTCTTCGGCTCCCGCGACCGCGACCCACAAGAGCCCGCCGCCCCAGTCGAGATACCAGCCGGCATCGATCTCCCGGGCGATCCCTTCGCCGATTTGGGCGCCGCGGTTCGGCGCGACCGAGACGCGCCAAACCACGCGATCGGCGGGTTGAGAGAGCGGTGCGACGTCGCGGATCGAGCGCCAGAATTCAGCGGAGGGTTCGGCTTCGAGCACCGCCGCTTCGCAATCAGACCCCAGCTCGGCCAACAGCCGCTCGCGCCGGAAGGCAACGGAAAGAGGGGGTCCCTCCAGACGAAGCGCAGCGATGCCCGGCGATCCGGGGTGCGAAGTACCGGGTGCGGTCAAGGAGGCAGGTAGATAGGCTGCGCCCGAGATCTCATGAGGCGAGGCCAGAGCGCGGGTCAAGCGCTTTACTGCCGGCGCCGCATCGAGCCCGCACATCATTAAAGTGCAGGAACCCTCCGGCCGCGGCAGCACCTTGATTGTGACTTCCTCAAGCGCGGCGAGCGTCCCGTAAGAGCCCGCCAGCAGCTTCGGCAGGTCGTAACCGGTTACATTCTTGACGACTTTGCCGCCCGCCTTAAACACCTCGGCGCGGCCACTGACTCCGCGAAATCCAAGGAAATGGTCACGTGCCGCACCCACCTTGATCCGGCGAGGTCCCGAGAGATTGCAGGCGAGTGCGCCCCCCAGCGTCGCCCGGCGGGCTGCGGAGATCGGTAAGTCGAGCAGCCTAGTCCAATCCGGAGGCTCGAAAGCGAGCATTTGTCCGGCCTGGGAGAGCGCGGCCTCGATCTCGTCCAGTGGTGTGGCCGCCCCGGCGGTCAGCACCAGCTCGCTGGGTTCGTAGTCGCGAATCCCGGCAAGGCTCGAAAGATCGAGGGTGCGCGGCAGTTGCAAGGGGCGGCCAAGCGCCTGCTTCGTTGCTCCAGCGACCAGCTCAAGCGATTCCTGCGCCGAAAGCGCGGCGCTCACTGCCTCGCGCAACTCATCAAGTGTAGTAGGGGCGAACCGGGTCACCTGCACAACTTAGCGCATTACGCTGGTATTTTGGCAGCTTCCCGAGCGGCGGAACCGCCAATGTTAAGTTGCAGCCCGGTCCGTAATAAGCGCCGCGGCTTTGGCTTTTGGCCTGCGGCTTTGGACAATGGTCCCGTGCCCGCCCAGCCGCACAACACCCATGCGGCTAGCAAGGCCCCGTTTTTACGATTACCGCTGATCTGCCGAAATTCCCGGAGTCTCGCGGGTGCACGCCTTAGCTCTCGTCAAAAACGCGGCAGGTCGGGAAATGGCAACCGGCCGGCATGAACATGAAGGCGGCCTAGCTCGGCGCAGCGGTGCAATTGTGGAAACACCTTGCCCGGATTGAGTAGGCCGTCGGGATCGAAGGCGCATTTTAGACGCTGCTGATGGGCCAGGTCGCTTTCGTCGAACATCGTGCCCATCAGGTCGCGTTTTTCGACCCCGACCCCGTGCTCACCGGTTAGGACACCGCCCATTTCAACGGAAAGCCTGAGAATATCCGCGCCAAAAGCCTCGGCGCGCTCGACCTCGTCGTGCTTGTTGGCATCGTAAAGAATAAGGGGGTGAAGGTTGCCGTCGCCCGCGTGGAAGACATTCGCTACGGCAAGACGGTAGTGATCCGACAGGCTGCGTATCCGGTTCAGGACATCGGACAGACGCGCGCGCGGAATTGTGCTGTCCATGCAATAATAATCGGGCGAAATCCGCCCGACCGCCGGGAAGGCGGCCTTCCGGCCGGACCAGAAGGCGAGCCGCTCCGCCTCCGTTCGGCTAGGCCGGATCTCGGTGGCGTGGTGATCCTCTGCGATCTGCTCGACCCGACCGGTCAGCTCTTCGACCTCGGCGGGCGGGCCGTCAAGTTCGATAATCAGCAGCGCCTCGACGTTTAGCGGGTAGCCGACGTTGACGAACGCTTCCGCAGCATGAATCGCGGGCCGGTCCATCATCTCCATGCCGGCGGGAATGATCCCGGCGGCGATTACCGCGGCCACACAATTGCCGGCGTCCTCGGTCGCCTTAAAGCCGATTAGGAGGGCTCGTGCCGTCGTCGGCTTGCGCAGGATGCGGACCGTCACCTCGGTGACCACTCCGAGAAGACCTTCAGAACCGGTCATCACGCCGAGAAGGTCGTAGCCCTCGGCATCGAGATGCTTTCCGCCGAGGCGGATCACCTCACCATCCATCAGCACCATTTCGATGCCGAGGATGTTATTCGTGGTTACCCCATATTTGAGACAGTGCACGCCGCCCGAATTCTCGGCAACATTACCGCCGATCGTACAGGCAATCTGGCTCGAAGGGTCTGGCGCGTAATAAAAGCCGGCGCCCTCTACCGCCTGGGTGATTGCCAGATTGGTAACACCAGGTTGGGCGACGACAGAGCGGTTGTCGTAATCGATATCGAGGATTTGGCTGAACTTGGCCATGCCGAGCAGCACGCCGTCGGCGAGCGGCAGCGCGCCACCCGAAAGCGAGGTACCGGCGCCGCGCGGAACGACTTTGACTCCGGCGTGCTGGCAATAACGCAGCACCGCCGCGACCTCTTCGACGCGCGACGGCAGCACAACCACCATCGGCAACTGGCGATAGGCGGTCAACCCGTCGCTCTCATAGGCTCGCCGTTCGGCTTCGGAGACGATGACGCCCTCGCCCGGGACGATCCGCCGAAGCATCTCGACAATCTCGGTGCGGCGCAGCAGCACCGCAGCATCCGGCGCCGGCATCTTCATCGGCGGGTCCGCCTACCCAGCTCAGCCCTGGCGCGCCTTATACCGGGGGTTGGCCTTGTTGATGACGTAGGCGCGCCCCTTGCGACGCACGATGCGGCAGTTCTTGTCGCGCTTTTTCAGCGATTTCAGCGAATTGACGATCTTCATGCCCATGTCCTCGGCGAGGGCCGGAAGATAGGGAGTGGGGGAGCCGAAGTCAAATCCAGACGGCCAAAAGATCTCCCAACAAGTTCTTCACGATGCCGCGGCGAGGCTTTGGTCGCCGCGCCGCAGCTCGGGGATGTCGTTGCGGCCGGAGAGAAAGGCTTTGATGTTGCGTGCCGCCTGCCGCAAGCGCTGACGGTTCTCGACCAGGGCGATGCGAACGAAGCCCTCGCCATATTCGCCAAAGCCGATGCCGGGCGATACGGCGACATTGGCCCGCTCGAGCAAGAGTTTCGAGAAGGCGAGGCTGCCGATCGCTCGAAAGGCAGGCGGGATCGGAGCCCAGGCGAACATCGTCGCATCGGGTTCCAGGATAGGCCATCCGGCCTGGTGCAAGCCGTCGACCAGGACGTCGCGCCGGGCGCGATAGCGCTCGCGGATTTCAGCGATGCAGTCCTGGGGGCCATTCAAAGCCGCAGTCGCGGCCACCTGGATCGGCGTGAAGGCACCATAGTCGAGGTAGGATTTGACCCGCGCCAGTGCCGCAATCAGGCGCGGATTGCCGACCGCGAAACCGATGCGCCAGCCTGCCATCGAGTAGGTCTTGCTAAGCGAGGAAAACTCGACCGCAATGTCGCGGGCGCCGGGAACCTCGAGGATCGAGGGCGGCGGCTTTTCGCCGAAGTAAATTTCGGCGTAAGCGAGATCGGACAAGACGACGATGTCGTGATGGCGGCAAAACTCGACAATCTCGCCGTAGAAGTCGAGGTCGACCGTTTGCGCGGTCGGATTGGCCGGGAAGTTGAGGACGATCGCGAGAGGAGCCGGAACGCTGTGCTGGACCGCTTTCTTGAGCTCGCCCAGAAAATCGAATTCCGGACCGACCGGCACGTGGCGCACCGAAGCGCCGGCCATGATAAAGCCGAACGCATGAATCGGATAGCACGGGTTCGGGACGAGAACGACATCACCCGGCGCGGTGATCGCTTGGGCAAGATTGGCAAGCCCTTCCTTCGAGCCGAGGGTGACTATGACCTCGCTTTCCGGGTCGAGTTCGACCTCGAAGCGCCGGGCGTAGTAGGCGGCGCAGGCGCGGCGCAGACCCGTGATGCCGCGCGACACCGAGTAGCCGTGGGTTCTCGGGTTCTGCACCGCTTCGACGAGCTTGGCGACAATGTGCGGGGGTGTCGGGCCGTCAGGGTTCCCCATCCCAAGATCGATCACGTCGCGCCCGGCGGCCCGAGCACTAGCCTTTAGCGAGTTGACCTCGCTGAAAACGTAGGGGGGAAGACGCTTGATGCGATAGAACTCTTCGGTCATGGCGACTCGGCATAGATTAGATGCCGAAGTCTAGGCCGGCCGGTCTAGGTTTGGCCAGAACGATGGTGTCGCAGAGCGTGGCGCTCGCGCATCTGGCGGCCGCTACCGGATCCTGCAACGCGGAGGTCAGATCAGTGGCTGAAGAGAGCAGCGACCGCATCGTGCTGGGTCGAGGAGCCGCGCCGCTATTAGGGCTCATGGGCAGAATCGGAGATCGTCGCGCTCGTTCTCATAATCCTCCATTGCTTGATGGAGGACGTTGTCAGCCGGCAACGCGCGCAACGCCTCGGAGATTTTCTTTAAAGTCGCATCATCGTACGAGACCGGTTTGGGACACTTACACGCAGTCGAGCGCGTGCTGCAACCGGCGACGACCAGAAGCGCCGCAAGGGTTGCGGCTCTCATCCCTACCCTTAAAGCCATGCCCATGTTCTCCCCCCACCGGGGGTACGGTGATCAAGACTCACGATGCGATCAAGCCGCAAACGACTTCTTCACTGCTCAGCCGCGGGGCAGGCGGCGCCCAAGCTGAATTCGCACGTCGTTCAGGATATCGGTGACCCGGGAGATCGCTGAACGCATCTCGCCTTGGAACTCTCGCCCCTCCCGGTGCTGGTCTTCGATCGCGTGCTCGACCGTTGTGATCCGCAGCTCGTGCTGACTGACTTTAACCGTTAAATCGGCACGCACCTGTTGAATGTCGGAGCGGAGGCTCAGATAGCTCGTGATTGCGCCTCCGCCGATCGTCACCAGGATGACAGTAGCCTGGAGCAAATGCCCGAAATTGATCTCCGGGCTGAACTTGGGCCACAGACGCTTGTCGTCGGTCATCTTCTCCGCCCGACGATCCTGATCCCGCCTGGACCGAAGCTCAGGGTCTTGGTCTCGCCGCCGACGTGAACACTGCATTCACCGGTAGTCTCGTCTGCGGTGACGATCTCCCCCGGGACGTCGGTGTAATTGTCAGTGCGCACAATCTTCCAGCGGCGCTTGTCTTCGCTGTTGTGCCACGATTCGAGTTTCACAGACCCCGTCTCCCTCAATGATGCCTCAGCAGATACTCCACAGGATCAATGCGATCCGACAAAATTCCAAGCGAGGTTAGCCAACGTCGCATCAGGCGATGCCGGAGCAACAACAGTCAGGATGTCGGCGGCCAGATAGGCCGTCGCTGAGCCCATCGCAAAAGTCGCTGTTGTCGCCCCTGCGGCGAAGACCATAGTCCCCACGGTCGTGCCGTTCTTGCTGATGTGGTAGGTAGCCGTCGTGGCCGCGGGAACGCCCGCCGTTCCCTGGCTGCCAATTAGCCCCGCGGGAAAGGTCACGGTGTCGGCAAAAACATAACGCTGGACGACGAGGCTCGCGGTCGCGGAACCGGCTTGGGAGCCACTCACGGTGGTGGTGACCGACGCCCTGCCGGATCCGGTCACGGTGTAGGTATGGGCCGGTACCGATGCGAGACTCTGGGCACCGCCGCCGACGATGTTGGCAGACGGAAATTTCAGGTAAATGGTCTGGCCGACCAGGGTCGAGGGGTACGGAAATCGACCGATCGCGTGGTCGAGCCGGGCAAATTGCGCACCTGTCGCGTGGCTGCCGATTGCACTGCCGTAGGCACCGCGATAGAGCCCTGTGAGGGAATAACGATGGGTCGTCGTCAGTGTTGCCGTCTGATAGGCGAGAAGCTCGCCGCCGACATAACATAAGGTAGCGAAATTCGCCGCGTCAGCGGCCGAAACCGAGAGCAGTTGACCATGGCTCTGCGTCAAGTCGACTGCTAGTGTGTTGGTCGTATCCGGTGAGCTGCCGCTATAATTGGGCAAGGCGGCGCTGAGCGTCCCTTGCGTCGCAGGACCCGGGATGGTTCCGGCATAGGCGTAAGAGCTCCCGTCGCTGGAGATCCAGACCTGGGCCCCACCCCAATTGTTGCCACCAGACAGCGCCACCCAGATTTCGAGATCCCCGGACAACAATGCCGCCGGCGGCTCAAAGATCAGCGGCGCGTTCGCATCTCCGGGGCTAGCGTTCCAATTCGGCACATAGCCGCCCCCGCTCTGCTTGCCATAGAGGACGGCACTCGAGTAGCCGCCAAAGAAATCTTCGGCGGTAATCGTCAGCGTGCCCTCATCATCCTCCTCGACGGCGGTAATCCGCACGGTCAGTGCAATGCCGAGCCTCGTATCGCTAATCTCCACGAGGTCCATGGGCTCCAGCAGGCAGTATTTCCAGCCCAATTTGAAGGTATAGGTGTTGCGAAACAGCAGCGCGCGCTGAAGCACCAGTTGCGCGACTACTGCGCCCGTCAGATATGGGTCGACGATCATCTCAGCTTTGAGTGAGGTATCGCGCCGGACGCCGTAGAGGTCGACCGCAGCCTGGTCGAAAGTCTCGACGATGTGCGAATTGTAGCTGTTGCCTCGGTCCTTGCACTGCAGCTGGATGTAGTTGTTGGCGTCCGCTGGCGTTGATCGCACCACATGTACGGGATCATCGTTAAATCCGCCCGTGACTGTCGTTGCGCCGGTCCGGAGCGCCGGGCCTCCCGGACTGGCGCGGCGGTTCGCCCCGACCCTCGACTCCTGAACGATGTAGTCATTTTCGCCAAGGCTGTAGATCGGCGTCGTATTGGGTGTGTAGGTAAAGGGGCCAGCCGTACCGCCCAGGGTGATTGTGATTCCACCGGACGAGCTGGCAGCAAACACGGTCATCTGCGCGGTAGCGTTCCGCATCGCGATCATCAGGCCGCTGGGGATCACCCCGGCCCAAACGCCAAAAGCGGTCAACTCGGAAGTGCCGAGGATTGCCTGGACCATTCCGGCGCCGACCGCCGCATAGGTCTGCTCCTGGCCCGTCGTAGTGTAGCTGACGGTGATGGGCGAACCACCACCAAGCTCCGGATGGCGGAGGTCAAGGCTGACAATATCGCCGCCGGCCGTTGCGACCGCTCCGCCAAGCATCAGCAGCTGGTATGTTGCAGTCAGTGCCTGGTCACCGTACGGGATGATTTTCAGAAGATCGCCCGACCAAACGATCGCGCTGTTGCTGAGGTTGGCAATCTCGGCCAGGCACTGTTGTGCGGTTTGCTGCGTATCGAGCATTGGCGACACAAAGATGCCGGCGGCAGCGCAATAGCTTTGATAGGACGTTACGTCGGGGGAGGTCACCGCCGGATCGAGATTGGTATTCGGGAAGCCGGCGCCGTAGCGCGCGTTGGTCAGAAAGTCGGCGACTACGGCTGCCGGGTTGGCGTCATAGCCGTTGGCGCCGGACATCGTCTCGATGCCTTCGATTTCCACCGAAAAATTCGGGAGAGTCGCAGTATACCCGAGTTGGTAGTTATTGCAGGTGAAGTTCGCAGTCCCGGAGTAGCTCAGCGCTTTTGCGGAATGATTGCTTGCCCAAAACGGATCGGCGGCTTGACTGTCCTCACCGAGGTTGATGGTCGAGAGACCGGTCAATCCTGGCAGTGTGGTGATGTTCTTGTCCCACCAGACGGTTCCCATGCCGACGATCGGCCCCTGGCACATCCCCATAATGAACGAAGCCGAATAAGTGTATTGTTGACCACCACCCTTGCCGCCACCTCCGCCCTTGCCTTTTCCTCCCGTCTTCGACGACGGCGTTGCCTTGAAGTCGTCATAGTCGAGAAGATTGCCCGTTATTCGCGTGGTGCCGTAGACGAGTGGGATAACCCCGCCTTGTTGCGAGGTCTGGAACTGCAGTGATCCAACCGCCTTCGTCTGCTTGGCGTTTGAGCCGCCGCCAAGAATACCGCCCATGCGCGATCCTATCCTATTGCCGCAAACGGATCGAAGATCCGCACCGGACGTCGAGCCAATTGGCCCTGCGTCGCATCGGCATACACGACCCCGGCGTTGTGCCACGCGTGGATCAGCTGCGGCCAGCTGATTACGATTGCGCCATGAGCAAAGCACCGCCCAAATTTGAAAATAGCAACGTCGCCCGGCTGCGGCGGCGGATTATCGCCGCCAAAGGGAAGCTCGCGAGCGAAGCGCGTAACGCCCTCCAAATAGCGCTCTGTGTCGCGGTGCAAATTCCAATCGGGCGGATAAAACGGCACCTCTACATGCCGAATGACGCCAGCCTTTTCATAGACCTCGGCGAGCAAGGTCAGGCAGTCTGCACCGGCGCCTTTGACGCGCGCCATGTGATGATAAGGTGTGCGGAGCCATTCTCGCGCTTCCTCGATAACCGCAAACCGCCGAGCATCATTGGCACCGACCGTGGTCTGAGGTCGGACGAACGCGACCTTCAAACCGCCGTCTCCGGCGTCGGAATAAACGGAAAGCCGCCGAAATTTCCGGCATTGTTGAAAACATTCGTGCAAGTCGCCAGCGTGCGATCGCAACCGGGCAACAGATGGAATTGATCGCCGATTGCTACTGGGAAGAGAAAGGCGAGCTTGACTGTGACAGTTGTACCGCTGACAAAGGCGACGATGGTGCGGCTGAGACCCGCATTCAACCCAGTAACGCCGGTAATTGTCCCGAGTGCAAACGGCCTCGCCGAGCTCGGAGCATTGGTGATCACCGTCTGCGTCGAACCGGCACCGGCCGAGAACGTGTTGGAGAGGCTTTCTCGGTCAAACCGGCACATCGGCCCGCCAAAAACGTGCGTACACGAAGCCTGCCACAGGCGCCGCGGGATCTGGATATTGAGGAGCTCGAGATGCGATCGGCACTTCAATTCGATGCCACTACGGCTGCAATCGATGTCTGATATGCGGCCGGCGAAGAGTACGACCGTTCCTGGACTGGTATCGCCGTAAGTTGGCATGAAGGCGCGTTCGAGCTGCAGCATCGCGCCGTCAAGCTGGCCCTGCCAAGCCGCTTCCATAAACGGCAAATCGCCAATCAAGTCAGTCGCCTCCGGATAGACCCTGACCTCCAGCTCGTCTACCTGAGTGCCGATAACCACCTTCGTCCGCGAACGCTCGAATTTCGGGCCCAACACGAAAGTGTGACCATTGGCCGAAATCGCCGAAGGCGCTGCCGAGTAGCGCAGAAGCGACCCACCAACCAGAGTGAAGGTATATAGGTCGGCCATGATGAACTGCTCGCTGTCAGCGAGCAGGGCGACTAGCGCCGCTGAAGCAGGTTTCATCTGAGTTTGCCCGAACCCGAAAGGCAGGCGGCGTTTCCCCCCGAGCATAGGCGAACTAGGGTGGTTTTCACGATCGTACCGAAATGAAGGTGAGCTTTTTAAGTTGCCATAAGCGAAACATGAAATTCTCGAAAGCGTAGCTGTCATCGACGAATCGGCAACGGAAGTAGTAGCTATAATCCGCGGTGATGATCAGACCGCTACCCGGCGCAGTATTAAAGGTCACGAGCCCTGTCATTGAATCGACGCTGTAGCCTGCCGGGTCCTGGATGATGCCGTTAAAGTAGACTGCACTGACGACATTTGGCGCTAGGATGGGCTCAAGAAAGCCGCCACCCGGCAACGTCTCGCCCATCGTCCGCTGCAGTTGAAAGACTGTCCTAAGGGTATCGCCAGTACCGATTTGCTGCCCGGAAACCCGATCATCACTCGGATCCTGAAACAAGAACGTGCCGAAGGCACCCTGGCACAGCATAAAGAACCCCATAAGAGTTCGCAGCTCGTCAAAACCTGCCGCCGGGTTGTCACGTAGAAAATCGAAGACCAGCGTAAATTGCCACAATGGGTATGGGTAATCTAGGGCCCGCAATTCTCGCCCTGATGCCGCCCGCTGGATTCGCGTCTGAAACGTCGGGGACTTGGTAACGCTCCACGCGAGCCCGGGGAGGGCCGGGAAGATCAACGCCATTAGGCGGTCCGCAGTAACGAGCCGTTGCGCGTGGCTCTGTTGAGAGCATCGACCAGCAAGGCTCCATTACTGTGGAAGAAGCGTTTGACGTCTTGACTGTCGATAGCAGAGATGTTGACGATGACAGAGCCGCCGCCTCCCGCCCCGCTGCCATTGGCGACCGACGGACCGGCTAGCATTGCCTGCAGCCCTTGCGAGATGTTCGCCGGCAGCACCATCTCGTTGCTGTGGAGTTGCGCGAGAACGCCCCCCGGTCCAAGGCTTGGTACCGCCCACCCTCCTTGCGCGCTCGGGACGATGCCGCCCTGTTGAAAGGCAAACAAGGTACTGATTCCCTCAGAGAGGCTGCCAATGATCCCACCCGCCCCAAACAGACCCGTGGAAGCTACCCCTTGGGCAACTCCGCCGCCCACGACCGCCTCACCAGCACCCGCAAGCGCTCCCGAGAAGTCCTGATTGCCGCCGACCGCACCGGCACCCCAAAGCGCCCCAATCTGCCCTAGAGCGCCCTTGACGGCCGAGTTGACAAACTCCGCCACTATCGATTGCGCCAGATTTGCCAGAGCCTTCTGTACGGTGGTCGTGCCCAGAATGATCCCGGTTACCGAACGATCGATCGCGCGCTCGATCGGCGCCGCCGTATTGTCCCAGGCCCTCTTGTTTTCCTCTGCCAGTCTGGCATCGAGTGCCTGTACTCTGTCGACGTACTTCTCGTAGGCAAGAGCTTCCTGGTCAAGCTGCTCCTGCTGATTTCGGTCAAATCCGAGCGCAGCGTTGGGAATGGCGCTTTCGCTGACTGACCCTGCGAGGCTTGCAGCTTTTTGCTGTAGTTCGCCGATCGACGACCCGACCTGTGTCGTGGCGTCGCTGATGTGCAACTGCGCCTGCTGCGCAGCGACCCCCATGTTCGCGAACTGAGCCTGCATCTCCCCCGTGGCTGCTCGTACCGCGTTTGCCGCGGCCTCCATTCCCGACTGGAGATCATCGGTCTGGGCGCTGATGACGACGCTGGTTTCAAGGTCGGCCATAATCGTCTCTCAATTAATCGAGGACCAGATGGTGTCCTCTCAGCTACTTCCACAACCCATGACAGCTTCAATCCTCTGACGCCTGACGCCGCAGTTCGGCAAAGTCGAGTACTACTGGCGTCAGCCCGGCGTGAACATCCCCGGTGCGAAACCCTGGTCCGAGCTCAGCGCGGACCTCTTCGGGATTGGAGCCTTCCGCGCTCCTTGAATCGTCAAGACTCGGCCCCGTCGGCCGGCGGTGCTGTTTGCCGGCGCCTAGATACGCTGCGACCATGATATGCAGCGGTGGATGCTCGGCCCAATACTTGGTAAGCTCTTCGAAATCGAAGAGCGTCATTTCGTCTATGATTGGGTAGCTGTATCCGCAGGCGGTAGCAAGGAGGCCGTAGATATGTTCCCAGCCCTCCGCGTCTCTTCGACCGAGCGCTGGTCCGCGATCGTCGACGTTGCCCCCGGGCCGGGCCCGGGGGCAGACGCTTCCCCCAGACGGTCTTCGCGCAGCCTTAAACCCGACCCGGTCAGAACCGCATTTAGAACAGCGCCTGCATTGCCCAGGTCGAGCAGGTTCTCGACTATCTCTGCCGTCGCATCAGGATAGTTGCGCTGCAGCGCGGCAGCGACAATTTCGACCAGCACCCCGATCTGCACCTCACTCATAGAGGCGTCGATCTCTGTCAGCTGCCGCACCCTGGGCATAAGCCGACGGAGCTGGCCGAGCGTAAGCGGCGGGACGAGCCAATCCCGGCCGCCCATCGTTATCGTCACACCCGGGATCATCATTCCACCGTGCTCAAATACCCGATCGTCCCTGAGGCATCGGCGAAGGCCTGAAAATCGAGCTGGTGAATCGTCCAGTCGTCGACCTTGGTGGGTAGCGACAGCTTGTCTGCCATACAGGCATTCAAGCGCAAGGCTGTTCCGCTTCCGCCATACGTCGTATAGAACGTCGCTTTAAAGGTCGGCGTTGTGCCCATGAGCTGATTGGTGATGGTGAGTTTGCTGCCCGAGTTCGCGATGCTGTGGGTGTACGAGATCATCACAGCTGCACTCGCGTCCGCAGACGAGAAAGTGTAGATCCCCGTAGAAAAGTTGACGGAGTATTGACCCGCGGCGGAAGGCGTCGTTACCCGGTTGAAACGCCTGCCGCTGGCAGCGTAGACAACGCCGAGATCGTCGTTGTAGTTCGCCGCATTGGCTACGGCGACAGTATAAGGCGTTACCGCCGGTAGGCTGGCGGCTTCGAGTTGAGAGACCGCGAACTGGCCGGTGGCCGGGGTTAGGCCAAAGAAAATGTCAGAATACAGCAGGCCCAGGATCTGAGCGAACTTGGCCGTACCGGTGATCTTGCCTTGCCCGCGCGCGACGGCCACGGGAAACTGGAGTTGGCCGTACAGCGGTTTGTCGGTCCAATCGAAGTCAATGTGGATGTCTTGCAGCACCCCGAACTGACGCGGGCCAACCCCGCTGCCGGTCACATCGGTGCGCTCGCCCCACACGGCACCCGAGCCGAAGCTCAATTGCATGTCATATACTCCCTCTCAAAAGCCTCTCGGCAGCGCCCTAGCGACCGGGCCCGTCGAGCCGCCGCCGAGAGGCCGTATTGGAGGCGTGGTCAGACGCACAAGATCTCAATCGGAAGGATTGCGATCGCCTGGTCCCCGAGGACGCCCTCATCGGTCTCGACCTTCCCGGCAATGTAAGCGTGTTGCACCATCACCGGCAGTCCGAGGTTCTGAACCCCCGTTACCGCCGATGGCGCCAGTGCAGCTTCAATCGCATCGAGCAGCGGGTTGAGGAGCGTTGCCGGAGCCAAGTAAGGGTCGCTCGAGTGCACGTAGATGTAGAAGTCCGCGTAAAGGGACCATACGATCGGCGCTCCCAGAGCCTTGCTCGCGGCGTGTCCGCCCTTTTCGCTCATAAACAGGGCGGGCTGCTCCGTCGGCGCGAGGTCGGTCCAATGGCGTAGGCGACGGTTTGCGCAGGCAAAGCGCGCCGCACCGACGCCGAGCGCCCAGAGTGCCGCGTAAATTGACTCACGGATGATCATCGGCTGCTCGGTGAAACCAGAATGCTGTTCGACCAACGGCGTTGCGCGCGATCATTGCGATATGGCCTGCGCCAGCGTTCCGTCGATTTCGTCGCGAACCGCCGAGGTCATATCGTCGAGCGCCGAACGGAGAAACGAGGGTTCAGCGGGACCCGGCACGCCATTCTCCGCTGGGGCACCGATCACCTTACCAGCGCTGGGGCTGACGAAGGCTTCTCGCCTGCGCCGAAGGCTGGTTCTGACACTGGTCGTGCCGGCCAGACCGCCTTTCCAAACGGCATTATGGAAATCGAGGCATATGCTCGCAGTGATGGTCCCGTCGCTTTGCTCGACACGAAAATCTGACTTCGACATCAGTCGCGCGGTGCGGCTCGTCGGCACCCGACCACCGATATTACCTTGCTGCAAGGTGCGCTGGAGGCGGATCCCGAGCCGGGTGATGCTGCGAACGAGCCCTGAATTGATTGCTCCCGGGAGGGTTTCCAGCCACTGCAGCAACCGCTGGTCGCCCACGAGATAGGAGGTTATCATGCAACCCCCACGGGAGCTCCGGCGACGCCTTAGGGCGATACCGGGATCAGGGACCCGGCGATGGGAGCGACCCTGCGGTATTGCTGGATCAGAGATTTTATCGAATCACTCATATCCTTTTGCGAATATGAGACTGTCTGTCCACCACCGATCGCCTTCGTAACCTCTCCGATACGACCGCGCTCGCGGTAGCGCAGCGCCACCAGTTCGATGCAGGCCTGGGAGAGGTCTGCCGGCGGCACCGCATAGCCGGCGGTATATTGCATGCTCACGCACCCTGCCTTTCGTGGCACTGCATACCCCCGAATCACTAGCTGGGTCGGTGTAAAAAGGTATCCGCTCTGCGCGGCCATTGCGCCGACCGCAGCCGTGGCGGATTGTGCTGGCGTCGGGATCGCCGGTATCACAATACCGTCAACGAGCACGCGGCTCACGGCGGTCACCGGGAATGCTGCGAATTGATACCGCACGTCGCTCGGGCCCAGGGCATTCCCCAGACCATCGCGCGCCTCGATCCAATCCTGCGAAATAATCTGCCGATTTAGCCAAGTTTGAATGAGCTGGCTCGCTGCGGTAATCAACCGAGTGAGCAATGCATCATCTGTCGTGGGAAAGGCGTTCTGCCCTGTCTGCAGCCATGCCTTGACATCGCCGAGTGTCGTCAGATCGCCAAAGGCCATGGGATCAGCCTTTGGCCGGCTTGGCAGCGTCGAACGTTGCCGAGCGCTGCGCCGGGCGGGCGGAAATCGCCCCGGGGGGAAGGTATGTCTCCGCCGGCTGAATGTTCGAAAGCTTTGACCGAGACGGCTGTGATCGGGTCACGGTATACCCTCCCGAAATGGTGAGAAAGCCCTCAGTGGTGGTGCATCGTTCCATGATTGGCGCCGAGCTGGCCGAGGCGGGGAGTTATCGGGTAAGCGCGCCGCCCCCGGCCGAACCCCGGGGGCTGACGCGACCGTCCCTTCGCAGTAGCTTAGCCGTTGGCGATATTGCAGATAACGCCCATTGCGAAGGGCGCGTAAACCGCGAGCGTTTCCTCGGCGTAGACGCCAACCTGACGCTGGCGGGTAATGACCGGCCAGTCTATTTGGTAGTAATCTTGCCGGGTCTTAATCTCCGCGACATTAGGCACTTCGTTCGACTGGTACTGAATCGGCAGGTTCTCGGCCCACCCGATGATCGTGCCGGGCGGGACCCGTGGGTGAATCCGCACCGGGATTCGGAGGCCGCCGTTGACCGCAAACGGGTTGTAGTAAAACTGCACCACTCCGGATGCGGTCACTTGGTATTCGCCACCACTACCGTCTGCCGGCGAGTCGAAGCGCAGCAGCGGTCCCGACGAGTTCGACAGAACCTTGGTGGTAATATTCTTGAGTTCCTGAGAATTGACGTAAAGTACGGTAGGCGACACCTCGAAGCCGTCCCACATTTTCTGAAACATCGTGTCGATTTCGACAACCGACCCACGACCCGATGCCGTCAACGGCGTCCCCATGCCCGCTGTGCCGGTAGGCATGATGTTGACATAAGCGTTTGACCCGGGTTTCAGCGCGGTGGTCAGCAGCCCATCATAGGCATAGCTTGAGTTCGCCGAGTTGTCGGCGTTGACCGAGGTCTGCGGCTGATTTCCGGTGCTGAGCGGGGCGGTGATGGCGAAGCTGTTGATCGTCGTGATCGCCTGCAGCGTCTCGGTGCCGGTGGCGCTGGAGACAAACCAAGCGTAGGCAACCGCGCCACGCATCGGGGTGACGCTGCAGAACAGCGTCTGGCCGAGCGTCACCGCGAGGCTGGCTTCGGAGCTAATGTTCGACGAACCGCCCGACAGCATATAGCTCTTCCCGTCGGCGCCCGTAACAGTCATTGAGGTGGCAACGCCGCTTACGACACTCGAATTCTGGTATCCCTCGAGTGTCAAGCCGACTACCTTGACGAAATAGGTCGCCGTCGGCAATGTCGCGCCGCTTCCCGACGCCGCCAGGGTTGGCGCTGCCGGGCTGCCCAGAGCCAGTGAGGCATTGCCGGCAAGGATCGCCATCTCCTCTTTGAGCATCATTTTCTGGAGTAAGCGGAAGGTCATGCGAGCTTGGATGTCCTCGAATTCGCGGCCGGCCGAGATTGACTCAAAGGTCGCCGCGTCTTCCTCGCCGATCGTGACGTAGGAGGCGGATTTGTTCGAGGTCGAATAGGACATCTGGCCCGAGCGCTGGCCTTCCGGGACCCAGCCCATCGCGTCGAAGCCGGAACCGATGATCGCGTTGACCTGGCGCCAGTTTGTGGCTGTTCCGGTGCCGCCGTCGACGCGGGGCATCACGTTCCTTATCGGGGTGACGAACGGATAAAGGTTTTTGGCCGGAGCCTGTAAGTCATAGGCGAGCAGACCGGACGCGGTCGAGATCGACTTGGCGAGTCCATCGTCCGGCTTGGCCAGGGCCCCTTTCAAGAGCTCTAGCGATTCCTTGGTGATCGTATTCATCGAAAATCCTCCCGGATGGGGGGCAATGAAAAAGCCCGGCCGAAGACCGGGCTTGGTGACGGCCGCTTAGCGAAGCGGAGCTTTGCCGCAAGGCCGCAGGGGACTTGGTTACCTTCGGCCGACCCGACTCACGGGGGCCGCGACGACTTTAGGCAGAGCGGGCTTGGTGCAGATAAGTCCTCTTGATCGTCGCCCGCGAGGACCCCGGCTACCGGTGGTCAGGGTTCGTCGGGAGCTATGCCATGCACGCGAATGGGCTTGGCGTAGCTGGCCTTAATTAAGGTCAGGGTCTGATCCTCCTTGGTCATTTTGCTGAGGGCAGACGCAACAGCTTCTGGCGACAACTGGATGTCTGCGGTTCCGCCACCGTCCTGCTGTTTCGATATCGAGACGCTGTTTCTCGCGATCGTTAGGGGCGGGAGCGGAGTGCAGGCGATGTCGTCGATCCGCTTGGACAGCCGGTCGAGCATCGGCATCATTTCGCCAAATGCCCTGACGAGTGCGGCCTTTTCAGCCCGCTCATCGATCAGCATCTTGGCTAGATCTGTTGCCGGCGTGCCCGCTTCCGGCTCCGATATGCGGCTTCGGCTCTGCTCCTCGGCAGCGCCCTTTGCGCCGCAGCGGCATTGCACGCCGGCCGCCACCAAATCTCGGTGCACCGCGCACAACCGCTCCATAGTTTCTCCGTCGTGCCGTAGACCCGCTTTGGTGAGTAACCAGGAAGCTAGCTTGTGGATGTTCTGGTCCTCGGTTTGGACGCGCTTTGTCACGGGCGTCGCACCGCGTGCGCCGACAGGTCTTGCAACCAGTGCTGAAGCGCTTGGCAGAGCATCGTCGTCGTTTTGTGCAGCAGTTGGGGTCTCGCCGACATCTTCTGCTACCAGGGCATTCAGAAAATCGAGCAGTTCGGAAACTTTGCCGTGCATCCGCAACATCGGTTGCAACTCGTCAGCCGCCATCGTCTCCTCTGCATCGACCGCGTCCCGAAGCCAGTTGAGCTCCTGGATAATACGCGCCACACGTCCCGGTTCCCTTAAATTCACCTTTATAGCCGAGCCTGATGCCGTTTCATCCACAGGCCGAGAGTCGAGGATGCTGCGGGCTTCCACTTCCGCGATCGCGGCGTCCGTTTCCACAGCTCCCTGCTCCTTTTGGGGTGCACACTCGAGGTTCGCTTCCAATGGCGGCAGCAGCGAAGGATCTGCTGCCCCTAGTGACCGGGTCTCCAGACATTTCACCGCTTCGCTCTTGGCGCGATGATGGTGATCGGGGACGCCGCAGGTCCAGATTTGAACCGGTTGGTTGAACGGCTCTCTTGCAGACCCGGCCGGTGCCGGCGATGCACTGTCGGCGTTCGCTTCGCAGTAGAGCCCCCCGGGTATAGCGACAGCAGCTTTCCAACAATCGAACACTGCTGCGGGGTTCGCCGGGCGGTCGACTAGCGAAATCTCGTTGAGCACCAGGCCGGTGATGGCCTTGGAATTGGCAGCGTCGCGCTGGGTGACCCGACCGCCAATCGAAAAGCCGCGATACACCTTATTCTTGACCTTGGCGACTGCAACCGGGTCGACGACGTGGGCGACGATCCGGGTCATGCCGTCGTCACCGACCTCGGCCTCCAGCGTCGTTCCGGCGGCTGACAGCTGATGCATCTCACGCAGGGCCGGAAACCGCATGTAGTCCGGGAGGGCCGCGCGTATCGCATCGGCCCTAACAATCTCGTCCTGGTCGTCCACTGTTTCCGATGTCGCGATCCCATGCACGCGCACGGTTCCGTCATCCTGGGGCTCGACCTTCTCGATTGCGCCATAGAGTCGCATGATCACGTCCCGCCTATTAGCCTTGGTCGCTGATCAGATCGTTCGTCATTTTCTCCCGTGCCTCCCGGTACAGCGGGGCCTGATTTTTGCCGACGCCGGAGGCAAACGACGGTTGCTCTGCCGCCGCTTTGAGAGGCCTGCCGGCGCTCCGCGCCAGCATCGCGATCGCTTCGAACGCCCGGTCCCCTCCCGTCGAATTGTCGGGAACGAGTATCTTGACCGCCGCGGCAGCAACACCTGCCCAAATCGGATCTCTCGTAATCCAATAGCAAAACGTGCCGGCGAGGGTACCAAGACCGATAACGGTGCTCGGCTGCGGCAACCATTGCAATGCCGTGGGCTTGGTCATATTGGGTTTATCCTGTCAATTCATTGCGCTGACTTCGAACCAGGTTGCAACCAAATCATTGGCTGCGGCGGCGGTATAAGATGAGCCTGTCAGAGCAATCACAATGGCCCCCGTCTCGATCGCCGTCGGGAAGACCGGCAACCCGATCCCGCCATGACTGCCGCCGAGAATCGCCGAGCTCTGCGCGTATTGAGTGTTCGAGCCGGCGTCGCCCAATTTGAAGACGTTGGACGTCAGCTGCCAGCCAACATTATTGTTCGGCGTTATCGCGTCGGCCCAGGCACCGGTATCAGCGATGACACTGCCGGCGACAACCACTCCTGCGGAAATCTTCGCATCGAACCACAGTTTGGCGCGCTTATCGTTGCTCGATGGTCCGGTCATGCCCCGGGCGGTGATGCGGAGCCCCCTGCCCGCGACATCGAGGCTCAAAGCCGGCAAGGTGTAACTCGCCAGAACGTCATCGGTGGTATCGGCACTATTGCCGGCGAGCGGATTGCCGAGTTGGCGAGCGAGACTGCCTTCTGCGAGCAGTGTGCCGGTTCCCCCACCGAAATACGTACGCATGTTCGAGGGCTCGGCGCCCATTCCGGGCACGACGCCGGCCAAAATCCAAATCGCGGCGCCGGCTGCGGTCGACAAGCAGACCCAGGCGCGCCCCCCCGCAGTGTTGAACCAACGAGAGCCTACTGAAAATCCTTGAGTCTGATCGCTGAGCTCAGTCGGGTCCGCGGTTGTGGTAAAATCGTTGTCGTCGGGCAGCAGGGTGCAGCCGCCGCGGATCAAGTCGATTACATCCCCGATCGCAGCCGCGGCGATCACGCCCTTCTGATCGGCCCTATACGATCCGCCCGAGGTCTGAAACCGCGCATAGGGAGCAGGCGCGAGCAGCCTATTTGTCATCGCTGGTTCTCCAAATTATCGTCGCCCTGCCGACGCATCCACAGCCACGGGTTCCGTCGTCGCAATCCGAAACTCGGACTGCGGATTACCCGGGTGCGCTGCACAGGACCGTTGCGTTGAGCTTGAGCACGCGGCCATCGTCGAGGACCGCCGTGCCCTCGAGGATGTAAGTGCCGCCGGCTGCGGAACTCGGCATACCGCCGACAGACGCGACTGAGAAGAAACCGTTGCGCATTTGCAAAGAGCCATCAACTGGCGAACGCACCTCGATCGTCGTCTGGGCCGAAGCCGCCAATACCCGAGACTGCGGTGTCGGATCGGTCGCGGTCTGATAGGGGGCTAGTGCGCAAGTCCAACTCGTCGAAACCATCGTCGCTGCACCGATATCCGAGGTAAAATCGAAGGCGAAGTTGTCAATCTCGCCGATCTCGATCGGATCGAACGGCGTTGCCAAGCGCATAGCCGAGTTCCTCATTGGCCTCTGAGCGGGTGGCTACTGCGGGAAACCGCGAAGACACTTCAGCTCTTGTCACAGATGTTTGAGAAGCCGCATCCGGCCGGGTGTGCTGAGAATACGCCGGTTGCCGGGGGAGACCAGCAGCCGTTCTAGCGACACCCGCACTGGCACTGGCGCCGGGGCCTCTGACCACTCGATTGCTAGGAACGCGTCAGCGGTCAGCGGTATTACGGTGGTGCTTAGCCATTCTGTCCGTCCTGGCGCGTCGCGGGCAACGAGGGCAGCGAACTCGGTGGGCATCGGCAGATCCCACGGCAACGACGCCAGCCATTCAGCCGCGACATACCGATCAGAAAAAACTTGTACCGACCACTCGATGCGAGCGGACCTGTCTCGGGCAACCCCGCCGCCGAGCGCGATCGGCAAAGCAAGAAGGCTGTTCAGAACCGCCGCCCATTCCAATCGCATTCGAGGGTCGCCCCTTGCAGTCGCGAGCGACTCGCCGGGCAGCCAGCCATCGGCTCCGCTCATTGACAGCAATTCCGCCGAAATACCCGGATCGCTTCGAGCGCCCGCCATAAATTCGCATGAAGCGGGTAAATTGTTACCCTGAGCTGCCAGTAACTCGAACCCTGTCACGTTTCCGGCTGTTCGGCTCGCCAGAAACTCGGCCGGATTGGGTGCATCCGAAACGACGGCCGTCGCGGCCGTGGGCGTGTAGGTAATGACGATGATGCCCTGACCACCGGCACCGGCGGCGGGTGCATTTGGATACCCGGCCGCGCCACCACCGCCACCGTAGAGAGCACCGGCACCGCCGTTGCCTCCTCCTGAGCCGCCAAAAGAGCCGTTCCGCCCGCCACCGCCGCCCCCTCCAGAGCCGTGCGTAGCATCCCATTCTGTGCCTGCGCCGCCCGCACCACCATGCTCGGCGTTGCCGTTGTCACCCGCACCTCTGGCG
>Ga0210406_10000371_pt1 | contig 62758 bp, 53 predicted proteins | sample IncBWC30MmetaG_FD_155454 | JGI IMG/M metagenome (GOLD analysis project Ga0210406, IMG submission 155454) | Forest soil microbial communities from Barre Woods Harvard Forest LTER site, Petersham, Massachusetts, United States - Inc-BW-C-30-M | ecosystem: Environmental > Terrestrial > Soil >...
TCGACTGCGAAGGGTGAGTCGGGCATTCTTATGGATGTCCATTCGGTCTGTCCTCGGAAGCTGGATTGCTCGTCACAATCAGCTTCTCCGGTTCCGATCGAATGGACAACCTCTTGAAAGATCACAGCCAACCCAGAAGACGCCTTGGGCGTCCATTTGCGGCATTTGTCATTTTGCAACTCCTTTCGCGCAGCAAACGCCAGCAATGACCATAGGCAATGTAGAGTGCGAAGATGTCTTCTGGTGCGTTCACGTCGAAAACGCCTCAGCCTTCATCTACAACATCTGGAACAGCGATGCGACGGGGCGCAGGGGCAAAATCAATTTGCACATCGGGACATGGGCTCACGACGTAACAACCACGGTACTTCGTACGGGCGGTAGCAGTGGATGCGGAGTTTGGAATGACGCCAAGAACGGCGGAGGATGCCGCACCCCCGTCGGCACCATGGTTGGATGGTACAACTGGGGAAATGTGTTAGGCGTCGGCGGTGCGAGTGCCCCCGAATGCAGTACCGACAGCTCAGTTGGGTGTAGTTATGCCTTCTACTCCGCTCCCACCAGTTCCGTCGTGACAATGAAACCCCCGTCTGACACCACAACAGCAATTCAGGGACAGAATGCCGGCGGCACGCCTTTCTTTACCTTCGATTCCACGAACTCGCGCTTTCGCTTGGGCGATTCCAGCAGTCCAACCGCTACCTTCGACATTCTGGGCCTGTTCAAGGTTCCATCCAGCGGCCTGGTAAGTACCTATGCGGGCTTGGCGACAACCGGTGCTGGCGTCGGCCCCTTCGTGAACACGACCGTCGTCGCCAACCTAGCGGTGACCAGTACGCTTTCCACCACGCTTTATACGACCGGTTCTGGCACTAAGCCCGGCAGCGCTGGAACATATCAAATCTGTGCGACCGCCTGGGTGCCAAGTGGAACCTTAGTTTCAAGCGTCATCCTTGCGTTAGGATATAACAACGGCACGGCCCAGAGCCCAATCCTGCTTACACTGGGAACAGCCACCGGAAGCACCGCGACAGCGTGTCAGTACATTCACTCGGTTGCCAGTTCGGCGATAACGCTTACCGCAAACGCCCCAGGCGGCACTTACCATCTGGATGCAACGCTCATGGCAGTGCAATGATAGCTCTGCAAATCCGAACGAGGTTCCTATGACGCACAAACAGCGGTTTCTACTTCTTCTCTTTATACTCTGCACACTCCTGTGCAGCATCAGCGTGTTCGCTCAAACTGTGAATATGCTATACGATCCGACGTCGGACACCTTGAGAAATTCAATACACAAGCCGCCAAGTACTGGAACCTGGAAGCAGGTCGCCACACTCGCGGCCTCAGACGGCGAGTACCAGGATCAGTTTGGCCTTTCTGTGTCCGCAAGTGGGAACACCGCGGTTGTTGGCGCACCGTCTGCCAACGGAGGCACCGGCGCAGCCTACGTATTCGTCAAGTCCACGAAAAGCGGCGCAAGTATAACCCAACTCGCCGAGCTTACTGCCTCGGACGGGTCGCCCGGCGACGGCTTTGGGGTGTCAGTCGCAGTTAGTGGCGATACTATCGTCATTGGCGCCGTCGCGCATTCGGTCGGTCCAAATCCGCAGCAGGGTGCCGCATATGTTTTCGTCGAGCCAGTGGGCGGTTGGACGGACATGACTGAGAATGCAGAACTAACTGCTTCGGACGGGACCTCCAATGACTGGCTCGGTAACTCGGTGGCCATTGATGGCGGTACGGTAGCGGCTGGAGCGCCCCAGACTAACAATGGAGGACCGGGCGCTACATATATATTTCTTAAGCCAGCGAACGGGTGGGCCGACATGACACAGACGGCAAAACTAACCGCCTCAGATGGAAGAGCGGACCTTATGCTTGGCCTTTCAGTGGGCGTCACGAGCAACACGGTGGTGTCAGCCTCGGATTCGAATGCTGCCTACGTTTTTGTCGAGCCGCCGAGCGGCTGGGTCGATATGAACGAGGCCGCAAAACTTTCGGCTAGCGCCCACACTGTTCTTATGACGGTGTCGATCAGCAGTAATGCGATCGCCGCCGGGGCAGACCTAGCCTCGGTCAACGGCGAGAAAGGCGCAGTATTCGTGTTCGTCAAGCCTAAATCAGGGTGGTCGTCGACTTCCAAGGCAAATGCCGAGCTGACAGCTTCGAACGGACAAGTTTTTGATGAGCTGGGTTATTCGGTATCGATTGACGGCAACACGATTGTGGCCGGCGCCCCGAATGCCCCATGCCACCTTGTGCGAGGAAGATGCAATCCCCTTGGCCCCGGCGCGGCGTATGTTTTCGTCAAACCCGCCAGCGGCTGGAAAAATGCCACCGAAACGGCCGAACTCATGTCCACCGGAGGTCAAGCGGGCGACCAGTTCGGCGTCTCGGTCGCCAATATTGGAAGCACCGTACTAGCAGGGGCACCGATTGCGGACTCTGTACACGGCGCGGCCTACGTTTTCGGTCATGTATCGAGCGCGGGCGCATCCGTGGAGGACAGCATCATCCCATAAAGCTGCTGAGCCGTAACGCAAATTGGCCCCTACCCATGGCCCAGATGCTCGTGCACCCTGGGCTGACAATCGCGAGACTAAAGGGTAGGAACGGATCGCACATCGATCTTGATACGCTAGGTGATTGCATTCCTTTTGCCGTTGAACTGCATGACGGGCTAGCAGGAACCTGAGTCAGGCGTGCCAAAACCCTGTGGTTTTCGCGCACTCGACTTCGGGCATTCCGAGGGAGAGAAATCAATAGGTTGGAAGTCCAGCTCCAAGGGGGATTTTCGGCACGTTCGGTTACAACCAACCAAGCACTGACATCCACCAAGCCGGGTCAATGAGTGTAAACGCCTGGGTACAACAGTTAGGCGTAAACTCCCCTCAGCATGGAAACTCATAATCCTGATGACGGGTTAGCGGTGTACGTCAAAGAAGTTAGCAATGTAGAGCCTCTCATCAAGGATGAAGAGGCAAAGCTATTTCGAGAACTGGCCGGTCCGGGAGTTTGGGATCAAAGGCGGGAGATTGTCGCGAGAAGATTAATCGAAGTTCATCTTGTGCAAGTGGTGAGCATTGCACAAAAATACTCCACATCAGGCGTGCCAATGTTGGACTTGATTCAGGAAGGCAACCTCGGCCTGATGGATGCCGTCAGGAACTTTGCAGAAAAGCCAATTGGTGACTTTGGGGACTACGCCGCCATGTGCATTGATGATGCAATCAAGAGGCGTTTGGGTAGTTGACGTAATATGGCCATATCACTCACGGACCGGGTTGTGAGTGTAAACGCCTGCTAACAACAGTTGAGGATTCAATTTCGGGTTCTCCCGTCACGGAAGCGGGGTCAATCGGCCCGGTTTTTCCAGCCTCGTCGGCAGGCAAGATGTCGGCGCAACGCAGCTACGGCGTGATTTCAAACACGACGCCACAACCGAAGTATTCTCCGTCACTGCAGTTTCCGCTGCCTCCGATCGACGTAGTACCGTAGAGATTACCGCTATCATCTCTTGTTACCCCAGTGTAAGGCGTACCGCCGTCAGGCCCTTCATCGAAATTATGCAGCACTGTTTCTTGGCCAGCCGCGTCCAGCTTGAACACGGTCCCAGCAGCGGGGAAACCAACCCCACCGCCCACTGTTGTGCCATAAATGTTCCTGCCAGCGTCCATCGCGAGGTTTCCCACTGGGCTGATTCCGTCGGTATAGTTGAAGCTGTGGATGACTGTTTCCTTTCCATTCCTATCAAGCTTGAACACTGTGCCAGCACCGAACGTACCCCCACCTCCAGTGGTGCCGTAGAGGTTGCCTTGCGCGTCCTGCATTAGCGGCCCGTCGGGACCACCCCCGTCCGCCCCTCCGGTGAAGGCGTACAACAATACAAATTTGCCTGATCTCGTAATCTCAAATACCGTTCCGGAGTCTCGGAAAGGGCCACCATATACTGTCGTTCCGTAAAGGTTTCCATCTGCGTCAATCAGTAGTTGCCACTCTGGGTTGCTTCCGTCTCGCTCCCCGGTAAAGATATGCAGAACACACTCTCCGCTAGCGCTAAAGGTATCCAGGGCACACTCTCTGCTAACGCTCAATTTGTAAACCGTTCCGTCTCCTGCCCCCCCGGCAGTGGTCGTGCCGTACAAATTGCCTTCTCGGTCCCGGACCACGCCTGCATCAGCATATTCGGAACCCGGCAGCAGACTAAAGAATCGCTCTTTCTGAGCCTTGCTAACGATAAACACGGTGCCGGAGCCGAAAAAGCCGCCCCCGTTTGTTGTACCGTACAAATTCCCAGACCTATCCAGGGTCGGAGTTCCTAAGGGCAGGGCACCGTTCGCTCCGTTCAATCTCCGGATTACCCGTTCTTCGCCGTTTCTGTCCAGCACGAAAATCACACCACAACCGTAGGTGTAATAACTGGAGCAAGAGGGGTCATCCCCGCCATCGGCCGCCGCGCCGTAAAGGTTGCCGACTGCGTCTTGGACTAAACCTGCGTAGGGGTATGCCCCATCCCCGCCGCCGGTGAAACTATGCAGGACCTTGAACGTCTGCGCATGTGTCTGCGTGGGCACCAGTGTTGACGCCAGCATGAGAGCCAGTGAAATCCGCAAAACTGCCTTTGCCGCAGAGCATGGCTTCTTCGATTGCATGGCTCGGTTGCCTCTCATTCCTAGGGTGGGCCGTGAGGGCGGGAGCGTCGGGGGTCAGGCCACATCCTCAGGGCAAGTCTAGCACCGAATCGGGCGGCACCCGCCCATTGCAGTCAGAAGCGTTGGCCATGACTGACAACAACTGGCATAATATCTCTATTACTCATTGACCGGGGAGTTGGTCTCTTTTGCCGTCGGTCCTGTCGACGGCTACACCCACCAATGTATAGCGGTCTCGGGAAGCATTGGAATACCTGCCTGACACCCGATTTGACACCCACCGTTTGCTATCTTCAGGCAGTCTGGTCAAATAAAAACCGCCCAACGGTCGCGACACTGAGCGGTCCAAGGTGGAGGGAAGCGTATCGGGGTGCCGCCCCTCCAAGTGGCGCAAAGAAGATCAATCTCGCAAAAGTGCTGGCTTCGCTAGACGCCGTGCCCGACGTGCGGTCAGGTGATCACGCCCGCTGAGTTGCGGCGCATCGACTTTCACTCTGTCGAGTGTCCTGCGTGCCGCGCACGGTTTGTTCCCCTACCGGCGGCTGAGGCTGACAAACAATGCGACGGTCCTCACTAGGAACACCAGCATGAGGGCCACGAGGAACAATTGCCAAGGGTTGAGCATTTGATTGATTGTCGCCGGAGTTTACCTGGCCCACAACTGTCTTCGGTAATGGCCCAACAGTGGGGCAACGATTACGAAGGTGGTGCACTCGGACATAAGGGCTGTAACCTAATGTGCCGAAAATCTCTCCGCTGCCCGTGTCCTAAGCTATTGATTCCCCCGCTGAGCATCACTGATGTGGAGCGGGCCAAAACCACACGGTTTTCGCCCGCGCAGCAGCGTTAATTCCCGGTTCCAAAGAGTCTCGATTCGCGGGCACATCTGATTTGTGGTCTAGAGCAATGCCTTTTAATTTGCTGCTGTACACGCGGACAACGTAATATCAAGCGGATAGAAGGCCCCGACAGGCTGTAAGTCGGGGTTTTTGCTTCCCAGTCGGCAGTAATTGTGCAACGGTTTGTGCAACGCAGCGCTCCGCCGGATCGGAGTCGCTGGCTGCCTTGTTCCCCATGTGCTACATCTGCGCGCTGGCGTATGAATTGATTTCGCAGTTCAGCTTGATTTCTTCAAATTGTGGTGTGGTCCATTCCATCATCTTTCTCCTTTCTTAACTCAGTGCACACGGATGCCGCCGATGTAGTCCTGGCTGCTGACGCCGTTGCTCGTGTCCATCCAGGCAGCGATGAAGTAATTGGAGCCGTCCCAGGTGTTGCCAGCGTACTGGCCGAGAGTGCGGTCGGAGCTGTTGTTGTCGGGATTCGAAAATGCCGAAGTCAGCTGCACGTTTGGCTGGAAGGTTACGCCGCCATCAAAGGAGATTGCAGCATAAGCTTGATAGCTGATGTTTGCCGGATCGTTGCGGCGATCAAACCAGCTTACTCCGACGAGTCCAGTCGGGCTCACCGAAAGCCAGGGAAAGAACTGGTCATGAGTATCGCTGGGTGGGGCCAATGGCACTGGTTTCGACCAGGTCTTGCCGCCATCCGCCGAGTGAATCACCTGCACTCGCATATAGGTGCCAGTCCACGCGAACATGGTCGCATAGAGGCGTCCCGAGTTGTCCACGCCGAGCGCCGGTGTATTCGGCACGCCGACGACTGTGGTATTCGGTAGTCCTCCAAAGGGGAAGCACATGCAAGTATTGGGCACTTCGAGCACTTTCGTGATTATCTTTGGCTGTGACCATGTAACGCCCCCATCGCTCGACTTGGAGAATGCCACATTTTCTATACTGTCCGCACAGTAAGTGTCCGACCCGGCTGGGGGGCAGTGCATCCAGGTCATATAGACGGTTCCGTCCTTGCCCACGACAAGGCTGGGGTCGTAGTCGATAGAGGTGGGGTTCATCGCCACCACCGCCTGAGTCCAGGTGTTTCCGCCGTCGCGGGAGCGCGAGACCAGGATCTGAGTGGTGTTGAGGTTCATTCCTGAAACATAGATGCTGTTGGCATAGGGGCTGCTGGAGGTCTGGTCGACTGAAAGCGAAGCGTAAAAAATCGCCGACCCGCCATTGCCCACGGCTGCGGTCGGCGTGCTCCAGGTAACGCCGTCAGTTGACTTCTCGATACCCATCAGCGAGAACCCTTTGCCTTCGGTGTCCTGGTAATAGCCCGCGATGTAGGCTGCTCCCTTCAAGTCGTAGCCCACAAGCGGAAGATCCAGCGGCTCCCATTCCCGCCCAAAGTCGCTGAAGGTGGTCAGGCACGCCGTACTCCAGGTCGAACCGGCGTTGTTTGACACATGAAAGCCAACCTGAGTGAACTGCCCGCAGTTTCCGTCGTCGCTCCCCACGATCACCTGCCTTGGATTTTTCGGGCTTGCGGCGATCGGAGCGTAGATGTTAGCACTGGTTCCCTCCGAGGCCAGCGTAGGCGGCAAAACACATGGGGCGGGCGAGCAGGCTAGGGACAACGAAGAAAGTGAGTTTGCAGCACCCACCGCGTGCGATTGCCCCTCGGCCTGCCGGAGAGGGAATGCCACCAGCGCTAACGCAAGTAAACAGAATCGAATTTTCATGAAAGATGGCCTCCTTACTCCAGACAGGTGCGGCTTGGGTTTTCGCTGCACAGGCCCCAGACATCTACGGTGCCGCCGGTATTGGTTTCATTGCGTGCGCCTGCGAGAACCTTTCCGTTAAATATCGTGGGGGTTGTAAACTTTATGGGATATCCGGTATGGAAGGGGCTGCTGTTATGGCTTCGACCGTTATAGAGTGTGGGGTTGCCTATATTGGTCGCGTCATAGGCGTGCAGCGCTATATCCAAGTAGTCGGTTCCGGGTTCAACGGTGCCGACCGGGCAGCTGTCCGGGTTGCCGCTGTTCGTGGCCTCAATCGCCCACAGGATGCCGCCAGTCGAACCGTTGGACGAAACTGAGGGTACAGCTCCATAGTTGCAAAACAGGTCCGTCGTGCTCGCATAAGAAGATGGGATTGGCCCCGTGGGGATCAGCGTGTACTGGTTAATGGCCAACGGGGCTTTGTGGATATCCAGCTCGCGAACGGAGTAGTAGAGAGCCCGATGCGTTCCGTGTGCGTCGGTCCACCTCCAATAAGCCGGGTAGCCCCAATAACCCCAAACGTTGCAGAGAGTGCAGATCGTAGGCGTTTGAATCCACTGCACGATCAGGTCGGTCGGCGTGTGGTGCTGGGTCAGATTATCCCGATCCACGACGTAGAGCACCGCTTCTTTGTCGGCGGCCACCATAAGATGCGGATGGCCTGTGAAGAAGGCAGGAGTTTCGTCCGGCAGCGCGATCAGACCTCCGGAGTCGAGGTCTTCGTCGTTGACGCAGCGGCCCGTCCCCATTGACCCAGAATACGTAAGCTCGTCTGCCGGGGTAAAGAAGTCGGAAATCGAGAGGCCCGTTGTGAGGCGAAGGAGAGTATCGCCGTAGTTGTTCTTGGGTGTGTTCCAATCGAAGGTTCCGTTTCCGGTCGGAGCGAATATGTACGTTGACGTGGTGCCCGAAACGGTTGCGTCGGCTGCAACCAGGCCGTCTCCACCCTCCCACATTCCGCCGCCCGAGCCGTAGGGAGTTGTGTTCAGTACATAGGCTTGCGTCAGGCTACCCGAGCTGTATTGGTAGCCCATCATCCAGCCGTTCGTCCATTCATTGCTAGCCGGAGCAAACGAAATATACACAGTACCGTAAGTGCCGAGTGCGGTGTTGCCGAGCAGTAGCAGGCCAGCCCGCTGGATTGCCTCTCCGCCGACAAAATAAACGGTGCCCGTACCGGTCGCCAGCGTACAGGTGGCGGTCGATCCCGGAGAGACGCCCGCGACGCTCGCAGAAATTTGCTCGCTCGCCAATTGTGCGCCAGTTAGGAGGTTAATCGCGGTCAAAAAGTATTGTGGATAGTAACCGTTGTTGTTGAATACATTCTCCAGCGACACCACGTAAATAATCTTGTTGACCTCGTCAATAACCGGGGTGCTGGTAATCCCCATGTCGGGACCGATCACGCCCGCGCCGCAAGGCAGAGGCTCGTTGGGGTCACATGTCAAGTAGTCACCGTTGCTGTTGAGGGTGTCGCTCCAAAGGAGTTGCTGACTGGACGGGTCTGCTTCGAAGGCATAAACGTTGTCCTGCTCGTCCGCAATAAACACCACGTCGCAGTTCGAGCAGGTGTGGCCGTTCGAGCCAATCGTAACGCTCGCGTGATAGGCGAGGGGCTGAGCAAAGACCGCTCCGTTAACCGAATACTGCCACAGTAGGCCGAAAGTGCTTTGGCTCACTGTGCTGGGCGTCAAAATAGTTTCGTTCTGCTGCCAGCCGGTGCGGCAGGTGTCGTTGTGCCCGGTGGTTACGTTCGAGTCAGCAGTGATTGGGCATGGCGGAGCCGATTGGGCTTGCGCTACCGAGGCAAGCTGCACCATGTATCCGGCCAGTAAAAGCAGAGAGAGCGAGTGGACGAAGCGGGACATTTTGGGGGCCTCCACGGCAGAAAGATTTGCGAACGGGGCTACCCGGTCAGGCACAGCAATTCTGACCCCCGCCCACAAGAGAGTCAAGCTAATTTCCTGCAAATACAGCCGGGTCTCTGGCCGGAAAACGTAAGTCCGTAACCGGATTAGGTTTGCCTTCGCATTCGGCCTCCATGGCCTCGCAAAAGCTGGGCAATCATCAGCATCACCTTCGCGCCGTTCATCTCGTTACTAGCCTGTTCTGTAAGGTCGTGCATAGATGACTCCTTGGGATGTTTCCACCAAGTTAGTTGGGGACGCGGCGCGGTGTCTGAGCAATTCCGCTCACCCCTGTGCGTCGTCTCTTACGCCTACCCCCGCTTACTGGATGTCACCTTCAAACAGGCACCCAAGGCACGGGGGAAGGCTGCCGAAACATTGGCGCTGCCCCTTACTGAATCGGTGGAAGATGATGGGTCGTTCTGAGATTCCTTCCGCGCGCGCGGAAAATCGGGCCGATCACAAGTTCCGCAATGGCCGGTAGGCAGGATGTTTCCCTTGGCGATCTATTCGACGGCCCGCGACAGGTGCCATGCCGCAGCGAATGCCGGGGAAGCCTTGAACATCTAACCCCTACCCTGAACCCACACGGGCAGCCTACAATAAGCCCCTGCTGCCTACAGAAGGGCCCGACAAGGGCCAACCACAAAGAATCTGATGCGCCAGTAAGCAAGATGCCCCGTAACAGATTCGCGCCAAGAATCCGCACTGTAGCGCAACGAACGCCACTTTCACGCAACAACGCGCAACCGTCAAAGCTATACTGAATCCATCGGTTCCTGTACGGGAACGCGAAAGGTTGAATATGTCGCAGCAATGCAAAGTTTGTAAGCACCCGCAACGATCAGCGATTGAACAAGGATTGCTGAACAGTGTGCCAGTGCGTGCGCTTGCGCAACAAACGAACCCAATCGTCAGCGCGTGGTCGATCCATCGCCACCGTCAACATCTACCGCTGCAGTTAGTCAAGGCGCAGCAAGCACAAGAACTGTGCGATGCGGATTCGCTGTTATCCCGCGTGGAGCACTTACTAACTGAGGTGAAGGAGATCGCGGCGCACGCGAAGGCTGCGAAGGATTACCCTGCGGCAACGGCTGCGTTCAGGGAGATGCGCGGATGCCTTGAACTGTTGGGTAAGGTTACTGGCGAACTTCAGCAACAGCTGCGCGGCGGCGGCGATTTGCACTTGCACAGGCACATTCACACGGGTGGCGCGATGCCGAAAACCGAAATAGAAATTGATCTGGAAATCGCCAAGCAGGTAGCGGCGGCCACGGCGGGGTTCGATCCGCAGGAAATAGCGCGGCTAAAGCTGCTGGCAGCGGGTGCCGATCCGCAATCGTTTTCGTGAAGCCTTGCCTTGCTAGGGCACTGCTGTTGAAAGTCACACCCTACATAATTGATTCTGCTGGCCCGATACTCCTCGTTGCACTCTTGTTGCACTGATTGGGGTTGTTCGTGTACAAAAAGGATTCCCTTTCGACACACCGACATTTCAAGAGCCATTCTTGATTTGAAAAAAGCCAATGCCAAAATTTGTTTTTTTCAGCTGGGTGACGGTGCGCGTTATTCTCGCACCTATTTTCATTTCATTTTGAAAAAATCGCGGTCCTGGCAGGAATAGCTCCCAATCCGATTTTATCAGCGATTTCTGCTAGTGTATGATAACTCGAAACTACAGATACTCGTGACCAAACAACTGGTTCTGGAAATCTTCGCGCAAAATAACAATTTCATTGTTCCCGATCAAATCTGGGCGGAGTTAAAACGAAGCCTGGATCGCCGATCCGTTTATAGCTACCTTTTGCGGTTAAAGCGCCAAGGCCTGCTCGAAACGCGTGCCAAAAGGCGGCGGTTACCTGGCCTACCGATTGACCGAGCGCGGCCATGCACGCCTCAACTATTTCCGCTCCCGCCAAGGGCGAGTTCCGTAGTGAGGGCCTGGCCGGTACCGTTTGCTGTTTCCCCGTCAGGTTGGGCTAAAACCAGCAGGAGGGATTTCCGCACGCTCAAGGCCGCCTGCTCTCCAGGTATTTCCTCCAGTCCTTCACCGAGGTAAAAACGCTGGCTGGTACCTCCTCTGAAGCTATACTCGCCAGTTTGGCCAGGATTGCGGAACGGGCTTGGGTCCGATCCTCGCCTTCCATCAGATGGGACCACTGGGCACCCAGCAAGAGTCCATTTAGTTCGAGGGCGGTTCGCTTAGAATCGACCGTGTCAAGAATTTCGCCGAGCCTCTGTCCTTTCTCGACTGCCGTTTTCAGAGCCTTGTGCCACCGCCACACAATCTCGGCGATTTGTTGAGGAATTGAACCGTCCTGCCTCGCACACTGACAGAAGGCGCCGGTGAAGAAATAGTCCCCTGCAAAGACACGATCTTCGACCAGCCTTAGCCACAAGTCGCAAAGCGTCCAAAGCTTTTCGATCCCTTCCAGACCGGCTTCCTCGGTCGGAAAAACGACGTAATTAAAGAAGAGATCGCTGGCCCGGTCCACCACCGCTTGCTCCAGGTTTTCTTTCGACCCAAAATGCACAAACAGGCCGCTCTTACTCATCCTTACTTCTTTTGCCAAGTTCCCAATGGAGAGCGCTCCGATTCCTCCACGGGCAGCCGTTCGCAGGGCATGATCCAAAATCGCCTCCCGAGTTTGCTTACCCTTCCTTAAATCGTCTGCTGTCGATTCCTTAGCACTCTTCTTATCCACAAAAGCTCTCCTTTCCGGTTACAGCACGAACGTTCGTCTTTCTAGACGTTGTGGCTGGCCAATCACCGTGCACTGCCTTGTACGCATCAGGCTGCTTACATGCTTGCACACTTGTACATATTGTGTATCATATTAGTATGACCTTGACCGCATACCGTCGAGACCTACAAGCGAGAAAGCGAGAGCTGGTCAGTTTGCTCACGCAACGGCAGAAGATTGACCAGAGGATGGCCCAATTGCAGCCCGTCATCAATCACCTGGAAGGCCTGTGCCGGGAGCTAGGGGAAAAAGTCGCCCATGAAACCGCCGTCAACCGTGAACTGACGACTGGGCTAACCGACCTCGCTCGGGTCACGCTGCAAGAAGCCTATATCCCGGTGAGCGCCAGTGACCTTAAGAATCGGATGGAGGTTAAAGGATTTGATTTCTCCAAATATTCAAATCCTCTGGCCTCCATCCACACCGTACTCCGGCGCTTGGTGAAGAGCCGAGAGGTAAAGGTGGTTCCTCAGAAGGGCGGCAAGAAGACCTACCAGTGGATCACTATCATCGACAATTTTCTTACCGCGATGCAAACAATGGCCAAGGCAGCCGCCCAGCAGTCTCAGCCGACAGAACCCAATACGCTCCGACCCAGCAAGGCCAGCCAATTGAAGAATGTGACGCCACAAAAGCGATAACTGCGATGGATGCCTCGGACCATAGCGGAAAGCGGAATCCCACTAGCGAGCCCGAGCCCTTCGTGGACGCTAGCGAAGCGGGCAAGTTTCTTCGCCTGCGTCCGCGTCGAGTCTTGGAACTTGCGCGTCGGGGAATTCTTCCCGCCTACCCTCTCGGCGACGGCGAACGACGCGTGTGGCGTTTTCGGCTATCAGAACTTGCTTCTGCGATTCGTTCCCGTGCGGTACACTCTGCTCGGCAGTCTCCCGCGCCAGAACAGGAGACGAGCTAACATGGCGCGGTTTCAACGTGGAAGTTTGCGGATTGAATCCCGCAGGAAAGGACCGACCTGGGTGCTGCGTTACTACGTAACCCGTGAATCTGACGGACACAGGGTAGAGCATAAGCTCGCTATCGGGCTGGTGCACGATTTTCCTACCCAAACTGCCGCTTGGGCACGAGTGGAAAAGCAGCATCTTTCTTCACAAATCAATCAACCGGACGTACGGACTCGTGTAAGGTTTGCTGACCTGGCCCGGCACTATCTAGAAAACGAGCTGGGTGAGCAAACGGAAGCGGTGGACCCAAAGTCCCACACAACGATTGCAGGCTACAAACGCATTCTGAAGAATCGCTGTCTAGACCGATGGGGGAAACGGAATGCGTTAGATATCGAGCCGCTGGAAATTGAGCGATGGTTGAAGGCTTTGAAGCGAGAAGAGAGCCTTGAAAACCTGACGCTCGACAAAATCCGCCGAGTAATGAGTCTGGTCTTCAAGCACGGCCAACGCTATGGGTTGATTCCACGTACGCTGGAAGCCAATCCGATGCGCTTTGTCCGCTGCAAAACGACCAGCAGCTACGAAGCCATGATCCTCACGCCGCAGCAGGCTTTTGCGGTTCTGATGAACCTCGGAGAACCGGAACGGACGCTTACTCTGTTGGCGTCTGCAACCGGGCTTCGTATTTCAGAATGCTTGGGTTTGCAGTGGCAGGATGTCGGCTTTGAGCACTCGCAGATTCATGTTCGACGGACCTGGACCTGTGGCGCGATTGGAGTACCAAAGAGTAAGGCTTCGCAGGCACCTGTTCCTCTGCACCCACTACTTGCCGAATCCATGCAGGAGTGGAAGAACACAACGCCCTATTCGCAAACGACGGATTGGGTGTTCCCTTCCATGCGGTGCAAAGGTACGCAACCGCGTACCGCAAACATGCTGGTGGAGGATCATTTGAAACCGGCAGCGGTTGCGGCAGGAGTGTTAACCGAAAACGACCCGCGTCGCTTCGGTTTTCACAACCTACGCCATAGCCTTGCTTCTTTCCTTGTGCGGTCAAAAACCGACCCGAAGACGGTACAAGCCCTACTGCGGCACTCGGACGTGAAGACGACCCTTCAACTCTACGCCCACAGCGTGAGTGAGGATCGCCTTGCGGCACAGGGACAGATGCTCGACGCGATGCTGCAATCAGGCGGTACAGCAGTGAACTAGATTTTGTGCGCCCTTCAATGGGCTGACCGTGGGCTGAGAGGTTGCGAGGTGATTCGACTTAAGTCCTTAAGAATGATGGTGGCCAGGGACGGAGTTGAACCGCCGACGCCAGCCTTTTCAGGGCTGCGCTCTACCACCTGAGCTACCTGGCCACTTTGTGCAACTGCATTCGGATGAGTCTTAAGGTCGGCCGAGAGCGGGCACAATCCTAGGACTACCGGCAGTCAAAACGCTGGGGCGTTTAGAGCAGGCCTGATTATAACAACCACGACGCAATCGCTCAACGCGACGCCCCGAGACTAAGCGGTATGGAGAATCTCCGGCCCCTACTGTCCGCCGATGCTACTCGAGTGCTGTTGCAGCCAGCCGGAAAGTTGACCTCCCTGCTGCGCTCAAGTCAACACAATCGTTTATGCGCTCCGCCGATTGCTTTAGCGTGCGTTCCGAGGTAGGGTCGTGATGCGTAGCAAAAAAGTCCTGGAGTTGGTCTCGCAGACTTGCATCGCAAAAAGAACCCGCCGACCCCACGATGTAGATGCCCGCCAACTCTTCACCCAGGCTCCGAATTTTTTCCCAATGGGAGCGGACGAACTCCCAGGCGGGCTTCTCGCCGTCGGGGTTCTGCATGGCAAAGGAAAGCAGGAGCGCAGTGTCTTGTGACCGCACCTCGGGTGAGATGGCGAACTCCAGAGTTTTTTCGAACAGTACGGGGTCCGCGAATTGCGTCAGCGATTGCTGATACATAATGACTTCCTCGGGAGTTTTCGCAGTCTTTAGCCGTTCCTTAATTCTGTTATAGAAAGCTTCATCCCCCCGACGTGCAGCGACCACGAAGGCGGCGCGCGCCAGGGCATGATTGACCGACGAGGGATCATCGAGCGCCCGATCGGCGAGTCTGCGGGCGAGAGCTTCAATTTCCGGATCGCGAGCAGTGGTACCCAGGGTCCGCAACAGATCGGCGCGCAAACCTTCGCGGTCGGCGTCCTCGCCGGGCTTCGATTGCCATCCTACGTCCGCGGCTGTGGGCGTGAATAGGCGGCGCACCCACTCTCGGTAGGAGTCCCGATCGGCGTCATTCACCAGATAACGACCGATGAAATCCAGTTGCTCCATTAATGGACCGAGCACTGGCCGACTGCGATCCGTTCGGAGACCCTCCGCCACCGCCAGATAGTCGCCGATTTTCTCGCGGCCTACGCGAATGGAAGCCCACACATCGGACGGCAGCATAATGCGCTCCGCCGGGCTCAACTCACTTTCTGCATCCTTCGCCATCGCACGCACGGAGTCTGAATCGTATCCCGAGCGATAATAGCCTTTGGCGTCCGCGTTGACGTTGACCCAGATTGAACAGCCGGGCAGGGTAAAACTCTGTTGCTGCTGGATAAGCAGTTCGCAGTGCTCGGCGCCCTTTCCTGATGAAACCTGCTTCATGCATACCGGAATCTGCCAGCGCTCGCTGCTGCCCGCTTCGAACTTAGCGCGGTCGTAGAAGTAGCGCCGCTGCTCAAGCGTCACGGTTTCAGAATTACCGGAGCAGGCAGTCTTGGCGCTTACCAGGGGCAGCCCAGGTTGCTCCACAAAGGTGGGCATCAGCTTGTCGACCGGCTTCCTGGAGACCTGGGTCTGCGCGTCCCAGAAATCCGCGGCCGTAGCGTTGCCATAGGCATGCTTGGCCAGATACGCGTTCACCCCAGCCTGAAAAGTTTCAGGTCCCAGGTAGGACTCCAGCATGCGAAGCACGGCCGCGGTCTTCGTGTAGGTAATCTCGTCCGCCAATTCGACAATCTGTTCGGGCGTTTCCGCCGGTTGGTGCATGGGATGAGTGTTGATCAGAGAATCTGTACCCATTGCCACGGCCGCACCCTGTACATCCTGAAGTTGCAGGTTCCATTCTGGCTTCCAGGCTTCGATCGGTTTGGTGGACATCCAGGTGGCGAAGCCCTCGTTCAGCCAAAAATCGTCCCACCATTGATTTGTGACCAGATCGCCGAACCATTGGTGGGCCATCTCGTGCGCAATGGTGGAAGCGACTCCACGCTTGGCATCCACCGAACTATGTTTTTCGTCAATGAGCAAGAGCAACTCGCGGAAAGTAATGCAGCCCGTGTTCTCCATGGCACCGGCGGAAAAATCCTCGAGTCCCACCAGGTCCAGCTTGCCATATGGATATTTAATGGAGAAATACCGGTTGTAGTAGCGCATGATGTTTTCCGCAGCATTCAGGGCGAAAGTAGCAAGTTCTTTCTTCCCCGGGCTGGCGTAAACACGAATTGGAATACCATCGGCGGCTCCTTCGACGTATTCAAACCTGCCAACTACCACTGCCACCAAGTACGAAGACATCCTCGGAGTGGGCGCGAAATGCACGGTGTGCTTATTCTGCAGATCGAGTGTGTCGGACAAAACTTTGGTGTTCGAGATCACCGTCATGCCCTCGTCCGCCACTACCGTGACCTCGAAGACTGCTTTGTATGCGGGCTCATCGAACGATGGAAATGCACGGCGGGCATCGGTGGCCCACAACTGAGTAGCAGCGTATTTGTGGCCGTCGGAATCTTTCCCCAGGTAGAAACCGCGTAACTGATCGTTAAGAATGCCGTGGTAGGTGATGTGGATATCGGCGGGGCCAAGAGGAATCGGATGGTCGACCGTCAGAGTGGCCGTCTGTTTGTCCTTGTCAAGTGAAACCGTGGCCTTTTGCCTAGAACCGCCGCCGGTGATGGCTACGTCTTGGAAATCAATCTCGGCGGCGTTGAGCACAATTTGTGAGGTCGATTTCAGAACCCGCACGGTGATGGCTTCGTCTCCGGTAAAGTCGTTCTTGATGAAATCGGGAGAGAAGGTCAGTTCATAACGATCGGGAATAGCGATTTCCGGCAGACGTTGCGCGACTCCACTCTCAGCTAAGAGGATGACCAGCCACGCTAACCTAGAAATCAGTTTCATATTCTCCCCAAGGTTCCGTCCGTGTTCGACTTTCGCAGCAGGTTGAGCGTGCCGTTCAACACGGTAAAGGCACAGCGGTTAGTGGCGAAGTAGTAGGCGATTTCGCGATAGTCACCGACGTCGAACACAGCGAGGTCGGCGTCTTTGCCAGGCTCGACCGTGCCCTTACTATTTTGCAAGCGCAACGCCCAAGCGCCGTTGATGGTCGCGGCAGAAATCGCCTCTGCGGGAGTCATCTTCATGTGGGTGCAGGCGAGCGAAAGCACGAAGGGCATGCTTGGCGTGGGCGAGGACCCGGGATTGAAGTCTGTGGCGAGCGCAACGGCTACGCCAGAGTCGATGAATCTGCGGGCGGGAGCGAAACCGTCAAGCCCGAGGAAGTAATTCGCGCCGGGAACCAGTGTCGCGACGGTATTGCTTTGAGCGAGGAGGGCGACATCGCGGTCATTGACGTGGTCCATATGATCGAGCGACGCGGGGTTGAAACCGAGAAGTGGCGCGAGCGGCGTTTCGCTCAACTGGCAGACGTGGGCACGGACGCCGAGGCCGTGTTGAGCTGCGGCCTGGAAAATTCTCTCGGCATCTGCTGACGAAAAAGCACCGCGATCGGTGAATACGTCGACGAATTGCGCGAGCTTACGTTTCGCGGCTGCGGGGACCATTTCTCGACAGACGAGATCAACGTAGTTCTGGGGGCGGTCGCGGAATTCCTGTGGCACAACGTGGGCGCCCAGAAGCGTCGCGACGACTGTGCCGGGCCACGCGGCGGCGGATTGTTTGACAGCTTCGAGAGACTTCAGTTCGGATTCAAGCGTCAGACCGTAGCCGGATTTGGCCTCAACGGTTGTGGTTCCCTGCGTGGCCATTTCGTGCAGCGCTTGCAGAACTTTCTCGGTTAGAGCATTCTTCGCCGCTTTGCGGACAGCTTCGACGCTGGAGCGGATGCCGCCGCCAGCAGCGGCGATCTCTTCGTAAGTAGCGCCTGAAATACGTTTTTCGAAATCCACCAGACGGGGATTAATGAAAGCAGGGTGGGTATGAGAATCGACAAAGCCGGGAAGCACGACGTGGCGGGCACAGTCGATTTCGATTACTTTCTTGCGATTCTTCTTGAGCCAGGGATCGCGGAGTGCGTCTTTGGTCTTGCCCACCGAGACGATTTTTCCGCCGAGGCAGAGGAGGGCGGCGTCTTCGAGCAGTCCGATCTCAGAGAGATCATGGCCGCGCCGGGGACTAGGCTTATCGGAGCGCAGAGTGAGAAGCTGGCGGATGTTGATCATCAGCATGGCACGAGGATTCTGCGAGGCTTTCTTGGCGGCGCTCAAGGGAAGTAGTTTAGCTTATGCGGCGGTGAGGTGCGGGGAAAACCTACACCTTGAAACGCAGAGGGCGCGGAGAAGATCCGCAGAGTTCGCAGAGAAAAACCGACACCTACCGTTCCATCGGGATCTTCACGCCTTTCTGCTTCGCAAAATCTTTGGCTTCTTCATACCCAGCGTCCACGTGACGGATCACGCCCATGCCGGGATCGGTGGTCAGAACGCGCTCGATGCGTTTGGCCATGGCTTCCGTGCCGTCGGCGACGGTGACTTGCCCGGCGTGCAGTGAATAGCCGATACCCACGCCTCCCCCGTTATGAATCGAGACCCAGGACGCGCCGGCTGCGGTGTTCAGCAGAGCGTTGAGCAGAGGCCAGTCGGCGACGGCGTCGCTGCCGTCTTTCATGCTTTCGGTTTCACGGAATGGCGAGGCAACCGAACCGCAGTCGAGGTGGTCGCGGCCGATCACGATGGGAGCTTTGAGTTTGCCTTTCTTGACCAGATCGTTCATGGCGAGGCCGAATTGGGCACGCTCGCCGTATCCCAGCCAGCAGATACGCGCGGGCAACCCCTGGAACTTGATGCGCTTGCGCGCAAGGTCAATCCAGCGACGAAGGATGCGGTTGTCCGGAAAGAGTTCGAGAATGAGGTCGTCGGTCACGTGGATGTCGGAAGGCTCGCCCGACAGAGCGACCCAGCGGAATGGGCCGCGGCCTTCGCAGAACAGCGGGCGAATGTAGGCCGGGACGAATCCAGGAAAGTCGTAAGCGTTCTTCACTCCACGCTGGAAGGCGAAAGTGCGGATGTTGTTGCCGTAGTCGAAAGTGACCGCGCCCATCTTTTGCAAGGCGAGCATGCCTTCCACGTGTCTGGCCATGGCATCGAGCGATAACTGCTGGTAGGTCTCGGGATCGCGCTGGCGCAATTCGAAAGCTTCTTGCAGCGTCATGCCGTTAGGCACGTAGCCGTTCAGCGGATCGTGCGCGGAAGTCTGGTCGGTGAGAATGTCGGGAACGACGCCGCGTTGGGCTAGTTCAGGAATGATGTCGGCGCAATTGCCGACCAGACCGACAGAAACATTTTCTTTCTTCCGGACAGCGTTTTTCAAAATGCGCAGGGCTTCATCGAGCGTGGTGACCATGAAGTCGCAGTAGCCGGTTTTGAGGCGCTTCTTGATACGCTCGGGATCGACATCAATACCGAGAAACGCCGCGCCAGTCATGGTGGCAGCCAGCGGCTGAGCCCCACCCATGCCCCCCATGCCGCCACTGACAATGAGTTTACCGGCTAGGTCGCCGTGGAAACTTTTTTCAGCAGCGGCGGCGAAAGTTTCGAACGTTCCCTGCACAATGCCCTGCGAGCCGATGTAGATCCACGAACCGGCGGTCATTTGGCCGTACATCATGAGGCCGGCGCGCTCGAGTTGGTTGAACTTTTCCCAGTTGGACCAGTGGCCGACGAGATTGGAGTTGGCGATCAGTACGCGCGGAGCGTATTCGTGAGTCTTGAAGACCCCGACGGGTTTGCCGGATTGCACGAGCAGAGTTTCGTCGTTGTCGAGATTCTTTAGAGCGGCGACGATGGCGTGGTAAGCCTCCCAACTACGTGCCGCGCGGCCGGTGCCGCCATACACGACGAGGTCGCGCGGGCGCTCGGCGACCTCTTCGTCGAGATTGTTCATCAGCATGCGCATAGCGGCTTCCTGCTGCCAGCCTTTGCAGGAAATCGCATTGCCGCGTGGTGCACGGATGGGGGTGTAGGTGGCCTGGGTTATCTCGGTTTCTACCGGCATGAGGTAATGGTAGTAGTTTGGGAAAGTGTGAGCAAATCAGGACACGCACGGGTTCTTTGCGAAACAGCGAAGAGCGCAAGCGCGGGGACTCTCGATTAAACGACACGCTCCGGCCTGAAAACTGACTCGCAAAGGTTCTCTCGATCGGAATGGCGGGTGACCCAAGCCGAGTTCCGCAAGTAACTCTGTGGCTGCCACGTCAAAGCTCGGCTCGCGCGGGGCGGCTCATCCGCCTTAACAAATTTCTGCTGCCCATGACGTTTTTCCGCTCTCTTTTGCGCAATGCGTAGTAGAGGATGGTCGGCTTACGCCACCAGTCCTACTGAAGGCGCTTCTACAGCAAGGAGAAAGTCATGAAAGCACGAGTTAAGAACGGCAGACTAGTGGTGGCTGCGTTTGTTTCACTTCTGGCGGCGAGCTCGGTCTCGCTTTGCGCCCAGACTTACACAGTTCTTTACAACTACGGTAGCGTCACTTGCGATCCTCTGTTTCCAGCAAACTCCGGGATTATTTCGCAGGGACGCGATGGCGAGTTCTACAGCACGACCCCTGCCGGCGGCTGTAACAACAATGGTGCGGCGTTTAAGATGTCAGCCTCGGGAAAGATGACCTTGCTGCACAGCTTCAAGAACGGTGTCGACGGCATCGGCCAGCAGAGCGGTCTGACGCTGGGCGCGAAGGGAACTTTCTGGGGAACCAGTGAAGGCGAAGACTTCAATTCCGGCAACATTTTCTTTATGACCGCAGCCGGCGTGGTCACGAGTTTCAACAGTGTCCTCGGTGGCGCGGGACAGGTGAATGGTGGCCAGCCCATTGCGCCGCCGGTACAAGGCATGGACGGTAATTTCTATGGAATGACGACCGCGGGCGGCAACAGTGCTCTGTGCACCTATGGCAACAGCGGTTGCGGAGTCATTTACAAAATTAATCCGGCAGGCAAGTTCGAAGTCATTCACACTTTCGATCAGGCCAATGGCGCGAACCCCGATGATCCGCTGCTGCTTGGAACCGACGGCAATTTCTATGGAACCTCGTTCTACGGCGGGACGATCAACGGCAAATACGACGGCAACGGCGTCGTGTTTGAAGTTACAACGCAGGGAGCTTATACGCCGATTTACGTTTTCTGTGCCCAGCAGGGTTGCCTGGATGGTGGCCAGCCGGCGGGTGGTCTGGTTCAGGGAACCGACGGCAACTTTTATGGCACCACGGTCCTTGGCGGCACTCACTTGCACTCGAATTTTTTTGGCGGAACCATTTTCAAACTTACCCCCGCCGGGCAATACACCGTGCTCTACAACTTTTGCGAGCAGCCGAATTGCGCCGACGGGGGCGAATCGATTGCTGGCTTGATTCAGGGAACGGACGGCAACTTTTACGGTACGACAGAAGCGGGTGGAGCGAACGGCAACGGCACGATCTTTCAGGTCACTCCTGAAGGTCAATACACAGTGTTGCATAGCTTTGATTTCACCGACGGCAACTCGCCGAATGCTGCGCTGACACAGGGCACGGACGGAGTCCTTTATGGCCAGACTTACGATGGAGGGACTGGCCCTTGCATCAATACCCGGTGCGGAGTCTTTTTCAGCCTGGATTTGGGGCTTCCCCCATACGTTGCTCCGGTGAATTGGTACGGCCAGGAGGGATCGACGGTCGAAATCCTCGGGCAAGGATTGAAGGGAAGTACGGCAGTTTCGTTCAACGGTACGCCGGCTGATTTTCAGGTCGTAAGCAATACTTACCTGACGGCGACCGTGCCTGCGGGTGCAACGCTAGGGCCAATTGCGGTCACTGCACCATCGGGAAAACTCGTCAGCAAAGTAACGTTTCGCGTTCTGCCGCACATCATTAGCTTCACTCCGACCAGTGGGGCGGTTGGAACGTCCGTGACCATCACTGGAACAGGCTTCACACAGGCCCTGGGAGTGGGATTTGGCGATCATGTGCCCGCGACCAACCTGACGGTGGTCTCGGATACGGAAGTGACTGCAACCGTACCCTCGGGAGCAAAAACTGGCCGGGTCGGCATCAAGACAAAAAGTGGGACCGGCATCAGTACCCAAACTTTCAGCGTAACCAAGTGATAACGAGCAGGCCTATTGATTCGGATTCAAATCGAGGCCGCGGTCAACAGCGGAGGGAGTCTGCGAGCGCGTGGCCCGGCCTAGTTTATGCGTGGCTTCATGGGTGGTCCGCCCAAGCGATGCTTGGGCGGGGCCCCTCGAACAATGAGATTCGATAAAATGGGGTCAGCCGGCCCGCAGTCGGAAGAATCTTAAAAACGCCGAGGAAGCGCCAAAGCTCGCAGCAAATCGGCATTCGGTGCCTTCGACTTCGTCTGTGATCCAATGCGCGAATCAACTACCAGGTGTTGTACGCCGTCCCATCGCTGCCGACGCCAGCGGAACCGCTGTGCACATCGACGATTCCGCCTTCATCTTGCTGGTCGAGGGACGCGATTTCGCCCTGCTCCTGCTCGGGAGTCCAGCTGTCGCTGCGGCCAGTCATGGGGTCTGTGGGAAGCTGTTTCAGGTAGCCGGCGGAAACCAGATCATCGAGGGACTGTGGAGCCTTTTGCTTATCGAGAGTGTATTGCGAGATCACCGAGCGCATGGTGAAGAGGTTCTGCCGCAGCACGGATTCCCGCGCCCGCAAAATGGATTGGTTGTAAGCGGGCAGCGCCACTGACACCAAGATCAGGATGATGCTGATGACGATCATCAGTTCGATAATGGTGAAGCCGCGGCTGGCTTTGTTGCGTGAGAATCGCGTCGCCAAGATTTACCAGTCCTTGTATTTCGTGCCGTCGAGGGCCGTGCCCTGGGATTTTGTGTAAACGTCGAAAACGTTCTGTTCGCCCCAGGAATCCGAAGTAGGGTCGTCCTGCATGGAGCGCAGACCCCATTCCGTGGAATCGGTCATGGGATCGATCGGAATCTTGCGCAAGAACCTTAATTTCTTGCCCTGAACGTCCTCACCTTTGACCAGAGTATCGAGGTCGGGAGGCCAGCCTTCGGAGCCGGCTTTGGTGCGGAAGGCGCCACGATCGCTGGCGTCTTTGTAGCGGTCAATGGCATCGCGCAGCTCCCAGAGGGCATGGCGCAACTCATGTTCCTTCTCGCGTTTGATGGTGACCCGCGCCATGGGAACGGCCAGGGCAGTGAGCACGATCAGAATGGTCGTGGCCACAATCAACTCGATGAGTGTGAAGCCGCGCATCCGCGGTGGTTTTGAGAAAGCCTTCATTGCTGTCACGCCAGAAATCTTTGTTTCGTTTTCGCAGGCTCCGCCTTCCTGACTATTGGATGGTCACCGCGGCCGTAGCTCCCGCCACCAGGGTCGGTTGCATGTTGGGATCGCGCGTACCTCCCTTCGAGATGGCAAGGGTGGATTGTCCCGCAGCTTTTCCCATGAAGGTCAACGTCACAACCGTTCCCTGCCCGGAAATACCGGTGGCTCCAGGCGGTCGCGTAGCAGTGATCTGGAGAGTGCCGCTGGATTCATCGTCGCGATGAACCAGGGCCACGGCCTGACCGTCCTGGGAGAGAAAAGTGCCGTTGGACACATTGACCACCTGGAGCATCTTGGGATCGTAGGTAACCTGCAAGGGCACTGAGTAAGCATTCTGCGCGCCCGCAACCTGAACGTTGACGCTGAAGGTGGTACCGTGCGGTTGTGTGATGGCCGGGGGATCAAAGCTGAAACTGGCCGAACCGGGCGGAGGCGAAGCCGGCTGGGCGGGATGCGGGGTGCCTGCGGGCGCTGGCGGTGCCGCCGGCGCCGGGGCCGTGTTCTCACCCGCGGGCTGGGGGTGGCTTGCACGATGCAATTCGATGGCGCTGGCGGTGCCCACATCCAAGGCTTCCTGATTCATCTCGCTGATGTCTTGTCGACGGACAATGTGAGGAATCAGCACAAAGACCGTCTCGGTTTCACTATGATCTCGCGTGTCCTGGCTGAACAGGTACTTCAAGATGGGAATCTGAGACAGCAGAGGAAATCCGCTAAGGGCTTGAGTTCGCTGATCTTCCATCATCCCGCCCAACAGGTTGACTTCGCCTTCCTTCAGACGAACCTCCTGCTCGATCTTGCGCTGACCAATGACCGGCTGGGAGATTCCGCCGATGTTGGACTGGGTGTCCACTTCGGAAACTTCCATGGTGATCTTCAAGGTGACGTCGCCGTTGGCATGGATCCGGGGAGTGATGTCGATATTCACACCCACATCAATGTATTGGAACTGGGTATTGACCAGGGGATTGATTCCGACGCCGCCGATGCCGGGCTGAAATGATCCAGTGGCCACGGGAACGCGTTGCCCGATCTTGAGCGAGGCCTTTTGGCCCTCGATGGCGCGAATCTGGGGTTTCTGGATGAGCTTGCTGCTGCTGTCACTCATTACCGCGGTCGCCGTGGCTTGCGAGATGGTCACGGAGAAGTCGGTGGCGTTCAAGTTGCCAATGGAATTCAAGCTGATGGTGTTGGGCGTACTACCAGAGGTTGTCGTGACCGGGTTGCCGACGGTGGACCCAGGCGTCGTAGTGGTTGTGGTGGAATTGAGGTTGTTCTGCAAGGTGACCGAGCCGCTGGTCGGCGGATTGATGCCCAGGGTTCGTGATTTGTCACGATTCACCTGCATGATGGCAACATCGACGATGACCTCGGCCTTGGGCTTGTCGAGGTCGCTTACCAGCTTTTGGGCCAGCGCAATCTGATCGGGTGTGCCGCGGACCACAATTGCCGCCTGCGTGGGCAAGGGCTGAAGGCGATTGATTTCCAAAATCTGACGCAGCGTGTTGACCACATCCTGCAACTCAGTGGGCTGCGAAAGGTTGGTCAGATAAAAGGTCTTGATGACGCTTTGTTCGAGATCTTTGCGCTTGGCGGGATTATCGGCGGCAACAAAAACCGTATTGGGAGTCACCGGCCGCCAGAATGTCTTGGACTGGATGGCGATGATACGCAACGCCTCCTCCAAGGAGACGTTGTTGAGTTCGATCTTGATGCGTCGCGAAGTGTAGTCGGGATCAAACAGAACGTTGATTCCGGCGAGCTTGCCGACGGTCTCGTAAATGACCTTGGTGTCCTCGGTGATTTTCAGGTTGATGGGAACGTTAGAGATAGTGGCCAGTTCGACCGGTCCTCCGGCCTGTTCAATTCGCTTCTGCAGAAAGCTGGGCGGCGGGGCCGCCGTGGAAGGAGCGGACTTGGCCGCATCCATCATCTGCTTGGTGCGCTGCAATTCCTGTTTGGCAATGGCGCTGGAGCTATCGATTTCGGCGGCTTTTTGGAATTCCGCCAAGGCTGCATCCAGTTGGCCGGCCTCGCGCAGCAGCTGCCCGCGGTGCACGTGGGAGGCTCCCGCCAGGAAGCGCAGACGCTCGAAGGAAGCACGGTAGCCTAGATTTGTAGGTTTGAGATCGTAGGCCCTTTTATAGAAATCATAGGCCTGCTCGTAATTCTGCCGAGCTTCCGCGTCCCGGCCCTTGTTGTAAAAGGCTTTAGCGTTGTCCGCCGCGACCGCACCCAGGATTACCGCTCCCACCAGAAAGGAGATTGCCGCTGCGCGGCCCAAACATTTCATCGCACTTTCCTCACAGACAGTCTTCCCCTTCCGGTCGGCATTGACCGCCAATCCAAGCTCAATTGGACCTGCTGAACCTATTTTCGGCGATTATAGCATCGCCTCACAACGCACCGAAGTCACTGTGTTGGTGGCAGTTATGTCTTAGGTACTAATCCCAGTAGAATCCCGGACAATCGTGGTTCAAGATCCATTCGGGTCCAGCCATCGATCGCTTATTACCAACATCGGCAGTCGGGCACGGGCTCATGAGATAAGCTAATCAGTAACATGCCACGCCAGCACGTACAGCCCACCCGGGCCAATCCGGAAAAGAACCCGCGTCGCGACCCCACGGCCGCAGGGCAGCGCGATGCCTCCGTGAATAGGATCGCTTCCCATAACTACTTCTTGCTGGAAAAATTTGAGGCAGGGGTGGCTCTGACCGGGACTGAGGTCAAATCGGTGCGGGCGGGCCGTGCAAATCTAAAGGATGCTTACGGCCTGATCAAGGATCAGGAACTCTGGCTGCTGAACGCCCATATTGGGCCCTACGACCACGGGAACATCTTCAACCACGCCCCGCTGCGGACGCGGAAACTACTGATGCACGCCGAGGAGATCCGCAAACTGATTGGGAAAACGCAGCAGAAGGGGCTGACCCTGATTCCCACCCGCATGTATTTCAAGAACGGCAGGGTAAAAGTCGAATTGGCGCTAGCAAAAGGCAAGCAACTCTGGGACAAGCGGGAAACCGAGCGTCGCCGAACCGCTGACAAAGAGGCCAGAGAGGCGATCAAGAGCCGCAAGGCGAGGTAAGAACGCGCCGATGAAAACGGTCAATCTGAAGGAAGGTATGCCGCTGGTGCATCAGGCGCTGATGCAGATGGATCGCGAACTGGCAGTCGCACGCGCAGAAGGGTATGGCGTAGTCAAATTGATTCATGGCTATGGTTCGACCGGCGAAGGTGGCGAGATTCGGATTGCGGTGCAGAACCGGTTGCGGGAGATGAGTGAGCGAGGAGAGATTCGCAGTTTCATCTTTGGAGAGAACTGGGCGAAATCGGACGAGCGGGCGTGGAAGATTGTGAGCGTCCGGCAGGAACTCAAGCATGACCGGGATTTGGGAAAACGTAATCGTGGGATCACGATTGTAGAGCTCTAAGCAGCCAAGCGGGACACCGGGATCCCGGCTGGAACCTGCAAGTGCGCCGAGGATATAAGACTCAAGAGTTCCACTCAACGACGTTGTGCTAAGTTTTAAAGGATAGCTTTGTCATCAAAATACTATGAAGACCATACTCTCTATCGCCAATCCGAATGAAGTTGAAACTGAGTGCCTAGCCGTGGTGGCTCTGGACCATGGCAGTAAAGAGAAACCCGAAGTCAAAGTCACAAGTGATGTGGCCGCGATTCGGGATGCTGCGACGGAGGTCATCGCCAGCGGCGAAATCTCGGGAAAGCTGTTCGAGGCCACGCTGCTTCATCGTCCGGCAAAGGTTAAGGCCAAACGCCTGCTCTTGCTGGGAGGTGGAAAGATGAAGGATTTTAACGCGTCCGATTTACGTAGGCTCGCAGGGGTGGCGGTACGCTTCCTGAAGCCGAAAGGAATCCGAAGTTTCGCATTTCTGGCTCCAGAAGGAAGCATTGTCAGTGAGGAAGCGGTAAAGGCGATCGTGGGCGGCGCCTTCGTCGGCAACTTCGACCCCGACGCTTACAAGAGCGACCGCAAGGACCAAGCGGTAGAAGCCGTGACCGTGGTGGCTCGTGGCGATCAAGCGCGGTTACAGAAGAGCCTGGAGGAAGCCCGCATTGTGGGCGAGTCTCAGAATCTCACGCGCGAACTGGCCAACGAGCCGAGCAATCGCATGACTCCGACTATCCTCGCAGAGCGCGCTCGCAAGATGGCGCAGGAAACCGGATTGAAGTGCGAGGTGTACGGAGCCGAGAAGATCAAGGAATTGAAGATGGGCGCATTCTGGGGCGTGGCGCAAGGCTCGGATGAACCTCCAGCTTTGATCGTGCTGCGCTACGAACCGGCGGACGCTCCCGCCACACCTGTGTTGGGGCTGGTTGGAAAAGGCATTACGTTTGACAGCGGTGGAATTTCGATCAAACCAGCCGACGGTATGGAAAAAATGAAATATGACATGGCTGGCGGGGCGGCGATGATCGGGGCCATGCGCGCGATTGCACAGATCAAGCCCAAAGTAAGGGTCATCTCGGTAATCTGCGCTACGGAGAACATGCCGTCAGGCAAGGCGCAAAAGCCGGGGGATGTGCAGATCGCGATGTCCGGCAAGTCGATTGAGATTATCAATACCGACGCCGAAGGACGTTTGGTGCTGGCGGATGGTCTCTGCTACGCCCGCCAACTCGGATGCACGCACCTGGTGGATGCGGCAACTCTGACGGGGGCAGTCGTAGTGGCGTTGGGCTATGTGAATGCCGGCGTTTTTGCCAATGACGACAGGATATATGAGCGCTTTCGCCAGGCGCTGGAGAAGAGCGGAGAGAAATTCTGGCGACTCCCGCTCGATGAGGAATACAAAGACAGCATTCGCTCGTCGATCGCCGACATCATCAATTCGGGGGGACGCTGGGGCGGTGCGGTGACGGCGGCCATGTTCCTGAAGGAGTTTGCCGAAGACACGCCATGGATCCACCTCGATATTGCAGGCACGGCGTGGATGGAGGAGCAAAAGCCGTGGATCGCGAAAGGGCCGTCGGGGATCGGGGTCCGAAGCCTGGTGGAGTTTGCGAAGGGATTCGCCGAATAATCATTCGCGCCGAATCCCTCCATGTGGCTGATCAACTCACTTGCTGGCGGTTTCAACAGCGCGCTGCAACTGGCTGACTAACGGAGTCTCGCCTTTTTGCAGCCCGCCGCGGCCCATGGCTCGCCACAGGTAATCCGAACCGGGAGTGTGGGCATCATAGGCGGCTATGACATCCTCGGTGGGGCGGGACTGCACCAGCAAAATCATGTCGGCGTCTTGTGCGCGATACACAATGACATAGCGTCCCCACTGCCGCAGCGCATCCTGCGCATTGACAATCGCCGCACGATCTTCTGGCAAGAGATTGGGATTGAACTGATCCCCATCGAAAGCTGCCACATACACATAGCGTGCATTCGTCAGGGTCTTGGGAAACAACAGAATGTTCGACTGACTCGTAGCCAGCGCACTGACGGCGAATAGCAACAACAAACCAACAACCGCAGAAATTTTCTTCACAACGCTTCTCCTGACTCTTCCTTACCGATTAGATGTCGGGGCGGACCTTTTTGGATGTAGCCGCTGTGGGCCCATGAATTGACAGGCCTTACATCACGGGGGGAGCACTGATTCCCATCACTGCCAGAGAGCGCAGAAGTTCGCGGCGGACCACGGCGACGGTTGCCAGCAGGAACATTTTTCTTTTTTCGTTGGTCTCGCCGAGGATGGGATGGCGATGGTAGAACGCATTGAAGAGTTGCGCCAACTGAAACACATGTTTGGCCAGATGCGCAGGTTCGGTGGTGGCGATGCACTGGTCGATGATGTAGGAGGTTTTCGATGACGCCAGCCAGAGTTCCCAGAAGTCGTCGTGGGTTAAACCTTCGATAGAGACATAGCCAGCCACGTCTCTACTGAAAGCCTCGGGATCGAATCCACCTTTGCGAAAAATATTTGTCGCGCGAACGACAGCATACTGCGCGTACGGACCGGTCTCTCCTTCAAAACTTAAGGCCTCTTTGAAATCGAAGGCAATCACGGAGGACTTGGTGAACTTGAGCATGAAATAACGCAGCGCGCCGACCGCGATCTGGGTGGCGATGGCGGAACGTTCGGCATCTGTGAGTTGGGGATGACGGACGTCGACTTCTTTTCTGGCGGACGTGGTCAGAGTGTCGACGAGATCATCGGCTTTCACTCCGAAGCCCTTTCGGCCGGAAACTTCGATGTATGGGCGGGCTTTGTCTTCCTCAGAAAGCTCATAACCCAACTCGGCGGCGCAGCGCGGAGTGAGCGCAACCATTTCATAGGAAAAATGCGTGTAATGGTCGGCCTGTTGGTTGTGGCCAAGGGCGCGCAGCGCTTCGATAACCGTGTTCTGTGCCTCGGACTGGCGGGCATCGATGACGTTGTAAATTTCGGCCACGTCGCCGAAGTGCGGATGGTCAAGCGCGCCGACGGTGGTCGACATCCAGCAATCGTGCCCGTTGGGGTAGCGATAGAACTTGCGATAGCCGAAGTCTTTTCCGAGCAAACCGAATTTCCACATGTGGTAGGCAATGTCTTTGCCGACGTAACCGACGGTGCCGTTGGAGCGGACGATGACTTTCTGGTCGTCTTCCGTAACCTCTGCGTTCTCTGTGTCCGCTGTTGTTTCAGGTTTTGCAGTCCCGCCCCGGCGCATCACCCAGCAGCCTTTATTCTTGCCCGCATTCTCGAAAGTGAGCACGCCGGCTTCTTTCAACTTGGTGAAAGCGGCATCCCAAAAATGCAGATGAAGGATTTCGCTCTCGCGCGGCAGGAAGTCGTATTCGATGTCGAGGCGATCCATGGTCTCGAGATGTCGGCGGAGAACGGCAATCGAGATCAGGTCCGCTATCGCAGCGGTTTCATTGCCGCCTTCTTCGATGTCATGCAGCACCTGGCGACGTATTTCCAGATTCTGTTTGTCCTCGGCATACCACTGCGAGGCGCGAGCGTAAACGTCCCAGCAGTAGTAGTCGAAACGAGGCTGGCTGGTGAGTACCTCGATCTCGGCGCGCGATTTTTTCTCCAGATGCAGGAATCCGACAATCACGTCGGCGACCTGCACGCCGGTGTTGTCGATGTAATTCTGAATGTCTACTTCCCTGCCCGCAAAACGCAACAGTCGAACAAAGGTATCGCCGAGGATGGCGTTGCGCAGATGGCCGACGTGTGCAGCCTTGTTGGGATTGATGCTGGAATGTTCGACCAGAACTTTGCCAGATGGAACAGCAGCGTGCGGGGCTTCGCCCACAGCCAGAGCGGCGGCAAACTGGCCGCGTTGGATACGGGCATTGATGTAGCCGGCGCCAGCGAGTTCCAGTTTCTCGAAGCCTTCGATGGGGCCGATTCCAGAGACGATCTCCTCAGCAATCTTGCGCGGAGGCTTGCGCAGCTTCTTGGCGAGATCGAACGCCAGGGGCAGCGCGTACTCGCCAAGGTCGACGCGCGGTGGCTGTTCGATGACGATGCGGGGCGGGTCGAGCGCATAGGTGCGACGGAGAAAGTCGCGAATGTGATCGGCGAGCCGGCGTTCCAGATGGCGGTACAAGGGTCTCCCGTAAATTGTTGAAGGAAATGGTGATTTTAGCAGAGTGGCGGCGTGCCGGGCGGTTTGACGGAGGGTAAGGCCTTCCCTATGATGAAAATCAGTCGTTGGCCTTTGGCCGTGCGCCCTTGGCGGACTGAATTCGATGGCGGCGTCTCTATGCGAACAGCCTATCTCGAGTGTTTCTCCGGCATTAGCGGCGACATGTTTCTTGGTGCGCTCGTGGACGCTGGTGTGCCGGCGGCGCTCTTGGAGGAGACGGTTGCGGGACTGGACGTTGGAGCACGGCTTAAGATTTCCCGGGTTGACCGCAGCGGGATCAGCGCGGTCAAGGTAGATGTTTACGTCCACGGCGAGAAAGACGCGCCCCGAGCAGATGACGAACATGACCACTACGACCAACGGCATGAGCACGGCCATCGACATGACCATGACCATCGGCATGAGCATAAGCCGGTCGAATTGCTCGAACATAATTACGCAAGAGGCGAAACTGCGCCGCGGGCGGGCGTAGTGGCGCCACACGAACATGCGCATGAACATGGCCGCGGGCTGAAAGAGATACGCCTGATCATTGCCGAAGCGAAGATCAGTGAATCCGCCAAAGCGCTAGCCACTGCGATTTTTGAGGCATTGGGTGCCGCCGAGGCCAAGATCCACAATCGAGACCTGGAGACCATCCACTTTCATGAAGTGGGGTCGGTGGATGCGATAGTGGATATTGTGTGCGCGGCGGTGGGGTCGGAAGCGCTTGGAGTGGATGAGATTGTTTGTTCGCCATTGAACGTGGGAGGAGGCACTGTAGAGTGCGCGCATGGAACTTTTCCCGTACCCGCGCCGGCGACGGTAGAACTCTTGAAGGATGCTCCGGTGTACTCGTCGGGGATTCAGGCGGAGTTGGTCACTCCTACCGGGGCGGCCATCGTGAAAACGTTGTGCAAACGCTTCGCGGCATTCCCCGCGATGAAATTGGAAAAAAGCGGATACGGTGCGGGCACACGGGATTTCTCCGGGCATGCGAATGTGGTACGGCTTACGGTGGGCGAAGCGGATCTGGAGTTCGCGTCGAAGACTTCGCAGGAGGCCATTACCGTGCTCGAGGCGAACCTCGACGACCTGAACCCGCAGGTATTTGGTTATGTGATGGACCGCCTGCTCGAAGAGGGTGCGCTGGATGCCTTCGGAGTACCCGTGCAGATGAAGAAAAATCGTCCGGGGACGCTGCTGACGGTTTTGTGCCGTCCGGAGGATGGGGCGAAGTTGGCGCAGTTATTGTTCACCGAGACCACGACTCTGGGAGTCAGACGGCGGGAAGAAAAACGCCAGACGCTGGCACGCAAATGGGTATCAGTAGAAACACGCTGGGGTAAAGTGCGGATGAAAGTAGCGAGCCTGAATGGCACGGTCACCAACTACGCACCGGAGTATGAGGATTGCCGCCGCATCGCCACGGAAAACCACATCCCCTTAAAGAGCGTGATGCAGGAGGCGCTACAGAAGTATTTTCCCGGGAATGAGGAGCATTAACCACAGACTGCGCAGAGTCACGAGGAAACCCGCGGGAGTTCCGCAATCTAAATGGGCAAGAAGTTCTACATCACGACGCCGATCTACTACGTGAATGCACGGCCGCACATCGGCCACGCTTACACCACGATTGCCTGTGACACCATCGCGCGGCGGCAGCGCATGCTGGGTACGGACACGTTCTTCCTTACCGGCACCGACGAGCACGGGCAGAAGATCGAACGCGCAGCCCAGGCCGCCGGCAAGACTCCGCAGCGCCTGACCGACGAAGTCTCAGCCCAGTTCCGGGGATTGTGGGACCGGATGGGGATCACCTACGACGATTATATCCGGACAACATCGGAGCGGCACAAACACGGCGTGCAGGCGCTATGGCGCAAGATTCGCGACAACGGTTACATCTACAAGGGCGAGTATTCTGGCCAGTATTGCGTATTTGACGAACTCTATGTGGATGCTGCCGGGCCGGGATCGCCGTGCCCTGAGTGTGGAAGACCCACAGAAACGGTCAAGGAAGAGAACTACTTTTTCAAGTTGTCAGCGTTCCAGGACGCGCTGCTGAAACTGTATGAAGAGCCGGAATTCATCCGGCCGGAGACCCGGCGCAACGAAGTGATTTCGTTCGTCCGTTCCGGGCTGCGCGATCTCTCTATAAGCCGGAGCACGTTCTCGTGGGGCATTCCGGTCCCCGATGATCCCAAGCATGTCATCTACGTGTGGCTGGATGCATTGTCGAATTACATCACGGCGCTGGGATACGGATCGGACGATGCCAGGCTGTACGAGAAGTTCTGGCCGGCGGATTTGCAGATGATCGGCAAAGAGATTGTGCGATTTCACTGCGTCTATTGGCCGGCATTTCTGATGGCGGCCGGGCTGCCGGCGCCGAAGAGCATCGTGGCGCATGGCTGGCTGCTGTTTGAAGAGAACAAGATGTCGAAGTCGCGTGGGAATATTGTGCGCGCGGAAACCATCCTCGACGTAATGGGGCAGGATGCGCTCCGATACTTTCTGCTGCGGGAAGTAGTTTTCGGGCAGGACGGATCTTTCTCGTTCGATGCGCTCGTGCAGCGCTACAACGCCGATCTGGCAAATGGGTTGGGGAATCTGGCGAGCCGCACCCTGGCTATGATCACGCGTTATTTTCGCGGTGAAGTGCCGTATCCTTCGGCGGGAGTGGCGCGGCGAGCGTCGGACGGTGCGATTGCGGAGTCCGCAGCCAGGGTTATTGCAGAGTGTTCGGCTCTGTTTGAGCAACATCAGTTTTCGCGCGCGCTTGAAGTTGCATGGTCTCTGGTGGCCGCTGTCGACAAGTACATCGTCGACAATGAGCCCTGGGTGCTGGGCGAGCGTCAGGATGAGGAAAGCCGTGCGCGTCTGGCTACGGTGCTGTATACCAGCGCTGAGGCATTGAGAATTGTGACCGCCCTGGTCCATCCAGTGATCCCGGAGGCAACGGCGAAAATATGGTCTCAGTTTGGTCTAGGAGACATCAAGGCGTTCCGGCTGGCGAACCTGAAATGGGGGCAGCTCGAGTTAGGGACAAAACTCAGCAGCATTGCTCCAGTATTTCCGCGAGCCGACAAAAGTGCGGTCGAAAGGATGCAGAAGATGGAAGAACAAGGACGCGTGGCAGTTGCTCCAGCGACAAGTGAAGCGCAACCAACAACTAAGCCCGTAACAGCTACTGCCACAACAACAGCCGCGGCCAGGACAGCACCCCCGATTCCCGAGGGAAAGATCGGCATAGACGATTTCAGCAAGGTCGAAATGCGTGTCGGACAAGTCAAAGTAGCTGAGAAGGTTCAGGGGGCAGACAAGTTGCTGCGCCTGGAAGTGGATCTCGGCAACGAGGTCCGGCAAGTGGTGGCAGGCATCGCTGAAGCTTACGCCCCGGAGATGTTGGTCGGGCGCAAGGTGGCGATCGTGACCAACCTTGCTCCCCGCAAACTGCGAGGCCTGGAATCGAATGGCATGATTTTGGCCGCATCAGTGGAGGGCGGAAAGCCGGTTCTGGCCAGCTTTCTGGAAGATGTACCTGTGGGGGCGAGGCTGAAATAGCGAAACTTCACACAGAGGCCCACAAAGTTTCACCGAGGAACCCTCCGAACGACCAATGACCAACAACCAACAACCGGTTTTCGTCGATTCGCACGCTCATCTCGACGGCAAGCAGTTCGAAACTGATCGCGAACTTGTGATCGGTCGGGCGCGTGAAGCGGGCGTAGCGACTATTGTCGCCATTGGAAATGGGGATGGCCCGGGAAATCTCGACTGTGGCATCAAACTGGCGGAGCAGCACGAATTCATCTTCGCCACCGTCGGCATTCATCCCCACGAAGCCAGGTTGGCAACCGATGATGCCTTCGCCGAACTCCAGCAACTCGCGAAACGACCGAAAGTCATTGCCTGGGGAGAAATTGGGCTGGATTATTTCTACGATCATTCCCCGCGGGATCTGCAACAGCAGGTGTTCGTAAAGCAGATGGAACTGGCGCGCGCGGCCAAATTGCCGATCGTGATTCACTGCCGCCCGTCGGATGGAAGTGACGACGCCTGGCAACAGTGTCTGGGATTGATTTCCGAGCACTGGGCTGGAAGCGGGCTAGGCGGCATTCTGCATTGTTTCACTGGCACCTGGGCACATGCGAAACGGGCTCTGGACTTGGGGTTCATGATTTCGTTTGCCGGCAACATCACGTTTCCCAAGGCACAGCAGGTTCGGGACGCAGCCAAGGAGGTCCCGCTGGACCGCATGTTGATTGAAACTGACAGCCCCTATCTGGCCCCTGTGCCCTTTCGTGGCAAACGCAATGAGCCGGCGTTTGTGCGGGAAACCGCCCGGCAACTGGGCGAACTGCGCGGCCTCTCGACCGAAGAAACTGGCGTACAGACGGCGAAAAACTTCTACCGCTTCTTTTCACTTCCGGAAACCAGCAACTGCATTTAGTTTGGTAGCAAGCATCTTTTATAGGAACACTGTAATCTGTTGTTTAGAAGCCGAACACTATGCCTGAGAACACGTTCGACATCGCGAGCAAAATTGACTTGCAGGAAGTTTCAAATGCCATCCAACAGGCGCTCAAGGAAGTCCATACGCGCTTCGACTTGAAGGACTCAAAGTCGACCATCGAACTGGAGGGCAAGGATGCGATCGTGTTGCACTCCATCGACGAGTACAAACTAAAAGCGGTAAATGACATTTTTCAACAAAAACTCGTTAAGCGGGGTGTGTCGCTTAAAGGGCTGACCTATGGTGCGGTGGAACCGGCAGCGGGTAGCACGGCAAAACAGCGCATCACCATGCAGCAGGGTATCCCCATCGAGAAGGCGCGCGAAATCGTGAAGACCATCAAGGACAGTAAGAAAAAAGTGGGTGTATCCATTCAGGGAGACGTGGTCCGGGTGAGCGGGAAGGATCGAGATACGCTCCAAGACATCATCGCTCTGCTGAAACAGCACGAGTTTGGGATTGACATGCAATTCACGAACTACCGCACCAACTAGTAACAGGGTCACGTGAGCACATCCGCCGCCATCAACGGGAAAGAAATCTTCGATTTGTTGCGCGAGGACCTCTCGGCGATCGAGCGCGAGTTCGGGCGCGACACGGTCTCCGGAGTGGAGGCCATCACCGAGATTGGTGAATACCTGCGCGCCGGCGGGGGCAAGCGAATCCGCCCCATGCTGTTGCTGCTTTCTGCCAAGCTTTTTGATTACTCGGGACGCGGAGCCATCAGATTGGGAGCGGTGATGGAAATCATTCACACCGCGACCCTGGTGCATGATGACATCATTGACGAGGCTCGGACCCGGCGCGGGCGTCCGGCTGCGAACACACAGTGGGGAAATTCGAAATGCGTGCTGGCGGGCGACTGGCTGTATATGCAGGCTTTCAAGATCGCCGTTCAGGAACGCAACTTCCGCACGCTCGACACGCTGATCGAACTTACGCAGCAAATGGTCGAGGGCGAACTGCTGCAGATGGAAAAGCTGGGCAAACTAATTTCTCTCGATGAGCACTTCGATCTGATTTATCGCAAGACGGCGTGTCTATTTTCGGTGTGTATGCGGATCGGCGCCATCCTTGGGGGCGCGACGGCGGAGCAGGAGGAAAACCTGGCCCAGTATGGGCGAGACCTGGGAATGGCATTTCAGATTGTGGACGATGTATTGGATCTGACGGCGTCAGAAAGCGTTCTGGGCAAGCCGGTGGCGAGCGACCTGCGAGAAGGCAAAGTCACAATGGCGGTGATTCATGCTCTGGAACGCTGCGGTGCGCAGGAGCGCGAAATGATCAGTACCGTGGTCCGGGAGCAGGCTTTCGACGGGGTCAGACATGCCGAGGTCCTGGAAATCCTGAGCCGTTATGGATCAATTGATGCTGCACAGCAACGCGCCCTACAGTATGCGGGGATGGCGCGGAACGCCATCTGCGGGTTCCCGGAAAGCGAAACCAAGCGGGCTCTGCTGTGGGCCCCGGAGTATGTCGTCGGAAGAGAAAAATAAGTTAAATCCGTTTTATCTCTGGCCTCGTAATACAATTGGGGCATAACCCACCACTTCAATTCAAACACTTAAGGAGAATGGAGAATATGAAGAAACTCTTGGTTTTAGCACTGGCACTTTCGGTCATGATGATCGCCGCGTCAGCCGTAGCGCAAGACACCATGGGTAAGGACTCCGGCAACGCGGCAGCAGCCGCACCGTTGAAGAGCGTAAAGGGGACAGTGAAGTTTGACGGCGACAAGGCGAGCTTCGTTGCGGACAAGGACCAGAAGTCATGGGATGTCATGAATCCCGAAGCACTTAAGGGTCATGACGGCCACCACGTGGAACTCAGCGCGCACGTTTATGCAGACAAGGGCGCCATCCACGTGATGAGCGTGAAGATGCTGAAGTAGGCGAAGCAAGAGCAAGAATTCGGGGGCGGCGAAAGCGCCGCCTTTTTTTGTTTATACTGGCAAGGGCACCGCTTTCCCGAGACCCTTGAATCCGCTTTTCGCACTCATCGCGCGCCATCGATACCTCCTGACCTTCCTTGTGGTTCTGTCGGAGGCCATTGGCCTGCCGGTACCGGCGGCTCTGGCCCTGGTAGCGGCCGGGGCAGGGATTGCCTCCAAAGCGCTAAATGGACCCCTGACCTTTGGCTTAGCGTTGTCCGCCATGCTACTGGGCGACACGCTGCTGTTCGTGTTGGGGCGTTACATGGGCTGGACCCTGCTCGCAGTTCTTTGCCGGTTGTCGGTGAACCCGGAGAGTTGTGTTTTGCGTTCGGCGGAATCGTTTTACAAGCGCGGAAAGCTCACACTTCTTTTCGCCAAATTTGTTCCCGGTGTCAATACCATGGCGCCCCCGTTAGCGGGAAGCATGAAGATGCGTCCGCTGCAATTCCTCCGCTTCGATATGACCGGCGCGATGCTGTACATTTTGGCCTATGGCGGAATGGGCTTTCTATTCCGCGATTTTCTTGCAGCGATCACCCGCGGCCTTCAAACTGCCGGCCATGTGTTCGGAGAAGTGCTGTTCACCGCAGCCCTGGTCTACACGGTCTACCGGATATGGATCTATCGCAAGAACCTGGTGTACAAGGTGGTGCCGCGGGTGCAGGTCGAGGAACTGGCACGAAAGCTCGCCTCCGATGAAGCCGGCAGAGTCTTGCTGGTGGATGTGCGCAGTCATGGCTACTACGATCCACATGCGTCGCGTATCAAGGGCTCAATCCGGATCGAGCCGAACAACCTTTATGAAGAACTGAAGGCGCTTCCCAAGGACAGGGACATCTATCTCTACTGTACTTGAGCGCGCGAAGCGACCAGCGCCCGGGTGGCGCTGCAACTGGAAGAAAAGGGGTTCAATGCTTTTGTGATTGTCGGCGGTCTGGCAGCATGGCGGAAAGCAGGACAACCGCTGGAACCCGTGCCGCATGATGATCTGGTCAAACTGCCGACATTTTCGTAACTCCGAGTAGGCGGCTCGCCGATTCACGATCCAAGGTTTCATGACCCTTCATAAAGAAATCGAAATCAAGTTTCGGGTGACGAACCTGCGCTCACTCAACCAACGGCTGAGGCAGTCGGGATTCCGGCTCGACACCGCCCGCACGCACGAAATGAACACCCTCTACGATGTGGCGGGACGGCTCCGCAGGCGTGGCGAATTGCTCCGCCTGCGCCAGTATGGGCAGAAGTGGACGCTTACTCATAAAGCCAAGGGTAAGCCTGGACGGCACAAGGTACGGGCAGAAAACGAGACCCAGGTCGCAGACGGGGTCAGAATGGAGATTATTTTGCAGGCGCTCGGATTTGCTCCAACCTTCCGCTATGAGAAATTTCGAGCGGTCTGGAGTGATGGCAAGGGGCAGGTCGTGGTGGACCAGACTCCCATCGGCAACTTCGGCGAGATCGAAGGCTCTGCCCGCTGGATCGACCAAACGGCGCGCCGCTTAAGGGTTCCGCAGGACCGCTATATTACCGAAAACTACGCCACTTTGTTTTTTCGCTGGAAGAAACTGACCGGCAGCCCCGCCCAGGACATGACGTTCGCTTCAGCCACGGGAAGCAAGAAGCGGAAGCCCTCTCCAACCCCCTGAAAATGCTGCACCAAACTAGCAAACAAGAGCCGTAGATGCACGCGTGGTAACCTCAAATTGCTCTGGTCTTGTGCTCCTGCCAGCGCTGTGGCAGTACAAAAAGACAACTTTCGCAGACTTCTGCGGACGGTCGAAGCGCTCTCCGATCTTGGCCCCGCCATAACGGCTGAGCGTGCGTTTTCGCAGATCTCAGGGCTTATGCTGTCCGCCTTGCAACAGGCGGCCGGTGCACGCGAAGTTGTGCTCTTCACGTACAGCGACAAACCTTCCCTGTTGACTTCGATTGCGTCCAACGGCTTTGTCTTGATGCCGGAGCCAGCTATCATTCCGCTGCTACCAAAACACGTTCATGCGCTGGCCACGGCGCGCGGCCCAGCCGTCGTGGAGGCCGGGTCCTATGACGCATTCCTGAGCCCGAATGGAAATGTAGCGCCGGAGTTGTTCCGCTGCATTGCTCCGCTGAAAGTTGGCGGCAAACTGGTGGGCGTCGTTGCCTTGGGACATCGCGAAGGTGACGCGAACTACGACGCGGGAGAACTGGAAGCGTTGGATCTGCTTTGTCACTACGTGGCCCTGGCCATCCACAATCAGACACTGAGTCAGACCCTGGCGCAGCGGGTCTCGGAGAACCTCCGGCTGATGGCCTCGTTGCATGGTTTCTATGACAACGCTCTGGAAGCTTTCGCCATCGCCATCGACGTAAAGCACGTTAACATTCACGGACACTCGCTGCGGGTGGGCAGGTATGCAGCGGCTATGGGCGAAGCCATGAATCTGGAGACTTCCGAGGTCGCGGCACTGCGCTCCGCCGGCTACCTGCACGACATCGGCAAAGTCGCCGTGGATAAGCGCCTGTTTGGCAAAACCACCTCGCTCGACGCGGAAGAATTTCGTGAAATGGCGGACCATACGGTGGTCGGACATCGGATTGTGAGCGGCGTGCAGTTTCCCTGGCCACGGATTCCCGAGATCGTCCGCTGGCATCACGAACGCGCGGACGGGTCCGGATATCCGGACAAGCTGGCGATGGAAGAAGTGCCGTTAGGGGTTCGCATTGTGGGGTTGGCGGACACTTTCGACGCCATGGTTAGCGAGCGGCCCTATCGCGAACCGATGTCCTTGGGCGCTACGCTGAGCGAGATCGTGCGACTGACTCCGTTGAAGTTTGATCCCAACGTAGTACAGGCCCTGCTGCTGCAAGTGCGCCGCGATGCCGTGAAGAGCAACCGAACGGCGTTCCTCGAACCCCGAATGGCGGACACGATTGCCGCCCCTGATGTTGACCACCTCGCCGCCAGTCTCCAACACAAAGTGACCCGCGCCAGACTATTCCTGACCTAACAGCGGACCGCCGCATTGGCACTCCAGCCTCCAAACGCTGTGGAAAACAACTGTCGACCGATGCCCCATTTTCATTGGTTGTTTAGGGCATTTCTTTAGAGGAAATTCAGCGCCCTAAAGCCTTAACCGCAATTCGCCGATAGTGGTTGCGACCAGCCAAACTCTCTCTGAACTCCCCTATCCATCACCCCAACGGCGGCACTTTTTACCAAGTGAGCTGCCACGGCCAAGAAGGAGAAGTGATCCATGCCCGCTGTAACGGAATATGAAACATTGGCGCCGCAAGTGGATGTGCTGCTAACCATATTCGAGAGTCTTCCCACCGGGATCTTGGCATTGCTGTCTCGCGTAGTGGCGCAAACCGGGGACAGCGTAGTCATCACTGACAACGAGGGGACGATTTGTTACGTGAATCCCGCATTCGAAGCCACCACCGGATACGGCCAAGCGGAAGCTCTGGGCAAGACGCCGCGCATCCTGAAGTCTGGTTTGCACGACGCCGAGTTCTATCGCCAGTTGTGGTGCCGGCTCAAGCAAGGGCAATCAAGCCGCGGGATGGTAATTAATCGCCGCAAAACGGGCGAACTCTACTGGTCACAACAAACAATCACGCCCATGCAAGATGAGGCCGGCGACTTGTCGCATTTCGTATCCGTCTCACAGGACATCACGGTCCTTAAGAAGAAAGAAGAGCAGGAGTTTCAGTTGCAATTGGCGCGCGACGTGCAACGCCGCTTCTACGCGCTCCCGCCAACCTTGCCGGGATTCGACATTGGGGCGGCGTCACATCCCGTGTACGAAACCGGAGGCGACTATTTCGATTTTATTAGTCGGCAGGACGGCTCCATCCTGATTGCGATGGGAGATGTTAACGGTCACGGCTACGGTTCGGCACTTCTCATGGCATTGACTCGGGCTTACCTGCGCTCCTTCGCCACAATGCAACTCAGGTTCATGAGATTCTGGCCCGAATCAATCACATGTTGGTGCAGGACCTTGAGCAACACCAATTCGTGACGCTGTGCCTTGTGGGCTTGCAGCCTGACGGCCGCAAATTATTTTATGCGAATGCCGGACACGTGCCTGGGTTTGTATTGCTCTCCTCAGGAGAAGTGAAGCAATCCTTGGATAGTACGGGTCCGCCGCTCGGCCTGTTTGCTGGCAGTGAGTTCTTGCTCCCGGCGGCGACGGAGTTGCAAAGCGGAGATATGTTAGTGCTCGTCACTGACGGTGTTCCGGAAGCCACCGCGCGGGATGGAACCCAATTCGGCGTGGAACGCGTACTCGATTACATCCGCAGCCACTGCGGTGAACCCGCGCCGCAGATCGCCAGTGGCGTATATCAGGCAGCGCGAAATTACACGCAGCACGATCCCCAGGATGACGACATCACCGCCTTGGTGATCAAAGTCGAGGATGGCGGCAGCGATAATAAGGCAGCCGGGGCTTGAGGGGCACACTCACAGGAAACGCAGTCTTCCGAGAGTAAATTGGAGAGGCCGAATGATGTAGCAGACGCAGTCGAACGGCTGGCGCTGGCGGCGGTGGTGTTCCAAGCGCCAAACTCGATCCGGAAAGACCCGAACGCCGAAAGGCTTCGTAGACTCTCTTACAGCAACTTCCGTACCGTTTCGGGTTAGTAGGTCTAGTGGCTTTTTCGAGCCGGCATGAAGTTGGCGCCTCGCCAAATCGTGACTGCGGCTTTATTGCTTGGACTCGCCGTTCCAGCACAGCTGGCAACAGCCAGGAAGAAGGACAGAAACCCAGCGCCGCAAATTGACGCTGAGAAGCGAGCTGTGCACGCGCTGAATCGGCTCACTTTTGGCCCCCGGCCGGGCGACGTCGAGCGCATACAGGCGATGGGAGTTGAGCACTGGATTGACCAGCAACTTCATCCGGAGAGAATTGAGGACGGCGCGCTCGAGGCCCGTCTCGCCTCTTTCCGCACCTTGAAGATGAACAATCACGAACTGTTCGAGGAGTTCCCTTCCGGGGAGATGATCAAACAGGTTGCCGAAGGTAAGCGAGCGCTTCCCACCAACCCGATGGAACGCGTCGTCTACCAGGCGCAGCTCGACGAGTACGCGCAGAAACAAGAGCGCAAAGCGGAAGACGGAGCCGGTGTAACCCGCCAGGCCGAGGCCACATCCACTCTCGACAGAACGGGCGGCGGGAACTGGACCTATGCCCAGGAGAAAATCCAGCAGCTACTGGATATGCAGCCCGATCAGCGGATGGCGACTGTGCTCCAGATGCCGGCGGATGAACAGCGCACACTGCTGGCATCTCTGCGGGGCAAGCGAGATGATTTCCTCGAAGGCATGAAACCTCGGGAGCGTGAAACACTGCTGGCACTCAACAACCCGCGACAAGTGGTGAATGATGAACTGATCCAAGCTAAGCTGCTGCGGGCCATTTACAGCGAACGCCAGTTGCAGGAGGTAATGGACGATTTCTGGTTCAACCACTTCAACGTTTTCATCGGAAAGGGCGCCGATCGTTATCTGCTGACCAGTTATGAGCGCGACGTGATTCGTCCTCACGCCTTGGGCAAGTTCGAGGATCTGCTGGTGGCGACGGCGCAAAGCCCGGCCATGCTTTTTTACCTCGACAACTGGCTGAGCGTGGGTCCAAATTCAGATGCCGCCAACGGCATCCTCAAACGCAGCGATGAGGATTGGAAGAAACGGGCGCGGAGCAACGGGCCGGTTAATCAAGCGAAGGGAAAACGCAGCGGCCTTAATGAAAACTATGGCCGTGAACTGATGGAGTTGCATACGCTGGGAGTAAATGGCGGCTACACGCAGAAAGACGTGACCGAGGTAGCGCGGGTATTCACTGGATGGACACTCAAACAACCGCAACAGGGAGGCGGATTCACGTTTGAAGAGCGCATGCATGAGCCTGGAGACAAGCTTGTGCTCGGACATCGCATCAAGGCAAAGGACGAAAAGGAAGGGTTCGAGGTGCTGCACATTCTGGCGCATCATCCTTCGACGGCCAAGTTCGTCTGCACCAAGCTGGCGGTGCGTTTCGTCTCCGATGATCCGCCAGAGCCGCTGGTAGATCGCATGGTGCAGACCTTCCTGAAAAAAGACGGCGACATTCGCCAGGTTCTGAAGACGATGTTGGCTTCGCCGGAATTCTGGGCTGCCGATAACTACCGGGCGAAAGTGAAAACTCCGCTGGAGTTTACGGTTTCAGCGATACGGGCCAGCGGAGCCGAAGTCAGCGATGCCGCATCGCTCGCCCGGCAACTACAGAGTATGGGAATGTCTCCCTACGGCATGCAACCGCCGACCGGCTATTCCATGAAGGCAGGCGCCTGGGTAAACTCTTCAGCGCTTCTGGGACGCATGAATTTTGCGCTGGCCCTGACTGCGGGGAAGCTGAAGGGTGTGCGGGCGACGCCCTTGATAGTGGGGGGCGAAAACGGTCCGCCGCTGGATCCTGCGGCAACGCTGGCGACCTTAGAGAACGATTTGCTTCATGGCGATGTCTCCAGCCAAACCCACGATACGATTGCGGCGCGGCTCCAGGATCCGCAAATCAGCCAGCGTCGGCTGGATGATCCGGCCCGGACACCGAACGTCAACGCCATTGCGGGTTTGCTGTTGGGATCGCCAGAGTTTCAGAGGAAATAGCTATCAGCTATCAGCTCTCAGCTTTCAGTCCAAAGCTGATAGCTGACGGCTGAAAGCTGAGGTCTTATGTCCATCACTCGCCGCATATTTGTTCGTAATAGCGCACTGGCCGTGGTTGGCACTGCGGCCATCCCCACGTTCCTCACCCGCGCCGCATTTGGCGCGGTAGAATCCGGGACCCGCACCAAGCGCCTGGTGGTCATCTTTCAGCGCGGGGCGGCGGATGGCCTCAACATCGTGGTTCCGCATGGTGAGCCGGCGTATTACGCCATGCGCCCCTCCATCAATATTCCGCGCAAATCGGTCATGGACCTCGACGGCTTCTTCGGGCTGCATCCATCACTCGCATCTTTTCAATCACTCTGGGACCAGCGCCATCTGGCGATTGTGCATGCCGTGGGCTCCCCGGACCCAACGCGGTCGCACTTCGACGCACAGGATTTCATGGAATCGGGCACGCCGGGAATGAAAGCAACTGACGATGGCTGGCTCAACCGTTGTCTGCATGCCTTGCCTGCTCCGGCTGACAGATCGGCATTTCGCGCGATCGCGCTGGGCCCTTCGCTGCCGCGAATCCTTTCTGGCCGTGAGCCTGCATTGGCGGTGAACAACGTCAGCGATTTTGGTGTGGGCGGCGCCAACTCCACGCCCATCTCCAATACGTTCGAAGCGATGTACTCCCAATCCGTGGATTCGGTGCTGCACGGCACCGGACAGGAAACGTTCGACGCCGTGAAGATGCTGAAGTCCGCCGACCCCTCTAAATACAAGCCGGCGGTAGGAGCGGATTATCCCAAGGGTCGCTTTGGCGAGAGCCTGAAACAGCTCGCTCAGCTCATCAAAGCTAATCTTGGAGTCCAGGTCGCATTCGCTGACATCGGCGGGTGGGACCATCATGTGAACGAAGGCAGCACGCAGGGCCAGATTGCAAATGTTCTAACGGAGTTTTCGCAATCGCTGGCTGCGTTCTGGACGGACCTTGGCTACCTGAGAGAAGATACCGTCGTCGTGACCATGTCCGAATTCGGCCGCACGGTGCGGGAGAATGGCAATCGCGGCACCGACCATGGCCATGCCAACGTGATGTTTATCATGGGCGGTCCCGTGAAGGGCGGCAAAGTCTACGGGCGCTGGCCGGGGCTGAATCCGTCCCAGCTCTACGAGGGCCGTGATCTAGCGTTGACAACGGATTTCCGGCAAGTCTTGGGCGAGGCCGTGTATTCGCATCTCGGGAATAGGGGACTGGTTGAAGTGTTTCCGGGGTTCGAGAGCCAGCCGGACAAGTTTCTGAACCTTCTGGCGTGAGGTTAAAGGCAATCAGAGGGTCACAATTCTATCGTCACTTCGCCGTTTTCAATCTTCAAGGGATAGACCGCAACCTTGGCGCCGGGATTGTGCGCGGCTTCGCCGGTCTTCGGGTCCCACTGCCAGCCGTGCCATGGGCAAACGATTTTGTTGCCCTCGACAGTTCCCTGCCCCAGCGGGCCACCACGATGCAGGCAAACGTTGTCCATGGCGGAGATGGTTCCGTTCACTTTAGCGATGCAGACGACTTTATCGCCGCAGGGAAATTCCTTGGCTTCGCCTTCAGAGGGTAGTTCGGATTGGGGGAAAACCAGCATTCAGCACTCGGCACGCAGTCATCGACGATTACGCGAAACTTCGAGAAACCCGCACCATCTCTCGCATGACCGAACGCTGCGTGCTGATGGCCGACGGCTTATTTCGGCTGTAGCGTCTGCGCAATCATCACTTGCCGCTTGAAGTTCTCCACCATGTGGGGATCGAGCCGGACTTCGGTGGGCTTCTTGGCGAGGGTCATCTGGTCGATTTTGTCCTGCAGTTTGAGCAGCGCGTAAAACAGATTCTCGGGGCGCGGCGGGCAGCCGATTACGTAAACGTCGGTGGGAACAATTTTGTCCACTCCCTGGAGCACGGCGTAGGTGTTGAACGGGCCACCGACGGAGGAGCACGCCCCCATCGAGATCACCCACTTGGGGTCGGGCATCTGGTCGTAAATGCGTTTGACCACCGGCGCCATCTTCAGCGTGACCGTGCCGGCTACGATCATCAGATCACTCTGGCGCGGGCTGGGGCGAAAGACTTCCGAGCCGAAGCGGGCAATGTCGAAACGCGCCGTGGACGAGGCGATCATTTCAATAGCACAGCAGGCCAAGCCAAACGTCATTGGCCATACGGCAGACTTGCGCGCCCAGTTAAAGACGTAGTCCACCGTCGTGATCATGAAATTCTTTTCGAACTTGTTTTGCAGCCAGCCCATGAGTGTCCTCGAACTCTAAAACGATGCGAGTATCCGCATCCAGTCTAGGGGCGGGCGGTAGGAGTGTCAATGCGGGGAAGGGGTAGTACTCTTCGGGAAAAATTCGGCTACACCCCCTGACGTTTTAACTCCGTTTCCACTGGTCGGCGAGTGTGGCGCACCCGGATTTCCCAAGTTGTTGCCGCGCGGGTACGGTGAGATTTTTGAAAAAAACGCGCGTGGAGTTTGCGGAGCGGGCTGGGTCATTGGCGTATGGTGGAAGTTTTTATTTAACCTCAACAAAAGTATGGTTGGACGTTGCTGATAACACGGCAGATGCAGGTTTTTTATTCCGGTTCCAGTCGATTTCAAGTTCTGCGAATTTCCAATAACGTTGCGCCAACAATTTCAAGGACTCATAAGAAACGAAACATTTAATAAGGTGTAACGTGCCGCTTGACCCGAGCCAAGCCGGGGAAGATAATCCTTCACTGCTCGGTGTTTCCGCAGCGTTCTCCCCCTTGCGGTTTCGGTCGGGCAGGGCCCCGGTTTATCCGCGTGAGTAGGCGCGACTCGATTTCGCAGCACGGAGGTTTCCCGATGATAAAACTTAGCGCGTGGAAAAAGGTCTGCGCGATCTTTCTGCTCTGTGCCGCGACCGTGATTGCATGCCCGGCGCAGGTCTTCAAGACACTCGCCCACTTTGATGGTGCGAATGGCGCTTCCCCTGCGTACGTGGTTCTCGCACAGGGGACCGACGGAGGCCTATATGGGACGACAATACGTGGTGGGGCTAACGGGGACTATGGCACGATTTTCAGAATTGGCCCAAAACGCTCGCTAACGACCATTTACAACTTTTGCGACCAACCAGGTTGCGTCGACGGCGGTTACCTCATCCCAGGGCTGGCTTTAGCTAGCGATGGCAACTTCTACGGCTCAACTGATCTTTACGGACTTAACCAGTTTGGGACTATTTTCAAAATCAGCGCAAAAGGAGCACTGACGACGCTTTTCGACTTTCAAGTTGGTGGCGGCGACCAACCAGATGGTCCACTTCTCGAAGCTGGGGACGGTAACTTCTACGGAACGACTCAGCAAGGTGGCGTCAATAACCTCGGCATCGTTTTCATGATCACACCTGACGGTACCCTGACTACGCTTCACAATTTCGACTCGACAGATGGAGCCCTTCCGGAGGCGGGGTTGGTTCTGGCTGCGGATGGAAATTTTTACGGTACAACCCTCTTCGGGGGACGCCGCTACCAAAGCTGCGGTAGCATAGGTTGCGGAACCGTGTTCAGAATGAGGCCGAATGGAACGGTAACGACCGTTTACCGATTCTGTGGGCAGGCGAACTGCGTTGACGGTGCCTACGCCTCTTCGCTGATGCTAGCCACGGACGGAAACCTCTACGGGACAACATCCCTTGGGGGAGCGGAAAACCACGGCTCGGTTTTCACCATCGATCCGACCGGGGCACTAACAACACTACATAGCTTCGAAGGCACGGACGGCTCAAGCCCGTATGGAGTGCTGGTTCAGGGTACCGATGGCAATTTCTACGGAGTAACCTACGAGGGCGGACACGATGACAGCGGCACCGTTTTCAGCATGACACCGGCGGGTGTTCTAACGACGCTTCACGAGTTTTGCACATCGAGGCCATGCATGGACGGTGGTAGCCCGATCGGAGGTCTCGCCCAGGCCACGGACGGGAAATTCTACGGGACGACCAGCGGCAACTCGACACTTAATGATGGCACCATCTTCAGCCTCGACATGGGCCTCGGCCCCTTCGTGACCTTCGTCCGCCCTTACGGTAAAGTCGGCCAAACTGGTGGCATTCTTGGTCAGGGGTTCACCGGAACCACCAGCGTCTCGCTCAACAGAATCCCGGCAAGCTTCACGGTTGTTTCGGATACGTTCATAAGAGCCACCGTTCCCCAAGGCGCGACCACCGGATACGTCACTGTGACCACGCCCAGTGCCACGCTGACCAGCAACGTGCCGTTCCACGTGATCAAGTAGGCCGCAACAGGGTCCAGTCAACGCCAATGGCAATTGAGGTGTCCGAGACTCACAATTCTTAAAAATTAGCATCTGGCCCTTTCCGGCCATTGCCAAGGGGGTGTAGCCGAATTTCTCCCGAAGAGTACTACCCCGTCAATGCGGGGAAGGAGAAAGAGAGAGGAAGTGGGTTAGTTCCCTAGTCCCACCGTGCCCTCCGTATCCACTGAGATTACGGGTTGATCTTCGCCGCGAGGGGAATAATTGATGTTAGGTTCTTGACCTAGTTCGAGCGCCGGTAGTCATCTTTACTTTCTTCCGCGCTGCATCGCATCGCGAAGACGAAGCGACCCTTCATTCGGAGCGACACTCTCCTGTCCACGATCGTTCGGCCATTCCGCCCGGAGTTATGCCCTTCATCACCCGCTCCTGGTCGATCTGGTCAATCAGCTGCTGAACCAGGTGGATCATCTTGTTTGAGTCTGTTTCTTGCTGGATTCGGTGCACCAATTCGAGTCTGCCTTCCAGGATGGGTGTGGCGTCATTTGGCATTCGTCGATCACCCATGCTTGAGTACACGCTAGCCTCAGCATCCTGGAGAGACCCGCTTGACGCATCGGCTTGTGGCGCACCTGCCCAGTATTGAGAATGTGCGTTATGCTTTGTCATGGCTGATTCCCCTTCGGCAAAGTAAACCTCTCGGCAGCGGAGGTTTACCGCTGGTTTCAATGCTCATACTGCGATCACTGCTTATTTTCTTGGCATGCAGTTCTTCAATGATCTTCTTCACTACCTCGACAGAAATCTGTTGGTAATGCGTTGGAAGCGTTTGCATTCAATTGCTCCTTGGAACCGAACAAGAAGACAGTAGCAGGCGGGAACTTGTACGGGTGACATCTTTTGGGGCTGATTTACGTCGTTGATTGTGTGTTAAGTACTTCGCTTAGCAGTACTTGTATCGTAATCAGCCTAGTGGATAGCTGACGGCCCAGCAGCACGCGAGACGTCTGGTTAAGGGGTCGACTTTTGTACTTGCACGTGTCGTCACGGTATTGTACGATAGCGTTACGTTTGTTTAGGGTTCGCACTAACGATTGGAGATTGTCATGAACCGTTCCAACCAGAAAACCGCGATGAACTTCAAGACCGTGGCGCAGCTGGATGTTCCCCAAGGCCGAAACGGAAAGCACAAACAGATTGTCACTCAGATTCTCTCGGACCTCGATCAGGTGCCGCCGGGGACAGCCCTCAAAGTGCCATTGGCAGACTTAGCGGAAGGCAAGGTAAACGTGCGCTCGGCATTGAATCGCGCCATTCACAAAGGCAGGCGGAATGTAGCCACCGCCAGCGACGCAGACTTCTTGTACGTGTGGAACGTAATCTCGTAGTTGTGGATCGGGTGGTTGTGGGATGCGAGACTGTCTCCTTTTGAAAAGGCGGTGAATTAAATGGGAAATACAGCATCAGGCTTTCAGAATCGAGTGGAGCAACGATTCGGGGTTCTTCCCAATTTCTTTCGCCTCGCGCCTGAGACTCCCGAGATCATTGAGAAACTGTGGGGATTTGCTGAAGTTGCCTACCTCGACAATCCTCTACCGTCGGTGTTCAAGGAGCGCCTTTTCGTCCACCTGTCGCGCTTTTGCGCAGTCCGCTACTGCATTGCCCGTCATGTTGGCTTCTTGGTGGGACTTGGCCGTCCCGCTGGCGATCCGACGGCGCGTACACAGAGTGTTACGGACATTGTTAAACTCCTTCGACGGCCGTTTCCACGCGGACAAGAACTTCAGTCTCGTCTGTCACTGTGCGCAGCCTGCCCCGCACCCATTGTTGACATGCCGATGGCCGACACACAGATGGAAGATGCCATCTTTGTGTTGGCGGGGCATGTGTTCTTGAAGACTTCTGACTATTTGCAATGTCTTGAAGCACTAGCGAGGCTACTAGGTCCGGCTCGCCTCCAATACTTGTTGTTATTCTTAGCGTTCGTAAGGGCAGCGCACTACTGGACTGAGATACATCCTGAGATCGCCTTTGAAAGTGACATCGACAAACTACTTGCGACACATGAAGCACTAGCGGATTGCATCCTCAATGACCCGGAGGCCAGGAACAGCATCAGTCAGTCGCTGCTCGATGAATTGCCAGCCTTGCGGCTCCAAGCAGATAGAGCGATTGGCTTGCTCGCTGCAATCGTGGACTCATCGGATGATGCCATCGTCAGCAAGACGCTGGAGGGCATCATAACCAGTTGGAACGCAGGTGCGGAGCGCCTGTTCGGCTACACCGCCAACGAAGCGGTAGGCCAGCACATTTCGCTGATCATCCCCGTCGATCGTGCTGACGAAGAGAGGGTCATTATCGAACGAATCAGACGAGGCGAACGAATCGAACACTTCGACACCGTTCGCATCCGCAAAGACAAGACCACGATCGATATTTCGCTGACAATTTCGCCGGTTCGGGATGCCAGCGGGAGGATCATCGGGGCGTCGAAAATTGCTCGGGACATCAGCCAACGCAAACAAATCGAGCGAGCTTTGCGTGAGAGTGAAGAACGTTATCGAACATTGGCGGATGCGCTCGACACCCAAATACAATTCCGTACTCAGGAACTTGAGAGACGAAACTCGGAACTGCGTGACCTTTCGGGGCGCCTCTTGGAGACTCAGGATATGGAGCGGCGGCACATAGCACGGGAACTACACGACAGCGCGGGACAAACATTGACCGCGCTCGGGCTGCAGCTTGCCCGAATCAGCGCAGACGCGAAGGGAAACCCTACTCATCTCTTCACGTCCGTCCAGGAGGCTGAAGAATTGGTGCGGAACTTGTCACAAGAAATACGCACGACCTCCTATCTTCTGCATCCACCGATGCTCGATGAAATCGGTCTTGCGTCTGCACTCAGTTGGTATGTGCGGGGTCTTGCGCAGCGGAGCAGTTTGGCGATTGACCTGAAAGTGGCCGATGACTTCGGAAAACTTCCGTCCGAAATGGAACTCCTCATATTCCGCCTTGTTCAGGAAAGCTTGACGAATATCCATCGTCACTCGGGAAGCCAAACCGCGATTATCCGAATTGAGCGCGAAGAAAAAACCATCCGCGTAAAGGTTGAAGACAGAGGAAAGGGAATGTCCCCCAAACGACTAGCTGAGATTCATTCCGGAGGTTCCGGAGTGGGAATAAGAGGAATGCGCGAACGCGTGCGCCATTTTCGCGGCGATTTGGTAATCGAATCCAACGGCTGCGGTACGAAAATTTGCGCGACTCTCCCGTGGAGAACGCCACTGTCAATGCACGAAAGCGAGACGCAGCAAGTAGCATGAAACCTAGTGCCCTTGCCGATGGTCATCCTGGCCTGACCTTGCCCAGCAGAGAGCAGATTTCTCCGATGCGCTCTCCGCGCTGGTCATACTCCTTGACGGCATTTTGTGGACATAGTGATGTAGGCTGCGGTTTGCAATGCTTCGGACTGCTGTTTGGACAAGGCGGAAAGTTCGTCTGCTAGTTCTTGGGCTTGTTTAGCGGACAACGCCATGTCCACAGTTTCCCACAAGCGGGATGTATTCGGCTACCCCGCTGTGAAAATCCAAACCGACCCAGTACGACGTAACCCAATTGTGGCTGGCGATAAATCGCCGATTGACACCCCCCTGCTGCAAAGTCAATCAATGTATTGGAGTTTCGTCAATTTTACGGAGGATTGTTGGCGAAACATCAGATTATACTCATTAGCCACGTGGACCCTTCTAGCTTGGCAACGGTGATGGAACCTTCCAACCGCCAACTCTCTATGGTTCAGGTGGGTATAAAGCCACTTCGGTAACGGTCGCAGACCTAAACGGAGATGGCAAGCTCGACGTCGTCGTGTCGAATGCCTGCGTTACCGAATTTTGTTACGGCAGCAACGTAGGAGTTTTGTTGGGAAACGGGGACGGTACCTTCCAGAAAGTGTTAGGTATCCCTCCGGTGGGGCGAGCAGTGGCTATAGCGGTTTCGCAACAGCGGCTGACATGAACGGAGATGGCAGGCCCGACCTGATCACCTCGAATGATTGCGCTGTCGGCCCCTGTTTAGGGTTAGAGCCGGGAACGATCGGCGTTTTGCTTGGGAACGGCGACGGGACGTTTCAAAAGGCAATCGTCACCTTCACTCTGATAAGTGGGGGACATCTTGCTGTTGCCGACTTCAATCATGATGGCAAGCTGGACGTGGCCTGCGGGCAATCCGATTCTTTACTACTCGGTAATGGCGATGGCACATTCCAGGCCCCGCTAATTCTTGGTGTGCAAGGTCTGGGCATCGCAACGGCAGATTTCAATCTCGATGGTAAACCGGACATTGTGTCCGAAGCGGCCACCATGCTGCTGAATATTTCGGGTGGAGCAGGAAGGCCATCGCCGCCCTCAGCTGCGCCACGCAGAGGTCTCCGTTGAAAGACATTAGCGCGTGGAGAACAGCCGGTGCCGTGTTTGCGCTGTGCGCCGCGACGGCGATTGCGGCGTCTGCTCAGACGTTCACTACGCTGTTCAACTTCGACCGGCGCAGCGGAGAGAATCCTGTCTCTATTCTCACTCAGGGTCGCGACGGGAACTTCTACGGAGCAACGTATTCTGGCGGAGTAAGCGTGGACTGCCGCTCCCTCGGTTGCGGCACAGTCTTCAAAGTTTCACCGGACGGCAGGTTGACCACGCTTTACAGCTTTTGCGCGCTGACTGGCGACTGCACAGGCGGCTACGAACCTGACGCAGGCCTGGGGTCCCACCGTGGCTGAAATTCAGCGGCCATGTTTTGAATGCAATGCCCATGAACTGGGCAGCCGTTCTTTGTTCTGCGTGAGTGAGATCGTTGTACCCAATGTGGCAGATGAGCCCTTAGCTAAACAAGCACGGCGGCTATCGCGTTGCAAGCGCTACCGAGGGATCACTGGAATCCAGGCGCAGGAAAACCGGAGTATTTACCGGCAGGTCGACGTTTGAACCTTTAGCAATAAATGCATCGCAGATTCTCACTGCGGCGCCAAAGTATCCGAAACCAATTGCCGTGCCCGCGGATGCCTGTGCCGCGCCGGCACCGAGCAACCCGAAACCTTTCTGGCCTTCGCCGGAGCGAGACCATGCCGTCTTCTGCGTAGTGATGTCCGCAACTCCTCTCGATGGGCCTATAAGTGAAGCGGGAGCGAGAAGCCGCGAGAGAGTCGATGTCGTAGCTTTGATTTCGCCCTCATTGCCGACGTCCAAACCTTCCGAACGCTCGGCTTGAATGCCCCCGACAGTTGAACGGATAGCTCTCGTCGTGCCGTCCGCCATCTGAACTGAGCGGAATGCAAACACGATGCTGCCATTTCTCTTCATCCACCCCGCGGAGGACGCCTTCTCGACCGTCCCCGTGATCCTGGTCCCGGCGGGATAGACCAGGTGATGATCCGCCTGGTAGTACGGCTGCGATACGACGGCCTCGATTTGGGTGCCTGCTGTGGACGTACTTGAGTTGATCGGGGTCAAGAGGTGAAGCTGGAGATAGTCGCTCGATTGCAGAGACGACGGCGTGTCAGGCTGAACCGGCGCGAGTAGCGTCACTGGCTCGACCAGGGCGGTGTCAAAAACGGTTCCTTGATCGATGTATTCAGGGTGGTATGGCAATCTCGTTACGACGGCTTCGCCCAATCGCTGCAGCTTATTGGGTTCCCGCAGCGGGCCCATAGCGCCCTTGAGCTTTTGGCGCATTCGAGGACGCTGCGCCTTGGAAAGGTATCGCGAGTTCGCCACCGGGCCAAGGCTGACAGCGGAATCACAGTGAATCGGCACCATCGTTCCATCGGAAAGAACCAACTGATCGAACGTTACCTGCGCTGTCTTAGGCGGGGTGAAGTCGCCTTCGAGGAGTCTTCGGGTACGCTTGCGCATCGGAGCCGTGCTAATTGCAGAAACATGTCCCTTGATTGTCGAGCCTGCCGGGATCGCGAGATCTTCTCCGGTGTAGACCGGCTCCAGCAGCTTTGCGGTGATGGGCTGCCCTACGGCTTTGAGACGCACTCCTTTTTCGAGTGCGGCACGGAAATCATTGCCGGGCCCTACAACTAAAGCTTTCTCTTCGGACCTAGTATCTTGTGCGCGCATTGGGATGCCTGTGAGGCCCAAGACTGAATGAAAGAGCAAAACCCATGCAAGTCTACGTTTCATATTGGACACGTCGCGATTCTTCATGGACATCTTCGTTGTTCTCCTTGAATTTGGCTGTGGTCACGCTCACGCGTATTCGCTCAGCCGCAATTTGGGCGTACGGAGGATAGATGCGATAACATTGGGACTTGTGGGTGCCATCCGTCCAAACAACATGACCGAACGTCCAGTATTTGAACGTCGCATAGACCCGCTGTCTGAAGTCTTTGGATCGCTAGGAATTCAGGACGCGATCTATACGCGCCTGGAAGTGACAACGCCGTGGGGTTTTCACTACCCGCAGAATAGAGATCCGCGGATACGCTTCGGGTTAATGGTTCGCGGATCGGCGCTTCTGAAATTCAAGAACCAGCGGCAAGCTATCCCGCTCTCCGGCGGCGATGTTTTCATTTCCATTCTCAGCGATGACGCCTTTGCATTGGTGGATCATCCGCATTCCCCAGTCGCCGACTACCGCGAATTAAGAAAATTGGAGGTGGATAGTGTGATTCATTACGGAGGAGGCGGCGCGCCCACAACTTTGGTGAACGGATCGTTTGGCATGAATGCCTTCGAGGCCCCGCTGATTTCTGCGATTCTGCCTCGTTATCTGCATCTGCGGCTCGACCAAAATCGAAGCCACGCCTTTCAATCCGTGCTGGACCTTCTGGCGGCGGAAACGGCTCAGCCCGGTATAGCTTCCTCGCGCTTGATCAGCTGTCTTTATGAATCGCTATTTGTCTATGCCATTCGAGCTTACGCAGGCAGCTCCGAGGCTCCGCCGAAAGGGTGGTTGGCGGCGATGTCCGATAAGCATCTCGGCAGAGCTATACAGGCAATGCATGCGGGTTTTGACAGGAGTTGGTCGGTTGAGTCGCTCGCCCGTGAAGCACGCATGTCGAGGTCTGCCTTTGCATTAAAATTTAAGACCGTTTTGGGCCGGACGCCGCTCGAATACCTTACCCGCTGGCGGATGCACAAAGCAGGCGCGATGATTCGCTCGAACAATATGTCCTTCTCTGAAGTGGCGTCAGCCATTGGGTACGGATCGGAAAGTTCTTTCAGTCGCGTATTTAGGCGAGAGATGAGCGTAGCTCCCAGGGAATATCGACGCAAGTGCGCGCTCCTGCAACGCCCATAGAAGCATGATTTGCGGGTGAGCATTTCTGTTTGGCGCCGTTGAATGCCGACACAGGCCAGACTTCCTCGAGGCCCCGTTTCTGGATCACTTCCGATTGCCGATCACTCGGAGCAGTTAGGGGCAGGGTTCCCATCAGTGAATGCCATTGGGAGGTGCTTGAGGTCCTGAAATGGCCGGGCCGGACAAAAACAATCTATTATGTCCATACTCGGCGCAATCCGAATTTGCGCTGAAAGCCAAAAGCTTCTTACGGAGATATCATGATTCGACGCTTTCTCGCCGTCGCTCTTCTCGCCAGCGGCGCAGTTCTTAGTCACGCGCAACCATCTCTGCCATCCAGTTTTCAAGCAAAGACCATTCACGGTCCAACCGCGGACATCTTCGTTCGCTGGGGAGGTTCGGGGCCGGTGGTTGTGCTCATTCACGGGTATGCGGAGAATAGCGACTCGTGGGCTCCGCTGGCCGCGGATCTCATGAAGGATCATACCGTGGTCGTGCCCGACCTGCGTGGAATTGGGAAGTCATCGAAGGCTGAAGGTGGGTACGACAAGAAAACACAGGCCGGGGACATTCGCGCGGTCGTGACCGGACTGGGATATGACAAGACCTTTGTTGTAGCCCATGACATAGGCAACATGGTGGCTTACGCCTACGCTGCATTGTATCCGGACAAGGTTGAACGGCTGGTGGTAATGGATGCACCGATTCCAGGCATCGGGCCTTGGACCGAAATTCTCTTAAACCCGAGAGTTTGGCACTTCAACTTCCAAGGCCCGGATGCCGAACGCCTCGTGGCCGGACGGGAGCGCATTTATTTTGATCGTATATGGAATGACTTCACGGGAGATCCCTCCAAGCCCGATGAGGCGACCAGAAATTTCTTTGCCGCCACTTATGCGCAGCCAGGCGGTATGCGGGCTGGATTCGCCCAGTTCACTGCATTTTCACAGGACGCCAAGGACAATGAGGTCTTGGCGCGCATCAAGCTGACAATGCCCGTATTGGCTGTCGGCGGAGAGAAGTCGTTTGGTCCTCTTCAGGCTGTAATCATGCGGCACGTTGCGACCAATGTTCAAGAGGCGGTGGTCGCCGGTTCCGGGCATTGGCTGATGGAAGAGCGTCCAGCGGAAACGGTAGTGCTTATTCGGAACTTCCTCGACTCTCCCCAAGCCGCTGCAAACGCCAGCTGAACACAACGTCGAACCAACTGGGTGAAAAGCGTCTTACTCCCGCCGAGTACGCGTTCCCGCAACATGGTAATCCCGGGACCGGCAGTTCTGGGGTGGACGGGATTCAGACTATGGTGCTCAAAGGTAATCCGAACACAACGGGTGTTTACACCATCATGTTACGCGTGCCAGCACATACGAAGATTGCGGCGCACTCCCATCGCGATGACCGGGTTGCGACCGTAATCTCGGGAACCTGGCACCTTGGCTACGGGGAGAAGTTCGATGAGGCAAAACTTAAAGCCCTCCCTCCAGGGAGTTTTTACACCGAACCATCGAGCGAGGCGCATTTCGCAGAAACCGGCGACAAAGCGGTTGTGGTTCAAGTCACTGGCTTCGGCCCCTCTTCAACAGACTATGTCGATCCGAGGCAAGACCCTCGCAAATCAGAATAAGTGCCGGATGGACTGGAAGTGCAGTTGTTTCTGAATGACGGGCAATTAGGAAGTTAACCGAAGCGCTTATCCGGGCTACAAATCAACTCGCCGGAAATAATCGCGCCAATCTCCAGATCACAAGCGCGACGGGCTCGGAACCACTTATCATGAGGCTGGAACACTTTGGATGCGAACGAATGCCCTGACCTCAGTGACCGTTGTCGTGACGGTTGGATCAGTGAATCCCCACCCTGCCCGGGCTTGTTCTCTCACGGAAGGTGGCACAGGCCGCGGTTGCCCTAGCAACTGACGGGCCACCGTCACCGTAGCGCCAGCCCAGAGCAACTCATACATCGCCTTTCATCACACCCTGTTGCTGAAGCCAGGGCCGCTTTACTGCCAACATCGACGACGTCGAAGCGTCGGCCTCCTGCCCTAGTGCCAAGATCAACTGATGTCCCATAGGGTGGGGAGCGCCCTCTCAATGCTCAGGACCAACGGGTACGAGCGCTGGATAGACTTGCGATCAGCTGCGAGTTACGGAGTATGAGGTAGATCCTGACGATTTACCCGCGGAAACGGTGGCAGCAAAAATCGGCTTGCCGGCAGAGCACAGCTCTGGCCTACAAGAAGGACTACCCGGTTTGATCGGCTGACTTCCCCGAACGTGACAGTGCCTCACATGTCTGAAATAGACGTTGCCAGCTATTTTCCTTCCGCAGTTGCATTGCCTGATTACGAGAGCGTGTTTTTGTGCCCGAGGCACCGTCTCTCCGTTGGCGGATTCTGAAACACCGTATTCGCTCATTAGCCATTTTCTGGTCGCGGGATCGATGAGGGCCATGTTGATTTCGTTCCCGTGTTTCCGACAGAAATCTTCAAACGATCTATCGGTAACAAAGGTATCCACCAGTTTCAGTTGTCCCACCGCGATCAGTTTTTGCACATCAGCAACTTCCATATTCAGAATCTTGGCCGCGCGCTTCCAATGGCACGCACCCTCGACAGAGATGCTGACAGCTCGGACGGCGGGGGTGGAGCTCGAAGCGATCGCTGGGCCGTTCTTCGCGCACCACGCGGTCAATGAGGCGGCAGTAATACGCGGATCGCGAACTCGCAGCATGCCGCTGGCAACGAGATATCGTAGTCGCACGCGGCTCATGCGCAGGAGTTTGCGCAAGCCGCGCTGGGACCAGCCGTCCTTCACCCTTGCGCTCATGCCGAACGCTCCAAGGCGGAAGCGAACGGCGCGCGCTGAGCGGCCGAGGCGCTCAGCGATCCTTTCCACCGGCTCGTAGCCGGCCCAATCCAGCAGCTTGTGGTCATCCTCCGGAAGCCATGGACGCGAGACTGGGCGATGAACGGATTCGTTCGTTACGGGCTTTCTCAGCTCTGTGACCGTTCCGACGGTTCCCAAGACAGGAGTTCTGCGCAGCTGCCGGATACGACGCCAGCAGTCTCCTCGCTTCCACTCCGGCACGAGCTTTAGGATCTTGTTGATTGCCTCGTGTTTCTTGTTCAGCCCGAGTTTGATGCCGGCGACCAGCAATTGGTCAATGGCCGGCAGCAGGCGAGGGCTGATGGCTGCCTGATTCCGAACGTGCTCGACCACCCCGGGCATACAAAAGCACCGCGACTTGGCCAGATAGGAAGCATCCTGGCGCCGTCCCTCTCTTGATCGGTCATTTTTCTTCGGAGTGGTCGGAACTCCGGGCAGAGATTCAAAACAGAGAATTTAGAATGCGGGCGATGAGTCCGCTCGGAGTTGCCCTGCCCGAAACCCGAACAGATGGCGGTGTTCCAGCTATTTTCTCCACGCCGGCATGCCGACGCGTCACTGTTGGACGGCTCGAACTCAATTGCTTTGGTGCGGACCGAACTGGGGTAGGTCCTCGGAGACGGCAAGGATGCAGGATTCGCCTTCGAACTGAATTCTGGTGGCCGAGTAGGCGGTGACCTTGATCTCTCCGGATTTCATGCGAAGCCGGGTCATGATGTTGCGGATTGGCCCGCCCTTGTTGAGCTGCGCGATCATGAATTCTCGATCCGCTGCGTGCTCCCAGATCCTCAGTTCATGGACGGTACGTCCAAGCACCTCTGCGCGGGAATAGCCATACCTTCGCTCAAACGCGGCATTCACGTCGACGAATCGTCCTTCCTTCGCGGTCGTGATGGAAAACGGCACGGGGCTCGACTGAAATACCTTCTCAAACTTCTCCTCGGAAGACCTGCGGCTGTCTTCAGACTGGGCCAAAGCAGTTTCCGTACGTTTAAGTTCCGCAATCCGCGATTCAAGGCTCTCCCCGTAGATGCGGGCCGTTTCGTACAATCTTGCATTTTGAATCGCGGCGGCGGCGGGAATGGCCAGCAACTCGGCGCGTCGGAGGTGGTCTTCGGTATAGAGATTCGGCTGGGTGTGTCCGACAGAAAGGCATCCAAGATATTGCCCCGACGCGACCAGCGGGGCCGAGAGCCAGGAGCGCATCTGCTTGTGACCTTTGAAGGTGGGCCATTTCTCTTCCGTGTTCGTGTCGGCAATCAGGACACTCTTTTGCTCCATCAAAATACGATGAAAGAAGGTGGATTCATCCGCGACAAAAGTCAGCGGCTCCCTTGGACCCGGCTTCCTCTCAGGATCAGGGTATTTCCGTTCACCGAGCGCAAGTATGTGTGGCCCACCTTCGGGTACAAGAACACGGGCGCAAGTGTATGGAACCAATTCCTCAAGCGAGCGCAACAGCGTATCCATGATGAAATCCATCCGCAGATCTTCGGTCAAGGAAAGAGTCGCTTTTCGTAGGGCTTCGGCTTCTGCCCAGGCCGATTTCGCCATCGCCAGGTTGGCTGCGACTTCCTCTTCGGCCTTTTTTTGGGCGGTGATTTCGAGAGCAGTTCCGACCAGTCGGCGAATCTTGCCGCTCGCATCCCGCACCGGAAACCCACGCACCCACACCCAGCGAATTTCGCCCTGGGCACACACAATGCGAAATCTTTCGTTGAATTGTCCAGTGCGAGTGGCTTCGTCAAGTCTCGCGAGCACGTGGACCCGATCTTCAGGGTGGATCAACTCCTGGTAAGAAGAGGGACTGTCCCGCAAGGAATCGCCGGAGCGGCCCGTGATGGTCTCATAGGCCTGGTTCACGAACAGGGCCTGCTTGGTTTCAGCGTCGATCATCCAGAAGATCTCCTGGATGTTTCTCGCCATCTGCTGGAACCGTTCTTCGCTTTCGAGGAGCGACCGCTCGGCCCGCCGGCGCTCGGTGACGTCGCGGAGAATCATGACGTGCTGGCCGGGCAGGCAGTCGGCCTTGGCCGTGAATTCGACGAACACTGAGGACTGGTCATTCTTCAGGAGTTCCGCATCACTCTGCTCGAACTTCTGCGCGAGAAGACGTTGCCAGCCTTCCTGGAATTGGTCGGAATTCTTATAAAAGCGGGCGATGGGTTCGCCGATCAGTCGTGGCAATCTGGTTCCGAAGAGCCGCTCAGCCGCGGGATTGGCCTCGCGACAGATCGCCTGGTCATCCAGGATCAGAATGGCGTCCAGCGCGTTTTCGAAGATGGATTGAAACTCGCGCTCGGAGGTTTTGAAGGCGCCCGTGATCTGGCCTTCTTCTTTCTGCGCCCAAAACAGGAACTTGGAGAGGAGCAGCACAACGGTGGCGAAGGCCGCAAGCAGACCGAGGAGGAGTACGGCAGGCAGTTCGGTTCCGCGCAGCCTGTACCCAAGGGTTAGCGCAATGAGTGCGACAGAAACGAGGCTTGCGGTGACGGAAGCCACCCGCCAGCCGAACTGCTTATCCTGGGAGGGAAAGAGTGCCCGGCGGAGTCGTTCGGCCGGCGCCATGGGGATGCCACGCATGGGAGCTCTCACTACACAATGACAGATGCGGGAAAGGGACGTATCGGGCGTACCGCACTCTGCCTATCTCTGGCAGATGTTAGGCGGACGGAACGGCAGGGTCAAGTTTCCTGCTTTTTTTTGATCATTCACCTCCGCAAAACGAGTTCACGCCAACTACAAGGCTTGGAATCTGTCGCGGTGCGACCTTGCGTGAATCTGATCATCTATTCCCTATGAATTTCGAAGAATTTCGCGATTCGCTCGCGGGCGAGTGTCCTCCCAAAGAACTGAGTCTTCCGTTAGCAGCATTGTGGTGGGACGCGAAAGGCGACTGGACGAAGGCTCACGAATCCGCACAACAGGACGAAGGACCGGCGGGCGAATGGGTGCACGCTTATCTTCATCGCAAGAAGGGGACTTGTCGAATGCTGGATATTGGTACCAGCGGGCAGGAAAGCTTCCAGCCAGCATGTCGCTCGATACCGAGTGGGCTGAAATCGTCAACATGCTGCTGGGTGAACACGACCACTCACGATGAAAAAAGGAATTTGAACAATCGCACGACCTGGCGCGACATCACAAGATCATTCGCCGATCACATTCTTGCTGTCACGCGCCTATCGCGGAAAGGGATGCAACGAAACACGACACGCTTCGGGTCGCGGCAATGTCTACGATATTGCAGAAGTAGGCACAAGGTGCTAGGCTTAGGCGAACAAAAGACGAATCTGCCGGATTGTGATGGAAGAAGGAAGAAAACGCGTGTTGGGAATCATCGCCGGCATTCTGGTCGCGCGGCATCTCAAGACCATGGAAGATCTGCATGACAGCCGGCCAAGTCCACGCACGGAGTCGCTGGTGGCATCGGCTGTGCAGTGGGCGGAGCGGATCGTGAAACGAATCGATGGAGCTTTCGCCAGTTCGGCGGATGACAAGCGATGGCCGCGAGCCTAGAAGAGACACTGATTTCGGTGTGGCGCCAAGCGATGGTCGAAGGGGCCAAAACCGTCATCGTGGAAGGCCGGGATTTTTCTGTGCGAAGGACAAGTCGGTCCAAGTTGTGCGAAGTGGATTTTCGTCTTGCCGGTCACGAATTGCGTGGACTCGAGCAAAATCCTGCAACCAGTTCTCGATGGGCGCGATTGGCACGGGAAGGAAAAAAGATCATGCAGTTTCTCAGCGGACGACGCTACATCGCCGTTGCGGTGGACGGAAAGATGCAGTTCTATGGGAAAGCGCGGCTGGATGAGCTGAAACGGCAAGTGTAGTGGAGAGCACTAGCCATCTAACCACAAATTCGTAGAATTGAATTAACTCCTGGTGAGGTTCTGTGATGAGGGCTCGGGTAGTCGAGAGTGCTGCGGAACGGGGACGAGTTCTCAATGCGGTTGCGTTGCAAAATGCCGTGCTGTGCGCTGAATGCGATGTCGTGAGTGACAGTCCGCATGACACATGCCTGGTGTGCGGCAGCCACTCGCAAAGCCGGCTTGTACCAGCGGTTGGAGAATCCCAGGATCTTCTCGTCGAGCGGCATGACGTCTTCTGCCGCCGACGGCAAGTCGGAGCTCCTTCGCTGGCATCCTCCCTAAAGCCACACCGGCGGAGTCGTTCCGAGAAATCAGCGTAAGCGGCATATGAGCTGATCTCGGCAATAGCATCCACATCGTAGGT
>Ga0210406_10000373_pt1 | contig 62424 bp, 55 predicted proteins | sample IncBWC30MmetaG_FD_155454 | JGI IMG/M metagenome (GOLD analysis project Ga0210406, IMG submission 155454) | Forest soil microbial communities from Barre Woods Harvard Forest LTER site, Petersham, Massachusetts, United States - Inc-BW-C-30-M | ecosystem: Environmental > Terrestrial > Soil >...
CGCCAATGAATGGGCCTCAAAAGGCGGCAACGAAAATGCCATTGCGTCTGGGTACAGTCGCGAGACAATACCGCAACAGTACGGGCAGACCCGGAGCGTTCCCGTCAAATCATGGAACGGATTCCCGCTGGACGTTGGGGCTGCCCCAGGCGATCTGTCGGGCGCGATCGTGTTTCTTGCGTCCCGCGCCAGCGACTATGGCACGGGCATGTGTTGGTTGTCGACGTGGTTGGTTGAGCCGTTGATTCCGAAAACAATAACAATGGCGTCGATCTTGATTCCGAGGTGATTCATGAAAATGACGATTGCTTCGATAACACTTGCTATTTCTGCGGTCTCTTTCGTAGGTGCCCAAACACTCACGGTTGATCACCTGACGCAAAGTCAATTGATCGAAAAAGCTCAGGAGTTAAACGCAAAGGCGCAAAATCCCGAGGGTGCGGCGAGCAGCAAGCTCAACGAGTATCCCAACTCTCTCACGATGATTGCACTCCGCCGCAAGAATGGCGGCGCCGAAATTCATGAGAACTATGCCGATTTTTTCTTCGTCGTGCAGGGCAGCGCGAAGCTCTTGACTGGCGGTACCGTGCCGGATGGCAAGAGCGTGAGCCCGGGGGAGATCCGAGGCAAATCTGTAGTGAACGGAGTTGAAACAACTCTGAATCAAGGGGACATCGTCCACATTCCTGCAACGGTGCCGCACCAGCTTCTCCTGCCGGGGGGCGGAACATTTCTCTACTTCGTCATCAAGGTCAAAGAAAAATAATCTGCTCGGCTGATCCCCAGGACTAACTTCGGCGGAGGTACGCCTATTCCCTGGCCGGGCAGCCGCATGACCGGCGAATAATCAAGTCGGTGGGAAAGAGCATTTTTGCGGGCTGTCCTTCCGTTCCGGGTCCCTCCTGTAGATTAGTGATTTTCTTGAACAGAAGCTCGGCGGCTGCGCGTGCAATCCCAGTTGGAGTTTGACGCACGACCGTCAGCGGTGTCCCCAGCACCTCCGCGAGTTCAAAGTCGTCGAAGCCTACGATCGCAATATTCTCCGGCACCCGCAGCTTGTGAAGGTGGAGCGCCTGGATGAGATACACCGAGGAGATTCGCTTCAATGAGAATGCCGCGGTCGGCCGGTCCTTAGCGGCAGACCAGCGCAACACGAGAGCCTGCATCGCTTCGAGATTGTTGACTTGGGTCAAGAGAATTGGCTCGAGACCGGCATTACGCATCGCCAGCTTGTAGCCTTCGATCCGTTCACGCACGGTATAGCTGCCGGAGTCAAATCCAACGCAGGCAATCTGCTTGTGGCCATGTTCGATCAAATGCCGAACACCTTGTTCCGCGCCTTCTCTGTTCTCGACCAGAACCGCATCCGCCTGCAGTCCAGCAACCGGCCTGTCGAGGGCGACAACCGGGATGCCGCTGTCCTGCATCATCTTCAATCGTCTTCCGTCACTGCCTGAACTGACAATGAGCAGCCCGGCGACGCGATTCTGCATAGATTCCAGTTGCTGGTCCTCAACTGCCACGCTTCGTCCTGTAGCGACCACAAGAGTCTGATAGTCGTGGCGCATGGCAACTTCCTGAACTGAGTGAAAACAACTTGAAAAGAAATCTGAAAGATCCGGGACGACCAGGCCGATAGTCCGTCCCCTGCGCCCCTTCAGCATCCGTGCCGCATCATTTGGCGAATAGCCGATCTTGGCAATGGCCTTCATGACTTTGGAGCGCGTCGAATGCTTTACGCTCGGATGATTGTTAATCACGCGCGAGACCGACATCACGCCGACGTTCGCTTCTTTCGCAACGTCGATAATCGTGGGAGGTCTGCCGCGCCTTCTTGCTGTTGTCCTGGTCATTTTTTCGAAGGAGCCGGTGCGGTCGAAGTGGCCACGGCCTTGCCGTCGACGGTCTTGGGTTCCATGAGTTCTACGCGGGTTCCGTCGGGATCGTAAAGGTTCACCTGCCGTTTGCCGTTCTTACCAACGTGCGTCTCCAGTGGCTTGCCGTAGGTTTTGAAGGCGGGCCGCGCCTCAAGGATGGCGATTGCTCTTTGCGCGTCTGGAACCGCAAGTGCAATGTGATTCTTTGTGCCAAAGCTCGCGGGGACTCCGCTATAGAGCATGAACTCGACGTAGTCGCTGCCATCTGGCACCTGCATGTTGATCCAGCTCAACTCGTTTGGAGTGCTGCTTCCGCGCCAGATTTCGTTGAAACCGAGGACGTCATGATAGAAGGCCATGGATTCCTCGCTGTCTGCGACCAGGAAGCCCGCGTGATAGATAGCGGTTGAGATGCGGGTGGCTGGCATGAGTTTGCCGGCGGCCTGCGCTTCCATTCCGGCGGGCAAGGTTTGGACAAACTCGATTAATGTACCGTCGGGGTCCTTGATCTCAAACGCGTAATCGCCAGTGCGCGTCTTGGCGTCGTTGCCCGGCTTCAGGTCGAAGCCTTGGGAACGAAGATAGGCACGCATCTGCTCAATGTTGTCGACGGTGAAGCAGACGTGACTCATCATGTTTGGCTGATGACGCGGGGCTTCGTTGAATAATTCGACGTGCTGGTGATCGTTGATCTTGATGAATGCGATGAGCGCGTCGTCGCTGCCGTTTTTATTGAGGTCGTAGGATTCGTCAAAGCCAAGAAGGTCGTGCCAGAAGGCGATTGCTCTAGGCAGGTTAGAGACGAAGTAACCGACGTGCGAGATGCCGGTGATTCTCGGGCGGACTGGAGCCGCTTTTTGCGCCAGCGCGTCGAGTTCCGATGCCGCCAAAAGAAAGCCGCCAACTCCGTAGACGGAACTCGCGGAAGGTTTGAATTTGCCCGGTTGTCCGTCGATGGGCTGGATTGATCCGAGACGGCCATCCGCGTAGATGTGCGACAGCATTCCGGCCCAGGCCCGCTCTACGACCGGCTCGACCTTCGCTCGATCGAGAATGCCATGGTTTATACCCCACGCCAGCGAATAGGTGAAGAACGCAGTGCCTGAAACCTCGGGCAGATCATAGGCGCCTGGATCAAGCAATCCGCTGCGCCACAGTCCGTCTTCGCCCTGAATCGCGGCGATCCGGTCGGCCATCTCTTTGTATTGGGCGATGTACCTGCCGCGGCCAGGATAGTCCTTGGGCATAACCTCGAGCACCTTCGCAAAGGCGCCCATGACCCAGCCATTTCCCCGCGACCAGAAAATCTTCTGGCCGTTTTTCTCCTTCTGCGTGAAGTAACGGCTGTCACGAAAATAAAGATGCTCCACCGGGTCATACAAGCTCGCGGAGGTCTGCCACCACTCGCGATCCATATAGTTCAAATAGCGCTGGTCGCCGGTCGCGGCATACATCCTGGCCAGCACCGGGGAAGCCATAAAAAGCGCATCGCACCACCACCACAATAACTTGTCCGGGTCGTCGGGCCGAACGATCAGGCGGTCCAGAATTGTCTTGGCATCCGTCATCCTCACGGGGTCGTGCGTTTCCATATACAAATCCATGTAAGACTGACCCAGCGCCATATCGTCCGCATGGGGGAATCGCGCATCGAGCAGTTTCCAGTCGAAGCGCGTCGCCATTTTCCTCACTGCATCGTGATAGCGCGGATCTCCAGTTGTCTTCGATGCCGCCAGCAATCCATCGTACAAAGCAGCGTACGTCCATTGCTGGCTGAACAGCGGCTCCGCACGCGCAAGTTGCCAGCCGGCCACTCTCTGCGCAGCTTTGGCTATGGCTGCGTGCGTCAAAGCTGGAGAAAGATCCACAGCCGACGGGCCAGGATCGTCCGGCGAGTCTCCCGCCGATGCTCGTTCCACAGACAATGTTGTTGGCGCCTGCCCTTCGGGCGCCTTCGGTTGGGCGACCTGAGCGCTCGGAGGCAACGCAGCGAATCCGACGACCGCTGCAAGCACAAACACAGCATTCAGTCGCGCAGCTTTTGCCATTCTTTGCCGTGTCATAAATCTGTCCCGGGAGAACTTCGTTCGGTTTTAGCGTAGCCTGATGCGTCCCCCATCAAACTAAGATTCGCGAGCACTCTGGCGGCCCAGCTGGGAAAGCGGAATCCATCTTGATTCGATCTGGCTTTTCGGCAGCCGCAAATACGCTAGACGGGACCATGATACATTAGCCAGAATCATGTACGTTATTCATTTTTAGCGGCCTCGGTCATTCATCAACCACGCTGGTGAGGAGGACCGAAAATGCAGCAGACAAATGCGCTCTCGAGAAGAAGTTTTCTGAAAGCGACCGCAGTCGCGGGTTGTATGACCGCAGCCAACTTGACTCTTGCTCTATCAATTCGCTCTGGAAGGTCCAACGCCTTTCGTCTCGTGAGCGAAACAGACCGCAAGCGGATTCTGGGCGCCGGCGCCAACGCCAACTATATCTCTCAAACGCCACTTACCATCACGGCGTTTCCCACCCAGCGCAGTGCAGGTGGATTGCACGATTTTTATTCTCAGGCGGACTACTTCTGGCCAAATCCGAAGGACCCTAATGGACCGTACATCAACCGTGACGGGCTGAGCAATCCAGAGAATTTCGACGAGCATCGCAAGGTGATGTTGGCGCTCTCCATCCAGATGCCGGTTCTGACCGCTGCCTGGCTGCTGACCGGGAACCGCCGTTACGCAGAGAAAGCCTGCGATCACCTGCGCGCGTGGTTCGTCGCTCCCGAAACACGGATGAACCCGAATCTGCTGTACGCCCAAGCGGTTCAAGGCATATCGACGGGCCGCTCCTACGGCATCATCGACACGCTGCATCTGGTCGAAGTGGCGAGGGCCGCCAGCTTTCTGACGATTGGGACTCCCGGGTCTGGGTCTCCGAGATCCGGGATGCTTAATGCACAGGAGACTACGGCGCTGAAGAGTTGGTTCTCCAGTTACGAGGACTGGCTTTCCCACAGCGAACGGGGAATTAAAGAGCGCGACGCCGCGAATAACCACGCCTTCTGCTGGGCCTTGCAGGCTGCCGAGTTTGCCCGCTTGGCTGGTAACGATACCGTGCGCAAGGAAGTGTATCAGTGCTATCAGGACGTTTTGCTGCCCAATCAGGTGGATGCGAGCGGATCGTTTCCTCGGGAATTGGCGCGCACCAAGCCCTACAGCTACTCGATCTTCAACTTCGACATGATGGCGGGGCTTTGCCAATCCCTCAAAGGGCTAGCTCCCGATGCACCTACTTTTCATCTGGCAGACGGGCGGGGACTGTGCAAGGCAGCGCAGTTCATCTTTCCGTACCTCAAGGACAAGAGCGACTGGAAGTGGCCAAAAGACGTAGAGCATTTCAACGCCCTACCCGTTCGCTCACCTGGGCTGCTGTTCTCGGGCATCGCGTGTCATGAGCAGACATACATCGATCTCTGGAAGACGCTGAATCCGGATCCGACGGACAAAGAGATCGTCCGCAACTACCCAATCCGACAACCCCTTCTTTGGATTTGACTAGGGAAGCAGATAGATGGCGCCCTAACAATCGTCCCACTTCGCCTGTTCCCGGGCGTGCACTGCCAGGAGGGAGGGAGCTCCTGTTTTTCCATCGATGACGGTAACTTTCAAAAGCGCTTCGATATTCAGGTTTGAGAAGTCCCTGCCTACGTTATCTCTGAGCAGTTGCATGTAGTGGGGGCTAGTGGCAAATTGAGCAGCCGCCTCCGTTCCATTCCGGCCCAGTCCAGCTAAAACCACGACCCAACTGCCGGTGGTTGCGTCGCGGAAGCGTACCACCAAGGCATAATCATCTGCACTGGAGTAAGGAAGGGACTTGTCGCGCGACCAATGCTCCTCAGGCCGCATCAGATCCGCAATCGATTGCACCGGCTCCGGCGTGAATTGAAAGCGCTGCGATTGCAATAGGCGCATCGCCCATTGGTTGTTGTAAGCGCCAAGCAGTACGACCGAATGTTCGCGAAGGTCCGTCAAGGGTGTAGACGGAGAGGACAGCAACTGCGTCGTTACTCCAGAACGTGCCAGCGTGCTACTCACTTGCGCGATCGCAGAGGCAATTTGCATGGAAACGAACGGATACTCAATGTTTTTGCCGGCAGTGATCACGCCCGAAAAACTGTTCTTCTTAAAGACTACGCCTCCGGCGCAAATCAGAACCGTGCGCTGGTCGCGCAAGACTGGCATCCAAAAATCATCCACAGCCGTCGGAACGTATACGGTGCGAGATCTCCAACCCAATCCCGCAAGGAAGCCAATCACCAGCACTGCGCACAGAACCACCCACGAAAGTCTGTTAGTGAATGTCCTCGTTCTAGCCCCAGGCTGGATAGCATGCACTTTGTCTAGAAGGGCCGAGCGGGAAATGCCAGCGCCTGGCACCAGGCTTCCTGCCGCCAGCGACATCGGTCGCGGCTCGAGCGCTGCTGGGGGGGCGGAATCCGGAGAGACGCTTGCATCGTGGAGGCGAGCTTCCGGGGACCTGGCGTAGTCTCGAAAATCATTGGACCCGTCGTGCCGGTGCAGGAATTCCGGAATGTAGGACCCGACTGGCAGTGAGATTCGGATACCTGAGCTTTGGCCGCGGTCATGATAGTAGAGCAGCAAGCGCTTGCGAACTTCTCCTGCGGTGAACCGCACGACTGCTTCCGAGTTAGTGTCATAAGTCGAAGGCCGATCAAACACTTCAACGCCCAGCGTTCGTTCCTTCAAGCAATCCGACTTGCCTGCCAAAGTGTTCTCGACGACCTATTGCAGCAGCGCCGGGTAGCGTTTGCTGTTGCAAAAGTACGGCTGGCTATCACTTCATGCAACTCGCGCAGGATTGCATCCCGCTCCTGCGCCGTAGGTGGCTGCCATTCCCCAGTTGAAGCGGCCCTGCTCATAGCGCCTGGTATCATACTCGCCGGATTCGATGACTTTCAAGCCGGTTTGACACAAGAAAAGCATGAACGTTAACAATCAGATTTTGAAGGACATGGCGGGATCAAACGGTTAGACACTTGTCAATTAGTGACTGATCGCGGAAGATCGACGCCGCTTTGGTAAGGGACGCGAAGGCATTGCGCAGGCCTTTGACGGACTGGCCAACAGTTCCCGCATCCGGCCGCCGAGCCAAGCCGGAGCAGTAGCCACGAAGCTGCTGGCTTTCGGAAAGAGGCCATTTTGTTCCATTCGACGCGACGGCAATTCATGCTGACAGCCTCCATTTCAACAGCGGGAGTGTTGCTGTCAGCACCGTTGCGGGCTTCAGCCATAAAGCCCCGTCCTGCAGAAGACGGCACGGTCGAGCGCGTCAGGCGACTGGATACAGGTTGGGAATTCCATCGTGGCGCGATTGGCGGCATTGCTGAGGTTTGGCGATCTAAAGATGCGCACTTATGGCGGCCCACCATCCTTCCCCACTGCTTCAACGCCGACGACGCGTGCGACCCCGACAATCCTTATTTTCGCGGCCAGGGGTGGTACCGTACCCAGCTTGCTTTGCGTAATCCCTTTGCCGAAGGGCGAACGATTTTGAACTTCCAGGGTGCGGGTCAGACGACCACGTTGTGGGTCGGGCCCATGCTCGTCGGAATTCACAAGGGCGGTTACGACGAGTTTGACTTCGACATCACCGAAGCCGTCCAACGATTGCCACTTGCAGAGGCAAAGGATGACGTTCGGGTCACAGTCTGCTGTGACAACACCCCTGATCCCGACCGGGTTCCGTCTGATCTCAGCGATTTTTGTCTCTACGGCGGTGTCTACCGGCACGTGAACCTTGTTTACACCCCCGCAATTGCGCTGCAAACGATTCATGTCTCGCCTATGGTTGCGGCGGACGGGTCCGCACAGGTGTCGGTGAAGGGACGACTCTACAATCCCTCCCAGCAAAGCGCTCTCTGCACCGTGTCAGTTAAAGTGTCAGATCCAAGTGGTCGCCTCATCCATCTGGCGTCACAGACCAGTTCCGCATGGACTGGTCTCGGCCAACTTGCCGAGTTCGGGGTGACGGCCCCAGCGCTTTGGTCACCCGAAGCACCCCACCTCTATCGCTGCAAAGTAACGCTTTCGAGCCCTGCGGGCGAGATGCATCTCGACGAGCGCTTTGGCGTACGCCAGCTTGAATTTGTCGAGCACGGTCCTTTCAGGCTGAACGGCAAACGGACACTCTTGCGCGGTACCCAGCGTCATGCCGATCACGCCGTCGTGGCTGCGGCAATGAGTGACGATCTCGTTCTTCAGGAGATGCAGCTGATTCGCGAGATGGGCGCAAACTTCGTCCGTCTCGCCCACTATCAACAGGACCGGCTGGTGCTTGAGCTGTGCGATGAGCTGGGTCTCATGGTTTGGGAAGAAGTTCCGTGGTGCCGCGCCGGCGTTGGGAGCGAAACATTTCAGAAGAACACGCAGGACATGCTCGCTCACATGATCGACCAGCACCATAACCATCCCTCCATCATTCTCTGGGGGCTCGGCAACGAGGACGACTGGCCCAATGAGTATCCCGGCATCGATCAGGAGGCGATCCGGAGCTTCATGACGGAGATGCGTGACCTGGCACACCGACTCGACAGCTCCAGGCTGACCGCCTTTCGACGCTGTGTGTTTCCAGAAGCGGTCGCTCCACTTATCCGAGAATAAGTATGATAGAAATCACTGCATGAGTCTTTACTGCGACACGGGCGATGTCGGAACCGATTTGTCTCAGCAGCAGTTGCGTGATCTGCTGGTGGAAAGTCTTGCGAAGCTCGGAAAACGCAACCGAGTTCTCGTCGTGCCACCGGATCAGAGCCGCGTGCATTCGCGCGCCGGCGACCTGACGCGCTACGCCTGGGAGTATTACGGCGACCAGCTTCAGGCGGTTTTGCCTGCCCTCGGTACACATGCTGCGATGAATCCGGAGCAGCTCGCGCGAATGTTTGGCGCCATGCCCACAGAGCTTTTCCGCGTGCATAACTGGCGTACAGACGTCGAGACCCTGGGCGAAGTCCCGGCCGAGTTCATCCTTGAGCAATCCGAAGGCAAGCTGAGCTATGCCTGGCCGGCGCAGGTGAACCGGCTCGTTGCACGCGGCGGCTTCGATCTCATTGTCTCCATCGGCCAGGTCGTGCCCCATGAAGTGATAGGCATGGCCAATTACAACAAGAATATTCTCGTGGGCACGGGTGGCCGGGAGAGCATAAACCGCAGCCATTACCTGGGCGCTGTTTATGGGATGGAGCGCATCATGGGCCGCGCCGAGAACCCCGTGCGCAACATTCTGAATTACGCTTCCGATCGTTTCCTGCGACATCTGCCCATCGTCTACGTACTCACCGTTGTCGGACGCGCGACAGACGAACGGTTGGCAATGCGCGGCCTCTTCATCGGCGACGACATAGAGTGCTTTCACCGCGCCGCCGCGTTGAGCTTGAAAGTCAACTTCGAGACGCTGGAGACGCCAATACAGAAGGCTGTCGCGTATCTTGATCCGCATGAGTTTCACAGCACATGGCTGGGCAACAAGGCAATTTACCGTACGCGCATGGCACTGGCCGACGGGGCAGAGCTGATCATTCTGGCGCCGGGCATACGAGAGTTTGGTGAAGACAGGACCATAGATGCGCTCATCCGCAAATACGGCTATCGTGGAACGCCTGCCACTCTGGAAGCCGTGAAGGCCAATGCTGATCTCGCCAACGACCTTAGCGCGGCTGCCCACCTCATACACGGGTCCTCCGAAGGGCGCTTCACCATTCGGCTGTGCCCCGGTCATTTAAGTAAAGAGGAGGTTGAGGGAGTGGGCTTTGAATATGGCGATTTGACAACTATGCTCACGCGCTACAACCCGCAGACCCTTCGTTATGGCAACAATCGTGTCCAGGGCGAAGAGATGTTCTTTATTTCAAATCCAGGGTTGGGACTGTGGGCGTGTCGCGGTAAATTATTGGGGGCAACGCAGGATTCTGGCCACAAGCAGGAATTACTAGCTGAGATGGGAGACCGGCTTTAAGGAAAAAGATGATGGTTACACGACGCGAGTTTCTCGATGGTTCGACCATTATGGGCACGACTGGAACAGTGCTCATTGATCACGATGGCTACGAGATCTACGAACTCAAGGGTGATAAAAAGAGCGAATTCAAGGCGGGCGATACGAGTTCGTCTGTGGACTTGATCGCTGTGATTCCATGACAGACCTTTACTTCGCAAACTTTATCGCGGGAATCCGCAAAGGCGAAAAGCTCAACGCTCCTGCCTCCATCGGCAACCTCGCGGTGACGATGCTGCAACTGTCCAACATTGCATGGGAGGCAAACCGGGAATTGCGCCTCGCCACGCAAGACGGACGGATTCCAAGCGATCCGGAAGCAATGAAGAAGATGTGGGAGCGGGAGTACGAGCCGGGGTGGGCGCCCCATGTCTAGTAAGGCCACTTTCTCCCGTCGCGATTTCTTTCGCTCCGGTGCGGTCGCTGCGGCAGCCCTTTTCGTCCCCGCTGGCATCTTAGCGCTGGCTCACGAACATCCATCCGCCGGGAAAGCACCGCCGATCCGTTTGGGTCTGGCCAGCTACACGTTCCGTAACTTCAATCGTGCGCAGTTGATCGGCTTCATGCAACAGCTCAACATGTTCGCGTTGAATGCCAAGGACGTGAAAGATCATCTTCCGATGGACCCGCAGCAGGAGGCAGCCGCGCTGTCGGATTATACCGACGCGGGCATCAAGCTTCACGCGGCCGGAGCCATCTATTTCGCGAAAGATGAAGATGCAGATATCCGGGCCAAGTTCGAATACTGCAAAAGGGCAGGGATTGGCGTCATTGTCGCCGGCGACCCCGCTCCGGAAACGTTGCCGCGAATTGAAAAGTTCGTAAAAGAGTACGACATTCGCATCGCGATCCACAATCACGGGCCAGAAGATAAGTTGTGGCCTTCGCCGCTGGATGTATTGAAAGTGGTGAAGGGGATGGATCCGCGGATCGGGTGCTGCATCGATGTCGGGCATACGCTACGGACCGGGACGGATGTGGTGCAAGCGATCCATGAAACAGGTCCAAGGCTATTCAACGTCCACATGAAAGACCTTGCGAATTCCGAGAGCAAAGAGAGTCAAGTCGCGGTCGGAGAGGGCAAGATGCCGGTACGGAGAATGTTCGAAGCGCTCATTGCAACCAAATACCAAGGCTTCGTAGATCTGGAGTACGAGGTTCATCCCGACAACCCGATGCCGGGCGTGAGCGCCAGCTTCGCGTATATGCGACGCGTCCTGGCAGGCCTGGGATTCGCGAGCTGAAAGCAGAGTGAGACCGAGTGGTTGTCGGCGAACACCGGCAGCACCGGTGTCACCAGCTCCGCGATCTCCGCGGACCAGTCATAGTCCTCGGTCATCATCTTCCCCATCTTGTCGAGGAAGTGCGGAAAGCGCTGCGGCTCGGGCCATTGTTTCGATAATTTGCCGGTTGTTTCCGGCCATTGACGCGCCGATCTGGCTCATGCCCTTCTGCGCCTCTGGATACCAGCCGGACCGGCATAAGGCGATGAGATTACTACCAGCCGTCGCACCTTGTCCGGATGCCGAATCCCCGCGCGGATCGCACTGGCGCCGCCGAACGAATAGCCGACCAAGTCGGCTCTCGGAATCTCGAGATCGTTCAGCAGCGCTGCGAGGTCATCGCCCATCGTGGCGAAGCTTATCGGCCGGTCCGGATCCGCGGTGCGGCCGCGGCCCTGCATCTCGACAGCGATCACCGGGCGCGTCTTCGCCGGCCCCTGCACCCATCTCTCTATCTCGCCGATTGTCGTCAACCTGCCAGGGATCAGAACCAGCGTTTCGCCCTGGCCGTAGACCTCGTGATAGAGCTTGATGCTGTTCGCGTCAGCCTAAGCCGCCGATCGTTGGTTTCATCTCCGCTTCCATGCCGCTGTCGCCGCTTCCACCAGCGCCGACCTCGCATCGAGACACCGCATAGGACGTGGTATCGAATAACTGAGACACTCGGACCAAACAAGCCGGGAATCAAATGGCTCAAATCCATAGCGGTTCAGTCTCTGACTGGTCGGCAATCCTTACCTCACAGGACTCATGGAAAGGTAACTTGTAATCCAACCGGAGACCGGCTCACTGTGGGGGGGACTCGGCGATTTTGCACTCATCGTGCGAGTACGGATCTGACAGGGCTAGTCGTATGCGTAGCAACTACCAGCACAGGCTTTGCCTCTTTTGCATTATTTCGAAAGCAGAATGATCTCTTTCAGGGAACGAAGACCGGGCAATGTGTTTAAGACCGTTGCCGGATCGTGCGACGACAACGGCACCCTGCCAGGCGCTCACAAAGATATGCGCTTTTGCCTTGCTAATGCTGGAGTCTGACCCAAGTTCACGAAATGCTTTTTCAAATAGTCGGGCGCGGAGCCATCGCAGTAAAGTCGCATCAGCCTGCGGCTGGGCCTTCAGTCCTTGCTCTCCGAGGCAGGGGATGTTTCGTCAACGTGATCAGTTGATCCCGAAGCGCCGCGAGAATCTCACGAGATAACGCCTTGTCGTTGACAGCGCGGGCGAGAGATAAGCCCCCGATGCCAGCGCTAAGCAAAAGAATCGCGCGCGCCCGGCGCGATGCTGCGTCCCCGCCCTTCAGCCGGTCGGCGGAGTAGCCAAGACTGTGTTTCACGCGCTGTGTGAAGACAGTCCTTATACCGGTGCTCGCGTGACGAACGTCGCCAGCCAAGGCGGTTATCGCGCAGCCCGTTCCAGGGCAGTCGCAGTGCTCTTCCCCTAGGTAGAAGCGCAACAGTGCAGGCAGGTCTTCCGCCTCCTGCTCCCATCTGTCGAGATCCTTGAACGCCTCCGCGAGTGCTTCGATGACCAGTTCGTCACGAGATTCGAAATGCTTGTAAAAGCCGCCGACGCTGCTACCTGCTTCCTCCATTACGTCTGCGACTCCAATCCCCTCCAGCCCGAGCTCGCGGAAACGCTTGGCCGCCACGGCAACGATCTTGGAGTGGGTAACCGCCTTTTCAGTTTTCGAGCGTCTCACGCTTCTCCTTCCCGAACGCTGAGGGGACAACATGTCCTCGCAGGTAATTAGAGTATAGTACTACTCCAAAGTATTCATCGATCACAAAAAAGCCAACTGTCGGAACCACGTCAGCTGCCAACTTCAACAGAGCTGAAGGAGCGACAAGAGGTTTAGTCAGGCTGGATTTCTAACAAAACATCAGCCCACGTTCCCAGCAGGCGCAATTTCTGGACCATGAGCAGAGAAACACATTCGGAGCGCGGCAGAAATATTTCCGAATCGTTAGGAGTATGAACGTACTCTATTCCACTTGGACACGGAGATGCGAGTACATCTCCATTCACAGATTCAACGAGGGAGATATGAAGCTGACAGGAAACACGATTTTGGTGACGGGTGGCGGATCCGGTATCGGACGGGGTCTCGCAGAGGCATTTCATAAGCTGGGCAACAAAGTGATCGTCGCGGGACGCCGGAAGGCCAACCTGGCTGACGTAGTCAGAGCAAACCCAGGCATCGACTCTGTGGAGTTAGATGTCTCCAACCCGGAGAGCATCGCCTCCGTCTCGAAAAAGTTGATCACGAAATATCCGAAGTTCAATGTGCTTCTGAACAACGCGGGCATCATGCTGCTGGACGACGTCTCCAAGCCCATTGACGACAACCTCTTGACCTCTCAATTCGAAACAAACTTCTTTGGCACGGTACGGATGACGAGCGCATTCATCGAGCACCTCAAGACTCAGAAATCGGGGACGATCTTGAACGTATCGTCTGTCCTTGGCTTTGTGCCGATGGCGTTTGCGGCACTCTACAGCGCCACGAAGGCCGGCATTCACGCATACTCGATGAGCCTCCGTTACATGCTCAAAGGGACCTCGGTTGAGGTTCAGGAGATCGCGCCGCCCTGGGTCCAGACGGACCTGCTGAACAGCAACGAGGAACCCCGGGCGATGCCTTTGAAGCCCTTCATTGAACAGACGATTGAAGCGTTGCGAACCAGTGACAGGGAAGTACTCGTCGAGATCGCGAAGCCCTATCGCGCAAACCCTGGCGTCTATGAAGCTGCCTTCTTCCACCAACTGAACGATTCGTTTGCTCAACGCTGAGACAAGGCTCGCTGGCCGTTCGAACCTGCGAGCCCTTGCCTTTCCTCGTCGAGATCCAGGAGATGAACATGTCTAATCACGATCACAGTGCTCTTCTAACCCCGTATCAGCTCGGAGACCTTGCCCTAAAAAATCGCATCGTCATGGCTCCTCTCACTCGCACCCGCGCCGAGAATTCGGGGCACGTCACGAATGAGCTCATGGTCGAATACTACGCGCAGCGTGCCAGCGCCGGCCTGATCATCAGCGAAGGGACCTGGGTTAGCGAGGAGGCGCAGGGCTGGTATGGCGTACCGGGAATCTACAACAAGGAGCAAGGACAGGCGTGGCGAAAGGTGACCGACGCAGTTCATGCGTGCGGAGGCAACATTTTCGCGCAGCTCTGGCATTCGGGCGGGGTCTCACACCGCACTCTCTATCCGGACGGCCGGCAGCCCTTCGCCCCTTCGGCGATCAATCAGGAACAGCTTGTCCATGTCCGAGGTGGTTCCGCCATGAGCGATGTTCCGCGGGCCATGTCCAAGGAAGACATCAAGAAAACGGTGTTGGACTTCAAGAATGCATCGCGTGTCGCGCAAGAGGCGGGCTTCGATGGTGTTCAGTTGCAAGCGGGCTACGTCTACTTGATCAATCAGTTTCTGCACGAGACCACAAATCATCGCACCGACGAGTACGGTGGGACGATCGAGAATCGTTCGCTCTTCCTGTTTGAAGTCCTCGATGCGGTCCTTGAAGTATGGCCCAGCCAGCGTGTCGGCTTGAAGACGGGACCGATGATGAATGAGTTGGGAGCGTTCAAGGCCGTCGATTCCACACTCGCTGTGAGCGAGTACGTTTACGAAAAGCTTGCCCCCTACAATCTTTCCCACATCCTGCTCATGCGTCAGATGGCCGACCTCACGGGCACACCGATTGAAGCACTCTCTGGAGATGCTGTGATTTATCACTTCCGCAACCGCTATAAGGGTTCGTTGATCCTGAACGTCGGCATCAATGCGGAACACGGTGCGCGGCTGATCAGTGAAGGGGCGGGAGATCTCGTGGCATTCGGTCGGGATTACATAGCCAATCCGGATCTAGTAGAGCGGATCGCCGCTGGTGCTCCGTTGAATCCGGGACGACCGGAGAATTATTACGGTTCTTCCGCCGTCGGATACACCGATTATCCATTCCTCCACCAGGAAGCCGCCGATCTGATCCCAACGGGAAGTGAGGCGTAACTACCATGCACGATATCGACTATTACCGACAGCGCTTTATTCTGGAAGCTGGCCTCACGCGGTTTATTCTTGAACAACTGCGACCAGCCCGAGGGGAGATTGATCGCTGCTCTGGCGAACAGAGGAACGGACATCATATTTCGCAACAAGGCGAATGGTCTGATCGTGCCGACCGATGGTGTTTCGCGAACTTCTAGCTTGCAAAACCGACACCGCCTCACGTTTCTGCATTCGAGCCCAAAGACGGAATGAATCACTTCAATTATTTCTACCAGCGGCCAATCTGGGAAAGCATTCACGGTTTTCTGAAGTCGGCATTGTTTTCGTTTTGGTCGTGCCGAGGAACCGCGCTCATCTCATAAAGAAGTAAAGATTCGGCGCGTAAGGTTGGAACTGGCATCCGGAATTTGAAAGTAGCAAACCCCATGACTCAATCGACCGCGGCCAGATTCGGCAGGTCTTTGCTTCCACGCGAGAATCTTGATGTCGAGACCAGCGCCTGAATCCCATTGGTCATCTGACAGCGATATCAAAAGAGAAAATCAAAAGAGAAAAGAGAAAAACCTTGACGCATTTCAGGGTGCGGCTGTAAGCTTCGCGGTTTGGGGTGGCGCATTCCCAGCGCCTGAGTAATGGCCAGCAGAGCCTCGTAGTGCTTCATATCCTGGGGCATCTCTAATTTCGGATGTTTTTGCGCCGTGGAGGCATATGTGGGCCTTCTAGGCGGCTGCTGTTCATAGGAAACCACGATCGACATCCTAGGCACTGCGAAAGCGGCTTCGAAGAGTGTGTTGTGGCCAAGCTGAAACGAATTCGCAGTGCGGGGCACTATTGATACATGCCAACTACAAAATCGATTAGCGGACGGTGATTGGGAACGCCTTTGAGTCCAGGAGTCATTGCACATGCCGCCATCCCTCAGCGAAATGTTTCGACGGCTTTTCAATGCAGAGGGACAGACGCGTGCGGCGCGTTCAGTCGAGTCCTTCGGGTGGCTCGACATGGTGTTAGGGCTCATCATTCTGATCGGGCCTTATTGGACCGCGTGGCTTTTGCAACTGCCAGCGCTCACGGACCAAGGTGCGAATTACCTTCGGCTGGTGGGGCTGTTGGTCGGTGGACTCGGAATGTTGTACGTAGTCGCCGGCCGGTTGAATGCTCACGGTTTCGTGTTTGCGTCGCTGCTGGATCGGCCGCTCGTGCCGGTCATCATGGCTGTCCTGTGGTACAAGCAAATCCTTTCGGGCACGCTGGCACTAGCATTTGCGGTTAGTGACTTCGGCGGCTTTCTTTGGACGCTGTCGGCCTGGCGAAAGGATGCGCAATTGGAGGCGGAAAGCGCGCCACCCCGTCTGGTTGCGCGCATGGCGGCTGGCTTCTTCGGCTTCGTAAGCGGTGTGATCCGCAACTCTCGTACCTTTCACCCTGATGGAAGAGTCTTTCGCGGGACTGTTCGATCCCTGCAGCCTGTGGACGAGAGTTACGCTCGCGCCGCTGAGCAACTTGCGGGATCGGCGCTGATGCGAATTGGCATGGGGCTGATGAAAAAAGGGTCCCCTCTATGGCTGGCCGACAGGATCCCCGATGCGCCGAGCATCGCGATGCGCATCGCATCTTCAGCCGATGAAATCACGCCGCAGGGTCCGAGCGCCCAGTGTCTTGACCTCTTGTGCACCGCGGGTGGCAATCGCCTGTGGAAGCTGGTTCTGAACCTTGCGACCGGCGGCTGGATGTTCGGTCTTCACAAGTTCGACTACTTCAAGAACCTTTACCACGCTGATGTGCCATACCGGATCGACGACGGCAAGCGCGACGTGTGGATTCGGCTGGTGCCGGATGTGGAGACGCCGGGTCTACCGCAAGACGGCCCCGCTCGCGATAACGGTTTGACTTTGGCAGTGAGGCGTCATGCCGTCCTCCGCCTAGAAGTTCAGCCGGTTGGGAATGCGCGTCTGCCGTTCGTTCCCATCGCAGAGATCCGCTTTGACGAGGAGATTGAGATCGATCAGGAGGCGCTGCATTTTGATCCGTTTGCTGCACGCGGATTCGAGCCTCATGGATTTCTTTCGGAAGTGCGGAAGAGCGTCTATCCGGCGAGTGTACGGGAGCGCGCTGCAAGCACGTCGGAACGGAATCGCCGTCAAGAAGCAGGTTTGTCCAGCAGGCTGGCGGCGTACGTAGAGCACGAGTCGATGTCGACCCCACCCCGGCGCTGGCGAAAATGGGTCAAACTCGGTGGAGTTTTGGCGGCCGTAGCGATCGTGATTTTCGTAATCTATCTTGCCATCCGGTTGACGCAAGATCGGCCAGTTGAATACGCGGATGACGTTCTGCATTTCGAATATGGTTCGACCGGCGGCGAGCGGATGGATGGCATCCCCTACTGGTTTTGGATCGCGCTGCCTGAACTGTTTCCGGAATATCTGCCGGACAAGAAACCGGGTCGCGGTTACTCTGCGTTCGGGATGATTTACGAGCTGGGCAAGGATCCGCGCTACGACCTCCCAGTCGGGATGTCGATGCGAAATTTCCGGGGCATCGACGTGGTCTACCTGAATTGCGCAGTGTGCCACACGAGCACTGTGAGGGACTCTCCGGGCGCTACGCCTCGCATCGTTCCGGGCATGCCGGCGCATACATTCGATCTGGGAGCGTGGGGGAAGTTCCTCACTACGATTCCGACAGATCAGAAATTCACACCACAGCGTCTGCTGGATCAGATCAGCAAGATGCAAAATGATCCGCACCGCCGGGTCGACCAGCCCGACTTGATTAACCGGCTTATTTTCCGCTATCTCGCTGCTTATCTGATGCGAGACCAACTGCTCATCCTAGGCCAGAGGCTCAGCTTTATTAAGAAGGATAGTTGGGGCCCGGGGCGCGTGGATACGTTTAATGCGCCCAAGGCCTTACTGAATTTTCCGATGGAGAATTACGCCGATCCGAAAGAACTCATTGGGAATGTGGATTTTCCGTCGATCTGGTATCAGGGGCCAAGAAAGGGGATGCAGCTTCATTGGGACGGGAACAACACCTCGGTGGACGAAAGGAACCTGTCTGCTGCGTTCGGCACGGGCGCGTATCCGCCGACTCTTGATGTTGATCGCGTGCTACGCACCGCGAAGTGGTTGGAGACAGCAAAGCCGCCGGCATATCCACATCCGATTGATGGCTCGCAGGCGACACAGGGCCAACATATTTATGAGGAATACTGCACGCACTGCCATGGCACACGCGAGCCGCCGTTCCGGCACGATCCGCCGCAGTCCAACGAATTGGTGGGGACTGTGGTTCCTATCGAAAAAATCCGGACCGATCGGTGGCGTCTTGATTCCTACACGTGGGTGCTAGCCGTAAACCAGAGCACTCTTTACGCAGGCTATGAGAAAGACTGGGGTTTTGATCCACCCTATCCTCAGCGTTTCAGCCACTTTCGGAAACAGCCGGGTTACGCCAATTCTCCTCTCGATGGGATCTGGCTGCGAGCCCCTTATCTGCACAACGGATCGGTTCCGAACTTATGGGAACTGCTTAAACCGGAAAAAGAACGAGTGGGATCTTTTTACCGCGGCGATGATGTGTACGATCCCAAGGATGTTGGCTTTGTGTCGACGGTGGCCGAGCAGGATAGCCGCAAGTTCTTCCTCTTTAATACGCAGGTCCCTGGCAATGGGAACGGCGGGCACACGGGGGCAGGCTATGGCACCGATCTACCCGATCGAGACAAGTGGGCACTCATCGAGTATCTGAAAACCTTCTGAACAGTTGAGGATCGGGAGTACTGAGATGACGAGGCGCAGCAAGCGAAATATCTGGATCGTTGCGGTGCTGCTTCTTGTCGTTATTGCGATTACCGCCTGGGCGAATCTTTGGCGGGAGAAGCCCCAGCCTCGATGGATCACGGCTGACAAACGCGACAATTTCCTTTACGGCTCGGTAGGCGGTGAGCGAGACGCGGGAATTCCCTATTGGATATGGCTGGCTCTGCCGCGGATGTTTCCGGAGTACATGCCCGGAAATGGCGGCTACCTATCGGTTGGCCTTTCATGGGAAGAAGGCAAGGAGATGCCGGCGGGCTTCTCGAAAAAGACGGTCGGCTACGTCCGGGTAGCAGGGAACTGTGCGATCTGCCACGCCGCTTCCTACCGCAGCGGCCCTGATGAAGGGCCCGAGGTGGTTCCTGTTGTACCGGGACGCTCGTCGGACCTACAGGCATTGCTGACATTTTTTCAGCAATGCGCCCAGGATCCACGGTTTAACTCCACGGAGATCATGACCGAGATCAATAGCGCGACCAACCTGACTTGGTTCGACAGCTTGCTCTATCGCTACGTTCTGATCCCTCGGACCCGGCGGCAGCTTCTCAGCGAGACCGATGTTGTGCTCGATTCCGTTCTTCGAAGCCACAGCCGTGATCCGCGCTCTGACGCTCCGTTTTCGGAGCCGCGATTCAGAGAGCTAGTACTCTGGGTCAAGAGCTCTCAGGTGCCGCAGTATCCCCTGGAGTGGAATCAGGCACAGGTTCAGACGGGCAAGGGATTGTTTGATCAGCATTGCGGATCCTGTCATGCGAAGGACGGCAAGCGACAGGGGACAGAGATCCCGATCGCGGAGATCGGCACCGATCGCCTACTAGCCAGCAAGCTGAAGCTGAACGGGTATGTGGCTCAGACGTTGGATGGCCTCTGGATGCGCGGACCGTATCTTCACAATGGGTCGGTTCCGTCGGTCGGGGAACTGATGAAACCTCCGGCGCAACGCGCAGTCACTTTCTATCGCGGCAACAACCTGCTCAATAGGCAGGACCTCGGCTTCGTTTCGGATTTGGCGCAAGAAAAGGGACTTCACTTCGCCTTGTTCGATACGCGTCAGACTGGCAACAGCAACGCCGGGCATCAATATGGCACCGAGCTCTCTGATCAAAACAAGAAGGCGATTCTTGAGTACCTGAAAACTCCTTGATTTCTCGGGAAGAAAGGATCGAGGCGGAAAGGAAGGGATGAGTTCGAGTACTTCACGTCAACCCGATTGCGAATATATCGTCGTCGGATCGGGTGCCGGTGGTGGCACAGTAGCGTCGCGTTTAGCTTTAGCTGGGCGATCCGTGATGCTCCTCGAGGCTGGAGGAGATCCGCGAAAACTCAAGGGCGGGGATCCGATTCAGCCGGACGTGAACCGCTTACCGGTCGACTACGATGTCCCTGCTTTCCATGCGTTTTCTTCGGAAAACAGCGCCCTCAAATGGGACTTCTACGTTCGTCATTATTCCGACGATGAGCAGCAGGATCGCGACCCCAAGTACTGCAAGGATCGCGATGGAGTTCTTTATCCACGGGCTGGAACTCTGGGAGGATGCACCGCCCACAACGCGCAAATCCTGGTCTATCCCCACAATTCCGACTGGGACTATATCGCTGAACTTACGCAAGATCCGAGTTGGCAGGCGGACAGGATGCGGTCGTATTTTGAACGCCTGGAGAATTGCCACCACAGGCCTTTGCATCGGCTGCTATCGAAGTTTGGGTTGAATCCGTCACGCCATGGTTGGAAGGGATGGCTGCGCACAGAAAAAGCGATCCCGATGACAGCGCTGTTCGAGAAAGATCTCTTCAATACCCTTGCGGACTGCGTTACGGACTCATTGGTGGCGGCGGGTGACGTGGTCGAGCGCGTCGGATGGTTCCTGGAAAGCTGGGGCGATCCGAATGATTGGCGGCTGGTGAAAAAGAATGCGATCGGTTCGCACTATCTGCCACTCACTACGCGAAATCATGCGCGCACCGGAACCCGAGAATTCATCCTCGAAACGGCGCGCCAGCAGCGCAATCTGAGAGTCGAACTGAATGCGCTTGCGACCAAGGTTCTGTTCGATGAAAACAATCGCGCCATTGGAGTGGAGTATTTGCACGGTGAGAACCTTTACCGTGCGTGTTCACAGCCCAATCAGGGCCGGGGAGAGACTCGGACCATCTCTGCGTCAGAGGGAATAATTCTCGCAGGCGGAGCCTTTAACACGCCGCAGTTGCTGATGTTGTCCGGAATCGGCGCCCGCGAAGAACTGGAGCCTCTGGGAATCCGCGTCCTGGTGGATCTCCCTGGAGTCGGCAAGAATCTGCAGGATCGTTACGAAATCGCTGTTGGTAACCGGATGAGCTTCCCGCAGTGGGAACTGTACGATCGAGTTACGTTCTCGACAGAAGATCCGCAATTTCGGCAGTGGAATCTCTGCCGAACAGGGATTTATGCGAGCAATGGATCTGTTCTCTCTTTCTTCAAGCGATCGCCGGTCGCTGAGGGCGTTCCAGATCTTTTCTGCATGGCATTGTTAGCCAATTTCCAGGGATACGCTCCGAATTACTCAAGATTGTTTGCCAGAGATCTGAACTATCTGACCTGGGTTGTGCTCAAGGCTCACAGCAGGAATCGAGCGGGAAGCGTTATGTTGCGATCCACCGATCCAAGGGACATGCCTAGGATCAATTTCCGTTATTTCGAGGAAGGCGCCGAGCAGGATTTGGATGCGGTGGTTGACGGTATCCGATTTGTTCGCGCGGTTACAGCAGAACTCAGGGAACAGAATCTGATGTCGGAGGAGTCTCCTGGGAATCATTACGAAACGGATGAGGAACTGAAGACATTTGTCCGCAACAATGCCTGGGGGCACCACGCGTCATGCACTTGCGCGATCGGTCCGCGAGAAAAGGGGGGCGTGCTCGGCAGTGACTTCCGCGTGCACGGCACCACTGGCCTGCGTGTCGTCGACGCATCGGTATTTCCGCGGATACCGGGTGTGTTCCTTGTCAACGCGATCTATATGGTTGGGGAAAAAGCGGCCGATGTAATTCTTTCCGGCCGCTAGGAAAAGTTGTTGTGCCCGGGCGATTCCGCATCGGGTGGGGGCTTCACCAACTGGTTAGAGAGGAAGGTTGGGCCGTGGCAGCGACGCCGCTTGCCGCGCAACTTCTCAAGTCAGCGCCTGTTCGTCGAGTCAGAAATAAAGGAGTACTAATGATGGCCTACGATGTTCCGCAACTATTGAAGATGAAGGCTTCGGACTTGGACTCACTGTTTTCTTCAAGTCCGGCGGGAGATATCCCAAACGGACCGGCCAAGGGCACAGCGATCATCGCTTCGGGCACGACTTTTAGCCCCGAGATCGCTGAATTCGTCAGCCTCTTCGTGTGGCAGGGGAAAACCTTCGATGCCAAGGATGGAGTGTTGAGAAACCGGATTCTTTCCATCGGCCTCAACGCGATCATTGCGAAGGTCTACAAAGCGGGCAGTTGGCTTGATCAAAAGGAGTGCATTGTCCTGGACTACTCCCAAACCTCACTGGTGGCTCACTGGATTCGCGATGAGATTCGGCTGATCGGACCGGGATTCTATCTGGGGCGTGTGTACTGGGCTGACAAACCGCTGATTCATTTTTGTCTGCAATTCGATGCGGCCGCCGGTTCATAAAGGGCCCAGCAGCGTGTGGAGCTATTAGCAGGGGGTCGCTCTAATCAGGCAGGAGGTATAGGGTTGTGACGAGCAAACGTGTGACCGTGATGCTGGCGTTGCTGCTACTGGTGGGAGCGGCGGCGTTTCTTTATTGGTGGAGCGTGCCGAGACCCGGTCACGTCAAAGATGAAGCTCTGTTGGCAGGCAGGGACGCGTCAAGTTTTCCCGCAGCCGACGAAGATTTCTTCCACGAAATGGACGGCGGCTTATCTTTAGCCCCGGAAGAGATCAAAGGCCGCAACACCTGGATCGTCTGGTCTGCCGGCAACGACCGGCTCTGGGACAAACTCAGTTATGTCAGCGCCGGGGCCCTGGATTTTCTGAAGACCCTCTCTTCTCATCCGGATTTGCTGAAGATAAATCCCAACTATAGTCGCGACCACCGCTGGGAATACCTTGGCCTGATCAATGACCCCTGCTTCGAAAAGGCGACAGGCCCTGATCCCGAGCGCTGGGGATTATGGCTGGATAAGCGGCGCGCCGATTGCAAACCAGATCCGTTTGAGAATGAGAGCAAGTATCCCGGCGTAAAGATTGGATCGCGCGGCGCAAAACTCGATGGCAAGGATTTTCCGGTCGGGTCGTTCTATGGCTATGAGACCGGCATCGTGGGCATGCGGCTTTTTCCTAATCCAGCCTTCGACGAGAAGGCGGCCAAACACTGGGATCCAGTCCGCTATTACACCGACCCGACCTACTACAACGACAAGCATCTCATTCGCCCCTATCGCGTGGGAATGTCCTGCGGCTTTTGTCATATCGGACCAAATCCGGTTAAGCCGCCGGCTGACCCCGATAATCCGAAGTGGGAGAACCTTAGCTCCAACGTCGGTGCGCAATACTTTTGGATCGACAGAATCTTTTACTGGCAAGGCGACGAGCAGAACTTCGTGTGGCAACTGTTCCACACTTCACGGCCCGGCAGCCTCGATACTTCGTTTGTTTCGACTGACAGCATTAATAACCCACGCACGATGAATGCCGTCTACATGCTCAAAGAGCGGCTCATGCATTCGAAACGTTGGGGAAAGGAGACGCTCGCGGGCGGACAAAAGAACAACAAGCAGTTCAATGATTACTTGTCGAGCGGGTGGCTAACCGATTTGTATTCGGCGCCGGATACGGTGTGGACCCCGCGCGTGTTGAAGGACGGGTCTGATTCGGTCGGAGCTCTGGGAGCGCTCAACCGCGTTTATCTGAACATCGGAACGTTCAGTGAAGAATGGCTACTTCACTTCAACGCCCTTGTTGGAGGCAAACCTATTACCCCGATCGAAATTTCCGTTTCGCGGAAGAATTCGACGTATTTCGCAGCCACCGAAGCTCAAACTCCGGACATGGCCCTGTTTTTCCTGAAGAGTACGGAGCCGCATCATTTGAAAGATGCGCCGGGTGGTACGGAATACTTGAAGAAGGATGAAGCACTGGTGCCGCGCGGGAAGGAAGTGTTCGCGGAGCGCTGTGCGCGTTGCCACTCCAGCAAGTTACCGCAAGCACCGGTGCCGGGACTCGATCCGTCTGGCTGTGCTGGAAAAGATTATCTCAACTGCTGGAATCAATACTGGGAGTGGACCAAGACGACGGATTTTCAAAACAAGATGAGGGCGGTCGTAACTGCTCCCGGCTTCCTGGAGCATAACTATCTGTCTGCCGAGCTCAGAGTGCCGGTGACGCTGCTTCAAACCAACGCTTGCAGTCCTCTGGCGACGAATGCGCTGGGCGGCAATATCTGGGACAACTTTTCTTCCCAGTCGTACAAAGAACTTCCTTCGGTCGGGACTATCACCTGGTACCACCCATACACTGGGGAGCCGAGAACGTATGTGATGCCCGCAGGAGGCCGGGGCTATACTCGTCCACCTTCGCTGGTGAGTTTGTGGTCGACCGCACCATTCCTGCTGAACAACAGCGTTGGGACATTTAACTCTGAGCCGTCAGTAGGAAAACGGCTGGAATCGTTCGAGGATTCGATTCACCAGATGCTGTGGCCGGAGACGCGCGAGAAGGACGAACTGCTTGGAGACAAGATTCCGGGCAAAATCGACCGAACCACGAAAACCAGTTATCTCAAGATCTCCTACGGATATCTTCCGGATGCATTGCAGCAACTCCGCGGGATTAGGCGCTTCTTCCCATGGCTTTTCGACGAGCAAGACAAGATCATCCGAATCGGCCCCATCCCGAAGGGCACGCCTGTGGGACTCCTCACAAATATCAATCCGCTTCCTGAAGGCGATGGCCCGGATGAGCGCTTGCAGCACGACAAGAAACTTCTGGATCTTGTGCTCAGGATCAGCGGGGATCTGCAGAAACTTCCACCGACCGCGACAGATCAGGACGCGGAACGCGTCTTTCGCAATGTCGTTGAGCAGATGCTTGAACTGAGCAAATGTCCTGACCTGATCGTGAATCGCGGCCACTACTTTGGAACGGACTACTTCAAGGGCGGGGAACCGGGTCTCAGCAACGAGGATAAGCTCGCCCTGATTGCGTTCTTGAAGAGATTCTAGTGCGACCAACAAAGTTTCGGGCCGAGGCTTTGTAGCGCCCTTGCCGCATGGCCAAGAACTCGGGAACCACTCGTCCGGGAGTTGTGAAGAGGAAGACTTCAAAATGCCAACCGACTACATTAGCGAACTTGCCCAGCAGGCCGATGAAAAGATTACTCGGGAAGAGTGGAGAGCGAGCGACAAACTTCGCATCTGCCTCGCAGAGAAACCAGCGAATGCGCTGCAGTTAGCGCAAGAACTGGAATCCCGGCCCGAACTTCAGGCGCAGCTCGCATGGCACATAGGATTCACTCCGAGCCAGTGGTTGTTGGAACATGAACTGGAGCAGATTGATGCGCGCCGTTCGGGCCAAGGCATTTTTGGAGTGGAGAAGAGGGGAGAGACGTATGTTCGCTCTGCCAATTCGGGGATGATGGGACTATGTCTGTCTGGCGGCGGCATCCGCAGCGCTACCTTCAACCTGGGCGTGTTGCAGGCGCTGGCCCAATTGAATCTTTTGCGCTGTTTTGATTATCTTTCGAGTGTTTCGGGTGGAGGCTACATACATCAGTGGCTTGCGGCATGGATTCGACGACGGTCCGATGGCTACGGTCCCGCGCAGAAGGTTCAGGGCTTCCAAGACGTCAACGGCCTGCTTGTTCCGCCGCCGGAACCTAACAATCCTGGGATTCATCCTGAGCCTGTTCGGTGGCTTCGCCGGTTCAGCAACTATCTGACTCCGCAGCGCGGGCTGTTTACTGCCGACACCTGGGTTGGGGCCACGACATGGCTGCGGAACACACTGCTGAATCAGATTATCCTGAGCTTTGGCTTGTTGTTCCTGATGCTTGTTCCGCATTTGCTGACTTATCCGTCTCTTGTGCCTCGGCACGACTGGGCCGTACTGGCCACTGCGGCAGCGACCTCTTATCTATTCCTGGTTGCGGTATTTTTCGTTGGAGAGAGCCTCACCAAGATAGACGGGAGCGCCAAGGAGAATCTTGGTCAGTCAGGAGTGCAGGCGTTTCTTGTGATTCCTCTCCTCGCGGCAGGCGTATTGAGCTCGTTCGTATTTTCCATCAGCCTGTTGGGAATCAACCTTGTTCTGAGTTTTGTATTGGCCACGGTTCTGCACCTGACTCTTGCGGCTACGATCACGTTCAAAGGTGAGGCGCCGCTCTCGTACCTGAAGAGCCATCATCGAACGGCACACTATGACAGCTTCAAAGAATTCTGGCATCAGAAGCCAAAGTGCTTTGCCCATCTGAGAGCCGTGTTTGCGATTCTGGGTTTGGGTATGATCGTAAGTTTCGCGGCACTTTTTGGCGCCGTGTGGAATGTATTCGCGACTCTAGTCATGGCTTGGCTTTGGTCGTATGTGCCACAGCATGGCTGGGAACTCGCGCTCGTCGTCGGTCCGCCACTTGCGCTAGGAGGACCTCTGGTAACGATGCTCGTGATGATTGGTCTTTTGGGTCGCGCCCTAAGCGATGCCCGTCGAGAATGGCTATCCAGATTTGCGGCCTGGATCGGATTGTACGGTGTCACTTGGATGGTGTTCGTCGGCTTTTCGCTGTTCAGCTACTCAGCGATTGCATGGTTGGGTTCACACATCAAGACGAAGATCGTGGGGTTACTGGGATGGGCGGGTACTACGCTTGCCGGCCTGCTTGCCGGCAAAGGTTCGGGCACAGCGGGTGGTACGGCCGAGAAAGAATCCAAATTTAAGTTCACAGAGCTGGTCGCAGAGGTGGCGCCGTATGTGTTCATTGCGGGCTTATTATTGATTATTTCGTGGGCGGCGGACATTCTCTTCACGCAATCCCGATCATATAGCCCGGTTGTCGGCATTCTTGTTTTTGCGGTGCCACTGGTTGTGTGTGTGGCTTTTGCGTGGCGCGTTGACATCAACGAATTCTCGATGCACGCCTTTTACCGCAATCGATTGACTCGTTGCTATCTTGGCGCCTCGAATTCGTCTCGCCAGCCAAATCCTTTCACCGGATTTGATGAGAAGGATGGCGACATCGCCATGAGTGAACTACTTCCCATAAAGGGGTACTACGGACCGTATCCGATTTTCTGCACCGCGCTCAATCTCACACGGGGGGAAGATCTGGCTTGGCAGGAGCGTAAGGCAGCATCTTTTGTTTTCTCACCGCTGTATTGCGGCTACGACGTCGGGTGGACAGCTGCGAAGCGATCGAGTCGACCTATGCGCTTCAACGGATTCGTTGAAACGGAAAGCTACGCCTATCCGTCGCCTGGTATTCATATCAACACTGCAGCAGCGATTTCAGGGGCAGCGGCGAGTCCTAACATGGGGTTCCACAGTAACCCTGCGACAGCGTTTCTGATGACGATCTTCAATGTCCGGCTGGGATGGTGGCTTGCCAACCCGCGTGTACTCGCAGAAGACGGAGGAAAGCTAGGCCGTCCGAAGGGGCGGTGGTTTGATCCATACCCCAAACCTTCTCCGCGCTTTTCGTTATTCCAGTTGCTGAACGAGCTTCTGGGTGCGGCCGACGATACCAGTCGATATGTGATGTTGAGCGACGGAGGACATTTCGAGAACATGGGTGTCTACGAACTGGTACGCCGGCGATGCAAATACATTGTCATCTGCGACTCGGAGGCAGATGAGCAACACCATCTCCAAGGTATCGGTATGGCAATACGAAAGTGCCGCATCGACTTTGGAGTAGAGATTAACCTGGATCTGCGGCTCCTTCAGAACCCGGATGATGCGGGATGCAGCGCGGCCCATTGCGTGGTTGGGACGATTACCTATCCGGAAGCGCCGGAAGACCCGGGAATTGTCGTGTATCTGAAGTCATCTCTTACGGGAGACGAACCGGGTGATGTTCTTAACTACAAGAAAGAAGATGCACCATTTCCGCATGACACCACCCTGAATCAATGGTTTACCGAGTCGCAGTTTGAGAGCTACCGGCGATTAGGCCATCACGCAGCGATGGCCACATTTCAGCCTGGCCGTTCCAGCTGCCTCCATATGGACTCACTGCAATGCAACGACAGTAAACAACGGCGTGAATATTTCGAAAATCTCAAGAGCATCTGGTGCCCGCCGACTCCGGAGATGCAGCGCAATTCTCAAAAACATGGTGCGCTTTTTCAGGCCCTACTGCAGGAGGTTCGCACGGATCCAAAGCTGGACAGCTTGTTTGATCTGTTGTTCTACGAGGGTTCGGATGCCGTGCGTTTGGATTGGGAGAAAGCACACGAGGAGTCCGCCGACTATGGCATCCGGTTCTGCTCTAAGATCATCGAGTTCATGTTTATCATTTACATGCAGCTCAAGCTGGTCTTTCCCGAGAATCTTGCGCATCCTTTTGCCCAGGGATGGCTTGAGATCTTCAGAAGATGGGCCAATATTGATGTAGTGCGAGACTCCTGGCTCAGATACGGCCCCAGCTACAGTAAGGCGTTTCAGATTTTTGTCGAGGATCTTGGGCCTCGCAAGCCATAACACAGGCGTTGGTCGGGTCTGTCGCACCAGTCGGGGGGCAATGGTCATGGGAGAGGCACGATTCGGCAATGGCATCCGCGGTCGGATCCATCCGCTGGATGTACTGGCTGCGTGGCTGACGTGCAGACAAAAGTTGTTTTCACGAGGATGGGGAGACGAAAAACTCCTAAGCCATCTTATCCAGAATGCATCGTTTGGCCAGCCTCTTGAGCCTATTTCAGTCAACTGGTGCGTCACGGGTGGTCACGACGGCCAGATTCGGCGTGATGGAACATTTGCGTCTCCTTTGGATTTGCTTCCCACAGGAGCCAGAACCGCACATGTTCGGGCATGGTCAAAAGACGGGAATGCCGCCGCATGTGTGATACTGGCTGCGTCCCGCGACGAAGGATACAAAACACGTGAGCGTGTGTTCAGGTCTCTGGTCTCGCGCGGGCTCGATTTATATCTGCTCGAAAATCCCTTCTATGGCCGCCGGCGTACCTCCTCATCGGCATCGCTGGACACGTTCAGTGATCACGTACTTATGAACATGGGATCGGTCTGGGAAGCGCGGGCCTTGCTGGAGTATCTACGCGGTCTCTACGACCGGCTCACCGTTGCGGGATACAGCATGGGCGGACACATGGCTGCGATCACAGCGGCGGTATCTCCGTTTCCGGTTGCGTGCGCTGCGTTAGCGACGGGCGCTTCTGCCGCGCCCATTTACACCCAGGGGTTGCTCTCATGGAGCGTGAACCTCAGGGCCTTGTCCACCGAGAAAGACCAGCAGCAGGCTGCCAGAAAGCGACTCCATCTGATGATTGAGGCGGCGGATGTTACCCGGCAGTCTCCTCCCATCAGGAGCGACGCTGCTTTTCTTGTGGGGTGTGCCAGTGATGGCTATGTTTTGGCAAACGAGGTCAAGCGCCTGCACGAGCATTGGCCCGGAAGCACTGTACGTTGGCTTCCAGCGGGTCACGTGACAGGGCTATTCCTTTTTCGAGCGGCCTTACGCGATGCAGTGGTTGACGCGACCCGGAAACTGTAAACCGTCGCCCTTGGACGTCATCCAAGGAATGCCGATATTGTTGCTCTCCGCCAGTTTCACCGCCGTCTCCAGAGCATCCGCAGCCTTTACCTTCACATCCGGCTCCACCCCCCGTCTCTGTTCAGTCTGTTTTTGAGATGGGGTTGATCGATTTGGTTTCAGGAATACCGATTCCGAAGTGATCATCGATGCGATAAGAAAACCCAGAATGTGCGGCACCACCCGTCGGTTCCCCTACAAGTATGGCGCGTTTCAACATCTTCAGGTCGTAGCTGAATTGCTCGGCGCGAGAAAAAGTTCTGGTTGAAAGTCAGGACATGTACCGGCTTGTCCGCCAGTCTGTTTCTGGAACAGATGACTGCGTCCAGGAGCGCGGTGTCGTATTCTTCCTGGGGTTGTACCAATACTCCGGACGGGCGAAGAGGTAGCCGGACATCAGCGCGACCATCTCCGCTTCACCACCACGGTTATTACGCAAATCTAAAGATGATGGCGCCCACGTGGTCCAAAGAAGCCATCGCAGTAACTGCTGCTGGTCTGCATATAGAAGGATGAGGAAACGAATTCAGCTTCATATAACCGATCTTGTGTGCCAGAATCTCCGTCTTTTCGGACGTGCAGTTTTCCTGCTCCATGGTCTTCCGATAACCTGCATGGTCCACGGGCGTTGGTCGCAGCGGGCGGCCCTGCACACCAAAGCGGGATGCAGGCACGGGGTCCTGACTATACACCAGCTCCAGGTGCCTGTCGTGGCTCACAGACGCGACTGACGCGACCATCATGCCGGCCTCGTCACTCTGTTATTCCTCCCAGGAATAACAGAGTGACGAGAAGTTGTTGGACATCAGGAGTGGATCAGGTTACTTTGCGCAACAAGCAGCCGATTTGAGGTGCTGCTGGAGGCGCAAATGCCACGTTGGTTCCAAGTCCATCCGATCCGCCAATCCCAGATTCCTCTTCGGTCGAAGTGGTTGCGAACAACAACTGCCCTACTTACTCTACTTGTCGCCATGCCTCTGGCCGGACTGGCACAGGGCTCCCCATTCGATACCGGACTCAACGCCATCCAAAGCCTTTTCACCGGCACCATTGCGAAGGTTGCCAGTCTGGTTGCAATCGTGATCGGCGGGTTCGGCTTCGCGCATGGCGAACCCGGTGCGAAAAAGGCACTGGCCGGAGTTGCCGCCGGAACGGGCATTGCCGTTCTCGCGGTGAATGTCCTGAGTTGGCTCTGGGGCGTATAGCGCGCCCTTGCAGCTGCTTTCGACCTTTTGCTCACGCTCAAGAGAGTGGACTATGCCAGACAAAGTACAGCAGAAGCACCGCACAAATCGAGTCTTCAAGAGCCTGCATAAGCCGCTCACCTACTTGGGTGTGGAACGAACGGTGTTCTACTTCGTGTGCATAGCCGCGGTGGGGGCTTTCAATCTCTTCAATTCCATCCTTGCGGGTAGCGCTGTCTTCCTGGGCGGTTTTGCTTTTGGCCATTGGGTCACGAACAGCGATCCGGCGTTCCTCCGCATTCTCGCAAAGTCCGAACGCTACAAGCCGCGCTACGACGCGGCCAAGCAGCAGGTACCCCGCGTGGAGGTCGCCTAATGTTTCGCCTCGACAAGGTCATCAAGCCATGGAAAGAGAGTGCCACTCTTAACAACCACATCAACCTTTACGGCTTCTGGAATGAGACAACATTCCTCACGAAGAGCGGCGATGTCGGTATGGTTCTCAGCATTCCCGGTGTGGACTACGAGAGTCTTGACCGCTCGGAACAGGAGCACGCCGTGAAGCGGTTGGAGGCAGCACTCAAAGCCTTTGGTCCGGGCTTCCACGTTTACCAATACCTCTTCAAGTCGAACCGCCCTGACGTACCCTTCGCAAAATATGACGACCCCATTGTCGAAGCAGCTATCGACCAGCGCCGGAAGTTCTTTGAGACGAAGCGCGATCATCTTTATCAAGTCGAAATCCTCTACTGCATCCTGCTCGAAGGAGCCAGGTCGAAGACCGGGGTGGGTGCCGCGCTCGCCCGCCTCTTCCGCGATCCCGCTGGCGCGGTTGGCGAACTAAAAGCGCAGTTCATCAACGACAACATGAAGACGCTGTTGCGTGCGCATATCGAGCACGATGTTCGACGGCTCGACCAGCACGTGCAGGCATTCGCCCGGCAACTGGGGGATTTCATGCAGATTGAGATCTTGAATCAGCAGGGGCATTTCGCGTTCTTCCGCCGGTTGCTGAACTACGACAACTGGCGTGTTGCGGGCGGGCCGCAGTCCACGCAGTTTCTCGACTATCAGGTGGTCAACTCCGATATCGAAGCGGAACGCGATCACCTCCGGGTGGGAGATCACATCGTTCGGGTGCTGACGATGAAAGAGGCAATCACGGAGACGCGGCCGCTGGTGCTAGACGCGCTGCTGAAGATCCCAGCCAACTTCTATGTGGTCACGGAGTGGACGCCGCTGCCCGCGGATAAAGCCCGCAGGGAAGTGAACAAGCGCCGCCGCCATTTCAATATGTCCAAAACAGGGTTTGTCTCTCAAATGGGCAATGATGCTACGAAGACGAACCCCCGCGATGTGCTGGTAGACGAGTCAAAGCAGGCCGACATTGAACATCTTGGAGATTGCCTACGCGCCTTGGGGGACGGCCAATCGCTTGGCGATTTCTCGTTGACGATTGTGCTGTACGGCCGGTTACGAACGGAGCTCGATCAACTCGTCGCTGAGTTTACTGGTGTTTTCACTAACGCGGATGGCAATCTCTTTGCAGAAACGTACAATCAGCTGAACGCCTATTTCGCCACCATTCCGGGCAACTATGCCTTAAACCTTCGTCAACTGTACCTGCTGAACACGAACTACGCGGACCTGTCTTTTCTGTTTACGATCCTTCCCGGCGAGAAGACCAACGCGCATCTCGGCGCGGAATACCTCGCCGTGCTCGAAACCGACAACAGCACGCCCTACTTCCTCAACCTGCATACCAGCGACGTTGCCCACACATTGATCCTCGGGATGAGCGGGAGTGGCAAGTCGTATTTTTGTAATTTTCTGCTGCAGAACGCGCAGAAGTATGCACCGCGGACCTTCATCTTCGATATTGGCGGCAGCTTCCGATCGCTTACGACGATATTCAGGGGCTCGTACCTCAACGTCGGCCAGGAGGCGCGTGACTTCACCATCAACCCATTCTCCCTGCCCCGGACAAAAGCGAATCTGCAATTTCTCTTCAGCTTCTTCCGCGTGCTCATTGAGGGCAACGAACAGCGTTACCGGATCGACTTCAAGGAGGAACGCCGGCTCTGGGATGCGATCGAGCGCATCTACGTGCTGGAGCCCAGCCAGCGCACGATCTCGAACTTTGCCAACATCATCGGTGAGTTGAAGGAACGCCTGCACCGCTGGACGCGCGGCGGACAATATGGCTTTCTCTTCGACAACGCTGAGGACACGCTTTCGTTTTCCTGCTTTCAGACGTTCAATTTCCAGGGTTGGAATGACGCGCCGGAGGTTTTGGAGCCACTGCTGTTTTATGTTTTGCACCGCGCGTCGAATGAAATTTCCGACCCGGAGAAGCTCGCCACGTTCAAGATCTTCCTGCTCGATGAGGCGTGGCTCTTCATTAAGAACGAGACGATTCGCAATTACGTGCTGCAGGCGCAGAAGACGTGGCGCAAGCACAAAGCCGCGATGATCCTTGCGACGCAATCCATCAAAGAGCTTGAGGAGTCGGGGATGCTGGCGGTCGTGGCGGAGAGCTGCCCTACAAAGATTTTTCTGGCCAACCCGGACATGAACCGCGAAGTGTACCGAGAGGCGTTTCATCTGAACGACACGGAACTGGACCTTATCGACGGCCTTATTCCGCCTGGCCAAATGCTCATTCGGAAGGCTCAGACCTCGAAAAAAGTGCATTTGAACGTCGACTCCGTCTCGCACTGGATGGCGACCAACAATGCTCGCGACAACCTCAAGAAGCAGGAATATTTCGACCGTTTCGGTTTTGCGAATGGGCTTCGGCAGCTGGCGGAAGAGTATCCATTCCACCAAGGGCGCGCTGGCCGTATCAACTTCTAACACCAGATAGGAGACACGCTATGCGACATCGGACATTCATCGTCGAGTTTATTGTGGTTGTTTCTTCCATCACTGCTCAGGCGCAGGAGTCGGCGCGCACGGTTCAGTACCACTCGCAGGACATCGTTCCCATCCGGGCCAAGCTGAAATACACGACCCTCATCGAACTGCCTACGACCGAAAAGATCATGGAAGCCGCGACTGGCGACAAGGACTTTTGGATCGTGGATGTGGTTGGCAACTTTTGCTTTGTGCATCCGGCAAAACAGGGCACCAGCTCGAACTTGAACCTCATCACGGACAAGGGAAACATCTACAGCTTTACCCTTCAGGACATTTCCGGGGCTTCTGCCGGCCCTGACCTAAAGGTAATCGTCCAACCCGCCGACCAATCGGCCATTGTGGCCGCCGGTGGTCCGCCACAGTTCGTGCCTGCCGCCCAACTGGAACAGTCGAGGCAACAGCTTGCCGCTCTTCAATCGCACCTTGAGCAAGCAGCAGATGAATACAAAAGCGCCTATCCGATGCAGCTCAAGTTCGACTACTCATACAAGGCGAACGAGGCCCCCTTCGACATCCAGTCGATCTATCACGACGATAAGTTCACCTACATCAAGACGAAGGCGGCTGAAAAGTTCAGCGTGTATGAAATGAAAGATGGGAAGCCCAACCTCATCACCTATGACCTCCGGGAAGGGACGTACATCATCCCGAAAGTCATAGACAGCGGGTATGTAGAGTTGGGTAAAAAGCGGATGGAATTCTCGCGGAAAGGATAGCGGGCCATGGCCGAGAGCATAGTTCCTCCTCACACCGAGCCGCAGACCGGTCCCCAAACTGAGCCAACACTCCGCCGCATCTTGACGCAGCCAAAAGGAGTGTTGCAGAAGAATCTCAAGACCTTCGTTTATCTGGGTGCGGTATTGCTCTTGATGGTGGCGGCGCTCTTCACTTCGTCCGGCAAGAAGACACCTGCGGAGCAGGCCACTGCGAAAGGACAGGCGGCGCAACCCACGTTGCAAGACAACACCGACAACAACGTGCAGGAGTTGAAGAACCAACTTCAGGCCGAACGTCAAAAAGAGCAGCAGTCAACAATCGCGGCAGCTGCCATGAGAGATCCGGCGCTTGCGTCCGCGACGCCGGCGCAGCAGGCCGCAGCAGCAGTCTACGGTCCGACCGGCGTTGCCGTTCCCTGCGTTCCGGATCGACCCTGCCCCCAGCCGCAGCAGGGCGGCATGCAGACGCAACTCAATCCTGAACAGCAGCAGGTAGAGCTGATCGCGGCAAAGGAACGCGAACGGGCTGACGACTCCCGTTTCGCTTCGAACCTTGTGTACTCCCGATCTCCCGAACAAGCGCAACAGCAAGGCCAGACGATGGCTGCCCAGATTGACCCTACGGAACGGCAGGCAAATAGTAATCTCGTCAGCGCGCCAACTGCAGAAGGGCAGCAACACCAGCAGACGCCCGGAGGCTACAAACGTCCGCTAGAAGCAAATCTCGATTCGGCCACAGGTCAACCCTATCTCGTCTACGAGGGATCGGTTCTCGACACCGTTCTTATGAATCGCCTGGATGGAGATGCTGCAGGTCCGGTCAAAGTCCTTGTCTCCAACCCTCTGTATTCGCACGATCATCAACACGTCATTATTCCCGAAGGGACGGTCGTGTTGGGCGAGGCTAAGAAGATCGGAGCGGCGGGCTTTGGCCAACAGCGCCGGATGGCCATCGTGTTTCACCGCCTGATTATGCCGGACGGCTACTCCGTCGACCTCGACCAGTTCCAAGGTCTCGATCAGATCGGAGAGGAAGGGATGCAGGATAAGGTAAACAACCACTACCTTCAGATCTTCGGTACTTCGATAGCCTTGGGCGTGGTTGCCGGAGCGAGCGAAATCACCCAAGGTGGCGGCGCGATTACAACGAGCGGTTCCCAGGCATTCACGAACGGGGCTGCGGCCAGTGTTTCGCAGTCCGCGACCACGATCATTGACCGCTTCACGCAGATACCGCCGACCATCACGATTCGGGAAGGCCACCGTCTGAAAGTGTACTTTACGCAGGACTTGGTTCTTCCTGCGTACTCGAACCACACTATTTTGCAAACGTTCTAAGGAGGCTCTATATGCGAATTGTTGCCCTGTGTTTCCTGGTTCGGCCCATGCGAAGGAATTTTTCGATCCCGAAACTGCCGGATCCGCAGATCTTTACTAACAGGAAAGAAGCTGACTCAAAACAGATAGCGCCCAGGAGGCCCAGAAGAAGGAGCGAGTGGCACGCTGCCAGCCAGAGGCTGACCATGTTGCACAGATCCGGAAAGAAATTCTAGCTATACAGCAGTGACGCGGTACGGCTGTAGAAGCACGACGACCCAACCGCACACGAAAGGACGAGACTATGAAGAAACTAATCGGTAGCGCGCTCGCCGTCGGACTCGCCGCCGCATTGCAACCCGCCGCGAACGCGCAATTCAGTTCTGGCATCGTCTTCGATCCTACGCAGGCGGGTCATGCCGTCACGCAGATCGAGAACGAACAGAGATCCATTGCCAATGAGATTCGGCAGATCGAGCAGGGTCAACAAATCTTCACCAACACCGTCAAGATCGCTACGACGGCGCTACAAGCATACAACGTCGCCAAGCAGCAATACGCGCTGGCCCATCAGATGGTCCTCGCGCCAAGAATGCTCTATGCGCGGTTTCTGTCTCCAACTGCTGACTTGCTACTCCTACAGCAAATCTCGAATACCTACGGTAATTCGCTGGGCTGGATTAATTCGGCGAACACGGGAAAGGGGGGCCCGGCTGCCTACCAGCAAGTGAGCGTGCCGAGTACCACGAAGGTAATTCCTGGATATAACACCGCGAGTACCGCTGGGCAGCTGCAGATCGCCGCGCAGGGAGCTACCGTTGATATCAACGACTCGATAATGACCAACAACCTGCAGGCACTCGGGACCATCCGCGCCAATCAGACCGCAAGGCAAACGGACATCGCGAATCTGGAGGCCGCGACCCAAACCCAGGACGTATCCCAGCAGACCGTCATGGCCGAACTGCAGCGCATCAATCAGGCCCTGCTTCTGCAACTGCGTACCCAACAGGACGCGAACCAGATCAATGCCAACCTTGCCCTGCAACAAATCGTTGCTCAAAAGCAGCAGCAGGACGCGATGAAATCAGCATTTCGCGACTCGGCAGGATACGAAAGCTATTACAACGCCAACATCACGGTAACCAGCGGTGGGTCGGCGAATCTCCTTACGCAAGCGTACTGAGTAGGAGCAAACACTAGGGGCATGAGGATGAGTCTCTTCCAATCTATCGCTCAGGCTTGCCAGTCGCTTGCAGCGACGGCGGCACCCTCCATTACCGCCATGGGAATTCACATGGTGCTAGCGCTGGCCACCATCATGATGGTTTGGTTCGGTGTGCAGGAAGCACTCGCGTCGGCGCACGGTGGGCCCGGATTCAGCATGGGGAGGTTCCTCAACCTCTTCATGCTGCTCACCTTCGCTTACGTGATGGTGAACTATTACGACAGTTCGATCCCCGGACTTGGGTTTTCCATCAAGGGCCTCATCGACGGCGGCACAGTCAATCTTGTGAACCGGATTGGATCCGATGGTTCAAACACCATGCTGCAAGAGATCCACGCGGCATCTTCCAAAACAGGACCGAGCCTGCTCAATACAATGATGTCTCCATATTATGCAATCGTGTATATTATTGTGCAGTTCCTTCTAGCTCTGCTGGCTGCAACCGTGTCTGCAATCGTAGCCTACGGCGCAATTGCGGCAACCATCATCGGATTGCTCGGGCCAATCTTTATCCCGTTTCTCGTCTTCGACAAACTCGATTGGTTGTTCTGGGGATGGCTCAAAGCGTACCTCGGGTTCAGTTTTTACAAGGTCGTCGCCGCAGCCACGATGAATGTTCTGTCCCGCGTGCTGACAAGCTACTACGTTCAACTGGGCCAGAGCTTGTCGGACCCTTCAACGATTGTCCAGAGCTTGCCGCTTCTCGTTCTTCTCGTATTGGTTAACATCTACATCCTTTTCAAGATTCCGACCATGACGCATACCTTATTCACTGGCGGTACAGGAGGACACGATGGCGGCCTGGGCGTCGCGATGATGGCGATACGGGCCGCGATCTAACCGGAGCTGGAGAAACGAGGCCAAAGATGAGCATAGAAGCGATGAGCGTGCAAACAAAAGGTACTCCGGAAATCACTCGTGCTGCTGAACGCTACTTGGAACAGTATGGTAATCCGTTGGTGATGAACACCTATCTGAAAGTTACCATCCTCGTTCTTGCAGCTATGTGCCTCACCCTGGCTGGACTGATCTACAAAAGCCAGAACGCGCTTGCTTCAATGCGCCCGATGATCGTACGGGTTAACGAGGTCGGGCGTGCGGAGGCGATCGACTATCGCAACTTTCAGTACCGCCCACAGGAGGCAGAGAACAAGTACTATCTTTCGCGCTGGGCGGAACTGTATTTCAGCCGGAACCGCTTCACCATTGAGCGAGACCAGACGTCCTCGCTTTACTTCCTCAATAGCGACGTGCAACGTGCCGTAATCGAGCAGGAACGCAAGGACGAGAGCATTCAGAGCTATATCAAAGACAGCAGCTTGCCGTATGTCGATGTCGAGATCAAGAACATCATCCTCGACGACCTGCGACAGTCATCATTGTCGGCTCGTATTGAGTTCGAGAAGGTGTACACCAATTCCGCGGATCATACCGAACTCAAGCGAGAGCGATGGACGGCCAGCGTTACGTACGTCTTTCGCGAAAACGTGAAAAACAATGAGCTTGCAGTGAACCCCCTGGGTCTGACCATCGTGCGTTTTCGGGTCGACCAGGCGTTCAGCTAAGGATAGGCCGACACTCCCAGAGGCTTGACGATGTCCATTTATGCTGCCAATCCGGGTGGCTTGCCCCATGTGTCCCTGCGGCTTGTGGAGCTGGCGAACAAGAGCCTTCAGCCGCGAAACGGCGCTGGCGAACGTCGTCCATTTTTCGGCGGCCATGGCTGCTCGAATCGTATTGCGATTGCGGCGAGGTTCCGCAGCCAGTGTGCAGATGAGAACTCTGCTCTGGAGCGTGTTTGCCGTTACGGATTCCGCCTTTGCTCGGGCACTGCTTCGGGGCTTTTCCTGCGCCCGGCGGTTCTCGGTCTTCTGCTTCGCGTTCCGCGCGCCTTCGGAGTCACGGTTCCTTCCAAAACCAGTTTGAGGATCACCGCAAAAAAGCCCGTCCAAACTTCTTTCGGGCCCCTCCCAGAAAGCAGACGGTCGGCCTTGGGAGTCGGGCCCACTTCGCTCTATGGTGCCCCGATCAAGATCGGGAAATTCACAAACGGAGACACTGTCATGTACCAGAACAAAGTAACCCTCATCGGCTTCCTCGGCGGCAACGCAGAAGTTCACACCAACAACGTCCGCAGCTTCACGACACTCTCGCTGGCAACCAAGTCCTCCTACAAGAAGGACGGCGAGTACATCTCGCAAACCGAATGGCACCGTTGCGTCGTCTTCGGCAAGCTCTCGGAATTCGCCAAGACGCTGACCAAGGGCGCACATGTCCAGGTGGAAGGCGCACTGCGCAGCCGGGAGTACGAAAGCAAGAAGACGGATTCGAAGCACCGCGTTTGGGAGATTCGGGTCGCTTCAATCATGAAATTGGATCGCGCCGAAAAGGGCCGCCAAGGACGCCAGGAGCACGATGAAGAGTCCCAGGAGGAAACGGCCGCATAAAGCCCTTGTTTTTCACTCTCGGGAGAGCCCGGCTAACCGCTGGGCTCCCCTCGCTGTGAGGTCTCGCTATGAGTCTTGAGTTAATCCTTCCATTTCTTCGCCCAATCGAACCGCTGCTGCTCGACGACCGGATCAGCGAGATCATGGGCAATCCCGACGCCTCATGGTGGTACGAACGTGACGGGATCATGCGTCGAGAAGAGACTATTTCCTTCGACGCTGGCAAGCTCCGCACTGGCCTCGAAGTGATAGCCAATCAGCTAGGCAAAAAGCTCGACGAGAACAGCCCGCTCCTGCACGCTCAACTCCCGGACGGGAGCCGTCTTGCGGCGGTTATTCCGCCGGTCGTGCGCCATACACCTGCCCTCATAATCCGGAAATTCAGCAGCCGCCACTACACAATCCATGACCTCATTGTTCACGGCACACTGACGCGGCCGCTTGCGGATTTCTTAGCGGAGCAGATTCGCAGTGGAAAGACGTTACTGATCAGTGGTGGAACCGGAACCGGCAAGACCACGCTGTTGCGGATACTAGCTGACTTCATTCCTGAACAGGAGCGCATCGTCGTCATCGAAGACACCTCCGAACTTCAGATCCAGAAGCCGAACATCGTGGCCGCCGAATGCCAGACCGATACGTTCAAGGCCAATATCTCGTTTGATGATCTTCTGAAGTCCGCACTCCGCTGGCGACCGGACCGAATCATTCTCGGCGAAGTCCGCGGAATCGAGGCACGAACCCTGCTCGATTCTTTCAACACTGGGCACGCGGGCTCCCTGGCGACGATTCATGCCAATTCCGCAGAAAAAGCCCTTCGCCGTTTCGCCAATATGGTGATGCGCAACCACGCCCAGACCACATTCTCAGACACCGAAGCAGAGATCGGACAGGCAGTTGATTTTGTCGTACATGTGGAACGCGAGCAAGGTCGCCGTATCGTCCGCGAAGTGCTGGCGATTCGTGGATACGACCGCGATGCGAAACGCTTCCTCATTGAGCCCGTCTTCGAGGTGCAACATGCAGCAGTATAGAATCGAGAGCGCGACTACTCTGGCCGCCAACTTCCTCGTCCGTTGCTTCGCACCGGGTGAGACGATCGGGTTTCTGCTCCGATGTGAATCGCCGGCCAGAACGTTTCAGCGAATCATTCCCCTCGAGTGTGCTCTCGCACCAACCTACCTCCGCTGGCTCGCGCGCGAGAACTCCGCCGGGACAAACATCTATGTTGCCGCCAATCCGCTGTGCTCTGGCAGCCGCAAACGTACGAAAGAGTGCGTCGCTGCAATCCGGCATCTCTATCTTGATCTGGATGCCGATGGAGAGGCCCGCCTAGCGTCGCTCCGGCTTTCTGATGCGGTTCCCACGCCGAGCGCAGTCCTCACCACTTCGCTCAGTAAGTACCAGGTCCTCTGGAGAGTTCAGGGCTTTACGCTCGAACAACAAGAAAGCGCTCTGAAACTGCTTGCGATTACCTTCGGTGGCGATCCAGCCTGCACCGACTGCAACCGGGTTCTCCGCTTGCCCGGATTCCTGAATTGCAAATACGATCCGGCCTATCCCGTCACCGTCGAATACCCCGGTGATTCCACTTGGAATTCCGAAGACTTTCGGCTGGATCTTCTCTCGGCAGATGCCATCTTTTCGTCTTGTTGCATCACCTCGCGAAAGCATGCCGCCAACCGCAGCAATTCCGAGGACGATTGGGCATGGGTTTTGCACGAGCTCGCCCGCGGAAAGGACGCCGCGAAGCTCACGCGAAAGCTTGCTACCCGCCGCACCGATAAGCCGAATCCGCTCTACTACGCACAGCGAACAGTGGATGTCGCCTCTGCCAGACTCTGGCTAATCGAAGGTGTTCCGGTAGGCGACGTTGTCACGCTGCTTGAAGTACGACGCCGCTTCGAGATTCCAGTCGCGCTCTGCCGAGCTCGTGCGCGAGAGATTGCACAGACGGCGCAGAGGATGATTGCCCGCAGAAAGATTGCTTGATTCCACTACCCATAAGGAGAACCAACATGCCACTACTTGAGATCAATCAGATACGCCACATCAGCGCTTCTGTTCGGCTGGATGAATCCACGGCTGCAAAGGTCGACCACTATGCCGCTTTCATCCCTGCATCCGCAGATGATGTCGTGGACACGGCGCTCAACTGTGTTTTCTCGAAGGACCGAGATTTCCAGGGGTGTCCAAGGACGCCACAAGCCAAGCAGGTTGCATCCACGTTGCGGGTCCGTAAAGGCGGGAGCAATGGGGAGTTGGAGCAAGCGGGGAAGAAGCCAGCAGCGGGGTGGAGCCGACGACTTCTGTGCGAGCGGTGGGGGCGTGATCCGCGTTTCAATTTCGTGGTGGTGCGAAAACGGTGCTTCGCACCGGAAGAATTGTGACACTCCACTCCTGAGAGGGAACTGCCCAGATACTTTGGTATCTCGGCAGATAGCAATGAAAACGCAGGGTCTTGAGATAAGCCAGGGTCTAGGCCGATACCTACAGTAGTAACCAATGGGGGTCTCGTATCGCTGCGATTGACATGATCGGGCAACGAAGTTCGCAGAATCTGCACGGGGTTGTTCTCGGCAGTCAGACCTCGATGAAGATGCACATCTTCACCGGACTTGTCGGCATCCAGATGCTGCTCATGAACACGCTCGAACCGCCGCTGCGCGGCGGCGCGATTGCCCCGGACCAGCTCACCATTCTCTTTCGCCAAGTCCAAACAACCAAGGCCGCGAAGGCGCAGCAACTCCTAGCCAAGCGTAGCCAGAACAAGGAGAGATAGCCATGCCCGCCGTCCAACAATGGGGCCGCAAGGAATCGCTGATCTGGCCGCCGCGCGGCTTCTACTACACCTACGGCGGGATCTTTCTGGCCATCGTGGCCACCGGAGTTCTGATCTACGCCCATTACCGTTTTGCCCTCTCTCCGATGGAGCGGTATTACCTTCCGTACTATCTCCGCAGCGAGATGCCAGGTCTACTCCACCCTGCCAGTACCTATCAGTTGCTCTATGTTTCCGACGGTAAGTCGCGGTCGCGGCCTGCGCTCGAAGCTGATGTGGAGCCAGGCGCGACAACACAACTCACGGGCGCGCCGTTGCCGCTTGTTGTTTCCGCGCAAGCGCGGCAGCAGGGTTTCCACTTGCTTTTCCGCGAGCAGCCACGCAGTTACTCGAAAAAAGCCTTTCACGCATGGATCTCGCACTGGGTTTATGCCGACGTTCCCCTCGACCGGCTCTTTACCACGCAACTGATGCTTGGCCTCGCGGCGTTCGTGTTGCAACTTCCGCTTTCCGTCCGCAGGGACATTCAGCGGCGTAAGGAGCTGCGGTATGGAAGACGGCTGAAAGGGCCGATTCTTGTCAGTCCGCGCCAGTTCACGAAGGCCGTTGCCGGCAATGGCATCGGCATCGCAACGAACGACGCAAAGCTCCCTTTACGCATTCCGCACGATGCCGAGAACAAGCATTTTCTAATTGTGGGTGACACCGGCTCAGGCAAGTCAAGCGTCATCCGACAGATGCTTTATCAGGTGGGCGCTCGCGGCGACAGCGCCATCGTCTACGATCCCGCCTGCGAGTTTGTGAAGCAATTTTACGACGAGCGCCGCAGCGACGTCGTTCTTAATCCACTCGACGCCCGAATGCCCTATTGGAACCCGTCGAAGGAACTTCGTCGCAAGGCCGAGGCAAAGGCCCTGGCCGTGTCACTTTACCAGCCCGAAGGCGTGACGAACCGCTTCTCCGTCGAAGCGCCGCAGAAGATTTTCGCGCATCTGCTCACCTACCTCCCGACGCCGGATGAACTGGTCCAGTGGATGTCCGACCCTGACGAAATCAACCGCCGCGTCAAGGGGACCGAGTATTGGATGCTGATCGATCCGAAGGCTCCGCAACAGCGAACCGGAATTCTCGGCGCTCTCAATATGAGTGCAGACGTTTTCCGGCTTCTGCCCAAACAAGACGAGACAACCTCAGTATGGACAGCGACAAAGTGGGCAGAGACACGGCGCGGTTGGATCTTCATCACCTCGCGCCCGACCATGCGCGAGGCGCTGCGTCCGCTCATCAGTTTGTGGATTGATACGCTCGTTCTTCGCCTCTTGAACGAACCCATGCCCGATCAGAAACCAGTCTGGTTTGTCATCGATGAGTTGGCGAGCTTGCAGCGATTGCCGCAGCTTCATACGGCCATTACGGAGAACCGCAAGTCGCAGCACCCTGTCATCCTTGGCTTTCAAGGGCGGAGCCAAATGCAGGCGCGCTACGGCGAAGACGCCGAGGCCATGCTCTCGCAGCCCGCCACCAAAATCTTCCTTCGCACCACGGAACCACGAGCTGCGAAATGGGTCAGTGAGGCCATCGGGGAGATTGAAGTCGAGCGGCTGCGCGAGACCCATTACGACGGTTCGCGACCGGGGAGCAACTTCGCACTCGACCGGCAGACGGAACCTCTCGTTCTGCCATCTGAGGTTTCAGGTCTCGATGATCTGAGCGGCTTTCTCAAGTATGGCAACCACGTCGCACGATTCTCCTTTCCCTTCATCGCGCTCGAAGAGAAGAGTCCTGGTTTCGATGAGCGGAAGATGGACGACTTGATCGTGCCGAATGCGCCGCTGCCCGTAGAACCGGAAGAGATGCAGGGCAATCTTCTAACCCCTGAATATGCGGTTCAACCTCCCGATAACAACATGGGGTAGGGAATCATGCTGACGATCTCGAATCCGCTCTTTGCAGGCCAGGCACGGAGCTACCACCAAAAGGAGTTCACCGCGAAAGAGCAGAACTATTGGTCGCGACGCGGCGTCGTCGCAGGCGAATGGCAAGGCCGGTTGGCCGCACAGTTAGGCCTTGCCCGGACGGTCTCTGCCGAGGACTTCGCGAAACTCAGCCATGGCCAGCATCCACAGACCGGCGAGCAGGTTGTGCGACAACGAGCGTCGTATGAACATCAGGATGCTGCCGGCAATAACCTCAAGATGATGGAGCATCGAGCCGGATGGGATGCGACCTGTTCCGCGCCCAGATCTGTCTCGCTCACCCCGCTTGTTGGCACCGATCAGCGTGTCCGAGAAGCGCACCGGGAGAGCGTCGGCGTTGCCCTCGGTCCGTTCGAACACCGCACGCAAGCCCGCATCGGCGGCAATCATCCGCCCGAAGCCACGGGCAAGTTTATCGCCGCCACATTCGAATGCGATACAGCCCGCCCGGTCGATGGCCATGTCGCGCCGCAACTCCGTGCTCGCGGAGTCGTTTCCGACATCACCGAGCGTGACAACGGCCAGCCTCGCGCCATCCAGCCGCAGAGCCTCGCCTGGCAGCAATTTGCCACGGCCGTCTGTCAGTCCGAGTTGACCAACCGGATGCGCCAACTTGGATACGAGATCACTGCGGGACGGAGCGGTGCCCCGGAGACTAAGGGCTACACGGCGGGATACCTCGACATTTCCAGCCCCCGCAGCCAACAGATTCGCGAATACCTCGAACGCACGGACCGTTCCGGAAGGGAAACCGCCGAGACCGCTGCGCACTCGGCGCGTGACCACAAGGAAATTCATTCGCCGCGAGAGGTGATAGCTGCGCACCGGAAGCTGGCAGCAAAGTTTGGATACCAAGCTCAACCAGTCGTACGCGCAGCGCGAGAACGGTCTCAGCTCGAGGACAAGCCTGTCAACTCGTTTGACCGTGTTCGAGAATCTCTAACCTTTTCCCGCGCCAAGAACTTTGAACGCGAGGCGGTTGTGGATGAACGTGCGCTGATTCGCGATAGCCTTAGCCGAGGCATCGGCGTGATCACCCATGCCCAGGTCCGCGCCAATCTTGACGCCCGCGTGGCCTCTGGAGAATTTCAAATTGTCGGGCGATCTCATATCCCTGACCGTCCGTTCACCCCCGCCAAAACCATCGAAGCGGAACCTGAAATTGTCCGCCGGATGCAGGGAGGGCAAAACCAGATCGAGCAGGTCCTTTCACACCCACGAGCCATGGCGGTTGCCAGTGTGACAGGCAAGAAACAGCACCCCATTCGGTGTCGTGGGCCGAAGTCTTTTTGCCCTCCATTTTTCCCCACTCAACCCGCGCCCATAACCTGGCGTTTTCCATCGGTGTCGGGGGTCTGCGATGAACGCAGAACAGCAGCGCCCTTGACAGCTCCGCGCCGCTGAACGCCTTCAAACTGTCACGGGGTTCGCGAAGAAAAACTTGTTTCTATAGGAGAAGACAATGCAAAACACCAGCGAAAGAAAAGACGTATACAGCCGCATCACCGCCCAGATTGTGAGGTATCTGGAGAAAGGCGTCCGCCCGTGGACGCGTCCATGGAACGCTGAGCACGCCGCCGGTCGGATTATTCGTCCTCTGCGGCACAATGGCCAGCCTTATTCCGGAATCAATGTGCTTTCCCTCTGGATGTCCGCCCTAGGCCAGGATTTTGCCGCGCCCATCTGGATGACCTTCCGCCAGGCCAGCGAATTGAACGCCAACGTTCGCAAGGGAGAGAAGGGCTCGCTTGTGGTCTATGCCAATGCCATCACCCGCACCGAGCGCGACGACAAGACCGGTGAGGATGTCGAGCTCGAAATTCCTTATATGAAAGGGTATACCGTTTTCAACGTTGAGCAGATTGAAGGTCTGCCGGAAATCTACTACGCGAAAGCCGCTCCGACGTTTGATCCTGTGGCTCGCATTGACCACGCGGATCGGTTCTTCGCCAGCTTAGCCGCGACGATCAAACATGGCGGAACCCGCGCCTACTACGCGCAGGAACTGGATTACGTGCAGATGCCACCGTTTGAAGCCTTCCGTGACGCTGAGAGTTACTACTCCACCCTCGCTCATGAATTGACCCACTGGACAAAGCATCCCCAGCGCCTTGACCGCGACTTAGGGCGCAAGAGCCGGGGCGACGAGGGTTACAGCCGCGAGGAACTCGTTGCCGAGCTGGGGTCTGCCTTCCTGTGCGCCGACCTCGAACTGCACCAAGAGCCGCGCCAGGAGAACGCTGCCTATATCGCGACATGGCTGGAAGTCCTGAAGAACGACAACCGCGCGATTTTTGCAGCCGCCGCTCATGCCCAACGGGCGGCGGATTACCTCAACCAGAAAGCCGATTGTGAACTCCGGAACGCTGTCGGCGAGCGCCCTCTGAACGCAGATTGGTTGGCCAGTCGGAGACTTTGCCGAATTCCACGCACTAAAGAGTGCAACTTTGTTCCAACCCTTGGATTCTAATCAAGCGCCGTTACGTCCCGTTCCTGCTTAAGTTCGATGAGTGTGTCAGCGGATGAGTCTTGCCTGGGCCAGAATTGTTATCTCAAGGCGGGTGAGTGTGGCTCTTGCGCTCATCGTAACGGCCTCTGTTCCATCCTCTTACTATGCCTGCACGCAGATTCACGGCAGGCACACGCTCGATCCTGGAAATTCTCCGCACGCGATCAGCGACCCTGAGAAATCCACCGACTCAAAAGCACTATTGGCCGAAGCGACCCACCTATATTGGTTGAACAACGGTCCAAAAGCAGGACCGCTGTTTGCCAGAGCTGAGAAGCTGTTTGCACAGGAGGGCGATGCGCGAAACCACGTCTACGCCAGAGTGGGACGCCTCCGATCGGACGCCGAGACAATGTCGTTTGTGGATCTGTCCCGAGTCTTGGATGAACAGCTCCACAATCCAATCGTCCGGAACGACTCAAGGTTGCGCCTTTGGTGTCTGATTGCGAAGGGCTACACCGATATTGAAATTGACCACCGAGCCGCAAAGCGCGATTGGCTTGAAGCCCAGGAGATCGCAAAGAGGTCGGGCGAGGACCGGTGGGTCACTCGTGCTTCGGGTGAATTGGGTCTCATTGCTTTTCTAGAAGGAAATCCCGGACGGGCGGCAAGGCTTCTGGGCGGTGCGCTCCTGTCCACGATGACGAACGGAGATACGGCGGGGCAGGTACGCTTTCTAGAATTGCTCGGAAGGGGCTTCGAAGAGGTCAATCGCCACGCGGAAGCGCTGCAATTCTTTGAAAGAGCCATCAAGCTCGCGGAGGCTGATCCTGACTGTGGACTTCCATTCATGGGATATGAAGGGAAAGCGCAAGCGCTGGTCTCGCTTGGTAGAACTGAAGAGGCGAAGTCGGTGCTTGAGAATGCGCTCACGAGAGCGCTATCCCAAGCCAAACGAGGGCATGATGCACAATTGCTTATTCTTCTGGGGAAACTGGCGGCGCAGACGGGGAACCGACAACAGGCACTGACAAATTTGGAAGATGCCGGCAAATTTGCGACGCGATTGCAGTTCTACAGAATGGAAGCCGACGCCATGTTCGAACTAGCCCAACTCTACCGCGATGCCGGTGATCTTGCCACGGCGGACGCGCGAGCCACTCAGGGTCTAGCCGCAAGTGTGCGTGTTGGTGATCGTTACTATGTGCCCCGCAACTTGACCATCCTCGCTGATCTGAAAGCACGTCGTGGTCGCTATGCCGAAGCAAACTCCCTCTACGAACAAGCGGAAGATGTGACTGAGGGGATGCTGATCAGCGTCGATGAACCGTATTGGAACAGCTCCGGTGCTGCCGCGATGAGCCAGACCTACCTGCAACACTTTGAACTCCTGGCGAAGAACGGCGATACGCCGGGAGCGTTCACAGTTCTGGAACGTGTTCGAGGCCGAACTCTCGCTTGGGCTCTCAAAGACAAGAAAGCACTCCCCCCAGCGGAATCAGGGCAGACAGCCGTTCTGGAAAGCGATATTGCGTCTCTCCAGGCCCGACTGATGCAGACTAGCAGCCCACCTGAGCGCGCACAATTGCTGGACAATCTCGTTGAATACGAGCGACGCCTGGGCCTGGCGTGGACCAGAGAAGATGCCCCAAACCAACGCCTTCCGGTACGGCCAGCAGCATTGGCGAATTTGGAAAATGACCTGAAGCCCGATGAAGCATTCTTGGAGTACGTGCTGGATGATCCAACTTCCTTTTGTATCTCGGTGACGCGCCGAGGCGCAGAGGTTCATGCGCTGCCGGTTGGGCGCAAGGAGGTCGAAAAACTCGTGCAGCAATTTATCGAGGACGTGCGTGTAAAGGGAGCAGGGATAGAAAGCTCGAAACGGCTTTTCCGAGTGCTCCTGGATCCGATCCCCGAAGTGAAGACCGCAACCCGACTCATCACTGTGCCGGACGGGATGTTGAACCTGCTTCCATTTGAAGCGCTGCGAGATCATCAGGGCGAGTATCTGTTGAAGTCTCGCGTCATAAGCTATGCGCCTTCCGGCACCATTCTTGATGTGCTGCGGCGAGGGAAGACGGTCGCGAAGGCGCCGCGCCCGCTTCTCGCTCTCGGTGATGTTGCCTATGAGAATCAAGGCGGAGCGGGGCGGAGGATACCGGCTTCTGACACGATCCGAGGACTAGTTCTCCGCGGCATGGCAGACCTATCCGGGTTGCGGCTTCACGATCTTCCTCAGACGCGCGAAGAGGTGGAGGAAATCGGTAGAATCGTCGGACCGGAGTCGGTCATGTTGCTGGGAAAAGACGCGACAGAAACGACCTTCAAAAAGGAACCGCTTGATCAGTTTCGGGTCTTGCATTTGGCTGTTCACGGGTTCGCCGATACCCAGTACCCGGAGCGATCCGCGCTGGTCTTAGGAACTGACCCGAAATCTGATGATGACGGGTTGCTGCAGGTACGCGAGATCATAAGGTTGCGACTGAATGCCGAGCTGACAACGCTGTCCGCATGTGACACCGGTGTCGGCAAGCTGCAGGGACAGGAAGGAGTCAGCAATTTGGTGGAGGCTTTTTTGGTAGCAGGCTCAAAATCAGTTGTCGCTAGCCTGTGGAGTGCGGACGACACGTTTGCGAGCGCGATGATGGATCGCTTCTACCATCGAGTCGACCAGGGCGAGGACACCAGCTCAGCGCTCCGAGGTGCGAAGCTTGATTTGTTGGCGAAATATGGTGACCAGGTGAGCCCATTCTATTGGGCAGCATTCGTAACGGTTGGGGAAGCGTCCACACCAATTCGGATTCGACAACAATGAAGCTAACTCTCGATGAACGCACGAAGATTTTCGACAAGGTCTGCCATTTGGTGGAAACCAAGCATTTCAATCCGGCCATGAACGGAGTGGATTGGAATGCGCTGGCTCAAGGCCATCGTGACCAGGTTCTTGCAAGTTCGGAACCGGAAGCATTCGAGAAAGAAGTTCAGAAACTAGTCGCTGAGCTGAAGACAAGCCATACCGGCTTCCGACACGCCGGAATGCGAAACATACCAGCACGGCACGCGATCAACGCAACCATGCGGCGGATCTCCCAGAACGGGAGTGAGCGGTGGATGTTTCAGGATGTGCACGAAGGCGGTCCGGCGTACGCGGCAGGGATTCGGCCTGGGGATCTGTTGCTCGCCAATGGGAAGCAAGAGATTCGGCCACCAGAGGATCTGACGTTTTCCGTCGGAGAGTCGGTCGAGCTAACAATAGAGAAACTCCGCGGAGGGCAGGAGCCGGTCAGACTTCAATTGCCCCTGCCGAAGTCGAATAAACATCCGGTGACCGCGCCCGACCCGGTGCACGCTGAGAAGCTTGCGGATGACATTGGGCTTCTCAAAGTGGCGATGTTCCCCGGCTTGATCGGCATTGATGTTGCAAAGGACATCGACCGCGGCGTCGAGTTGCTCGACGGCTGCAGCCGTCTCATTGTGGATTTACGCGGCAACACTGGCGGCGGAATCGGCGGCCTTCGGCTCATGAGCTACTTAACGCCGGCCAAACTGGAGGTTGGCTATAGCCTCACCCGAAAGCGTCAGGAGCGTGGCTACCGCAGGGAGGAGCTTACCCGCTTTGGACGGATTCCTTCTCGTAAGGCGGCACTGTTCTGGCTAGCAGCGCGATACGCATTCGTGGAGAAATCTATCGTCGTGGTTACTGAGGGACTTGGCGAGCGCCGCTTCCACGGCCGGGTTGTGCTGCTGGTGAACGAGCACACGGCTAGTGCCGGCGAAATGGTCTCGGCGTTCGCTGAGGAAAACAGTCTCGCCACGATCGTCGGAACGAAGACATCGGGCCGTCTACTGAGCGGCAGCGCTTATAAGGTTGGGCACGGATACATTCTTGGCCTTCCAGTTGCCGCCTATCTGACTTGGCAAGGACGGATGCTAGAGAACAATGGCATCGTTCCAAAGTTTTCTATTGAACTCTCTCGGGATGCCTTGAACGAAGGAAGAGATACCCAGTTAGAAACCGCACAGCACGTTTTGAACTCACTATGAATTGGCAATTCCGGCGGGACTAAACCCGCGCGAGTTCAAGTTGGTCCGCAATGACCAGGTCTGCCGCATGCTCCATGTGCAAGACGAGCCTTGGCATGTCTGTCAGCGATTTTGAAAAGGCATGAACGATCAGGGCCGCATCGCAACCACTCCTCCGTCTGGAATGAGACAACCGTAAGCGTCTGACCAACACACCTCGCGAGGGCGCAGGTCCAATGCTGAACGGGCAGGATGAACGGAGAACCGAAGGCAGTCCTGCGTGGGCGCCGAACACGAGCCGAAGTCCAGCAGTTAGTGTCGGAGTTCCCGCAGCGGAATGCGGCAGAATGCATTCTGCCGCAGTCGAGGTTTGAGCTTGAGCACGCTGGCTCGCCATCTGAAGAAGCGCCGATGGAAGCGGAAGAGGAAAAACTCTCGCGCAGAGTACAAGTTGCTGGGTGTGGAGTTGGCCGTGGAGAAATCCCTGAAGAGAGAAAAATCGACAACCGGGTTGGCCTTGGTGTTGTCAGGCGGGTGCAGGATCGAGGTGCAGCGCGATGTTGCCAGGGTCTCCTAGTCTCAGTCTCCTAGTCTCACCGCCCGCAAAGGGACATCTCACGTGCTATCTCGACCGGACATATCATCCGCAATCGACAGTTTCGTTCAAAGACGTCGTTCCAATACTTGACATTGATTCCCGTCAGATGTCACGCTCTGGGTAACCATCTGGCCTCAGGTGTCATCATTGAAAGTGAGGGCTGTCCAATGTCCAGCCGCGAGTTGAGCCCTGACTGGATCCTTTCTGCTTTCTATACGGGTGCTGGGCCGCGCACCGATGACATCAGCGAATTGGCAGTCGTTGCGCGAAATTTGTGGGCACGGGTTCAAGCTCACGCGCTGAGGGAGCTACCAAACACAAGATACGAAGACTCAATCGCTTTAGCAACGGAGGTCTGGGAGGCAGTGCTGCAATCTGTCGCCAAAACCATCCACCGGACAAGCTCGAATAACAGGCCAATACTCGATCTGGAGGGCTATCTCTTCGGAGCGTTCCGTCATCGCTTCAATCGGGCACTGAGGAAGGAACGCCGAAGACGGGAGGTGATAAGACATCTCCCTCAGAGCCGCGATCTTGAGCGCCTGCGCCACGCCCATGACTCGCAAGCGGTGAAGAATCTAGATCGTTCGATTCAGGTCAAACAAGCCATCGAAAGCATGGACCACTGGACGCGTAAGGTCTGGATGGCCCGGCAGGCCGGCTATTCCTGGAGGGAGATCGCAAAGCATCTGCGTCTGACCGAGCCCCAAGCTAAATTGCGATTCCGTTATGCACTTGGCCGGATATGCGCCCGATTTCGCAATGGCGTGTGATGTTAGAGCGCGTGCAGATGCAACCTGCACACGGCTCGCGATAGAGTTGGCCGTTCGTTTTGTGAAAATTGCTGCGAGAGGCGAGATCTGATCGAACGAGATCATTCCACTGACGAAGAAAAGCGCATCTCAAACTTGTTGGCCCATGGGCTATCACGTGAGTTTCCGAACCCACAGCGGATCGGGTGCCCTAGTCCGGCAATTCTCAGAGACATCGCCCTTCACAAACTGTTGTTGTCGGAAGCCGATCCTTGGCTCGACCATCTCAGCGCCTGCAGCCCGTGCTTTAGAGACTTCACCGAATTCCGGACACAAGTGGCGAGCGGCCGGCGTCGCATCCAGGCATGGGTTGCGGTGGCGGCGGTGCTTATTGCGGTGGCAGGATGGGTCTGGCTGCGAAGTCGGCCGTTGGGGCAGACGGCTGCAACGGTGGTTCTCGATCTTCGGGGCCGGGCAACGGTGCGAGGAGAAAACCGGCCAGAAACGAGTCAGCAGCCATTGGAGATTCCTCGTAGTACAAGGAGTCTGACATTGGAGTTGCCAATCGGAAGCAACGAGGGGTCGTACGATGTGGCGCTGCTCAATCGGGATAGCGCGGAGCTTTTCCGCACGGGCGCCACGGCCAAACTCGAAGATCACATTGTGGTTCTCAGCGCTAATGTTGATCTCGCCAGCGTTTCTCCGGGCTCATATTTCGTTGCCATCCGACAGCCAGGTCTAGAGTGGACGCGGTTTCCAATTCGCGTGCTCTGAAACGACTATCCAACGGTTCTTAGAAACGCTGGCCGCGAGCGCCCCCATCCTCAGGACGAGCATGATGTTCACGAAAAGGTATCTGGTTTTTTCGCATGGAAAGCGCGCCCGGAGGAAAAATCCAAAAGCAGACTTTTCCCCAAGTTTTCAAATCGCGCAAAGACCACGCGATTCGCACTTTCCCACAGCCGCGACGACGACGGGTATTCGGTTACATTCCCAATGTCTCGACGGTCCAGCCCCGGGCTACATTCTCAAATGGCTTGGCACGGTCCGCTCGTTTCGTGTCCGTACTCGAAAGGCCCGGACTGGCAGGGGGCTCAGGGCGGTGGCGACACCTTGTTGCCAGCACGCCAGCAAAAAGACGAAGAATTATTTTGATACTTTTTCTACGCTGCCGGTTCCTTTACTAGATGTAGGGCAAGAAGTAGTCTGCCACCTGGCGAAGGGAGTTTAAGCATGTTCCCTAGGGTCGAAGTGCGTCACCTGCGAGCCGTGGATGTCTTGGCCGAAGAGTTGAACTTTACTCGGGCCGCGGACAGGTTGCACATCACCCAATCTGGATTCAGCAAACAGATCAATGAGGTCGAAGCACAGCATGGATTTCACCTATTCATTCGCAAGAACAAAAAGAATGTGGAACTCACGGAAGTGGGCCAGATCTTCGTCGAAGAAGCTCGCCGGGCGCTCTTGCACATAGACCGTGCCGTTCATGCTGCCCGCGAGGGCAGCGATAGCGTTTTGACCGTTGGGCACTCGCCCGACGCCGACCAAGCCTGGATTTCAGCCGTTCTTGCAATTCGTTTGCCTTTGTACCCCAAACTCCGCATTCAGCTTGTCAGTGAATTCTCGCGCGAACTCGTTCGGAGCGTGATGGCCGGCGACTTGAATCTGGCATTAGTCACGGCACCGCCAGAAAACTCTCGAATCACGGCCGCGGCATTCGGTAAGACACGTCTCTATGCAGCACTCCCGCAAAACCACTCGGCTGCTCAAAAGGAAGACATCGGGCTCCAAGACTTGGCAAGGGACGAATGGATTCTGTTTGCTCGACGAGTTCATCCAGTCGTTCATGACGCAATCATGGACGCGGCCCAACGTGAAGGAATCGCTCCGAAGCATTCGCACGATATTCACACAGTCGAACAGGCAGTTCACCTGGTATCTGAACACGTTGGCGTGGCCATTCTCACGAAACCCGCCGTTGGCGCTAGAACCCAAGGTGTAGTGGTGAGGCCACTTTCCGATGCGTCATTATGTCTGAAAACGTGCGTGATTATGAGAAGTGACAACGATTCACGGTTGGCGAATGACTTCGCCCGGTCGTTCCTGCACAGATATGCGCCCCAAATCGCGGCACCAAAGCAAATGGAATTGTTGCTATCCGCATGAATGTTTACCGTGCAAACAGGAACCGAGCCAGCGCCTCAAGAATGAGAAAGATCATAATAGGTTAAACCGTGCCGGCCGTCTTGCAGAAGCAGCCTGAATTATTCGTGAGTTTGGAGACAAAAGAAGCCTCCTCTGTTACAGACCCTAGACAATGTTTGGAGTACAGAAAGACGCTTCCTGATGTCTGACGACACCGGGAAGTGATCTCAAACATCTTGAATTGGGATGAGGAGCTGCAGACGTTCTTGCAGTCCAAGGGGACGAAGGACCTAGATGCGTCGGTGCCACTGATGCCACTCATGCGTTTCATCAGCCCAGTCGATTCGATGTGGCGCTCAACAGTGAAAGTGATTGAAGCACGGTTGGTTGAAGATACCCTTATCCGTCGCTATGAGGCGGAACGCACGCATGTAGCAGGCGGGGAGGTAGCTCACTGCGTGCTCATTTTGGTGCATCGAATACCTTTAGCGCGTGTCGGGAGTTGGAAAAGCCTCAATTATTGTTTGAGAAACTCTGGGTACGCGAATCATCTTGGGCTCTACTCGGAAATTGGTCCACAAGCGGGCAACATCTCGGTAACTTCCCACGGGCATGCAGCACCTCGCGCTGATCAGTACCGCAATATATGGTTTAAACGACTCATCCTCCGGCCTGACGGCAAGGATCGTGGAAAAATCCCGCGCCTGGAGTGCTTGCGGCGGCGACATCGAATCCCGCTTCAGCCAGGACGAACTCCTGACTCACAAAAAGCGGGCAATGACCAACGTAGGCTTGTCCGTGGCTCCGACAATCAGCAATTCCGACTTCCCAGAATGCGACGCATGATAGGAGGGTGCCCCTTTGCGGTAGGTTTCGAGTGTGACCAGAACTCTACCGAAAGGAACACCCTTTCCGCCGAACTCAGGCAAGGTCATAGCGATCAAGGTTCATCACCTTGTTCCACGCAGCCACGAAGTCCTTCACAAACTCCTTCTTCGAGTCATCACATGCATAGACTTCTGCGATTGCTCGGAGCTGGGAGTTTGAACCGAAGACAAGGTCGACACGGGTGCCCGACCACTTGATTTCGCCCGTCGCGCGATCATGCCCCTCAAACACGCCTTCCGAAGTAGTGGAGGCCTTCCACTCCGTAATCATGCCGAGCAGGTTGACGAAGAAATCATTCGTCAACGTCTCAGGCCGGTTGGTGAAGACGCCAGTTTTCGACTGCTTGTGGTTAGCATTCAGGACGCGCATGCCGCCCACGAGAACTGTCATCTCGGGAGCAGTCAGCGTCAGCAACTGCGCCCGATCGAGCAGCAGCTCTTCCGCCGATTTCTGGTGTCCGATGCGGAGATAGTTGCGGAAACCGTCTGCGGTCGGTTCCAGTACGGCGAATGCATGCGCATCGGTTTGCTCTTGCGAAGCATCCGTGCGACCCGGCGAGAAGGGAACCCTTACGTCGTGCCCGGCCTTTTTGGCAGCTTCCTCAACGGCCGCGCAGCCGCCGAGAACGATCAGGTCAGCCAGCGAGACCTTCTTCCCCTTATTGCCGTTGGACTTTTCTCCGGCATGGGAGTTGTTGAACTCCTTCTGGATCGCCTCCAACTTCTGCAAGACCTTTGCCAGAGCCGCCGGCTGGTTTACATCCCAATCCTTTTGCGGTGCAAGGCGAATGCGTGCCCCGTTTGCCCCCCCGCGCTTGTCGGAGCCGCGGAAGGTCGCCGCCGAAGCCCAGGCCGTCGTGACCAGTTGGGAGATCGACAGTCCGGAGGCGAGGATCTTTGCCTTCAGTGTCGCAATGTCCTGCTCCCCGATTAATGCATGATCCACTGCGGGAACCGGGTCTTGCCACAGCTGAGGCTCCGCCGGAACAAGCGGGCCAAGGTAGCGGGAGACTGGCCCCATGTCTCGGTGCGTCAGCTTGTACCACGCCTTGGCGAAGGCGTCCGCGAACTCTTGCGGATTCTGGAAGAATCGCCTCGAGATCTTTTCGTAAGCAGGGTCAACCCGCAAGGCGAGGTCCGTTGTCAGCATGGATGGTGCGTGATGCTTGGCGGGATCGTGCGCATCGGGTACCGTACCGGCACCTGCGCCGTTCTTAGGTGTCCACTGGTGCGCACCAGCCGGGCTCTTTGTCAGCTCCCATTCGTAGCCGAACAGATTTTCGAAATAATTGTTGCTCCATTTCGTAGGCGTGGTGGTCCAAATGACCTCCAGGCCGCTGCTGATCGTCTGATCGCCGTTGCCGTTGCCGAAGCTGTTCTTCCAACCGAGGCCCTGCTCCTCGATCGAGGCGCCCTCGGGCTCGGGGGCGACATACTTCTTGGGATCAGCAGCGCCGTGGGTCTTGCCAAAGGTGTGACCGCCGGCAATCAGCGCAACTGTTTCCTCGTCGTTCATCGCCATCCGTGCGAACGTCTCTCGGATGTCCCGTGCCGCAGCGACTGGATCTGGATTTCCATTAGGCCCTTCCGGATTCACGTAAATCAGTCCCATCTGCACGGCGCCGAGAGGATTGTCGAGTTCACGATCGCCTTTATAACGCTTGTCCCCGAGCCACTCGGTCTCAGGTCCCCAGTTGACGTACTCTTCCGGCTCCCAGACATCCGCGCGCCCGCCGCCGAAACCGAAGGTCTTGAAGCCCATTGACTCGAGGGCGACGTTTCCTGTGAGAATCATGAGGTCGGCCCAGGAGATCTTCCGACCATATTTCTGCTTGATGGGCCAGAGCAAGCGGCGCGCCTTGTCGAGGTTCACGTTGTCCGGCCAACTGTTGAGGGGCGCGAAACGTTGTTGGCCAGAGCCTGCCCCGCCCCGCCCGTCGGCGATGCGGTACGTGCCTGCGCTGTGCCAGGCCATACGAATAAAAAGCCCGCCGTAGTGGCCGAAGTCGGCCGGCCACCAGTCCTGCGAGTCCGTCATCAAGGCATGCAGGTCCTTGATCACGGCATTCAGGTCGAGACTCTTGAATTCTTCCGCATAATCAAACTCCTTGCCCATGGGATCGGACAGAGAGGAGTTTTGGTGAAGCATCTTCAGATTCAGCTGATTCGGCCACCAGTCCGCATTCGTCGGAGCCCAGGATGTTGTGTGTCTGCCGCCCATTACTGGGCATTTGGATTCGGGGGATACCTCTGGCTCCGTATTACCGGGGCCGGGCACCCCGGCCAGTACTTGCTTATCTTCAGACATAAATTTCCCTTTCGCTTATGAAGTTGTCTTTTTGGCACTACAGCGCGGACAGAGGCCAAATACCTCGATCAGCGGCTCGGTTAAATCAAAGCCGCCCGGCGCCTGCCGGGCCAGCCGTTTGAAGTCAACGAAGTTACCTGTAATGTCCTGCACCGACTTGCAGCGGGTGCAGACCAGGTGATGGTGAGATTCGAGGTTGCCGTCCACGAGTAATGTGGAGGCATGGGGCGTCACCTCCCGCAACAATCCCTTTTCCACAAACACCCGCAAATTGTTGTAGATCGTGGCGAGAGAGACAGAGGGTATGCGCCGTTTGACGACCGCGTAGATTTGTTCGGGCGAGTAGTGTCCCGGAGCAGCCACGACGGCCTCAAATATGATCTCGCGCTGGTGCGTGGCTGCCATGCCATGCTTCCAGGCAAGGTCGCGAAACTGCTCGTGACTCAACCGCATGAGGATTAGATGAGAATGATTATCAAAGAATTCAGCTTATTTAGCAATCGGCAATATGCTGGGTGGCAGATGTGCCAGATATCTGGCGGGCGCTGCCAATGGCCACCGCTATTATCAGAACGCGATGGTGAATGAGCAGCCGGATTCTCAGGCTAGGTTCGGCCATGCCCCTTCCACGCTCTGAAGCACTGTCGCGGGCAGCTGTATTACGCGGACTCCATCGCCTTTTTTCGTTTTGACGCTAACCGCAATGCCGCCTGCTTCAGGAAAGGGATCCGAGATCACTTCAAATTCCTCGCCGTAAAGGCGAATGCTCTGCTGGGAACCATATCCCAGACGCTTCACACTTGCGCAAACTTCCGCGATCGAAGGAGTTTCGTATGAACGGCTGGTCATGGATATTCGCATTTTACTGCCTTTTTTGGAGCCGGTTGTAAAAGGGAAGGTGCGGCACATGTCCCATGGCATTTTCATGATGGGCACCAGTATATCTTCTTGCCCGATCGGGCTTGGGATTACGATTGCCGGCATTGACCGACCATTAGATACCTTCAATTGATGATATTCACCTCACCGATTATTCACTTCAGACATCCGTCCCAGCGGTGCCACGCGGCTCCGCTGGTTGCGTTGCTCTGGGTGCGGCTAGGCTTGTTGAGTTGGGCGAACGGCCTGTGCAGAAGTTTTCATAAATTCGTAATCCAGGCGCAACACTTCGGGTCTAACTTGTCTGCTACAACTTTCGTCTCCCACCACCGAGGTCTTAATCCGCCGTCCTCACCATTTGAGGACCAACCGAAGTACTTCTGGAGGATTAGAGTATGCAGATCAACAGCTTTCTTCGCGGGGCCGGCCTGGCAGCAGCTTTGGCAGCGACGAGCATCGGCGGTCACACCGGCGCCTATGCTGCGTCTGAGCCCCTAGTTCTACCTACGGGCGCAACCATTACGCCTAACGCAGCACCGGGCGCTGTGTTCCAACCTTTGAAAGTTGCTTTGCCGGACTACCCTGATTACTCGCCCGACAGCGCCGAAACCACTCGCATTAGTCCGGATGGCAAGACTCTGCTCATTCTAACCAGTGGCTTCAATCTGAATCTCGATAAGAATGGCAACTTTCAATCCGCCGATTCCGGTGAATACATCTTCGTCTATGACATCTCGTCACCCGGGGTGCCTGTAAAGAAGCAGGTCGTGGTGGTGCCGCGAGCCTTCGGCGGTCTGGTCTGGAGTCCGAATGGCTCCAAGTTTTATGTTGAAGGCGGAGCGGATGACGATCTTCACACGTTCGCTCAAACGAACGGTCAATGGGAAGAGTCAGGCACACCAATCTCCCTTGGCCACTCGGGGGATTTGATGAACAAGGAGACTCTCGTTGGTCCGACAGCCGCCGGTATAGCTGTCACAGCTGACGGCGCCACGGTCGTCGTGGCCAACTATGAAACCGATTCCATTACGGCGGTGGACGTGGTGCACCGTGCGCTGCTTACCGAATATGACTTGCGACCTGGCAGAATCAATCCAGCGCAATCGGGCGTACCGGGCGGCGAGTTTCCATTTGGGGTGGCCATAGCCGGCAGCCACACAGTTTACGTGGCCAGTACGAGGGATCGCGAAATCGATGTGGTGAACCTTAACAGCGGAGCGCTCACCTTGACCCACCGCATTCCAATTAAGGGCAATCCCCAACAACTAATTCTCAACAAGGCACAAAGCAAACTTTACGTGACTGTGGCAAACGCTGATGCCTTGGTCATCATCGACACAGCTACCAATGCGATTCTCAGCCAAGTCAATACGAGTGCTCCCGTCGACGTGCTAGGGACCGACAATCATATGCCAAAAGGGAGCAACCCGAACAGCATCAGTCTTTCGCCGGATGAGAGTACGGCTTACGTCACCAATGGCGGAACCAACAGCGTAGCGGTCATAAGTTTGACGGGTAAGCAGCCCTCGGTTACTGGACTGATTCCGACTGGCTGGCAGCCGAATTCAGTGAGCGTCAGCCCCGGCGGCTCCACCCTTTACGTCGTCAATGGAAAGAGCGATCCTGGCGCCAATCCCCGGAACTGCCGTTTCATCAACGCCGGCGGCAATTATGGTTCGGGATGCAAGAGCGTCGAGGAGCAGAATGGTTCTGCCAACCAATACGCGTGGCAAAACATGAAAGCGGGTTTCCTGGTTCTGCCTGTACCGGGAGCAAATGACCTGACAGAGTTAACCGCACTGGTCGCCCAAAACAACGGCTTCAATCTGCAACTCACCGAGCAGGACATTGCAACCTCGCTCTTCTTGCGTGAGCACATCCAGCACGTCATCTATATCGTGAAGGAAAATCGGACCTTTGATCAGATTCTGGGTGACCTGCGCAACGGTGCGAACGCGGATCCAGCATTGACACAATTTCCAAGACTTGTCACTCCCAACTTCCATAACCTTGCAACTCAGTTCGTAACCTTCGACAACTTTTATGACAGCGGCATTGTCAGCATGGATGGCTGGCAGTGGTCGACAGCTGCGCGTGCTCTCGACCTGAACGAAAAGAGCGTGGTGGTCAACTACGGAAAGGGCGGTGCAAATTACGACAGCGAAGGCACGGCGCGCAACATCAACGTCGCAGTGGTTGGAGTTGCAGCGCGCAAGGCGTGGCAACCTCTTTATCCGAACGATCCTGATCTTTTGCCGGGCACAAGAAATGAAGTGGCGGCCGACGGTCCGGAGGGAGAAGAGGGCGCGGGCTATGTCTGGGATGCTGCCATCCGGGCTGGCCTCTCTGTACGCAACTACGGATTCTTTCTGGACCTCGGCGCAGTGCAAGCTTTGGATCCAACCCTAACTGATCCTTGCGCTCAGAAACCCCGTGTCCAAGTAGCTTTCCCGGCACATCCAGCGCTGCTTAAACGGACAGACTTCTGCTTTCGCGGCTTCGACCAAGCGTTCCCCGACTTTTTTCGATACAAAGAGTGGGCGCGTGAATTTGATAACTATGTGAAGAACGATAATCTGCCAGCCCTGGAACTGGTCCGCTTCAATCACGACCACTTTGGAAGTTTCGGAAGCGCCTCATTCGGCGTGAATACTCCGGAGCTGCAGATCGCGGATGATGACTACGCGGTGGGCCTGCTGGTCGACAAAATTGCTCACAGCCCGTACGCCAGCAATACACTTGTGTTTGTCATCGAAGACGATCCACAGGATGGTGCGGACCACGTCAGTAGCTCACGAAGCCTAGGCTTCGTGGTCGGTCCCTATGTGAAGCACGAAGCGGTTGTTTCCACTCACTACGCGACGGTTAACATGCTGCGCACAATCGCAGAAGTGCTCGGGACTGAGAAGTTAGGCGTGCATGATGCGGGCGTGCCCCCTATGACAGATGGTTTCGACACAGCCCAAACGTGCTCCCCAATCATCGGGGGTGGATCTTCTTGCTGGAATTATTCTGCATTCCCTGCGCAGATCCTGTTCACCACGTCACTTCCGCTCCTCAACAAGTTCGTCATAAACAAGGCACAATTGCCCCACCCAACACACGACGCCGCCTGGTGGGAGGCGAAGACAAAAGGGTTTGACTTCAGCCAAGAAGACCGAGTTGACCCAGATCAGTTTAACCGGATCATTTGGGAAGGCCTGATGGGTGACAGACCCTATCCGGCAACACCTTCGGGCGTGGATCTGCGCCGCGGCGGTACGCCCCAGCCCGAAAGCAAGCAAATCACGAACAAAGACCGGGACTGACTGAGAGTTTCATCGGAATAGGACGCCTCTGAAAGGAGGCGTCCTAGCTTTCTGCTGCGCGGGGCCGTGCCCGTGAGAGGAGGTAGCAGTCTTCTAATCTCGGCGTTCTGTGTTGTCATCGAGCCGAGCCGCTTGTGTCATCAGGTAGTTCTGTTCCGGGATGCTTGTTGTCCGGCTAGCCGCAATGCGGTAGTGCTTGATGGCGCTTTCATAATCGCCAGTCATTTCGAGCAAGTGGGCACGAACCGCGTCGAGACGATAGTGACCGGAAAGCCGAGCGTCGGAGTCGAGCGTCCTGAGGAGTTCGAGACCTTCCGAAGGGCCGTGTACCATAGCGGCTGCAATGGCATGATTGAGCGTCACCATGGGACTGGGAGACACGCGTTTCAGCAGTTCGTACAGCGCAAGGATCTGCGGCCAGTCCGTGTCCTCAACTCGTGCCGCTTCGTCATGAACTGCAGCGATCGCCGCCTGCAACTGATATAGGCCCACCGACCCTTTCGATAGTGCGGCAGTCAAAAGCTCGATACCTTCGGAAATCTCGACTTGGTCCCACAGAGTTCGATCTTGTTGGGTCAGGGGGATGAACTCCTCCTCCGGTCCGGTTCGTGCCGCGCGTCGCGCGTCGGTTAGTAACATTAGCGCCAGCAGGCCTGCTACTTCTACATCATCCGGAAGCAGTGTTTTCGCACAGCGGGTCAACCGGATTGCC